>ERZ778017.284-NODE-284-length-77603-cov-6.843065_pt1 | contig 77603 bp, 68 predicted proteins | sample MGYA00375747_ERZ778017 | MGnify/ENA primary metagenome ERZ778017 (study PRJEB29350, sample SAMN05509838) | bioreactor metagenome | biome: bioreactor; material: wastewater | place: South Africa: University of Cape Town | collected 2014-03-17 ...
CGAAGCATCCCGCAAGGGTCGCCTGTGCGCCTCTGCGGGATGTTCGATACTCTAGGTTGCTTTGCCCTTATCGCAAGCGACCTGTGCGTGGTGCCGCGCCGCGTAGCACGGGGTGCAGGAGCACCCCGTGCCAGGACGTGACTACTTCCTGACGATCAGGAACACCTGGAACTCGGGCCCCGTCGACTGCGGTGCCCGCGCGCTACCACCTATCGGGGCGGCAATGCCGTTGCCGCTCATGGGCAGCGAGAGCGAGCCGCCGGTGTAGGTGCCGCTCAGGACCGGGTCGGCGAACAGGTTCTGGACATTCCGGACCTCGTACCTGTCACCAGCCTTCAGGATACTCGAGACGTTCGCGCTGACGGTACCCGTCTTGTCCCAGTTGTAGATCACGACGTGACCGCGTCCGGCTTCATACTCGTTGGCCCGGACGAACACCCTGGTGCCCGTGGGGTGAGTGGCCACCACCCTGTCGCTGGAACCTGCTCCGACCACCGTCTTCCAGTTCGTGAACGGCAGGTACTGACTACCGAGTACCCAGGACTTGGCGGAGGCGTCACGATAGTAGCTGTTGTTGGCGAATGCGAAGCCGTTGGCGCTACCCTGGATGTTGGCGATCTCCGTACTGCCGAAGATCGTATTGCCGGAGATACTGGCGGTCGTCCAGCGCCACAGCCGGAGGGCCGCTCCGCCGCCAGCGATGTAGTTGTCCTTGAGCGTGAGGTCCTTGTTCGTGACCTCGTAGCCCAACCACATGTTCCCGGACTTGGCAACGTTCGAGTACAGGTAGTTGTCCCGGATCACGATCCGTTCGGCTGGCGTACCGCCGCCTACCAGTACGTTGGGAGCCACGCCGTTCTCACCGATGCTGCCGTTGGTGAAGAGTGCGTTCCCCTCGATCGTGTAACCCTTCAACTGGGCGTTATCGGAGCCATAAACGTGGAGACCGAACGCCCACGAGTTGAAGACGATGTTGTCGGCGATGCGCTTTGTCCCGACTGCGTTCTGGGTGTAGATGCCGTGGTCGAGATTGAAGTCGCGACCGTTGTTGTAGAGGATGGTGCCGTAGATCTCACCACCGTCGGCGGGGGCCCAGAAGCCTATGCCGCTGTCAGAGGCATCGTGGACCACCAGGTTGATGAACTTCAGATAGTCGCCAAAGGCATTGATACCGATCGGGCCACCCTTCCGCGGCGCCGAGTTCATGACCTCGAAGCCCCAGAAGTAGGTATAGGCGCCGTTGGCCGTGAGTGCCGCGTTGTTGCAGCTCGCGTTATCGATGATGGCACGCTCGCCCGGATACTGACGAACGACGATGGGCTTCGCTGACGTGCCCCGGAGTTCGCTGGTGTAGCAGCCCTTGTAGGTACCGCCGCGCATCCAGATCGTGTCACCGGCAACGACGCCGGCAGGTTGGCGGAGGGCGGTGGCGAGATCCCACGGGCTGTCGCTGGTGCCAGATCCGGTACTGCGGCCGGTGGGGCTGACATAGCGACCTACCGGCTCCACGGGGGGAGCCTTGATGGTCACCGATACCGTCGCGGTGCCCACGTTGCCGGCAGCGTCACGAGCGATCGCCTTGATCGTGTGACTGCCCGGGATGGCACCGGTCGCATTCCAACTGGTGGTGTACGGAGCGGCAACGATCTCGCCTCCCAGTGGCGAACCGTTCAGTTCGAATCTTACCCCGACGACCTTGACATCGTCCGTGGCGTTGGCGGAGATGGCGACCGTACCACTCACGGTGGCGCCCGCGACAGGCTCGGCGAAGCTCACCGTTGGCGGCTTCGTGTCAGCTGGCGGCGCGACCGTGCCGGTTCCCTTGACGGCGACCGAGTACATCCCGTAGTACGTCGTCCTGTCGACGTTGCTGCCGAGCACCACGCGACCCTTGGGGAAGCTGCGGTGGTGAACAGCGAACTTCTTGTTGCCGTCGGTGCTACCGAGGGTGACGCCGGTGGCCGTCCAGCCAGTGGCCATCCAGCTCGGCCTCGTGAGCTTCGGATCCAGTGCCACGTAGACAACGACGTCCTGGTTCACGTCGAAGGAGAGGAATGTCTTGCTGCCAACGGAAGCGCTCTTGTCGTCGTTCGCCGTTCGAACGAGGGTGGCTCCGTCGATGACCGACGGCACCGAGTTGAGCGTGAAGCTGCGGTCGATGTACTGGACGGCGCCATTCTTCACGCCAGCAGCCACGACAGCATACTTCTTCCCGGAGGCAACGGTGATGTTGGTGATATCCAGGGCCGTCGTGCCACTCTTCGCCTGAGGGGGGAGGACGCGGATCTCATGGGCTCCCCTGAAGCTGCCCTTGTAGGTGGCACTGATCGTGGCCGAGCCAGGGGCGACAGGAGTGATGACGCCGCTGGCGTTGACCTTGAGCACCGCGCTGTTGGAGCTTGCCCAGGCCATGCAGCAGGTGAGCACGCCAGCGGAACTATTGGCGATCCGGGCTTGGAGAGTGCGGCTCGTGCCCATCGAGATGGTGTCGAGCGCTGGCAGGATCTCGATCGTCGAGGAAGCGAGGGCTCCCGTGACGGCTAGTGAAGGTCCGGCGACAATGGTCGGATCGGTGTGGTCGGTGCAGCCGGTGGCGACGAGCGCCAGGCAAGCACCCACCACGAGATGGACAGCACGCATGCTGAGCTCCTTTCTCGGGTCAAGTGTCCGTTCGGCGGCTCGACCGGCCTGGCACCATGACCTGGTGCTTTAGCCTCGGAAGCTTTGCGTCGCCGGCTTTCGCCGGTTTTGCCGTTGTCGTGGCTCCGACTCGGGAGCACAGCGATCCTGCCAGTTCGGTACACTGGGAAACTGCTGATCTCGCCAGACGACCCAGTTCGGCCGGCGCGGTACAGTGCTTAACAATGAATCAGTAACGACATGTCGACGACGAGCAAGGGGTAATCATTTGTTCCCGTTCAGGCCGTCCTTGCCGGGTCGTTCAGTGCGCGGCTACCTCGTCATTGTTGATCATAGCGACGAGCAGTTTCCGCGGTGGTAACGAGGACGGGCGAGACAAACATCAGTTGTCATTCCGGGCGTGTGGGGCACACCGTGGCGGTGCTCATCCGTGCTCGCAGATCGGAGAGTCGGCGCGCGGCCGGGGCTCGTTTCCGACAACTCGTTGTGCACGCTCTGCAAACTCCTCCGCGCATTGCTGGTGCCCCTCTCCGTGGCTTTCCATATTGCTGTCGCGACCCGTATCGGGTCGCCCAGGTTGAAAGGAAAGTGCTGCGCGGCCGGGGGAGTAGCCATGCGTGTAGCGGTCTTCACGAATCAGTTCCCGAGTCGCCTGAGCACCTTCTTCGCACGCGACATGCGGGCGTTGCTCGATGCCGGACTGGAGCTGGACATCTATCCGATCTATCCGCTGGATCGCGCGCTCTGGCGCTTCGTTCCGGCGGAGCTGGATGAGAGCGTCCTGCCTCGCTCGCGGATCCATCATGTACCACTCCGTGCTGTACTGGATCGGGCTGATCGCGGCGGGATGCAGGTACGCTCCCTGTCAGCGTTCGCGCGCGATAGCGCGCGCGCCAGCCTCGCCGCGGCCCGCTTCGGAGTGGAGTCGCTGTCCAAGACCGGCTATGCCGCGCTGAAGGCGTGGGCGTGGACGGCGCGGGCGATCAAGCCGGATCATGTGCTCGCTTACTGGGGCAATCATGCCGCGACCTCCGCCTATCTCTTCCATCGTGCTGCCTTTCCGGACGTGCCCTTCTCGATGTTCGTGCACGCTCGCATGGACCTCTACCGGAAACCGGCCTTCCTCGTCCACAAGATGCTGCATGCGGACAACGTCTTCCTCGTCTGCGAGTTCAACAGGCGCTATATCGCTGAGCATTACCCCGAAGCCTTCTCCCGTCTGGCCGGAAAGCTGCGCATTCATCACCTCGGACTCGATCTCGATGCCGTGCCGTACACCCCTGGTGCGCGTCCTGGATATCGCCTGGTGGGCGTCGGGCGACAGGAAACGCTGAAGGGCCATCATGTGCTGATCGATGCGCTCGCTGTCCTGCGTCGAAAGGGGATAGGGGCGGAACTGGAGCTGGTCGGGGACGGGCCACAGCACGCCGCGTTGCGGCGTCAGGCCGCGCGGCTGGGGCTCGGAGGGGCAGTACAGTTCAGCGGCTGGCTCGATCCCGACCAGACCATGGAAGCCATCCGCAAGGCCACGATCCTCGTCCATCCGTCGGTGAGCCTGGATGCCATGCCAACCGTGCTCAAGGAGGCATTGGCCGTCGGCACGCCGGTTGTTGCGTCACGACTGGCGGGGATACCGGAGATCGTGGACGATGGTCGCTGTGGCGTGCTGGTGCCGCCGGGCGACTGCGCCGCACTGGCCGACGCACTGGCCATGCTCATCGCTGACGATGACCGCCGTCGGCGCTACGCCGACGCAGGTCGTGCCCACGCCGAGAAGCTCTTCGACGCGCCCCGGAATGGGCGACTCCTGGCAATGCGGCTGGGAGAAACCCGTCGTCGGCAGCGGTCACCGACGGCTGCCCTGAATGCGCTGCCCAGCGGCGTCGGCCGGGACTGAGATGGTCGGCAACATTGCTGTCGCGCTCGACCTCGACGACGGCGAACTGCCGTTCGTCTCGGCGGTGGTGGCATGTCGGAACGAAGCGGCGCACATCGAGCGATGCGTGCGTTCCCTGCTCGACGCGGACTATCCACAGTGGCTACTCGAGGTGCTCATCGTGGATGGCCGCAGCGATGACGGCACGCGCGACGTCGTGTGCGAGATCGCCCGGCGGGATCCTCGTGTGCGGTTGGTGGACAATCCACGTCGTATCACCCCCGTCGCCTTCAACCGAGGTATCGCAGCTGCTCTCGGGGAAGTGATCCTGATAGTCGGTTCCCACAGCCACTATCCGCCGTCGTACGTACGGGTGCTGGTGAACTGGCTCATCGGTAGCGGTGCGGACTGCGTGGGTGCCGTCTGCCATACCCAGCCGTCCGGCGATTCCGTCGTCTGCCACGCCATAGCAGTGGGACTGTCCCATCCCTTCGGGGTGGGGAATGCCTACTTCCGCACCGGCGTGATGACCCCCCGCTGGGTGGACACGGTGGCCTTCGGCTGCTATCGCCGGGATGTATTCACGCGCATCGGTGGCTTTGACGAGGAACTGGTCCGCAACCAGGACGACGAATTGAACCTGCGGCTCGGGCAACGTGGCGGTCGACTGTTGCTCGTGCCCGACGTCAGCTCGACCTATCTGGCTCGTGACGCGTTGGGCAAGCTCTGGCGCATGTACTGGCAGTACGGCTACTACAAGCCACTGGGGGTGCGCAAGCTGGGAGGCGTGCTGACTGTGCGACAACTGGTGCCGGCAGTATTCGTCGCGGCAGTGATGCTCTCACTGGCGGCGCTTGCGACGCCACTGGGTCCGCTACCGCTCTCGTTGGTCATCGGTAGCTACGGGCTGACATGCGTTGCGGCAGCACTCACATCCACGCCGCGGCATGGATGGCGGGTCGCCTTCGCACTTCCGGCGGTATTCGTGGTACTGCATGTAGGCTATGGCCTTGGCTTCCTGCGTGGCGCGATGCGCTTCCTGGTGGGTCGCCGCGGACCGCCGGTCGCGGCGGCGCAGCTGCCGTTGACGCGATGACGATGCCAGAGTTCCACACACGCCGTGACCGACCGTTGAACGACGTGTGTGCAGTGGCGATTGCGGAGCAGGGACATGTGTTGAGTATGCAAAGTAGGGGCATATGTCGCCCTTGCCGTATTGACCAGACATGTCCTACCTCCTAACCCTTTCGCATGACAGGTTCACTGCTTCGCGTCGCCGCGCACGCCATGAGTCGCGGCGCCGGGGCGGGAGTGACAGGACTCCGGGTTTGCCCTGCCCGCGCATACGTTCGGAGTGCAGTACGCCCGGTGGGCTCGACGAATGACGTCGAAAGGAGTGGTCGTGTCGCCTCCTCAGCAGAGCGCGATCTTCGCTGACCAGCAGTCCCCGGCAACTTCGCCGGCAGAGGTGGTCGTGCCAGCGTCGGCCACGCCATCCATCCGGCGTACTGACTTCCTCGCGTTCTCACCGCCGTCGATCGGCGAGGAGGAGATTGCCGCGGTAGCCCGCGTCATGCGTTCCGACTGGATCACCACGGGTCCTGAGACGCGACGATTCGAAGAGCGATTCGCAGCCGCTGTGAATGCGCCGGCAGCGCTCGCTCTCAATTCATGTACGGCCGGCCTCCATGTCGCGCTTGCTGCCTACGGCATAGGCCCCGGGGACGAAGTCATCACGACGACACTCACGTTCGCCGCGACGTCCAACGTTGTCGAGTTGCTGGGAGCGCGGCCGGTTCTCGTGGACGTCGAGCCAGATACGCTGAACATCGATCCGGCCCGGGTGGAGGCGGCGGTGACACCGCGTACGCGAGCGATCATGCCGGTCCACTTTGCCGGCCATCCCGCCGAGATGGACCCGCTGGAGGAGTTGGCAGCCGCGCACGACCTGATTCTGGTCGAGGATGCGGCTCACGCGCTACCGGCGCGCTACCGTGGACGCGCCATCGGCTCAGCCAAACATCCCACGGCCTTCAGCTTCTACGCCACCAAGAACCTCAGCACCGCCGAGGGAGGCATGCTGACCGGCGAGCCGGCGATGATCGCTCGCAGTCGCGTAATCTCCCTGCACGGGATGTCCGCCGACGCCGCATCGCGATATCGCCAGGGCGGGAAGTGGGCCTACGAGGTGGTGGCGCCGGGCTACAAGTACAACATGACCGACATTGCCGCGGCGATGGGAATCGTGCAGCTCGGTCGCCTGCCCGACTTCCAGGCGCGCCGCCAGGCGGTGGCCCGCTCCTACATGGACGCATTCGCCGGCGAGGAGGCACTGGAGCTGCCCGCCGTGCGCCCGCATGTGCAGCACGCCTGGCATCTCTTCGCGTTGCGGCTGCGCGACGGTGTGCTGAGCATTGGACGGGATCGGTTCATCGAGGAGCTGACCGCACGTGGCATCGGCACCTCGGTGCATTTCATCCCGGTGCACATGCATCCCTACTACCGGGATCGCTATGGCCTTGCCGCCGGCGACTATCCTGTGGCCCTCGACAATTTCCGCCGCCTCGTGAGCCTCCCCCTGCATCCTCGCCTGGCCGACGGCGACGTGGCAGATGTGGTGGAGGCCACGTACGACGTGATCCGGCGCTTCCGTCGATGAGTCGGTCACGACGCGGTCTCGACATCCTTGTCAGCGCTCCGGCGGTCGTCATTCTGGCGCCGCTGGGCCTGATCATGGCCGTCATCATCCGACTGGCCGATGGCGGCCCAGCGTTCTTCGTCCAGCGGCGCGTAGGACGCTATGGCCGTCCATTCTCGATGTTGAAGTTCCGCACGATGGTGCCCGGTGCGGAGCGACGTGGGACGCTGGTCACCGCGGCCGGCGATCCACGCGTCACGAAGGTTGGTCGGTGGTTGCGGCGAACCAAGCTGGACGAACTGCCGCAACTGTGGAATGTGCTCATGGGCGAGATGGCGCTGGTGGGCCCGCGTCCTGAGGTTCCACGCTTCGTCGAGCGATACAGCGAGATCGAGCGTGATGTGCTCTCGGTGCGACCGGGGCTTACCGATCCGGCAACGCTTGCCTTCGTCGACGAGGAGGAGCGATTGCGGGGCGCGTCGGACCCCGAGCGTCTGTATGTCGAGGAGCTGATGCCGGCGAAGTTGCGGCTCAACCTGGACTACATGGCACGGGCGTCGTGGATCACCGATGTCAGGACCATTGTCGCCACCGTCCGCTGCGTGGCTGCTCGCGTGGTCAGTACCCATGGTGCACCGGCACACCCCCAGGGCGTCGATGCGCCACCCTCCGCCGGCTCGTCTCCGTCCGCACCCGGCCCGACGTCCAGGTCGCCCGGAATCGCCGGTCTGCTCCTCCATTACAGGCGTCCCGTAATAATCCTGCTGTACGCCATCCTGGGCGCGGCAAGCTTTCTCGCCGCTATCGGGCTCCGGTACGACTTCACGCCGCCGCGGGAGGTCGTCAGGGCGGCGCTCATGCTGCTGCCGGTGCTCGTCCTGATGCGCCTCGTCGTCTATCAGTCAATGGGCCTCTTCCGAGGTTACTGGCAACATTTCGGACTTCGCGACCTGGTCCTCACGGTGAACGCGGCCACACTGGGGACGGCTCTCTTCGTGATCGTGCTGCTGCTCGGAGGATGGTGGGCGCCGGTGGGGGCGGCTGTGGTGGTGCTCGACTGGCTGATGGCCATCACCCTTGCTGGCGGCGTGCACGTGCTGGCGCGATCGATCCGCGAGGGCCACCTGCCGCTCCGCGACCAACCCGGGCAGCGCACCATCGTCATCGGAGCCGGCGAGGCCGCCGAGAGAGTGATCAGGCAGTTCCAGCACGAGCCCAGGCAGGGAATACACCCGGTCTGCCTGGTTGACGATGATCCGGGAAAGCACGGGCGTCGGTTGCATGGATTGCGCATCGTCGGCGGTAGTGGGGACCTTGCGGAGCTCTGCGCGCGCTATGACATCGCTCTGATCGTCATCGCCATCCCGTCGGCCACCCCGGCGCAGCTACGTGTGCTCGTACAGGCCTGCATGGCGACATCACTGCCGTTCAAGGTGGTACGGCCAGCGGGTGAATTGATGGACGGAGCTCATCACCCGGTGCCGCTCCGCGACGTGCAGGTGGAGGACCTGCTCGGCCGTCCCGCGGTCGTGCTCGATATGGCGCCAGTCGTGCGCGAGCTGGCAGGCAGGGTCGTCCTCGTCACAGGTGCCGCAGGCTCCATCGGGTCGGAGATCGCACGTCAGGTGGCCCGGCTGGGACCTCGCCAGTTGATCCTGCTCGAGCAGGCAGAGAGTCCGCTCTACTTCGTTCATCTCGAACTGAGCCATGCACACCCGGACATCGACGTGGTGCCCTATCTCTGCGGTGTCACCAACCGGCGGCGGCTCGAACAGCTATTCAATACCTTCTCGCCTGACGTGGTCTTTCACGCGGCAGCATACAAGCATGTGCCCCTGATGGAGGCGCATGTGCTCGAGGCCGTACGAAACAACGTGTTCGGAACGCTACATCTGGCGCTCGCAGCAGCCCGCCACGATACCCGGAAATTCGTCCTGCTGTCGACCGACAAGGCTGTCTATCCATCCAGCGTGATGGGTGCCACCAAGCGTATCGCCGAACGTATCGTGCTCGGGCATGAGGCGCTGAGCGGCTCACGAACCGATTTTCGAGCGGTGCGTTTCGGCAACGTGCTGGGGTCTGATGGTAGCGTGATTCCGCTGTTCCGGCGACAACTGGCTGCCGGTGGCCCGGTCACGGTCACCCATCCGGCTGTCATGCGCTACTTCATGACCATTCCGGAAGCGGTGCAACTGGTCCTGCACGCCGCCAGCCTGCCGGAAGTGGCCGGGCGGATCGCCATGCTCGACATGGGTGAACCGGTGCGCATAATCGAACTGGCCGAGAACCTCATCAGGCTGTCCGGATTGGAGCCACACCGCGATGTGGCGATCACGTTCACGGGACTACGCCCGGGAGAGAAGCTGCGTGAGGATCTGATGCTGGCCTATGAGTCGAGCACGCCGACGAGCACCGCGAAGATCCGGACAGTGGAGAGAGGTAGCGGCAGCGACGCGACTTTGGCCTTGCTCCTTCGCCGGCTTTCGGCGGCGCTGGCTGATGGTGCCGAGACGGAGATGCTTCGCCTGCTGCGAGCCGGCGTGCCGGAATGCACGTCGCCGCTGCGCGAGGTCGCCCCGAGCGATCTGCTGCTCTCCGATGAGCTGGTGGCCGATGTCCTTGCTGCGGACGGGGTGAGAGATGAACGCAGCCGCGAACTGGACCGTGAAGTTGCGCTGCCACTGTCGAGCGAGTGGCGAGCGGTTGGGAACGGCGACCCGGAGCAGGACGTCGACTTCGAGTTCGAGCCGACAACGATCAAGCCGCCGCCGTTCCATGCCGGCATGCGGTCGATCGGGGAACGACTACGTGAGGAGCGCCATCCCGAACTGGCGCGCGACAGAGCCAACATTCCGCCACCGGAGTTGCGATGACACTCTTCCCCGCTCTCTCCATCGGCCGCATGGTCGGCGGCACGGCTGCCGGCCTCGTATTCCTTCTGGCCACCAGCGGACTGATGGCACAATCCACATCAGTCGATATGAGCGCCCAGGCGATGGCTGTGGGCGTGCGTACCAGCACGGTGGGGCCGGCCGCGAACGTGAGCGCATTGCGGCCTGGTGATCACGTCCGCGTCACGGTCTGGCGGTCCCCCGAGCTGAGTGGAGAATTCAGCATCGGAACGGACGGCCGGTTGCAGCACCCGTTCTACAACGACATCGTGGCCGTGGGTGTGACTCCGGAGACGCTGCGCGAGCACGTGCGACTGCGGCTGATGACGCTCGACCAGCACCCCGAATTTCTCGTCGAGCCGCTGGTGCGGGTAGCCGTCGGTGGCGAGGTGCGCACGCCGAACCTCTTCAACGTGGCTCCGGGCACGACAGTCGCCGACGTCATCCTGATGGGCGGCGGAGTGACCGAACAGGGCCGGATCGACAGGATCCGGGTGCTGCGTGACGGCCGTGAGTTGAAGGTCGACCTTCGGAAGCCGGATGTGGGGCAGGCGCTGATGCCGGTCGAGTCGGGCGATCAACTGATAGTTGGCTCGAAGCGGAGCTTCTTCCGCGATTACGTGGTACCGGCAAGCAGCCTTGTGGGAGCCGTGGGCTGGCTGGTCACGATGATAGTGCGCAACTGATCGATCAGCCTGCCGCGAGCGACATCGACGCACGTTTCCGGAGATATCATGTCCGAGATCATACCTCGTTCCGCGCCCGCTTCAATGCCCGGTTCAATCGCCCTCGATGCAAGAGAGACCGGTCGCGCGGGCGCCTCCGGTGCAGCAGATGGCGCGTCGGTCGCCGCGCTGGTGGATCTGCACAGCGTGCGACAGGCTGCCGGCCGACGCCTCTGGATCATACTCCTCACGTCGGCCATCGGACTGGCTGTGGCAGGATGGCTGGTCTGGCACGCGACGCCGGCATACACGGCCACGGCCACCATCCGCATGGCCGATTCCCGACGCGCGCTGGCTGGTAGCCTGGTGGGGAAGTCACCGGACGATGGTGCGATGGAAGTGGATCCTGTGCTGACGGAGATGCAGGTACTGCTCAGCCGCTCCGTTGCCAGACGTGTGGCCACCGGTCCTCTGGGTGCCACGTTGCGCGTACGCCCGTTGAACCTTCCCTCTACGGCGCTCACGAACATCTCCGTCGATTCGGCCGCGCCATCCGACTCGATCGCTCTCCGCTTCAGCGCCGCCGGGGTCACGGCACGTTCCGGCGGCCGGGTGGCGCATGCCGCGTACGGGGCGCCGCTCGATATTGGTGGGGTGACGTTCACGGTACCGTCGCGTCCGGCCGTGACGAATGCCCAGTTACTGGTGCAATCGCTCGACCAGACCGTGCAGAGGCTCGTCCGTGGTACCACGGCGGTGCGCCGCCCCGGCACCAACATCGTCGACGTGACCTTTCGCGGAAACGACCCGGACGTGGTACGGCAGTCGGCGAACAGCGTCGCCCTGGCGTTCCAGCAGGTGAATCGCGAGAGCTCCGTGCAGCAGTCATTGCAACGGCGTGAATTCCTCGGCCAGCGGGTGGCACAGACGGATTCGCTGCTGCAGTTGGCGCGTGATTCGCTCTCCGCCTTCCAGTCCTCGCGTCAACTGGGTGCGACACGGGTGGCGCTCGGCGCTCCTCGCACTGATGTCGCGGCATCCACAGCTGTCGGCGATGCAACGGCAAACCGTCTGGTGGCCGAGGCGAGATTGCAGGCACAACGGCTTCTCGTCACCAGGCTCGAGCGAGCCGTCTCCGATGGCGATGGTGCAGCGATACGGGTCGCGTTGGCGAGCGCGCCGGCCGGTACGGTCAGTCCGATCGTGAGCCAACTGGCCGAGCGTGTGAGTGCGCTGCGGAGTGCGCGGGACTCACTCACCACCGGACGCTGGGCGCACGCGGCGACCCATCCGGACGTTGTAAGGCTGGATACCCTGCTGACTTCAGCCGGTGTCGAGTTGGTTGCCGCTGCCCGTGGACAACTGGGACCGCTGGAAGATCAGGTGCGCGAGATGGGAGTGGCTGCTCGCCGTGATCAGGCCGCACTTGCGGCGTTGCCGCGTCTGCAGGTCCAGGAACAGGGGCTGGTGGAGCGCACCGCGATGTATGAGCGGCTTGCCCAGCAATTGCACGAGGAGTATCAGCGGGCCCAGATCGAGGAGGCGGCGGAGAGCGGCGACATCCAGCTCGTGGATCCGGCGGTCCGGCCTCACACTCCAGATGGTATCCCGGCCATCCGACAGCTCCTGTTCGGACTACTGCTCGGCCTGGGCGCGGGCATCGCGCTTGCCTACCTGCTGGAGCAGTTGGACACGACAATACGTCGAGAGGAGGACCTCGAGGAGCACCTCGGGGTCACGAGCCTGGGAACGGTGCCCTCGTTCGCCGCAGCAGCTCGGGCCAGGCGACCGCACTTTGCCCGACTCCGTCGACGCCGTGCCTCGGCGAACCGGCGCCTGCCGAGCATTGTCCGCCGCGAGGATTCCCCGGCTGACGCAGGCTGGGCCCCGGGTGACGCCTTCCGCGCTCTGCACACCAACCTCCTGTTCTCCGATCCGAGAGGCTTGCCGCGCTCCCTCGTGGTGACGAGTGCGGTGTCCGGCGAGGGGAAGACGACAGTGGCGGTCAATCTGGCAATCTGCATGGCGCAGCACGGCGGACGAATACTGCTCATGGACGGTGACCAGCATCGTCCGCAACTGCACGCGGCTTTTGGAGTGTCGCGGGAGCATGGGCTCACGGAACTCGTGCACGAGGGGTGCCCGTGGCGTGACGTGGTGCATTCCACCGAGTTCGCCCGCCTCTACGTGCTGACCGCCGGTGCGTCGATGGGTCGGGAGCCAGGGCTGCTGCGCAGCATGTCGGTGCGGAGCGCGCTGGTGGAACTGACGCAGGCCTTCGACGTGGTGATCATTGACGGTCCGCCAGTGCTGTACACAGCCGATGCGGCCATGATGAGCGCGGTCGCCGAGGGGGTCATACTTGTCGCCAGCGCCGGTTTCACTGACCGTGCCGACGGTCGTACCGCTGTCCGGATGCTGCGCCAGGTCGGAGCGCAGCTCCTTGGCGCGGTGCTCAATGACCCGGATGCGCACCTTCGCGACCACCACTACGAGCGCTACGGTTACCACCACGAAAACCGGGCGATGGCCAGTCGGTTCTGAGCCATCGGTGTGGTCCGGCCGTCCGCTCCTGGCGCCTGGAAACCGTACTGGCTTCTCTCAGGCCAGTTGAGAGACGATCTCGCCAGCTATCGCCAGCGACGCCGTCGCGCCGGGGCTGGGGGCGTTGACGACGTGAAGAGAGGCTGGTGCGTTCACGAAGATGAAGTCGTGCTCCAGTGTGCCGTCGGGGTGCATGGCCTGAGCTCTCACGCCAGCACCACCTGGCACGAGGTCGTCGCTACGTACTTCGGGGATCAGGCGCTGCAATGCCTGGGTGAATCGTGCCCTGCTCAAAGACTGTCGCACTTCGTGCCAGCTCTGACCGGGATGGCGTCGCAGAAAGCGCCAGAGACCGGGATAGCCCAATGCCGACCCGGCGTCGCGCAGGGAGATACCCGGGCGACCATCATAGCCTTCACGAGCCAGTGCCAGTACTGCATTGGGACCGCAATCCACGCCCCCTCCCACGCGCCTCGTGAAATGCACGCCGAGGAAGGGAAATGCCGGGTCCGGCAGTGGGTATACGAGCTGTCGAACGAGGTGGACGCGCTCGGGTCTGAGGCGATAGTACTCACCCCTGAAGGGAATGATACGCACCGGCGGATGCTCGCCGGCCATCCGAGCCACGCGATCGCTCTGGAGCCCTGCGCAGGCGACCAGGAAGCTGCCGCCGATCTCGCCGCTCGTGGTCTCAGCCACCCAACCAGCCGTGCTGGCCGCACCCGTGCGGCGGAGTGCACACACGCCACTGTCAAGCCGGATCTGGCCGCCGCGCTCGACTATGCCAGCGGCAAGCGCATGGCAGACCGCACGATAGTCCACGATCCCTTCCTCGGGTACGCGGAGCGCGGCGATGCCCCGGGCATGGGGCTCCAGTTCACGCAGGGCTGGCGCGTCCAGCCACTCGAGTCCGACAAGACCGTTTGCCTTGCCTCGCTCCATGGCTGAGCGCAGCCGCGGCAATTCGTCCGGGGAGGTTGCCACAACCACCTTGCCGCAGATGTCATGAGCGATGCCGTGCCGTTCACAGAACGCCCGCATCAACCGTATGCCAGCCGTAGCGAGTCGTGCCTTGCGAGAGCCCGGTAGGTAAGCCAGGCCGGCGTGCAGGACACCGCTGTTATGGCCACTCTGGTGGCTTCCCACCACCGTCTCCTTCTCGAGGACGGTCACTCGAGTACCCGGCCACGTTTCCAGCAGCCGGTACGCGGTGGCCAGCCCTATTATGCCGCCACCGATGACAAGGACGGGATGCTTCTGGTCCGAACGCGACGGAGACAACGGAACCCCCAGGGCAATGTCACACCAGCGACGACAGGTGGTGGCGCGGCCCGACAGCACGTGGCGATGTATCAAAGCTATGGCGAGCACTGACGAGCACGACAGGGGATAGTTGTCCAGATCATGTGTCCGGATCATGTGCCCGGATCCGGGGAAAGCGGCGCGTGCCCGCACCGCTTCTTCCCTCCTCCGACTTGTCCAGTAGTTTCAGCTCTGCCATGTTCGTCCACATGGTGCGGCCACGCGACGCCCCGATTGTGAGTCGCAGGCACGTTACGCGCTGATACAGGCACAGGCGCACGACGCACCCGGTTCGGCGTCGTCACCATATCGCTCTCCCACTCTGCCGAGGTCTGGATCGATGCATCGATTGACCGCCGTGCTCGTCACCGGTCTGCTCTGTTCCGCAACCGTGCTTGCTGCCCAGCAGCCGGGGCGAATCGCCATCGAGAGTTATCAACTGCCCAATGGCCTCCAGGTCGTGCTCGCGCCCAGCCACACGGCGCAGGTGGTGACGGTGGACGTCTGGTACAACGTTGGATCTCGTAACGAGCGGCCCGGACGAAGTGGCTTTGCCCATCTCTTCGAACACATGATGTTCCAGGGCTCGGCGAATGTGAGGAAGGGGGAGCACATGCAGTTGATCGAGCGGGCTGGCGGCAGCATGAATGGAAGCACCACGGAGGATCGCACCAACTACTTCGAATCTGTCCCCAGCAACAGGCTGAACCTGGCGCTCTGGCTGGAGGCCGATCGGATGCGCTCGCTGGCCGTTACCGACAGCAACCTGGAGAACCAACGCAATGCGGTCCAGGAAGAGCGACGCCTGCGAGTGGACAATCCTCCCTATACCAGGGTGCTGTTCGAGGAGACATACACTGCCTTCGACTCATCGACGTGCTTTCCGTACGCCCATTCGGTGATCGGCTCCATGGACGACCTGAACGCGGCGAGGACCGCTGACGTGAAGGCGTTCTTCGATGAGTACTACACGCCGAACAATGCCATCCTCGTCATCACGGGCGACTTCCAGGGGGCCGACGCGAAGCGGCTCGTTGAGGACTACTTTGGCGGTATCCCGAGAGGGAGCAATCCGCCTGACGTGGCCTGCGCCCAGCCGTTCAATACGGGGCAGGTACGCCGCCACATAGTCGACCCCAAGGCGAGCCTGCCGGCGCTGGTGCAGGTCTATCGGGTTCCGGCCTACGACGACGCGGACATGGCTGCGCTGGAACTGCTCGCCACCATCCTGGGGCAGGGCGAGAGCTCGCGGCTCAATCGCGTCATGGCGCGCGACACGAAGGCGGCGGCTGCTGCCCAGGCTCTGCTGAATCCATTCGGACCACGTCGCGGACCGGGCGTCTTCGTCTTCTTCACCATCGCCAACCAGGGCGTTTCGCCTGATTCGCTGGATCGGCTGCTGGCCGAACAGCTCGCCCTGGTGGGTGAGAAGGGTGTCGATGCGGAGGAGCTGACAAAGGCCAAGAACGTCTACAGAGCCGGGATGATAATGCAGCGGCAGACAACCATGAGTGTGGCCGAGGCGTTGCATCGCGCGAACATGTTTCTGGGCTCGGCTGAGGCGGTGAACAGCGAACTCGATCGCTACCTGAAGGTCACAGCCGACGACATCCGGAGAGTGGCGGCGAAGTACCTCCGACCCGAGAATTCGCTCATCCTGTCAGTCACATCGGAGAAGAGCGCGTCATGAACTGCACCCAGCCAATCATGTCCGCGCGTCGTCCGGAAGCCGCGCGCAGCTCGGGTCACATCAGCCTCGTGGCCCTGGGGACGATCGTTGCTCTTGCGTCAGTAGCAGGCGCATCGGTGTCCGGCGCCCAGCGCCCATTCCCCACCTCTCCGCCGCCGGCCGCTCCACTGAGCGCCCCGGAGTTCCCGCCGTTCCAGGAGGCGCGTCTCTCCAATGGACTGCAGTTGGTGCTTGTGGAACGTCACACCCAGCCCATCCTTTCCCTGTCGTTGGCGATGCCGGCGGGGTCGTTCCACGACCCGGGAGGCAAGGAAGGGCTGGCCGACATGGTTGCCGGCCTGCTCACCAAGGGAGCCGGCGACCGGAGCGCCGAGCAGATCGCCGCAACGATCGAAGGCGTGGGCGGGTCCCTTGGAGCGGGGGCGGGAGCTGACTTTCTCACCGTTCGTGCCGACGTCCTGTCTCCTGACGCGGCGCTCGCGTTCTCTCTCCTGTCCGACGTGGTGCGACGTCCGACATTCCCCACCGCCGAGGTGGAACTGGCACGCACACAGACGCTCTCGGGGCTGCAGCTCCAGCTCACCCAGCCGGCAAGCCTGGCGTCACGCTTCTTTGCCCGGAACGTCTACGGCTCCTATCCATATGCCCGCAGTGCGACGCCGGAATCGGTTCGCGGCCTCAGCCGCGAGGATCTCGTGGCATACCAGACGTCGCGACTGCGACCGGATGGCGCCCTGCTCGTGATCGCCGGCGACATCAGGCTGGATGAGGCGAGGAAGCTGGCCGAGCAGGCGTTCAGCGGGTGGACCGGCAGCGCCCCCGCCGGGGCGACGCCCACGCCGCCGCCTGTCCGCCAGCCGACTCATATCGTCCTCGTTCATCGGCCTGGTTCGGTGCAGTCGAACATCATCGTCGGCAACATCGCCCTCGGACCGGCTGACCCCCTCCGCTACGCCACCACGGTCGCCAACCGCATCCTTGGCGGCGGCGCCGACTCGCGCCTCTTCACCATCCTCAGGGAAGAGAAGGGGTGGACCTACGGCGCCTACTCCAACGTCACCCGTCCACGCGGTCCTGGGGTCTTCCAGGCAACGGCCGAGGTACGTACGGCAGTCACGGATTCGGCCCTCACCGAACTCCTCGCACAGCTCCGGCGTCTACGCGCTCAGCCGGTGACCGGGGAGGAGCTGGAGGCGGCCAGGGGATCGCTTGTCGGCAGCTTCCCGCTCACCATCGAGACCGCGCAGCAGGTGGCTGGAGCGGTCTCGCAGGTACGCCTGCTGGGCCTCGGTGCGGACTATCTCCAGCAGTACCGCAGCAGGCTGGCCGCTGTGACCCAGGCAGACATCCAGGCCGCTGCACGTGCCGTGATCCACCCGGACTCGGCGCTCGTGGTCGTCGTCGGCGACGGCGCGAAGCTGTACGACGCGCTGCGGAAGATCGCTCCGGTGCGCATCATCGACGCCGAGGGGGCCCCGCTGACCTCGGACGACCTCGTGGCAAAGGCGTCGACCGTGACGCTCGACCCGCGCGCATTGGTGGCCGGCGTCGACAGCTTCAACGTACTCCTGCAGGGCAGGGAGTTCGGCTTCCAGCGTTACGAGGTGAAGCCCGATGCAGATGGCTACACCCTCGTGGAGAGCTCGAAGCTGGGCCCTGTCGCATCTCAGACGACGACGCTCAGGTTGGACGCAGAACTCAATGTGCGCAGCGTCGAGCAGAACGGAACCATGCAGGGGCAGAAGACGAGCATTCTCGTGAACTATGCCGACGGCAGGGCCACAGGCACCGCATCGATGCCAGCCCCGCCTGCTGGCGCCGTGGCTCCGATAGCGATCGACGCTGAAGTGCCCGCCGGAGTGATCGACGACAACGCTCTCATGATGCTGCTGCCGACAATGCCGTGGACGGCATCGGCGCGGTTCACGTTGCCTGTCTTCACCAGCGGACAGGGCAAATTGGAGAGCTATACGCTGGCCGTCGCCGGTAGCGAGGACGTCGAGGTGCCAGCCGGTACGTTCAAGGCATACAGGGTGGAGGTGACTGGTGGGTCACAACCCATGACGCTGTACATCTCCCAGGACGCGCCGCACCGTCTGCTCAGGATGGCGATCGTCGGCGCGCCAGTGGAAGTGGTGCGGGTCAGGTGAACGCCGTCGGTATAGGCTCCCGTCGCGGCAGTACTAGGGTGTGTACCTTGCTCGTCGGAGGGATAGTCCTTGCCGTTGCCTGCCAGTCACCGGCGGCCGAACGCGCGACGGCACCGCCGCCAGCGCTGGCGGTGGACAGCGCCATGTTGCTCGGGGATCTCGCGCGCCTGGCCGACGATTCCATGCGCGGCAGGGCGTCGGGTACCCGGGAGAACATGCAGGCCCGCGCCTTCATCGCTTCCCGTTTCGACCAGCTCGGCCTCGAAGTGATCGGAGCGGGACGCGTACAGCCTTTCAGCTTCGTGGACCGGCGCGATTCGACGACGATCGCGGCGGCCAATGTGGTGGGGCTGGTACGCGGCACCGAACTGCCGGAACGCTACATGGTAATCTCGGCGCACTACGACCACGTCGGAGTTGGCCGGCCGGTGAACGGCGACAGCATCTACAATGGCGCCGACGACAACGCGTCAGGCACGGCGGCACTGCTCGCGCTGGCTCGCTACTTCAAGGCAAACCCGGCGCGCCATTCGCTGATATTCGTGGGCTTCGATGCCGAGGAGCGTGGCCTTCAGGGCGCGCGAGCCTTCGTTGCCGCGCCACCGGTGGAACTGAGCGCGATCGTCCTCGACGTGAACATGGACATGGTGGGCCACAGCGAGCGCGGGGAACTCTACGCCGCAGGAGCTGCCAGGTGGCCCGTGCTGCGCCCGACGCTCGAGATGGTGGCCGCCAATGCGCCCGTCAAACTGCTTCTCGGCCACGATACCCCGGTACCCTCTCCTGGCGACGACTGGACGATGCAGTCCGATCAGGGGCCGTTCCACCAGGCAGGGATCCCGTTCGTCTACTTCGGTGTTGAGGATCATCCCGACTACCACAAGCCCAGTGACGAGGTGGGCACGATCACAGTCGCTTTCTACGTGAATGCCGTGAGGACAGTGCTTCAGGCCGTGAAGGCGCTGGACGCCAGCGGCATCCGCTGACCCTCTCCGCCGTGATCGCCGATCAGGACGGTGGAATGATCAGTTGTACCTCGTCGCCCTCGCTCACCCGAACCTCGTTGCTGACCGGCTGACGTGACGCGCCGATGGGGTCGACGATGAACTGGAGAGCCGAGATACCGAAGATGAGGTTGGCAGGAATGGTGAAGGTCCTGGTGCTGTTTCCGGTGACCATCCCCAGTCGGATGCGCTGCCCGCCGCGCAGGACGAAGACGTTGTGGTCGAGGAAACTGCGATTCTCCACCCGCACGGTCGTTGGCTCGCGCTCCGCCACCGGCTTGCTGCCGGCCTCGGCGTTCTTCGAGGATGCGCAGCCCGGTACGGCAAACAGGAGCGCCGCGGCCAGCAGTATCCCGATGCGATGAATACGGCGGGTGCCGCTGACCCCGATGGATGCACTGCCGAACATTCTCGAGCGGTGTCTTGCCTGAGCGCAGGCACGCGCAGGCTCGCATACCGATCGAGGTCCTGGTTGGCTGGTGAATTCAGGCATCATGCCTCCGGAAGGAGAGGACGGTTGTTAGCCCCTCCGCATCGGGGCTGGTGCATCTTCTGACTCATGCAACTTATGCGCTCGCCTCCAGGTGAAAGGTAGCCGCGGGTCGTCGGTCATGGTGGAGCGCGCTATGTTGAGGGCATGACCGACAAAGTTCCTGGCGCGCTGCACGCCCTCCTCAATGAGATCGTGGACTACGCCGGCCTCTTCCCGCCCGCCGGGCTGTCAATGCCCGATGCGGTCCACGAGTACGCGTCACATCGCTCAGGCAATGAGCGCTGGATGCTGGGCCGGTTCGTGGTGCCGGCGTCTCGCCTGGACGAGTTCATCGCGGCGATCGCTCCGCTCGACCGGGCAGGCCAGCTGGGGAGCAGGTGGAAATTGAGCGCTCTCGTTGGCCCGGACACTGAGCGGGACATCGCTCGTGTCGCCCAGTTCAACGATGGCAGGGATGGAAGTGTAGTGGACGCTGTCGAGGCCAGGGCGGCGTCGGTGGCAGGGGTGGAGGGGCTCGCGTCGGCGCTACCCAAGGGGATGCACGCCTATGTTGAACTTCCCATCACCGACGACCCCGAGCCACTCGTCGCGGCCGTAGCGGCGGCAGGGCTGCGCGGCAAGGCGCGGACCGGGGGGGTCACTCGCAATCTCGTTCCGACTCCTGCCGCCGTGGCGCGCTTCCTGGCTGCCTGTGCGCGGCACGACCTACCGTTCAAGTGTACCGCTGGCCTGCATCACCCATTCCGCGCTGAGTATCCGCTTACCTATGAGCCGGAGAGCGCGAGGGCGACACTCCTTGGCTTCATCAACGTCTTCATGGCTGCCATCCTGGCCCACGAGAAGGCGCCGGAAGGGTTGCTCCGCGACCTGCTGGAGGAGCCTGGCAGCACCGCATTCCGCTTCGACGACGATGCGGCGCACTGGCGGGAGCACGCCGTGTCGACGGCGACGATCGCTCAAGTTCGCGCTACCTTCGCAATTGCCTTCGGCTCCTGCTCCTTTCGCGAACCGGTTGACGAGATGCACCTCCGCGGTCGCCCGCTGCGCGCCTGAGTGCAGTCGTCTTCTTCCAACCAACCATCGCCGGCATGCTGAACGAGACTCACGATCCCGCGCTGCGCTCCTGGGTGGTCGGTGCGCAGGCGCCGGACACCGATTTTCCCATCCAGAACCTCCCCTTCGGAGTTGCCCGCAGGCGTGGCGATGACGCGGAGCCACGGGTCGGTGTCCCGATCGGCGATCAGATGCTGGACGTCGTGGCTGCTCTCGACGCCGGTTTCGTGGGCGATCGCGACACTGACGCAGCGGTGGCCGCCGAGGCCTGTCGCGGCCGCACGCTCAACGACCTCATGGCCCTGGGTGCCCGTCACTGGAGTGCGCTCCGATTGGCCCTGAGCCGGCTGCTACGCGAAGGGAGCGCGGCTGCTGCCGCACTGGACGCTGATCCGGTGCTGCGCCGGCGGCTGCTCGTTCCGCTGGCCGAGGTCGAACCGATGCTGCCGGCGTCAGTGGGGGACTACACCGATTTCTACGCATCCGTCCATCACGCAACGAACGTAGGTGCCCTCTTCCGGCCGGATAACCCGCTGCTACCGAACTACAAGTGGATTCCAATCGGCTACCACGGCCGGGCCTCCTCGTTGGTGCCTTCGGGTACGCCGGTCCAGCGCCCCAGTGGCCAGACCAAGAAGCCGGACGCAGCGGCGCCGAGCGTGGGTCCGAGCAGGTTGCTGGACTACGAGCTGGAGATGGGATTCTTCGTCGGAACCGGGAATGCACAGGGCACTGCCATCCCGATAGCGGAGGCGGAATCCCACATCTTCGGCCTCTGCCTCGTCAACGACTGGTCGGCGCGTGACCTCCAGGCCTGGGAGTACCAGCCACTGGGCCCCTTCCTGGCGAAGAGCTTCCTCACCACGCTCTCGCCGTGGGTGGTGACGCTCGAGGCGCTCGCTCCATTCCGCGTGCCAGCCTACGAACGGCCGGCCGGCGACCCTGCTCCGTTGCCCTACCTGGAGCAGGCCGGCGACGGCGGCATAGCCGCGACTCTGGAGGTCTGGCTGCGGACCGCGCGGATGCGCGCCGCCGACGCGCCGGCGGTGCGGCTGAGCCGGGGCAGTTTTGCCGACATGTACTGGACCATTGGCCAGATGCTTGCCCATCATGCCAGCAATGGCTGCAACATGCGGCCGGGAGATCTCCTGGCCAGCGGCACGGTGAGTGGTGCATCTCCCGAAGCCCGCGGCTGCCTGCTGGAGATCACACGACGGGGCGCCGACCCGATACAGTTGCCCGATGGCGAGTCGCGTACCTTCCTCGAGGATGGAGACGAGGTGACACTTCGCGGCTGGTGTGAGCGCGCGGGTGCGCGACGGATCGGCTTCGGCGACTGTGCGGGCACAGTGGTGGGCTGAAGCACTGCCATCCGGGGCGCCATGGCCGGTTCCGCGACGCATTGCACGCAGCACTTCGTTTCCTGCTATCTTTCAAATATGCCCATGCATCCGAACAAGCGTCTCATCGTCGTCGGCGACCGTGTGCTGGTGAAGGCGGAGGACGGTGATGAGCGGACAAAGGTGGGTCTCTACCTGCCGCCGACGGCCGTCGACAGTCAGGCTGTGCAGGGGGGCTCGATAGTGGCGACCGGTCCGGGCCTTCCGATGCCCGACCTTGCCGGCGGCTCGGACGAACCCTGGCGCACCGGACCGGCCAGGGAAACGCGGTTCATCCCGATGCAGGCTCGCGAGGGTGATTACGCCCTCTTCTTTCGCAAGGCTGCGGTGGAGATCACGTTCGAGCACGAGCGCTATCTCGTCGTGCCGCAGACCGCCATACTGGCGCTCGTGCGCGAGCGTGCCAGCCATCCGGAGAACGACGAGGAGGAGCCATTCTGAAGCTCCACCTGCATTGCGCGGCCGGAGTGTGTCGTTCTCATGCAAGCAATTGTGACTCTCGACAGGAGTGACCGATCATGTACGATGAACGCCTTGTAGCCCCGATGCGCCTGGAGCTCACGCAGCTCGGCATCGAGGAATTGAGGACGGCCGAGCAGGTGGATGACGTTCTCAAGGAGAGTTCGGGGACCACACTGGTAGTGGTCAACTCCGTCTGTGGATGCGCTGCCCGCAATGCTCGTCCGGCGGTGGGAGATGCGCTCCGCAATGGTGTCCGCCCCGATCGACTCACGACTGTCTTTGCCGGTCAGGATACGGATGCGACGGCGCGCGCCCGGAGCTACTTCACCGGCTACCGTCCGTCGTCTCCCCAGATCGCACTGCTCAAGGACGGCGACGTCGTCTTCATGCTGGAGCGCCACCAGATCGAGGGCAGGTCGGCCGAGATGATTGCCAGTGACCTGCGCGGGGCGTTCGATCGCTGGTGCACCTCTGACGACGCAGCGGTGCAGACTCCCGCCTGAGGTTGGCGCGGGCTGGACTCCATGGTGGTTGGGCTTCACCCGGCGCTGCCTGGCGCTGAGGGTCCGCACTGATAGCCGACGCGGCCTCTCCTCCACCCGGAGCGGGAGGCCGCGTCGTGAGCATAGGCGGCACAGGGCCTGCAAGACCGCTGGTTGGCAAGCGACGCATGCCGCCAGAACTTCCTCGCGCGGCCCGTGCGCGGCGGCCCAATCCGATTGGAGGCAGAGAGCAATGGAGCGCGATCCGAACGACACGAGCCCGTCACCCAACTCGAATGCAGGCAATGGCGGCACGCGCGGCAGCGCGGCGGCGACCGCCAGCGCCGCCAGAGCTGGCAGTGGCACTGCATCAGGCACTCCCGGCGCCGCCCGGGCGCCAGTACACGGCGCGTCCGTGCCGGGACGGTCGGAGCCGGTCGAGCGCACCGTCGACCGCGCCGCGGCGAGAATCGAGGATGCCCGCCATGCGGTGGGCGAGAAGTTCGAAGACGTGAAGCACGCCGCCAGTGAGAAGGCAGGCGAGGCCAGGGAAGCAGTCGGCGAGAAACTGGACGAATTGCGGGACACCGCCAGCGAGCGGCTCAGCGACGCCAGGGAGACGGCTGGCGAGGCGCTGGAGACGGTCAGGGACACCGCCAGTGTCAGGCTCGGCGACGCCAGGGAGCAGTTGGCGGATGGAGCGGCCAAGGCTCGCCACTGGAAGCGAACGGCTGAGCGGAAGCTGGCCGACAGGCTGCACGATGGCGCGGCCCGGCTGCGCGACAGGGCGGACCGGGGCCCGGCGCTTGCCAGCGGCGCACCAGCATCTGCCGGAGCAGCCGTGGATGGCGCGACAGCGGTGGGCGCCTCTGTAGCCGACAAGGCTCAATCCGTGGAGCACACGATTGCCCGCGGTATGGATGCGACCGCCGCCTGGATACGGGAAGGGGATATCCGGACCACGGTGAAGGAGCAGGCGCGGACCAACCCGGTTCGAACTGTCCTCGTCGCGCTGAGCGTGGGATACCTGCTCGGCAAGGTATTGAAGAAGAGGTAGGAGACGTCCGGTGTCCCCGATCTCCGACAGCGATCCGAACTGCGCCGGCCATGCCGAGCGTGCCGGTCGAGCCGGCCGCGTCGAGTATCCGGATCATGCCGGACGCTCGGACCAGGTCGGCGGTGTTGGCCGCACGCAGGAGCGGACGGGCGATCAGCGAGGGGAGGGTGCGGCCGGAACGGACGGCGGGCGCGGGCTGGGGAAGTTGCTGCGAGAGTTGGCGACCGACGCAGCAGCACTTGTCCGACAGGAGGTCGCGCTCGCCCGCCATGAGGTAGCCGAGGTGAGCGGTTCGGTAGCCCAGGGTACGGCGTGGGCCGGCCTGGGTGGCGTCCTCCTGTTACTGGGCGCGTTGGCCCTATGTACCGGGGTCATCCTGCTGGCGGGCGATCAGTGGTTGCGTGGTCGCACCTGGCTGGCAGCGTTGATTGTGACGGTGGCGGCCGCCATTGCTGCCGCCACCCTCGCCCGTATCGGGATGCGGCATCTCGCGCCGTCAAGGCTGATGCCCGTGAGTACCGTCGAATCACTGAAGGAGGACAGGGCATGGCTGAAACGAAAGCTGACGTCCGACGCGACATCGAGATGACGCGCGAGCGGATGTCGCAGACGATCGCCGAACTGGAACGGAGGCTGGATGTGCTGGAAGTGGTGCGCGAGCATCCCTGGCCGTGCATCGCCGTTGCCGCGGGCGCCGGGTTCCTGCTGGCCGGCAGTGGCGCTGACGTGAAGGCCGCTGGGGCGGCTGCATCGGCCAGCGTCGCTGTCACGAAGGGAGCCGGCAGCCGTGTCGCGCCACTGCTCGATACTCTGGTAGCACGTGTGATGGACGGTCTCCAGGAAGTGCTGGAACAGGAGGCGGATTCGCTCGTGGATGAACTGAAGCGGGCGATAAGGCCGCCTACGGGAACCGTGAGCTGACCTCGCTCGGCGAGCCACCGCTGCATCACATCGCGTCCCCCACCTCGCGAGAGATTGCCAGCGGGCCCATGGGCACCCTCGCCGTGATCGCCCTCCCGGCGATATTCATTGGCGTCATCTTCCTGAATGCGTCGCTGCTCTTCATCGTGCAGCCCCTGTTCAGCAAGCTGGCCCTTCCCTTGTTGGGCGGGGCGCCGGCGGTCTGGAATACTTCCATGCTGGTCTTCCAGTCGCTGCTGCTCGGTGGGTACCTCTATGCCCACGTCACGAGCCGATGGCTGAGGCAACGACCACAGTTGGCGCTACATGCGTCGCTTCTCGCCCTGTCGCTGCTCGCGCTCCCGATCGGCATCCGGGCCGGTTGGGCACCTCCCGCCGACGGGGCGCCGGTGCCATGGCTGGTGATGCTGATCCTGCTGGGGTTGGGAGCCCCATTCCTTCTCCTCTCCACCGGCGCTCCGCTGCTGCAGCAATGGTTTTCCCGCACCGACCATCCTGACGCTGCCGATCCGTACTTCCTGTACGCCGCCAGCAACGCTGGCAGCCTGCTGGCCCTGCTGTCATATCCGTTCCTCGTCGAGCCCCTGGTCGGCCTGGAAGTGCAGCGCCATGCGTGGAGCGCGGCCTACGCTCTCACCACGCTGTTGATAGTGGTATGCGGTGCGATCGCGATTCGCAGGTCAACCGCGCAGGGAACGACTCACGCCGAGCGAGCGGCGACCGCGGCTGGTAGGGCCAGCGTTGATCCGGTTGCGACTGTGCGATGGCGGCGCAGGCTCTGGTGGGTTCTGCTGGCCTTCGCGCCGTCCAGTCTCCTGCTCGGGGTGACCACCTACCTGAGCACGGACGTGGCCGTGGTGCCGCTGCTCTGGGTGGTTCCGCTGGCTCTCTACCTGCTCACCTTCATCCTCGCCTTTGCCCGGCACCGGCTCCTGGCCCCCCAACTGGTGTTGAGGCTGCAGCCATTGCTGTTGCTGCCACTGGTCGCTGTCATCTTCGCCGGGCGTGCTGGTGATGTGCGGTTGATGGCGCCCCTGCACCTGCTGCTCTTCTTCGTCACGGCGCTCGTCTGCCACGGCGAACTGGCGCGGCTACGTCCGGGCACGGCGCATCTGACCGACTTCTACCTCTGGCTGTCGGTGGGCGGAGTGCTGGGTGGCGTGTTCAACGTGCTGATCGCACCTGTGCTCTTCAGTCGCGTGCTGGAGTACCAGATCATTCTCGCGCTGGCCTGCGCACTGAGGCCCTGGCCGTCGGTGGCTGGTGATCGCGCCCGGCGGCTGCTGATCGGTGACGTCGTCTTCCCGCTCGCCCTGGGAGTCGTCATCGTATCGGCGCTCCATTACAGGGGGTACTGGCATCCGCTGCTGGCCATCTATGCGGTGCCTGCGCTCGGTGCGCTGGGGGCCGTCGCCTGCGTGTTCTTCATAAGTCGTCCGCTGCGGCTCGCCCTTGGCGTGCTGGCTCTGCTGGTCGCCGGCTGGGTGGGAGGGGCGGCCGGACAGCGCCCGATGCTGAGCGTGCGCAGCTTCTTCGGTGCGTATTCGGTGCAGGATCTGGGTAATGATTACCACTCGCTCAAGCATGGATCCACGTTGCACGGTGCGCAGAACCTGCGACCGGATCACGCCCGGGAACCGCTCACCTACTACGGCCTGAGAGGGCCGCTCGGCGACATCGTTGGCGCCGCCCGCCTGGCCCGCCGGCCACTGGCGATCGGCGTGGTCGGGCTGGGCACCGGCTCTGTGGCCTGCTATGCCCGGCCCGGCGATCGATTCACCTTCTACGAGATTGATCCGCTCGTTGTCACACTGGCTCGTGACGAGGGACTCTTCACCTATCTCGCGAACTGCACGCCCGATGCTCCGATCGTACTCGGCGACGCCAGGCTGGCCCTCGCGCGGGACAGTGCCGCCCGATACGACGTGCTCATCCTCGACGCATTCAGCTCCGACGCCATCCCGGTGCATCTTCTCACTCGTGAGGCGATGCAGCTATACCTCTCACGTCTGTCACCCTCCGGCGTACTGGCCGTACACATCAGCAATCGTTACCTGAACCTCCGGCCGGCGCTCGCCAACCTGGCCGCCGATGCCGGAGTCCCGGCGCTCCTGGGCGAGGACCGCCAACTTCCGCGAGAACAGACGCGACGCATGTACTCGGCATCAGTATGGGTGGCTGTCACACATGACGCCGACATACTGGAAGCGCTGGCCATGCGCGACCGCTGGAGGCCGCTGCCGGCATCCGCCGGGGAACGCGTCTGGACCGATGACTACTCGAACGTGCTTGGCGCGCTCGTTCGTCGTCCGCTGTTCCGCTGAGCCACGGGAATGCCGCCCGCGTGTGGCAGCCGTCAGCCGGCGTAACGGAGCCAGCGGAACAGCTCGCGCAGAGTCGGGCGCTTTCCGTACATCAGCAGACCCACGCGGTAGATGCGGGCAGCGAACCAGATGGATGCCACGACCGTGAGAGCGATGCCGAGCAGGACGAGGCCAAGCTCGGTCGTGCTCACCGTCGTCAGGGTGAGACGCAGGGGCATTATCACCGGAGCCGTGAACGGTATCCAGGAGACGATCTCCGCCAACCGGCTGTTCGGATTCTGCATCACCGGCTGGAGAAAGAGGATTGCCGCGATGAGCAGGAACGTCACCGGCTGGGCGGCTTGCTGGGCTTCCTGGTCACTGTTCACCATCGCGCCCACCGATGCGAACATCGTCGCATAGAGCAGGAATCCGAGGACAAAGAAGAGAAGGAGTACCAACATCATTCCGACCGCGATGTCCGGTAGCTGGAATGGAATGGCAGGCAGCCCTGCGGCGGCCATGATGCCTTCCCGATAGCGAAAGAGCAGTACCGAGGCCAGCGCCCAGGCCAGCATCTGCGTCAGCCCGACCGCACCTATGCCCAGCACCTTGCCGGCCAGTAGGGTGTCGGCACGGGCACTGGAGAGAACCATCTCGGCCACCCGGGTCTGCTTTTCCTCCTGGACACCGCGCATCACTGTGAAGCCATACAGAAAGATCGACATGTAGAGGAGTAGTGCCACGACGATCCCGAAGATCAGGCTGACGGTACCCGACCCGCCGCGCCCGCGTTCGTTGAGCCGCTCGGCGTCCAGCGATAGACGGGTCTCGGTAAGGCTGCGTACCCTGTCAGGATCCAGCCCAGCCGTTTCCAGCCGGTAAGCGAGGACGCTCTGCCGTACGGCGGCTCGCAACTGTTCGATGTCGGAAATGGACGACGCATTGCGTCCTGCATACCGTGCCGACCTGCCAGCCGTCGTAGCGCTATCGAGCACGAAGTAGCCCTGTAGCCGTTGTGCCACCACGTCATGTGTGGCGGTGGATTCGGCGGCAGCGAGATCCCCGGGCGCGACCGTCACGACACGAGTGGCGGAGGTGTCACCAGCCACACCGCCATTCAGCTCGAGTGCTATCCGTCGGCCGATGTCGGTGCCCGTGGCATCCAGTATCGCGACATGATTCACGTCGGCAGAGGCCTTGGTGCGCGAGCCGAGCAACGGCGGTACGAAGATGATGGCGACCATCAGCAACGGTCCGAACACCGTGGCAAAGACGAACCAGCGCGAACGCACCCGTTCCAGATACTCGCGCTTGAACACCGCCAGGAACTTACGCATTGACGGTCACCTCATCGACCAGGTTGGCCGCGCCCACGCGTTGGAGGAATATCTGGTTGAGCGAAGGCTGCACCAGCTCGAACCTCCGAATCGGGGCACCTGCTTCCACCAGACGTGCCAGTAGCTGTTGGGCCGAAGCACCCGGAGCCAGTTGAAGCTCGAAGAACCGACCGGAGTCATCCACTTCTGACACCAGTGTGCGGTCGGAGAGAAGGGCTGACACCGCAGGCGGCGCGGCGCCGTCCAGGCCCAGGGCCACATGATGCTGGCCGTGTGCGCTCCGGACCTCGGCTATGGGACCGTCCACCACCTTGGTGCCGCGCGCGATGATGCAGACATGGTCGCAGAGCCGCTCCGCGCTATCCATCAGATGCGTGCTGAAGACGACGGTGCGGCCACGCTCGCGAAGTCCGACCACAGTGTCCTTGAGCGCCTGGGTGTTGATCGGATCCAGGCCGCTGAATGGCTCGTCCAGGATCACCAGTTCCGGTTCGTGGAGGACAGTGCCAATGAACTGCACCTTCTGCTGCATACCCCGAGAGAGTTCGTCGATCTTCGCCGTGCCCCAATCCTTCTCCGCCGTGCGCAGCCCGAGCCGGTCCAACCACTCGCCTATCCGACGGTCGGCAGTGCGTCGATCAACCCCCTTCAACTCGGCGAGAAAACGCAGTACGCGCCGTACCTGCATCTTCCGGTAGAGACCACGCTCCTCCGGTAGGTAGCCAACCCGGTCGGTGATGCCTGATGAGTCGAACGGCTGACCGAGAATGCTGATCTGGCCGGTGTCGGGGGCGATGATGTTGAGCAGCATCCGGATGGTGGTCGTCTTGCCAGCTCCGTTGGGGCCGAGCAGGCCGTAGACCGTGCCCTGTGGCACGGTGAGCGACAGGTCGCGCACGGCCAGATGGTCTGCGAAGCGCTTGGAGACGCCGCGAACCTGGATCGCGGGAGGGGTCATGAGGCCTTGAACGGAAGGAGACGGGAGGGTGTGCTGGTGCCGGCTGCTGGACGCGGCTGGAAGATGCCATGGGCGAAGCCGCCTGTCATGCCGCGGTAATGCTGAGGGGCCAGGGCGACTACCGTTGCGATGGACTGAGCGCCATGTTCAGGCTCATGTCGTCACCGCCTGTCGTAGCAACTGGACGCGCCCTGCGCCTGGTCGGTCACTCGCTCACCTACGCACTCGTTCTCGGCATTGTTTCCGGTTGCGATCGGGGCGGCGAGGGTAGGCAGGGCGCAGTGCGTGCTGCCGCGCCGCTGGAGCTGTTCACTGCCGGCGCACTGGCGCAACCACTGCGAGCCGCTGCCGACAGCTTCGCCGCTGTCACGGGCACCGCTGCAGCGCGACTGGAAGCGGCCGGCTCGCTGGAGACAGTACGCAAGCTCACCGAACTGCGGCGGATTCCGGACGTGGTCGCGGTCGCCGACGCCGAGCTGATTGCCGGGCTGCTGATGCCGGATCTGGCGACGTGGTACGTTGTGGTGGCCAGCGACCGGATGGTGCTGGCGTACACCGACCGGTCGCGCGGCGCCGACAGCATCAACCTCACCAACTGGCCGGAGGTAATCACTGGTGAGGGTGTGGAGGTGGGCCGGAGTGACCCGGATCGTGACCCCGCTGGCTATCGCGCGCTACTGGCGATGAAGCTCGCCGAGCGGCAGTTGGCCCGCCCGGGGCTGGCGGAGCGACTGCTGGAGCATGCACCAGTACGACTGATGCGTCCAAAGAGCGCCGACCTCGTGGCATTGCTCCAGACGGGTGAGGTGGACTACACCTGGTCGTACGCGTCCACGGCCCGCGCGGCGGGTCTGAAGATGCTGGAGCTACCAGACGTCGTGAGTCTGGGCGACGCGGCGCTGGCGACGACGTATGCAGCCGAGAGCGTGGCTGTCGCCGGGCGGGCGCGCGGTGACACGCTGGTGATCCACGGTCGCCCGATCCTCTTCGCGCTGACCGTCCCGACTGGCGCCCCGCATCCGGATCGGGCGGTGGAGTTCGTGGCCTGGTTACTGGGCGTGGACGGTCAGCGGGTGCTTCGCGCGGCGGGGCTCGATCTGCTGCCGCAGGCGCTGGTGGTGGGCGAGTTGGCGCCAGCGATGATAAGGCGTGCCGCGGGACCGGGAGCGACCGATCCGGTGAGCACGAGATGAGCGACAGCATGGAGCCACGTATGCGCGATACCCAAGTCAGTACGGCGACATGATAAAGCCATGAGAGCGACAGCTAGCCGGCCAATCGGTGCTACCCGGTCGTTCGGCCGCGCAGCCGTGGCCACCGTTGTCGCCGCCTGTCTCGGCTCGGCGCTCCTGTTATTCATCGCCGCACCCTTGCTCAGACTCACCATGGAGGGAGGCGTGGCCGGGGTTCGCGGCCTGCTTGGGGACGACGCTGAGTTGCGGGCCTCGCTCGTCATGACGGTGGCGACCGCCACTGCCGCCAGTGTGATCGGAGCGCTCAGTGGGACACCGATCGCCTGGCTGCTGGCACGGCGTCGCTTCCGCGGTCGCGCACTCCTCTCCTCGCTCTTCGACCTGCCACTCCTTCTGCCGCACCCGGTGGCCGGCATCGCTCTTCTCCTGGTCCTGGGCCGAGATACGGTAGCCGGAGGCACCCTTCTGGCGGCCGGACTACGCGTGGTGGGAAGCCCGCTGGGGATCATCGCGGCCATGCTGTTCGTCTCCGTGCCGCTCTATGTGAGCGGCGCCACGGAGGCCTTTGCCCGCGTGGACCCGCGGCTGGAAGGAGTCGCGCGGACGCTGGGTGACAGCCCCTGGCGCGCCTTCCGCCGCGTCACCCTTCCACTGGCCGGCCGCGGGCTCATGGCCAGCGCGATCGTCATGTGGGCTCGCGCGGTGAGCGAGTTCGGGGCGATAGTGATCCTGGCATACAACCCGAAGGTGGCCAGCGTACTCAGTTTCGATCGCTTCACCACTTACGGTCTTCCCGGGGCACTGCCGGTGGCGGCAGTGCTCGTCCTGCTCGCTCTCGGACCGCTGGTGGCACTGCGCAGCCTGCGGACGACGGCGGGCGTCGAGTACTGAGCGGCCGCCACCGCGCCGCGTCAACCAGATCCCTCGTTACTTGCTGCAACTTCGCGGACTCTCCCTCACCGCTGGCGGCTTCAGGCTGGGCGACATCTCGTTCGCGATTCCGGCGGGCGCCTATGGCGTTGTGATCGGGCCGGCAGGCGCCGGGAAGACAACCTTGCTCGAGGCTATCGCGGGGCTGAGATCAGGCGTGCAGGGATCGGTGGCGATCGGCGGCGAGGATGTGAGCCGACTGCCGCCCGAGGCGCGTTCGGTCGGCCTCGTCTACCAGCATGCGCATCTCTTCCCGCATCTCTCGGTGGCTGCGAATGTGGCCTACGGAACTACTGGTGAGGCGGGGTTACGCGAGGCAACAGCGCTGCTGGCACGATTCGGTGTTTCCGAACTGGCCGAACGGCGAATCGGGTCGCTTTCCGGCGGCGAGCGGCAACTGGTAGCACTGGCGCGAGCCCTCGCCCGTCGACCGCGTCTGCTACTGCTGGATGAGCCGTTCGGGGCGCTGGACCCGGGTCGTCGACGTGGCGTTCGGGCCGCCGTGCGCGCGCTGCAGCGCGAGTGGGCGCTCACCACGCTGCACGTGACCCACGACTTCGCCGAGGCCGATGTACTGGGCGACGTGCTGGTGGTGCTGGAGGGTGGCCGGGTGCGACAGGTGGGCGAACCGGCGGAGGTGTTCAGCCGGCCAGCGTCGGCCGCGCTGGCGGGCTTCCTGGGCGCCGAGAACGTGCTTGCCGGGGTGGTACGCGACGGTGAGGGCTCGTCGTACCTGGTCGGCGTCTCTGCGTCGTCGTCGGTCCCGTCGCCCGACCGACTGCCGACGGAGTCTCGCCTGCTCAGTGTGGACGTCGGCCCGTTGCTGATGCATGCGGTGGGGGATCGCGCGGCAGGTCCGGTGCATGTGGTCGTGCGAGCCAGCGACATAGTGCTCGAACGGCCGATGTCGGCGGGAGAGGTGCATCATTCGACGTCGGCGCGGAATGTTTTCCCGGCGAGGGTGGCGGGGCGATCGAGCGTCGGGCCGGTGACAGAGGTGATGCTCGATGTGAATGGCGTGTCGCTGGTGGCGGCCCTCACCACTCGCTCGGCAGAGGAGCTCGAGCTGGCCGAGGGCGATGAGGTGTTGGCCAGTGTGAAGGCGCTGGCGGTGCATCTCTGCTGAGGTTGCGGATGGGGCCGACTGGAGCCGAACGGGATTGACCTGACGCCAGTTCGTTCCGCCATACATCGTTCAGTCGGATGAATTGACTGAAGACGACGGAGGGATCCATGTCCACGGATGCTGGTCGGCTGGTGACCAAGCACTACGATCGCGGGGTGGCCGCGTCGGCGATGCTCGATGCGATCATGGAGGAGTTGACGGCCACGGGTCACGACCTGGGCGAACTGACGTGGCAGGCGCTGGAGCGGCTGGACCAGTTTCACGTGGGCGGCGGAAGGACCACGCTGGCGATGGCGCGGCGGGCCGGCATTGGCCGCGGCGAACGCGTGCTGGATGTGGGCGGTGGCGTGGGCGGGCCGGCGCGCACGCTCGCAGCCACGCTCGGCTGCCACGTGACGGTGCTCGACCTGAGCGAGGCCTACACCGAAGTTGGCAGGTCGCTCACGCGTCGCATGCGGCTGTCCGACCTGGTGGAGTTCCGCGTCGGCAACGCTCTCGACATCCCGCTCTCCGACGAGAGCGTGGATGTGGCCTGGACGCAGCACAGCACGATGAACATCGAGGACAAGGAGCGGCTCTACGCCGAGCTGCATCGGGTGGTGCGGCCAGGCGGGCGGCTGGCAATGCACGAGATCGTGGCGGTCGAAGGCGCCGAACCACTACACTTTCCGGTGCCCTGGGCAGCCTCTCCGGAGATCAGTTTCGTTCGTACTGCGGCGGCCACACGGGCCACGATTGTGGCGGCCGGATTCGTGGAGCGAGCATGGGAGGACACGACTGTCTCCTCAATAGCCTGGATGCGGGAGATGGCAGAGCGCGCTGCGGCGTCGAACCGTTCGTCGCAAGTACAGAGAGTATTGCTCGGACCGGGCTTCGCTGAGGCGTTCCGGACTATCCGGCGCAACCTCGAGGAAGAGCTTGCGTCTGTGGTGGAGGGTGTGTTCCGGCGTCCTTGATCTGGTGCGTTTGGGGGGAACGACGGGATGGCGGGACGCGCTTGATCCTGACCGATTGCGGGCTCGCGGTCGGTACTTCTTGGTGGTGGTGCTGGTAATCCTGTCAATCCTGCAGATCCTGCCCGGAATTGTTCTTGACGGGATTAACGGGATCAACAGGATGGGCGGGGCGCTACTGGAGGCGGGTCGGTCGTCCTCGGCCGGTCGGCGACTTTCTGTTGGTGGTGTTGGTAATTCTGTCAATCGCCTTCGCGATCGGCGGGCGGCGTGCTCTGCCCGAGCGACTTCCAGCGCTGTACCACGGAATCCGGCAGCAGCATGTTGTCGGCGATGTCCGCGATCTCGTCGGCATCGCGCCAGGCCATCTCCAGTTCGGCAAGTTCTCCTTCCATGGCGGCGCGCTCCACATCCTCGTGGGCTGCCATCTCGAGCGCCAGTCGGACGGCGGGCGGGAGGAAGCGCAGGGCGCCAGTATCGCCCCAGAACTGCTCCCGTCCCCACTCCCGAGTCCGTGTGGCAGCGGAGGCAAAATAGCGCGAGGGGTCGCCGGCCGATTCCAGCAACTCCACCGCCTCGCGAATTCGCCGCTGGGTGGCACCGGCTCTGTTGATGCGCGCGAGCAATCGACCGGCAGCCATCTCCGCCGATGCGCCGCTCAGGGTGACGTGCCCCTGACCGCCGGGAAGATTCATGTAATTGTGAAGCTGACGGTGCCAGGGCACGTCATCGCGCAGGCGGCCGTAGTAGGGAACGTCGAGACCCCAACCCCCTTCGCTCGCCGGTCGCTCGATCAACCGGACCGTCTGCAGTTGGTCGAAGTTGACCCTCATACGCCCACCCTCGGGATGCGGCAGCACGAGCGCGCCGCGCGAGGCAGCGACGATCGCCCAGCCTTGCACCACGACGTTCCCCAGCAGGAAGACGCTTCCGGCGGCCATGCCTATCAGCGGGGCTCCGACGAATATGGTGGCGCCGGCCGCCACCGCGGCTCCCGTGCGTATCGCCGTCCGGCGACGTCGCCGCCCGAACTGGTCGCCGTAACGCCACGCCGCCAACTCCGGGCGCAGCGGTGCACCGATGCGTACCAGCTCCAGGCCGTCGTCCACCCGGGCCAGCCCCACATTGTCGGTGGCCACCCGTTTGCGGCTGTCCCGGTAGCGCCGCTCACACTCCTCCACCGCCTCCCACCGCTCCTCCAACGGCGTCAGGTTCCACCGCTCGCAACGGGTGCACACTGCCCACAGACGCCCCTTGCGGGCGTCGAACGCCAGGCGGCGGCCGACGGGGAAGCTCTCGATGCTCTGATTGACACCGAGAGGGGTATGACAGAAGATGCAGGACGAGTACACGGGCGATTGGTCGTGGAATGGGGACTCAGTTCCGGGGAGCGCGGTGCGGTTGGCGCTCCGTTTCAGCCCCGCCAGTCGTATCTTGAGTAACGGACTCAGCGCGGCCGCCAGGGCGGCGCAGCGCCACTATTCTTCACGCCGGACCACACCCATGCTCTCGACAACCACCGAACTTCGCGCCGTGGGCGCCGCCACGATCCGCGCGATTGCTGCCGTCGCCCTGCTTGGCATGTCGGCGCAGGTCTTCCCGCTTCAGGCCCAGGCCGCAGCGGGAGTGCCGAAGTCCACCGCCGACGATCCAAAGGTGAAGGCGGCCCTCGCCACTCTCAAGGCCGACAACGCCTGGACGCTGGACCAGCAGGCATCGATCTGCGAGATCGCCGCGCCACCCTTCAAGGAAGCAGCACGTGCCGCCGAGTTCAAGAAGCGCCTGGAGGGACTGGGCCTGAAGAACGTGCGCATCGACAGCGAGGGGAATGTGATCGGCGAGCGGCCGGGTACCGGCAAGGGGCCGACGGTGCTCTTCTCAGCCCACCTCGACACCGTCTTCCCCGAGGAGACCGACGTCACGGTGAAGCGTGAGGGAACACTGATGACCGGCCCCGGCATTGGCGATGACTGTCGGGGGCTTGCCGTGCTGCTCTCCGTGGCGCGCGCGCTCAACAGCGCCGGCGTTCAGACTGACGGCAGGATTCTCTTCGTCGGCACCGTCGGCGAGGAAGGGCCGGGCAACCTGCGTGGCGTGCGTCATCTCTTCTCCTCCCCGATCAAGGACAGCATCGACTACTTCATCTCCGTCGACGGGGCGGGGATGGGGACGACGATCGCGGCGGTCGGCAGTCATCGCTACCGGGTCACGTACAAGGGTCCCGGCGGACACAGCTTTGGCTCCTTTGGCATGTCGAACCCGATTCATGCGCTGGGCAGGGCGATCGCCAAGGTCAGCGAACTGCAGGTACCGGCGGACCCCAAGACGACCTTCAGCGTTGGCATCATCGCGGGTGGCACGTCGGTGAACTCGATCGCTTTCGAGGCGAGCATGGACATGGACATGCGCTCCGAATCGGAGGCCGAGCTTCAGGCGCTGGACAACCGGTTCCAGAAGGCGATTCGCGATGCGCTGGCCGAGGAGCGCGCACGCTGGCCGAACTCGAAGGCCGCGCTGGACATGGTCATCGACACCATCGGCATTCGCCCTGCCGGCTCCCAGCCGATCTCGGCGCCCATAGTCCAGGTCGCGCTGCAGGCTGCGAAGTCACTCGGCGTCACCAGCCCTACGGGTGCCTCCAGCACCGATTCAAACATCCCCATCAGCCTGGGAGTGCCAGCCATCACGATCGACGGTGGCGGACAGGGGCGCGGTGCGCACAGCGCCTCGGAGTCGTACGATGATGGCCCGACGGGCTGGCAGGGACCGCAGTGGGCAGCGTTGATCGTCACGACGCTCGCCGGACTCAGCTATCTACCTGCCACGCTCCAGTAACCCTCATCGGGGGCGAAGTCGGTCGCCGGGTGGGCTGGGTGTCCAACCACCAGGGCCATGCGGAAACGGCCGTCGACATCATCGGCGAGGTCGCTTCTGGGAATGCGGATGGTGACCGTCTTCCCCTCGAACACCGCAGGCACGCCCGTGAACTGCTTGGTGCCAGCGTGCACCAGCGTCATGTGCGTGCCGCCCACGTCGCGCAGTGAGAGGTACATCTCGGCGCCGATGCCGGCGTTTCCGCCAAACTCGTCGGCCGCTGCGGGTATGCCGGTTGACTCATTCTCGTCCAGGTCGAAGTCGATGAACCCATCCAGCGAATTGAGCTGGTTGGCCGACCAGGGAACGACGGGCGCGTCGAAGATGAGGACGAGGGTCAGGGCGCGCTCATCGTAGCTGCCGCTCACCTGGACAATGTCCGGTGCGCCCAACTCGGCTTCGCCAGCCACACGATCGTTGACCGGGTCGGTGAAGCTGAAATTGGCGGACGAGCCACCACCGACGCTTCCGCCTGCGCCGAGCCCACCGCCGCCCGCGGACTGGGTCGGGAAGTACTCGTTGTTGTCGCAGCCGAGTGTGAATGCGGCCAGAGCGAAGCCGAGGGCCGCGGTGATCCTGAACGATCGACGCTGGAGCATGGCGAAATCGAGTGGTGAGTGCGGTCATCCGTTCCGGGCTGTCTGCCACGGAAGAGGACCCTCACCCTTGACGCGCGATCGGCTATCGAGGCAACCTCTACACCAGTAGCGGGATCACATCGCCTCCAGTGCTTCCACCCCGATTGTTGGCAACCAGGGGAGCAGTTCGTACTGCGCCATGCCGCGTTTGTGGTACGGATCGCCGTCCCGTATCCGGTCCAGCGACGCCTGCGCATCATCATCCGGTACCCGCAACAGGAGGATGCCGCCGCTACGAGGGTCGACCGGCCCGGACGCCAGCAGGATGCCGGCCTCGTGCAGGCCACGCAGATAGGCGCGATGTTCGTCGGTGACGGTCACAACCTCGTCCAGCGGACGACGGTAGCGGATGATGGCCAGTGCGTACATGGGTCGGGCGAGTGCGGGATGAAAGGACAGGAGTAAGGCCGAACTGTAGCGCCCGAGGATGGCGCCGCGGTAGTCCCCGGGGGCGTGGTCAACCACTGCCGGGTTCGCAGTTCCTGGCGGCGCACCACGGTTGTGTGGCGGGCCTGCCGCTCGGGGCATGGATTCCCGCGTTCGCGGGAATGACGCGGGCGACTCGGCGCATGGGTTCCCGCGTTCGCGGGAATGACGACATCAGGTTGTCATCCCCGCGAATGCGGGGATCCATGTTCTACCTGCCAGTATGCGCACAGAGTCGAGGCTGCCGGAAAACGCTCTGTGGCCCGCGGCTAACCCAGCCGCTTGACGGCGCCGATGAAGAGTATCGTGCCGCTCAACCGGTCGCGGATGGCGAAGACGAACGGCCGATCGACGGAGAACGGCGCTGGCATGGAGGTGACTGTCGCGCCTACCGTGGTCACGGCAGCGGCTTCGGTACCCACCTCGTCGACGGCGAGAAAAACATCCTGCTTCACGAAATCGAGCTCGATGTTGTCGGTCTCGCTGAACAGGCGGCTGAAGTCGGCCTGGCGGGTGAAGGCAATGCCCATTCCCATGCCGGTGAGTACGTCGTTCCACTTCCCGGAGTACTTCAGCGTGAACTTCGGCAGCACCACCTCGCGACCGGCTTCATGCATCGATCCGATGAGTGTCGACCAGCGCTCCGGTGTGAGTCCGACAATGAAGTCGTCAACCGACTGCCCGCGCTGTGGCAGCATGATGGTCATCGCATAGGCGCCGTTCCCGTACGCCAGTTCGCCCACCGTTGCCGTCGCGTCGCCGCCGAGCAGCATCGGCATGTTGGAAGCGTGCATCAGCGGCACCGTGCGGCTCACGCCATCATCGCCGAGGAAGGGGCCGGGTGTGGTGCGCGCGGCGTCGAAGCGTGCCCGCCATTCTCCCTTGAAGTAGAGGGCGTTGAGCAGGAACATCACATGGTCGTCGTCGATCTCATCGAGCACCTTGGGAATACGGCCGTTGGTCTTCTCCGACGCCCATCCGTTGATCTCGGCCAGCGACGCCTTCTCCTGACCGAAGTCCAGGGCGCGCAGCGCGGCGTCGAAGTAGTCCTGACTGGTACGGGCGAAGGCCGGCGCCACCTGAAGGTTGTTGCGGTAGAAGATCGCGTTGGCGCTGGTGAGCTGGATGGATGGGTCCAGCCCGGCGAGCAACTTCCACAGATCCCGGTAGGCGGTGTTGATATCCGCTTCCGACTCGCCATCGAGGCCGAGGGTGCTCCGCATGGCGTCGTAGGTGGCACCCGCGGCGCCGTTCATCGTCATGCCCAGCGCCACCGAGGCGCTGAACGGGGAGATCGCCACGTTCTCGCCGGCCGGCATGGCCTGGTTGACTGAGCGGAATAGCGAGATCGAGAAGTGGTTTCCTGCCACCACAGCGCTCCGCTCGGCGGCAGTGAGCTGCCGCGGCAGTTCCGTCATCATGGGTGGCGATGCATTCTCGCCAGGCGACGTGGGCCCTCCGCAGGCCGCGACGGCGAGCGCGAGGGCGGCCGACGCGATCGGGAGGAGCGCACGTCGGCGCGTGCCCTGCAACTGAAGAGAGGAAATGGACGACATCGATGACTCCTGATCATGGGGGACATGAAGCTGACCCCGGCAGAGCGGCGACCGTCACCCGGTCGTGAACCGTCACCCGGTCGTGAACCGTCACCCGGTCATACACCTCAGCTCCTGGCTCGCTCCTCGAACTGGTCGAGCGCTCGCGAGAAGGCGTCCGCCGGAAGGAGGGCACACTTCACCCGCGCCGGTAACCGCGCCACGCCGGCCAGGGCGCGTAACTCGCCGAGTGTCGGGTCGTCGCGCGACGCGGGATCGCCGTGCATCATGGACGAGTAGCTTGCGAGGATCACGCGAGCGTCGTCCACACTGCCGCCGCGAAGGGCACCGGTGAGCATGGACGCGGCGGCCTGGGAGATGGCGCAGCCCTGGCCGGTGAATCGAGCCTCGCGAACTGTCGTGCCGTCCATCGCGAGGTAGACGATGAGCTCGTCTCCGCAGAGAGGGTTGCGGTGCGTGATCGTCACGTCAGCGTCGTTCAGCACGCTCCTGTTGCGCGGGCTGCGGTAGTGGTCCAGGATGAGTTCCTGGTAGATGGCCTCGCTACGGGCGCTGACGCCGGCTGCGCGGGTGCCAGCCACTGCGTCGTCAGTCACTCGCGGAACCGGCGACCGCGAACAGCGCCGCCGCGCGCTGCAGCCCACGCATCAGCGCGTCCACGTCGCTCTCGTCGTTGTAAAGGTAGAACGATGCCCGAGCCGTGGCCGGTACATGCAGCCGTCGCATGAGCGGCTGGGCGCAGTGATGCCCGGCGCGGATGCAGACACCGTCGGCGTCGAGGATCGTGGCGAGGTCGTGTGGATGGACGTCGGCCATCGTGAAGCTCAGCACACCGCTGCGCTCGGCGGCCGGCGGTCCGTAAATGGTGAGGCCGTCCATTGCCGCCAGCCTGTCGGTGGCCAGGGCCAGCAGGTGGCGCTCATGGGCCAGGATCGTATCCAGCCCGATTCCGTCCACGTACTCCACGGCCGCCGCGAGGCCAACGGCATCGGCGACGTTGGGAGTGCCAGCCTCGAATTTGTGGGGCAGCACGTTCCAGCTACTGAATTCGTCCTGCACCACCTGGATCATGTCACCGCCATGCTGCCAGGGTGGCAGGGACTCCAGCACAGTCCGGCGCCCGAGCAGGCCACCTATGCCCATGGGACCGCAGATCTTGTGACCGCTGAAGGCGTAGAGGTCCACGCCCAGGGTATCGAAATGCACTGGCATGTGTGGCGCCGCCTGAGCGCCATCGCAGACTGTCAGTGCTCCTGCGTCGCGGGCCAGGGCGACGATGTCGGCTACCGGGTTGACAGTGCCGAGGGCGTTGGAGACGTGCGGGAAGGCGACGACGCGCGTTCGCGGCCCGATGAGTTCCCGCATGTGATCCATGTCGAGACGGCCATCCGGGGTGAGCTCACAGATACGCAGCCGGGCGCCGGTGGCGATGGCGATCTGTTGCCAGGGGACGAAGTTGGCATGGTGGTCCATGGCCGTGATCACCACCTCGTCGCGCGGCTCCAGCTCGCGGCGCCCCCACGCCTGCGCGACGAGGTTGAGCGCCTCGGTGGTGCCGCGAGTGAAGATGAGGCAGTCGGGATCACCCAGGCCGAAGAAGCGGGCGACGCGCTCTCGAGCCGCCTGATAGCGATCGGTGGCCCGTCCCGACAGTTCGTACGCCCCGCGGTGCGGGTTGGCGTTGGAGGTTTCGTAGAACTCGCGCATGGCGTCGAGCACCACGGCGGGCTTCTGTGTCGTCGCTGCCGAGTCCAGGTAGTGCAACCCGGGCGAGGCGGCGAGGAGGGGGAAATCGGAGCGGTGCATGGAAACCCCCGGAGGAGCAGGGAGAACGATAGGAAGGTCAGGGAGAGCGGGCGACGAGAATCATGCCGTCGGCCACCAACACCCGGTAGACCTGGAGTGGCTCGCAGGCGGGCCCGCGGGATGGCTGCCCGGTCACAGGATCGAAGCGAGCACCATGCCAGGCACACTCGAGCGATCCGTCAGGGAGCAATTCGCCGGCCGACATCGGGAATGCCTGATGAGTGCAGCAATCATGCACCGCGTGAACGACTCCGTCCACACGGAACAGGCAGATGGGGGTGCCGTCGCTGAGATGGACACCCATCAGCGAGTCCTCCGGGAGATCGATAAGCGCGATGACCGGCTCGTAACCATCGCGCACGACATCGTTGGAGAGCTCGTCATCCAGCGCGAGGTCGTCGGACGCCGTGGTCGGGTCAGTGCTCACCCGACCAGGGCCTCGCGCAGCGCGTGCCAGGCCATGCTGGCGCATTTCACCCGCAGTGGGAAGCGCGCCACGCCGGCAAAGGCAGCCAGCTCCCGGGGCATCTTCACGTCAGTGGATTCACCGCTGGCGTTGCTCATGCCCGGAGTGCCGGCATTGCCATCGAGCTTCGTGCCGGCGGGCGGAGCGCCGGTGACCAGTTCGTGAAAATTGTCAAAGAGCGTGAGCGCCTGGGCTGTCGTGCGCCCCTTGACCGCGCTGGTCATCATCGACGCGCTGGCCCTGGAGATGGCGCAACCGGAGCCTTCGAAGCGTACGTCGGTGATCGTCGTACCATCCATCTTGAGGCGGATGGTGACCTGGTCGCCGCAGAGTGGATTGTGACCATGCACCTCCCGATCAGCCCCTTCCAGCGGCCCCTGATTGCGGGGCCGCCGGTTGTGGTCCAGGATGATGGACTGATAGAGATCGTCGAGGGACATCGAGCGGGACCCCTGTGAGGGTTCGAGGTGGTGTGCCGTGAAGCTCCGCTCAGGCAGTTCCAACCTCGTGCCTGGTGAACCGCTCCAGGGTCTGCTCTTCCAGGCTGTCGCGCACGGCTTCCAGTTCGATCGTCTCGAGGACGTCGGCGGCGAAGGCGTAGGTGAGCAGTTGACGAGCCTGCGCGGCCGAGAGTCCACGGCTTCTCATGTAGAATAGCGCCGTGTCATCCAGTTGGCCTACCGTCGCGCCATGGGTGCAGCGCACGTCGTCGGCGTAGATCTCCAGTTCCGGCTTGGTGTCGATATGCGCAGTGGGCGAGAGCAGGATGTTGTTGTTCTCCTGCTTGCCGTCGGTCTTCTGCGCTTCCGGGTGGACGTACACCTTGCCGTTGAAGACGCCGTGTGAATTGCCGTCCAGCAGTCCCTTGTAGAGCTCGCGGCTGAAGGTGTTCGGCTTGGCGTGCTCGATCCGCGTCTGGTGGTCGCAGTGCTGGTCACCGTCCAGCATGTAGAGACCGTTGAGCGTCGCGCCCGATCCCTCACCATCCAGGATGGTGTAGACGTTGGTGCGTGAGAGCGCCGCTCCGAGGGCGCAGGAGAAATGCAGGTAGTGGCTGTCGCGCGCCTGGTGGACCGACGTGGTGCAGATGTGGAAGGCGCTCTGGCTCTCCCGCTGCACCTTGATGTTGGTGAACGTCGCACCATCGTCCAGCACCGCCTCGCTAACGGCGTTGGTGAAGTAGTCAGCCTCTCCCATGCCGATGAAGCTCTCGATCACCGTGGCCTTGGAGTGGCGACCGGCGACGAACAGTGTGCGCGTCTGGATCGCCTGTCCTGAACTGGCACCGTCAGCCACGAAGACGACGTGCAGCGGAGTGTCGACGACCATCTCGGAGCCGACGACGATCACCGCGCCATCGGTGGCCAGCGCGGTATTCAGGGCGACGAAAGCGTGTTCCTCACCGTCGGCGACGCGCCCGAGGTGCTGCTCGATGAGATCGGAGAGGCCGTTGGAGGCATCGGCCCCCTCGCTCAACAGGGCGCCCAGCGTCGTCACCCTCACACCCTCGGGCAGCTTGTCCGCGGGCGTCGACTGCTCGGCAACGAAGTGGCCATTCAGGAAGACGAGACGCGGCCACTCGGGCGAGTTGAACTGGTAAGGCGTGAGATCCAGCGACGAGGCGTCGCCGCCCGGCGTGCGCACCATCCGGAAGGTGCGGTCGGAGATGGGCGCCACGCTGGTGTAGTGCCAGTTCTCATTCTTCCGCGTCGGGAAACCGAGCGCGGTGAAACTGGCGGCTGCAGCGCGTCGGCGCTCGGCCAGCCAGCCCGGTCCACCCAGTTCGGCGACCGTTCTGAAGTCGTCGGAATATGCTGTGGTCACGCGGCGGCCTCGGCGAGTAGCCAGTCATAGCCGCGGGCCTCGAGCTCGAGCGCCAGCTCCTTGCCGCCCGACTTCACTATGCGCCCGCCGACCAGCACGTGCACGTAGTCGGGGACGATGTAGTTGAGCAGTCGCTGGTAGTGGGTGACGACGATCGTCGCCCGGTCGGGTGCCTTGAGTGCGTTCACGCCGTCGGCGACCACGCGCAACGCGTCGATATCGAGGCCGGAGTCGGTCTCGTCGAGGATGGCGAGCTTCGGCTCGAGGACGGCCATCTGGAGGATCTCGTTCCGCTTCTTCTCGCCGCCGGAGAAGCCCATGTTCACGGAGCGGTTGAGCATTGACGGATCCATCTGCACCAACTTCGCCTTCTCCTCGATCACGTCGAGGAACTCGATCGGATCCACCTCCTCCAGGCCCTGCACCTTCCGCATCTCGTTGTAGGCGGTGCGCAGGAAGTAGGCGTTGGTGACGCCGGGGATCTCGATCGGGTACTGGAAGGCGAGGAAGACGCCGGCGTGGGCGCGCTCCTCGGGTTCCAGCTCCAGCAGGTCCTTGCCGTCGTAGGTGACGCTACCGCCAGTCACCTCGAAGCTGGGATGGCCCGCGAGCACCTGTGCCAGCGTGCTCTTGCCGGAACCGTTGGGTCCCATCACTGCGTGCACCTCGCCGGCGTTGACCGTGAGGTCGATGCCGCGGAGGATCTCCTTGTCTTCTATGCCGGCGCGAAGGCCGCGAATCTTGAGCATGATTTGTGTTTTCGGTTCAGGTGCGCGATACGGAAGGGGCGGTGAGCGGGTGGCGACGCGAGCGGTCCGGCCTCCGTGACGATCCGATCCGGAGCGTCAGTGAGGCCAGACGCTGGTCAGCCGACGCTCCCCTCCAGGGTTATTCCGAGTAGCTGCTGTGCCTCGAGGGCGAACTCCATCGGCAGTTCCTGGAAGACATCCTTGCAGAAGCCGCTGACGATCATCGATACCGCCTGCTCGGCGCTCAATCCACGCTGCTTGAGGTAGAAGATCTGGTCCTCGCCGATCTTGCTCGTGGATGCCTCGTGCTCGAGCGTCGCGGTGTTGTTGCCGACCTCGATGTACGGGAAGGTGTGCGCGCCGCAGCGGTTCCCGACGAGCATCGAGTCGCACTGCGTGTAGTTGCGTGCCCCTTCGGCGCGCGGCAGGATCTTGACCTGGCCACGGTAGCTGTTCTGGCCCCGCCCGGCGGAGATTCCCTTGGAGACGATGTTGGACTTCGTGTTGCGACCGATGTGGATCATCTTCGTGCCCGTGTCGGCCTGCTGCATGTTGTTGACGACAGCCACCGAGTAGAACTCACCGACGCTGTTGTCGCCCTGCAGGATCACGCTGGGGTACTTCCAGGTGATGGCCGAGCCCGTCTCCACCTGGGTCCAGGAGATCTTGGCGTCCTTCATCGCCTTGCCGCGCTTGGTCACGAAGTTGTAGATGCCACCCACGCCATCCTCGTCGCCGGCGTACCAGTTCTGCACCGTGCTGTACTTGATCGTCGCGCCGTCCAGCGCCACCAGTTCGACGACCGCCGCGTGGAGCTGGTTGGTGGAACGCTTGGGAGCCGTGCACCCTTCCAGGTAGCTCACGTATGCGCCCTCCTCGGCCACTATCAGCGTCCGCTCGAACTGGCCGGTGTTCTCGGCGTTGATGCGGAAGTAGGTGGAGAGCTCCATCGGGCAACGGACGCCCTTCGGGATGTAGCAGAAGGAGCCGTCGCTGAAGACGGCGGCGTTGAGCGCGGCGAAGAAATTGTCGCTGTGCGGCACCACCGTGCCCAGGTACTTGCGGACAAGCTCGGGATGGTTCTGCACCGCCTCGCTGAAGGAGCAGAATATCACGCCGACCTTGGCCAGTTCGGCCTTGTACGTGGTGCCCACCGAGACGCTGTCGAAAACCGCGTCCACGGCCACGCCGGCGAGCAGCTTCTGCTCGTGGAGCGGGATGCCGAGCTTGGTGTAGGTCTCGAGCAGCTTGGGGTCCACCTCGTCCAGGCTTCCCAGCGGCTTGGCCGTGCGGGGTGCGGAGTAGTAGACCTGCTCGTTATAATCGATCGGGGTGTACTCGAGCTTGGGCCAGTGGTGCGGCTCGGTCATCGTGAGCCAGCGGCGGTAGCCCTTGAGCCGCCACTCGAGGAGCCATTCCGGCTCATTCTTCTTCGACGAGATCAGCCGGACCGTGTCCTCACAGAGACCGGCGGGGATCTGATCCGCCTCGATGTCGGTGACGAAGCCGTACTGGTACTCGCGGGAAACCAGGCTATCGATGCTGGAACTCATGCGCTCTCCTGAAGATCGCCGTATAACTGACTGCGGGGTGCCTGCATGCTCCGTGGCAGAAGCTACCGGCCTGCTGTCCGCATGCGCGCTCACACGGTCACCGTGCTCTGGCGGCCGGGCGCGGGACATCGCGGATCATACAGGAGTAATTTACTCTGCTTTGCCTCCGGAGACAACGCGCAGGGTAGCGGTGCGTCGGTTGTAAGCGGCTGAAATCTATGGTCTTGACCGTGTATTCGGGGAGTCCCCGACTCCTTTCGTTCACTCTCCCCCGCTGTCGTCGCCCGAGTGGGGATACGAGTTCTTCGGGGTGGTGGCTCGATGCGGCCTCTTGCGCGATCGGCCGCCTGTGACGCAGCGTGGGCAGGTGCGGCGTCCTGATCCGGGCGCACCACGTCGTGAACCTTTCCGTCTTCCTGCCTTGCCTCCGGCTCCCGATTACCGATCCACGGCGGCACTTTCAGTAATTGGCGCCGCTCTCCTGCTCACCGCGTGCTCCCAGGCGGTCCGTCTGGCCAGGGACGACAGCGCTGTCGTGCTGGCCCACCAGACGATCCAGGCTGGCGACCCCGGGGTGCGGGGCTCCTACGCCGTGCGCTCGCTGGTCTACGGCAGCGGCACCGACAAGCAGCGGTCGCTCTTCCGCGATTCCGTGGCCGTGCGCACGTCCACCGTGGACGCCTCGCCCTTCGTGAGCCTGGAGAAGAAGGCGGCGAAGTCGCGGGAGAAGTACTGGGGCTTCGGGCCCAAGAAATACCCCATCAACGCTCGCGTCTGGTACCCTGACGCTCCGGGCCGCTTCCCGCTCGTCCTCGTCGTGCACGGCAACCACGACATGAAGGACTACTCCGACCCCGGTTACGAGTATCTGGGCCGCCTGCTGGCGAGCCGCGGCTACGTGGTGGCGTCGGTGGACATGAACTTCCTGAACGGCAGCATCCGCGGCGAGAACGACGCCCGCGGTTGGATGCTGCTGCAGCACGTGAAAGCCTGGCATGGCTTCGACAGCACCGCTGGCAACCCGCTGGCCGGCCGCGCCGAGTTGCAGAATATCGCCCTCATGGGCCACTCGCGGGGCGGGGAGGCGGTGGCCCAGGCGGCATCGTTCAATACCATGGAACGCTACCCCGACGACGCAAAGGTGAAGCTGGGTTTCAACTACGGCATCAAGTCGCTGGTGGCGATAGCGCCGGTGGACGGGCAGTACAAGCCGGCCGGCCGATTGGTGCCGGTGAAGGGGGTCAGCTACCTCGTTCTGCACGGGTCGCACGACGGCGACGTCTCCACCTTCCAGGGGCTCCGGCAGTACGACCGGATCGAGCTCGGCGACGACGACCCGTCGCGTTTCAAGGCGGCCGTATATGTCTACAGGGCCAACCATGGCCAGTGGAACACCGTCTGGGGGAATCATGACCGTGGCCCGCGGAGTGGTCGCAGCCTGCAGTTGCGCGCGCTCATGGATCCGGACGACCAGCGGCGGGTGGCCGAGGTGTACGTGTCGGCATTTCTGGACGCGACGCTCAAGGGGAGGCGGGAGTACATGCCTCTCTTCCGCGACCACCGGGTGGCCGGCGGCTGGCTGCCCAAGACGATGTACATCACCCGCTTCGAGCAGGCTGGCTACCGGGCGCTGGCCACGTTCGACGAGGACGTGGACGTGACTACTGGGAGCGTGGCCGGCGTGCGTATTGACGGCGACAGCCTCTCTATCTGGCGCGAGGGCCGGATCCCGTTCCGCGGCAGGAACGAGGACACCCAGGAGACCAACGGCGTCTGGCTGGGCTGGAACAACCGGATAGCCGGCGCCGACACGACGCGCCGGGGTCCGCCGGCGGCGTACACGCTCACGCTGTCCGATTCGCTTATCTCGGCGTGGCGGGTGTCGGCGTACGACTGGCTGTCGCTGGATCTCACGGCGATGCCGGAGGTGCCCGGTCCGCGCAAGGCGCCGCGCGCGGCGGGGAGTGATAGTGCGGCGTCGGCGGCCAAGGCGGCCGAGCCGCCAAAGCAGAAGGGGGAGAAGCCCGAGCCACCGCCGGTGGACCTGACGGTGGAGTTGGAGGACGCCGCGGGTACCGTTGCGCGGCTGCCACTGAGCCGCTTCGGCGCGATACGGCGGCCGCTGGAGACGCATATCCTGCGGCGGCGCGACCGGGAGAAGCAGGCGTTCAGGAACCTCTACGAGCTGGTGCTGCAGAGCTACACGATGCCGCTGGCGGACTTCGTGGAGGTCGAGCCACGGTTCGATCCGGCGCGGCTGAGGAGAGCGCGGCTGCTGTTCGACCGGGTGGATGCGGGGACGGTACTGGTGGACGAGATCGGGGTGACGACGGGCCGGGCGAAGCAGGACAAGGTGCCGCTACCGCTTGGGGTTCTGGTCGTCTGCAACCGTGTCTGGATGCGGAAATATGCCTGTGGAGGGTCGGCTGCAGTAAACTGATTGAACAGGTCGAGGCCATGCGAAGCGGTGGGGGTGAGCCTCCACCACACCGCTGATAACTGGGAGAGCCATCCCGCTGGAATGCCGTCAGTCCCCGCTACCCAGCACCCGCGCGAAGACGTTCGCGTCCACGTTCCCCCCGCTCAGCACCACCGCCACCCGCCGCCCGCGCATCGCCTCGCGCTCCTGGACCAAACCCGCCAGCGCCGCCGCGCCGGCGCCCTCGGCGGCGTTGTGGGTGGCACTGAACATGACCCGCATCGCCGCCTCGACCTCGTCATCGGTCACCTGGACCACGCGCGCCAGGCCAGCGGAGAGCATTGCCAGCGCGCGCGGGTCCGGCGTGCGGCAGGCCAGGCCGTCGGCGATGCGCGTAGTCGCCGCGTGCGAGATCGCGCGGCCCTCAGCCAGCGAGAGTGCATAGGCGGGCGCCGATGCCGATACGACGCCGACGATCTCCGTGCGCACGCCGAGCGCGTCGCGAGCGGCGATGGTTCCACAGCCTCCCGACCCCATCCCGATCGGGACGTAGACCGTGTCCAGCAGTGGCACCACCGAGAAGAGTTCGTGCGCGTACGTCGCCACACCCTGCACGAGCAGCGGATGAAAGCTGGGTACCCTGTGCAGCCCGTCACGCTCGGCCAGCGCGGCGGCAATCTCGCTCGCCTCCTGGAAATCCTCCCCGTCCTCGATGAGCTGGGCGCCGAGGGCACGCATGGCTGCGTTCTTCTCGACGCTGTTGCCGCGCGGTACGACGATGGTGACAGGAATGCCATGCTCACGAGCGGCAAAGGCCACCGACTGGCCGTGGTTGCCGCGTGTCGCCGCCATCAATCCGGGCACTGACCTGTCGCGGCTGAGCGCGCTCATGTACACCAGGCCGCCGCGGACCTTGAACGCGCCCGTGGGAGCGTGATTCTCGTGCTTCACCCAGACGTCGACGTCCAGCGCCTCGGCCAGCACTGGCCACTGGTAGTGGGGCGTCGGTGGCATTGTGGCGTATACCACGCCCGATGCGGCGTGCAGTTCGGCGAGCGAGGGAGCGCTGTAGGTCGAGGCGGCGCTGACGTTCATGGCGAGGCGAGAATGGGTCAGGACAGGGAAAGCTGGCGGACACCAGACCTCAGGAAGTTCAGCGTGCGTGCAGTCGGAGTCCCACGCGGTGCAGGTCGTCGGGGCCGGGGAGCGGCTGGAAGGCGTATTCCAACTGGATCCGGTCGCGTACCAGCGCCAGTCCCAGCGACAGCGGTCCAACGTCACCAGCGGGCACGCTGCGCAGTCCGGCACGGCCGGCGATGGTGTAGCCGTCCAGCGGCGTATAGCCGATTTCGACTCCGCCGCCTACAGTCACGTCGCCGCCGGCGAGTAGCGACAGGGCAGCGCTTCCGGCAATGTCGAAAGGGCCGGCGGGCAGTCTGTCGAACTGCGCGCCCACAGTTGCGCGGCGCGGCAACTCCCAGCGCTTGCCGGCCAGCTCCAACCGGCCACCGAGTTGCTGGACGGCCAGTGCTACATCGATAGGTCCCACTCGCCTGGACGCACCGATATCGGCGGCGATGGCGCCGTCGCGCGCGCTCGGTATGCGCTGTTCGATGTAGCGTGCGGTCGCCCCCACGCGAACGCCGAACAGTGTACGGCCGAACCCGATCGAAGCTGCCATCGCTGACGCCGGGAAGGCGCCGCGGGCGCCGGCCAGGGCACCTTCGCGCGATACGACTGCATCGTCACAGTCAGTGCAATACGCGCCGTAATCCAACAATTGCACGCCTATTCCCAGGCCGCCAGGCGCGAACGGGATCGCCACGGCCATGGAGCCCATGGTCGCGCCCCGTCCATAGCGTTGCACGCCGACTTCCACTCCGCGCGCCTGCATCAGACCGGCCGGGTTGTAGAAGACCGCCTCCGGGTCTGAGCTGGCTACGGCCGCGTCTCCCATGGCGAGTGCCCGTGTGCTGGTCGGTAGCCAGCCGAGGATCGGCGCAGCCGGACCGTGCCCTGCCGTCTGCGCCTGGGCGGCGACGGCACTGGCAAGAAGCAGGGTGATCGCGACGATTGAACGAGTCCTCCAGCTCCGGTGGAGACGGTTCCCGGACGCTCGGCTGGTGCGCCCGTTCAATCCATCACGCGGAAGTGGAGGAAGGCGAGTGAACATGTTGGATTGGAGTGCGACGGCCGACCCTGGACACACGTCCTGATTGAAGACGGTGGACGCTATCATAACGCTGCGCTCGCTCCACCGTGAGTGCGACGAGGATGCCGGTCCGGGCGGGATGATGCGTTGGTTCAACGCTCCACGATCACCTTGAGAGCGGCTGGCGCGGCGCGGTACTCCAACGGAGCGCGTAACGTCGTGACCTCGCCGTCCACGCCGAGCTGCGCGGTGTGACGGTGGAAGTCCACTCTGCAGCTATCCACGATGAAGCTGTCCACCTCGGGGAGTTCACCCACTCCGCGCGCACCTTCGCGAGCCGCGGCCATGCCGAGTGCGACGACGCGTGCCCGACGCCACTGGCGCACCACCACAACGTGGAGACCGTGTTCTCCGTCCCCGGAATGGGTGCGAAGCGAGGGATCGGAGAGCTCGCGCTGGCCCACTCCCACAAAAAGTAGCGGCGTCTGGTAGCGATACACCTGGCCGTCCACCTCCAGCAGGAGTCGGTAGCGGGGCAAGGTGATGAAGAGCCGGAGCGCAGCCACCAGCGAGGCGAGCCAGTAGCCGAGGTAGCGCTGAAGGCGGTCGCGCAGGCGCACGAAGGCGACGTAGGAGCCGACGACGCTGGTGTTGATGAACAGATGGTCATTGACGTACGCCGCGTCGACGTCGCATGCCATACCATTGGCCGCTACCTCCAGCGCAGCCGCGTGCTCGGTGGGGATCTCCAGGTGGCCGGCGAAGTGATTGAGGGTGCCACCGGGCAGCACGGCCAGCTCGACCTTCGTGCCGGCGAGCACCGAGGCCGCGGTGGCGATGGTGCCGTCGCCGCCGGAGACGAGGATGCGGGTAGCACCAGCGTCCATGGCGGCGCGAATGGCATCGGCCAGCGCGTCGGGTTCCACCTCGTGCAGCGCGAAGCGTTCGTCAGCACCAATCGCTTCACGCGCCCTCGCTGCCGAACCGGCGTGCGGATTGACGAACGCGGGTATCGCGCTGCGGTCGCTCACATGCGCTCGGTGAGTCCCTGCAATACCGTCCATACAGTGCGCGCCGCCAGTGCCGCCGTCTGGCCGTCCCGGTCGAACGGGGGCGAGAGTTCCACCACGTCCACGCCGCGAACGCTGGGGGTACTCCCGGCCAGCCGGGCGGCCTGGAGCCAGAGTGAGGCCGGAAGCCCGTCGGTGGCTGGCGCGCTCACGCCGGGCGCCTGTGAGCGGTCCACCGCGTCCATGTCGAAGGTCACCATGGTGGGAGATGCGGCATACAGGCTGGCGACGAGTGACCGGTCGACGCTCGCGCGCATGTGTGCGACGCCGTTGGCGCGCACATATGCCAGGTGCGCGCCGGACGCGCTGGATGGCTGCAAGCCGGCTACCCAGTACGACGCGCAGCTACCGGATGGGTGCTCGAGCGCCTGGCGAAACGGTGACCCGGAGTGGGCCAGTCCGTCGCGCAGCGGCCGCACGTCGGCGTGGGCGTCCCAGTTGAGGATCCGCACCGGCGGCGCCGCGCGTGCATGGCCGAGGAAGTGGCCATAGGCAGTCTCATGACCGCCGCCCAGCACGATGACCATCGCGCCCGCCTGGAGATGCGGCGCCAGTACGTCGGCCAGGCGCTGCTGGTCGGTCTCCACGTCGCCGCTCACTTCCACGTCGCCCAGGTCCTGGGTACGCGAGAGCGTGGCGCTGTAGGCCGCCACGGCGTTGGCGTCGGGAGTCATGCGGTAGAGGGCGTTCCGGATGGCCGCTGGGCCGGCGGCGGCGCCCGGGCGGCCGCCGTTGCGACGCACACCCTCGTCGCTCGGGAAGCCCACGATCACGGCGCGGGGCGGTGCGTCGCCCGTTACCTCGCGCCCCATGAGGTGCACCAGGCGCGGGTCATCGGAGTCGGTGTGCAGTTCCGGCAGAACCGGAGGGCGCAGGAGAGTCATGCGCAGAAGATAGGCGCACGGCCGCAACGCGCGAGCCCACACGGCCGCTCGGGCCGTGTGGGACAGGCTGCCAGCCGGAAAATGGGATTCGCCGGCCAGTATTCAGAAGGCCAGCGTCACACCGGCGCTGAGGGCGATGTTGTGGCGCACGTCGGTGCCCAGGTCAAAACCGGTTGCTTCCCTGGCGTCGAAGCGGCCGATATAGTCGCGAGCCAGGAGCCGCAGCCCGATTGAACGACCGAACATGATGTCCGCACCGACACCGGCGTTGTAGGCCAGGTTGGTGCTCTGGCTACGAATGAGCGAGCTGCCGATGTCGTGGTGGATGGCGCCCGCGCCGAGTTGGACGAACGGGCTCACTGCCACCCCTCCGCGATCGGCCGCGGGGAGGCCGAGCTGGAGTCCGGCGTCGTAGAGCCAGAGTGTGCTACTCCCCACGTTGATCCCGCCCAGGATGGGCACGCCCACCTGAAGATCGGCGCCGGCTCGCGCCAGGTTGCCTATCACGGCAATGTTTGGCGTGAGACGAAAGGCGAGCTGGGCGCCTACCACGTAGCCGTTGTGGTTCGAGAGGTTCGTTCCGAACGGGCCATCGGCATAGTTGGCGATCTTCATGTAGCCGGCGTACGGCGTCACCTCGACGACGGACGCGGGCTGGTGAAGCTGGGCATGCGAGGTAGCCGGCACGCTGGCCGCGGCAAGGGCGACGGCGAGGGCGAGACCGCTTCTGACACGATTGACAAGCATGGTTCCTCCAGGTTGTCGAGTCCATCACGACTCCTGGAGTATCACGCACCCCTGATGCCGCCTCGGCGAGTGTCCGGTGCGGGGCGGTCAATCGATTGAAGCACAACGACTTGTGCTGTCCAGCCAGGCAGCCTCGTGGAGGCCACTGTCCACCTTACGGGACGCTCCTGCGTCCGGTCCCCGGTCATCGTGTGTCCGCACCACGATCCGGTGTCAACAGATGCACTCACGGTGTACGTGCACCTGTGCCGCATGTCGAATCTGCTACGTCAGGGGATGGGTACCGAGTCGGACATGGTGTCGGGTGCTACCTGGGTGCTGGTGCCCGCTGGCTGGCTGGTGGACATCGGCGACGTCGACGAGGCTTCCGGACTGCCGAGTGCCGTGCGGTACTGGGTGAACATGCGCGCCAGGACGTCGGCGGACTGGGCATCGTTTCGCGAGAGCATGGTGATGGTGCCGTCGCGCTGGTCGAGCATGGCCCTCAACTGCGGCTGGATGGCCGACGGTGCGTCTCCAATGCTGGCCTGCAACTGGGTGAAGAAATCGCTCGCCAGGCGACGAGACACCTCATAGCTGCCCCGCTGCGCCTCCAGTGCCGCCGCGCCCAGGGTCGCTTCGGCGCGTGCGACTGCCAGTTCGTTCTGCAGCCTGTTCGCCCGGGAGTATTGCCAGCCAATCGCCAGGATGAAGATCAGTACCACGGCGATGGCGCCGTAAAGCGTCCAACGCTGGCGGGTGACGGTGTCATTCATGTTTGGTAACCTCGCGGGGGGGGGAGAGCGGGCGAAATGCGACAGTGAGGAGGCGAACAGGTCCGGTCTGGATGTCAGCGTGGCCCGGTGGGTGCGGTGCCCGCGCCAGTCCATCGTATGTAGAGCCAGTCGCGTGCCGCGGGACGGGAACGTTCGGCGATGGGGAAGCGGGCCAGGGAAGCGCAGCCGGCGCAGGCGGTTCCTGGCTCCAGTTCCGAGGCAAAGATGTCGACCTGCCAACGCTCGTTCGTGCTGCTGGGAAGCATGATCTGGCCGGTCGCTACCGGCCTGTCAGTGGCATCGCTGGAGTCGCGGAGCGAGACAGCGATCCGCACGCCAGCTCTGGCCGAGAGCCTGAGCGACCGGCTCACCAGCCAGCCGTCACCTGCCGGCTCGAAATCCACCCCTTCGAAATACCAGTTGCTGCGCAGATCATCGACTGTCACCACCAGCCGGTCCCGAGTCAGCGGCTGACGCTCCAGGTAACGCAGCGTGACCGACGCCGGTGCGTCCAGCGCCGGCTCACAGCCGGCGGCGGTAACCAGGAGGCAGGCGAGGATGGCGTGATGGAGCCAACGGCGGTTGCTGACGCGACGGTTCACGGAGCCAGAATCCAGGTATGGGAGAATGGGTCGGCACAGCCGGATTCCAACCTGCGTTCCAGGGGCGGCACCGGCAAGGCGGAACACTTGTCTTCGGGATCTGTTCGGTATATTCTCCGAACGACTGGATACCGGTAGGTCGACGCGATGGACAGGTGGGTTCCGGGCGAGCCGGTGTGGCGGTGAATGGGTGCGGCGGCTGCCCGGCCGTGACCGACGGAGACGATTCCCTTGGAGGTGGGAGCGGTGGGCATTCCCATGGACGGTACCACCAGGGCAGGCCGAGCGAGTGGTGGCGAGTTCCTGGCCGTGCCGCTGGGCCCGACCGGGACGCAGCGGGCCGGGTGTTTCAACCTGTCGGACGATGTCGTGCTTGCGAGAGTGGGCGAACTACCCGCCGCGGGCGGGCTGGTGCTGGCGTTGAACGCCGATTCGTACGAGATGGGTCGACTGGGGCAGGTGGACCGGGACGGCGTCGAGTTCTGGCCCCTGGATCCAACGCTGCCCGTCCGGCGGCTGGCCCCCACCCGGGTGGTAGGGGCGGTGATCCTGCGCTGGCACGCAGACCGGGGCTGAAGGGCGACCGCCGTCACCCGAACAGGTCGCGCTGCGGCGGTGCGGTGCGTGGTTCTCCGGCCACGTTCAACCATACGCCGGCGCGGTCGTGACGGCCGCTTCGGTAAGTCACCGCATCTCGCTCCGCCAGCCGCTGCGCCTCGACCAGTGCGGGCACGTAGCCGCTGCCGAGCAACGTCGTGACCTCGAGCGCCGTATCGCATTCGCGGTTGGCACAGCGGTGCACGGCCACGGCTACTGGTAGTTGCACGCCGTTCACCTCGACCGGCTGGCCAGTGGTCACGCCCCAACCGCGCATCTCCCGGTCGCCCGGACCGCGCCCCTTGCCCCAGTTCAGGTCAGGACGCGACCAGCAGCGCGGGCAGATTGGTCGTCCACTGTCAGGAGTGAATGCCGCCGGTCGGCGACGGAGTTGTGGAGGAGGCATGTCGGCAAAGATAACCAGCCCTCCGGCCGCGCCTTGCGTCTCGCCTCCCGTGCCTTTTCCATTCGGCGAACTCTTCGCTCCCCGAACATGGCCTGTAACACCCGTTTGCAACGGCGCCTGACCGTGGTCCAGCGCTCGCTTCGCCTGCTCCTCCTGATGCTCGCGGCGAGTGCAGGCGCGGCCGGGCTGCCAGCGCTGCCAGCTCAGGGACTGCCGCCCGGGCGCCTGATGATGCCGCCCCTGCCGGCGCCCACCAGCGACACCACGCCGGGCGCCGGGATCCAGATCTACCTGCTCACCATGGGACCGGGTGATGCGGTGTGGGAGAAGTTCGGGCACAACGCGATCTGGGTTCGTGACCCTGCGCGCGGCGTGGACCTGACCTACAACTGGGGATTGTTCGACTTCAATGAAGCCGACTTCATCCCGCGTTTCCTCAAGGGAAGCATGCGTTACTGGATGGAGGGTATCCCCGCCGAGCCCATGATAAGCTTCTACGCGCGCACGGATCGGTCCATGTGGGCTCAGGAGCTGGAACTGACTCCGGCCGAGAAGCTGGAACTGGTACGCTTCCTGGAGTGGAACGCGCTCGATGAGAACAGGTTCTACCACTACGACTACTTCCTGGACAACTGCTCGACGCGCGTGAGGGATGCACTCGACCGCGTACTCGGCGGCCAGATCAGCGCGCTGACCGACACAGTTGCCACCGGCACCAGCTATCGCTGGCACACCCGTCGCCTGACGCAGGAAGAACTGCCCATCTACACCGGGATGGACATCGTTCTGGGCCAGCCGGGCGACCGCGAGATCTCGGAGTGGGCCGAGTTCTTCCTGCCGATGAGTCTGCGCGATGGCATTTCCCGCGTCAGCGTGACCGGCGCCGACGGCGTCGTCCGGTCGCTGGTGAAGAGCGAGGTGCAGCTCTACGCGGCCATGCGCGCACCGGAAGCGAGCAGACCCGCCAACCTGATTCTGGCCTACCTGACGCTGGGTGCAGTGCTGGCGGCCGTCATCATCGCGCTCGGCGTCGCCTCTGACCATGGCGGCCGTTCGCCGCGCGTGGCGCTGGCCGTGATCGCCAGCATCTGGAGCCTCATGAGCGGCCTTGTCGGGACGATCATGGTGCTCACGTGGACGCTCACCGATCACACCTTCATGTACCGCAACGAGAACCTGCTCCAGTTCACGCCCCTCTCGCTTCTTCTCGTCTACCTGCTTCCGCGGTTGTTCCTCAAGGAACGTTCGTCGCGTCTCGCCGTCCGGGTCAGCGCGACAGTGGCTGCTCTCTCCCTGTCTGGTTTCGTGGCTCAACTGCTGCCGTCGTTCTATCAGGTGAATGGCGAGGTGATCGCGATGGCGCTACCGGTGCACCTGGCACTGGCCCTGGTGGCGTGGCGCCTGGGCGACGCGTCCGGGGCTTGAATGGGGGCGTTCGCAGCACGCAATCGGTGCTCGGGCACGACCGGGCTCGGGCTCACCCCGGCCCGGCGAGTGCCTCTACCCAAACGCGACGCAACTCGCTGGCTCCGCGAGCGTTCGGCTCGGTGATCCGGCCCTCCCAGTACCAGCGATCGCCGGCGGGCACGGCCAGACCGTGTCCGGCAAAATGGGCCGCCGCGTCGGCCAGGAGGACGTGCGAAGAGGCCGCCGCACCAACCAATCCGGCGAGGCCACTGTTGTAGGCGGCCAGCCAGCCGGCTTCGCGCTCGAAAGGCGTGTTGTCGTCGAGCTGACCCAGGCCGTCGCTGGGATCCGGAGCCGTTGTGAGGAGAAGGACGGCGTTCGGCAGGCGTTCGCGTACCGTCCTTACCAGTCGCTCGGCACGGGCCAGCATGCCGTCAACCAGGGTGGCGGGTGGTGCTGGGGCGCCCATCATCTGGAAGACGTCGTTGCGGCCGGCGGTCACGGTGACCAGGAGCCGCTCCTCGCTCGGCGGCACCCGGTGGAGTTGGTAGGCGAGTACGCCGACAGTCGTCGCGCCATCGGTAGCCAGATGGTCCGTGGGGTGTCCGGTCGGATGGTCGAAAGCGTGCTGGTTCCGGAAGGCGATATCGGGATTGGCCGTGACCAGGTCCAACGTGGCGAATTCCGGCCAGAGCGCGTCATCGTTGCGGTAGAGCAGGGTCGCCGCGCCCAGCCCGGGCGTCAGTTCGGCCGGCTCGGCGAGGACCCCGGCGGCATGCGTTGCGCGAGCCGGATAGAGGTCGATCGACAGGCTGTCTCCGAGGGCGAGGTAGCGGTCGAACGGCGGAAGCGAGCGGCGGTCGGGCTTCATCCCCTGAAGCTAACAGTCAGGGGTGGCAGCGAGGGTGCTCCTTGCCACCGGCCATACCCGAGGTCCAAGATACGAGAGGACGCGCACGGATCTCGCGACCGCGAGGTCGCTACATCCGTGCAGCGCAGTTCGCGGTCGGAGGCCCGGTAAGACGGGACGCCTCCGGCCGCCTCGTCATCTATGTCCCGGCGGCGCCGAAGCCAGAGCGCCGCCGGGCTTGCACGACCGGAGAGTAGCCGACATGCGCGACGCGATGACTGACTTGGTGGTGCTCATCCCTGGATTCGGCGGCAGCGTGCTGGAGCGGGATGGGCGTGTGCTGTGGGGCGCCGGCGGCGAGGCCAGCATCGCGACCTTGCTTGCCCTTGGCGACGACGCTCTACCCCTGCTGGGTCTCACGAAGGACGACGCGTCGCGAGCCGAGCTGGCCGATGGGATCAGTGCCACCGGCGTCATCACCGGCACGCACATGCTGCCGGATGTCTGGAAGATCGATGGCTATGCGCGCATGCCGCAGTTGCTGGGTCGGCTCTTTGACGTGGAGCCGGGCCGCAACTACCTCGAGTTCGCCTACGACTGGCGGCGCGACCTGCGCGCCGCCGCGAAGGCACTCGACCGGAGCGCCGAGGGGTGGCTGGAAGAATTCCGCGAGCGAAGCGGGAACCCGGATGCGAGGCTGGTGCTCGTCGCTCACTCCATGGGAGCGATCGTCGCCCGCTATTTCCTGGAGGCGCTGGACGGCTGGAAGCACGCCCGCGCGCTCGTCACCTTCGGTGCGCCCTTTCGTGGCGTACCCGCGCTGATGGGTGCGCTCACCGGCTCGGCGCCGCAGATCAGGCTGGGTGGTGGCGAGTTCGGCGAGCTTCTGGGCAGCTTCACCTCTCTCTACCAGCTTCTCCCTGTGTACCCCGCGGTGCAGGCCGGAGAGGGCGAGGACGTGCCGCTGCAGCGAGTCACGGAAGTGGAGATCCCCGGGCTGGATCCGGAGAGAGTGGGAATGGCGATGGAGCTCTGGACCGACATCGACGAGGCCATGAAGCGGCACCACGGGAACCCCGCCTATCGCGAAGGTGCCTACAGGTTGCTGCCGATCGTTGGAACCGCCCAGAGCACTGCGCAGAGCGCCCGTCTGGTGGACGGGAAGTTGACGCTGCTCAACACCTACCAGAATCGCGATCTGTCGGGCGACGGCCAGGTGCCGCGGGTCGCCGCCCAACCCACCGATACCGGAGACGCGCCGGGCACTCTGCTCACCGCCGGGCGGCACGGCGAATTGCAGCACGACGATCGTGCGATGAGCTATGTGCTGGGGCTGTTCACCTCGCTCTACCTGGATGCCGACATCATCGCGCCTCCGGTACGGAGCAAGATCGGACTGGACCTGGTGCTGGCCGACGCCGTGGATGTGGATGCACCGGTGATGGTGAAGGTGCGCCCGGAGAGCGCCGAGGTGGGTGCCCTGGTAGCGACGCTGGAGCATGCTTCCACCGGGGAGGAAGTGGCGCGCGCCGGGTTGACGGCGGAGGGAGACCGGTGGTATGGCGCCGAGTTCTCTGTTCGGGCGCCCGGAATCTATCGTGTCCGCGCGACCGGAGACGGGGGAGTCCAGCCCGTCTCGGACGTGTTCGAAGCGGTACCTGCGGGGACGATCCGCGGTTGAGTACCCTGGTATCGGCAGGCTGGCTGGGGCGTCCTCCTCCAACCGCTGCGCTGTCCACGGTGGCAGTGCGGAGGATCCACCTGTCCGTGCCCGCTGCGCCCGCGCCCACCACACGTGCATATTGCGAACGCATGCCCTTCTGCACAGAGACACCGGAGGCCGCGTGAACGAGCCCCATCCGCCGTCCGACGATTCCGATCCGGACGGAGAGCACGACGAGAACGCGAGAAATTCATCCAGCCCCGATCGCGACCACGAGGCTGGCGGTCCTCTGGATCCAGAGGATCTGGACGACAAGGCTGGCGTGGATGACATCCAGAACGTCGGAAATGCCGAGGACATACGCGCTCCTGACGCTGACGAACTTGCCGACGTCGGTGCCGTCGGTGGCGATGACGACTTCGATGACGACGATGATGACGACGATGATGACGACGGCGATGACGACGATGATGACGAACTGGCCGGGGACGCCGAGGAGCACAGGGCAGTGTTCGTGAGTACGGCGCTGCCCGTCCCCCTCCGCGTGGCACCGCTGGACGACGAGCGGGCGCCCGGAGGTGTTGCCCTCGGCGCTTTCATCGGCGAGCGGCTGGTGGCACGCTGCGCGATGCCTCGTGAAGCCATCGATCATCTCATGGAGCTGGATCTGTTCGCCGAACCTGTCGCGCTGGCGCTGCTCGCGGTGGAGGAGGATCCAGGGCTGCAGTGTCGCCTGTTCGCGCTCGTGCCGGCCGATCGCATCATGGACGACGACGAGGAAGCTGTCAGTGAACCGTGGCGAGCGAGTGTCCCCAGTTTCGAGGACTCCGTGGCTGGGATGGATGATGACGACGATGACGACCTGGACGACGGAGACGACGACGATGAGGAGAGCGCGGTTGCGTCGATCCTGCTCGGACACATCGTGCGCTTCGATCGGGACCGCAAGTTTGTCGACGACCTGACGGCCGAGGCTGCCGACGTGTTGCAGAAGATCGTTCTGGGCGGTGAACTCCAGGACGCGAATTCCCGGGCAGTGGATGACCTGCTCGACTCGCTCTGATTTCGTGATCGTGGGAGGATCGATGTCGCTTCGCGTGACACGCCTGCTGCCCGGTGCCTTCCTGCCGCTGCTGCTGGCTGCCTGCGGACCGGGGCTCACACCCATCACCGGTCCTGTCCCCGTACCACCGCCGCGCGGCGCTGTGACGGTGGCGCCGACAGAGTCCAGGACGCCGTCGGTCGAAGCGTCGATGACGGAGGGTGACTACCTGCGAGCGCGCACGTTGATGGTGCCGGTGGCCGGCGTCGCGCCGACGCGGCTCACCGACAGTTTCTCAGCGGCGCGCAGCGGTGGCCGCACGCACAACGCACTCGACATCCTCGCACCGCGCGGCACCCCTGTCCTGGCCGCCGACGACGGGAGGGTCTTCAAGGTGGGGGAGAACCGACTGGGCGGATTGACGGTCTATCTGCTGGATGCGGCCGAACGCTTTCTCTATTACTACGCTCACCTGGACGGCTACCGGGACGGGTTGCGGGACGGCATGCCGGTCGCGCAGGGGGATGTGCTTGGCTATGTTGGCACGACCGGCAACGCACCGGCCAATACTCCGCACCTGCACTTCCAGGCGATGCGGTATCGACCCGATCGCTACTGGGACGGACAGCCGGTGAATCCGAAGCCCTACCTGGTCGTCCCCGGTCGCGCCGCGATGTCCACCAACGCCACGGCGAGCGATCAGTCGCACCCGTGACCTTGCCACCAATCAGGTTGTTCCCATGAAGTTGCGCACATGAGTCTTACCGGACGCGAGAAGGCGGCGCTGCGCGCCGAAGCCCACCACCTGACGGCCATCGTGCACGTCGGCAAGGAGGGTTTGACGCGAACGCTCATCCAGTCGCTCGACGACGCCCTGCGCACCCACGAGCTGGTGAAGGTTCAACTGGGCAGGACGTTGGAGCTTCCGGCGCGTGAGGCGGCCGGGTCACTGGCCGACGAAGCCGCGGCCGAGGTCGTCCAGGTGATCGGTCGTACCGTGACGCTCTATCGTGAGAACCCCGAGCTGAAACGAAAGGCGGGCGACACGCCGCCCTGGCGTTAGCCGAAGGCTCGCTCACGCTCACGCCAGCCACATCAGATTTGAGACTTTTCCGGAGATTATTCACGCCCGAACGCATAGGGTGGGCACTTCTCCTCGGCTTCCTGGCCTATCGCCTCTCGCCACAGGCGGGCGCCGCATTCGGCATTGCCGCCATGAACCAGATGGCGCCCGATTTCCAGCTCACGACGCTGGACGGTGTGCCAGTCACCCGCGACTCGCTGCGCGGCAAGGTCGTGTTGCTCAACTTCTGGGCTACCTGGTGCCCTCCCTGCCGCATCGAGATGCCCGGTTTCCAGCGCGTCCATGACGAGTACGTTGACCGCGGGTTCACGGTTCTCGGGGTCTCCACGGACGCGGCCGGCCGTCGCCCGGTGCTGGACTTCCTTCGCGACAGGAAGATCACCTATCCGGTCGCCATGGCCACTGGTCGGATGGTCAACGACTACGGCGGGGCGCGAGTGCTTCCGACGTCCTTCCTCATGGATCGCGAGGGAAGAGTGCGACATGAGGTTCGTGGCTACTTCGCCGAGATCGCACTCCGGAAGGCCGTTGGTCGACTGCTCGATGAGGACGTGGACGGGAACTCCGTGCTCTCCATGCCGGATCCAGCGCTACCTGATTCGGCGATGCTCGCTCCGCTCGACAACGGGACGGGGCGATGAACGACGTGATCTCCGTTTCGTACGCAGTCGCGTTTGTGGCCGGATTGGCCTCCTTCCTCTCGCCGTGCGTGTTGCCGCTCGCGCCGAGCTATGTGACGTTCGTGACGGGCATGTCGATGGACGAGCTGGCGAGCGGCGACCGGAGCGGCGCGCGCCGACAGGCCGCCCTGCACGCGGCGCTCTTCATACTCGGCTTCTCGCTCGTCTTCATGGCGCTGGGCGCCACCGCGACGATATTCGGCGCGACGCTCCGCAGACTGTTGCCAGCGCTCCAGCAGGCGGGCGGTGTGGTGATAATCCTCTTCGGGCTCTACCTGCTGGGGGCGCTACGGCTGCCTTTCCTGATGCGGGAGCGCCGCGTACATCTGTCCCGAAAGCCGACCGGAAGGGTGGGGTCAGTACTCGTTGGCGTCGCCTTTGGAGCGGGCTGGACGCCGTGCATCGGACCCGTGCTCGCCTCCATCCTGCTCTACGCTGGCATGCAGGGCACGGTCAGTGAGGGCATGCTCCTGCTTGGCATCTACGCCATTGGCCTGGGGATACCGTTCTTCATCGCCGCGGTTTCGTTCAACTGGTTTCTGGCCGGCACGCGTCTGCTTCGCACCCGCCTTCAACTGATCGAGCGGGTGTCGGGAGGAATCCTGGTGGTGGTCGGCTTGCTCCTGGTGAGCGGACGCTTTGCCATCCTGACCAATTATCTCGCCGGATTCGGACAACTCCTCTCGCTGTAGCGGTGATTGGCGAACGTGAAGAAGGGGGTGCGGCTGCCCGAGCAGCCGCACCCCCTTCTTCACGTTCGCCCTGGCTCACTTGCTCCAGGTCGCCTGTCCACCCTTCTCCGAATCCACCGTTACCCGATAGGGACCGCCGCCGCGCACTATCCAGCGCACGGTGACTGTACCCATGCCCGGGATATTGTCCACCAGGATACGCCGGGGGTTTCGCTTCTGTTCGACTGCGATATCCTGCAGCGGGTTGGTGACGATGAACGCCGCTATCGGATCGGCTCCCTCGAGCGTCACCCAGTCGGGACGGCTGATGCGGTTGTCGAGATCCTGCTGGGTATGGGTCGGTATGATCTTGTGGTTGCCGACGATCGCCGTCACCTCGGTGAGCCCGCCAGGAAGGGAGCGCGTCATGACCGAGTCCACCGAGACCTGCGGCATCTGGCTCATCTGGTAGAGCGTGAAGGCAGCGTTGCGGTGAGCCTCGGCGCGCATCATGAAGCCGGGCGTGGCGCGCCCGAAGTTCTTCTTCATGCCGCCCACCTCGATCTCGCCGTACTGAGGGTGCTGCACCTTGGTCCACGGAACGTAGCCCTCACCCATCATCAGCAGCCGGTCGAACCTGGCCGTCACGTTGTCGTACGGCTCGTTCACCACCGGCTTGTCGAAGTAGAGGAAGGAGCTCCAGAGTTCGTTGGTGAAGGTGATGACGCCGCGCGCGCCGTAGAGCCAGTCGAGTTCACCGCCCCAGACCGTGTACAGATCCTTCCAGACGATCATGTAGCGGTATCCCGGCAGGATCTCCTCGCCAACCCGACCGAGGTGATCGAAGACGCGGACATCGGCGGGCTTGTATTCGTCCTGCGGTACGCCGGGGCCTCGCAGGATCATTCCACCGTTGTTGTGGTAACTCTGGGCCGCGGCGATGTTCGGACGCGAGTAGACGAAGTCCATCACCGCGCGCGTCTCGGGCAGGGAACCGGGGTAGTAGTCCGCCCCGCCCTGGACGTACTGCGGCGCCCAGCGCCAGGGCCAGTTGCGGTTGGGATCGTAACCGCCCACGGGATCCTCGTTGACGAGGCCGTCGCCGTCCATGTCGTAGCCTTCCAGGCCCAGGATCTCCCACTCGCCCTTCTGGCCGGGAGGGGCCGGGATCATGATGCGCGGATCCACCGGCGACTCGATGAATCGCCCGTTGGGATTGCGCCGACGCATCTGTGTGATGTGGCCGTCGCCATTGAGGTCGTTGTAGCCGTCCTCGTCGACCAGTCCGTCGTGGTCGTTGTCGCGCGGCACGAGGCCGGTACGGGGCGAACTGGCGGTGTTGGGTTGGTGAAGGTAGTGGTCGCGCCCGTCGGGATTGATGGTCGGTACGATGTAGAGTGTGCGCTGGCGTAGCAACGAATCGATGGCCGGCACCTCACCAGCCATCTCGGCCAGGTACCAGGCGATGTAGAGCGCGAACTCGCTTCCCTGTACCTCGTTCGAGTGGATGTTGCCGTCTATGTAGTACGCCGGCTTCCTGTCCGGGTCTCCCACGCGGAAGTCGCTGACGGTGAGCAGGTAGAGATCCTTGCCCTCGTGGCTCTTGCCGATCGAGCCGGCCTTGATGTAGTTCGGGTGTGCGGCGGCCAGCTTGCGTACGACCTCACCGATACCGGCATGGTCGTAGTAGGTGTCCCAGGGTAGCTTGACCTTGGGATCGCGTGGCGCGCCGATAGCGGAGAGGGCGCCGGCCTGAGCGCCGAGTGGTGTCGGACGGGCTGCTGCTGCAGCGACCAGCAGGGTGGCGCCCAGAGTGGCCAGGGAGGCCAGTCGAGTGGCCTTGCTGAAGCGGATCGGCATGCGTCCAATGGTGGAATGCGTCGTCGTCATCGGGCTCACCGTGCGCGGAGTGTGATCGTTTCCGTCGCGCGGCCACTGGTGGGGCTCGCTGCCTCGAGGGTGACGGTACTGCCCGGCGCGCCGACGACGAGCCAGGAGAGTTCGGTCGAACGGCCGCTGCCGGCGATCGGGCTCATGAGCTGCACCGCGCGCCCTGCAGCCAGATGCTGACCGTCCGAAGTCCGGAGGTCCACCCGCACCGCCCTCGGCCAGCGAACGCGTGCGCCTATCGCTGCCTGGGTCGGCAGGTAACCCTCGTTCACGATCTGGGCGGTTATCCGGAAGGTGCGGTCGCCCACCGTTTCCACCCTTATCTCACGTAGTGCGACCCGGGCCAGTGACCCGGCCAGCTCGCCGATGAACGTCGTCTGCTTCGCGAGTATGTCGCCGAGCATCGAGGCGGGCGGGTTCTGGCGGGCGTACGGTCGGAAACCTCCCACCTCGACTACCCGGCCCGGAAAGTCCGGGTGCTCCACACGCGTCCACTCCACCACTGAGCCGGGAACGTTGGCGCGCAGCCAGCGGAGAGCAGCTCGCTCATCGGCTGCCGGGTCGGGCTGTTCGGGACGGGGGCTGGCGCTGTCAGCAGGCGCGTCGGGCATGACCCAGCCGGGAGATCCGAAAGCCAGCCGCCCCATGTCGAAGTAGAGCCAGGAGAGGACATCGCCTTCCAGCGGCGCCGACGGCGGTGCCTTCGTCTGCCCCGTCGCCTTCCGATACCGCCTGGACATCTCGGCGAACCAGGCCTCGTCGGGCTGCAGGATGCTCTGCAGCGGACCACCCGCGGAGGTCCCGGGGGGATTGCCGGCAATCCCGGTTGTGCGCCGGAACTCCCAGGGCTTGATCAGGTTGTCCTGTGGCCCGAGAACATAGGCTGCCGCAATGTTGGGGTGGTCGATCATGTAGTCTGCCAGCGCACGGGCCTCGGTGCTGGACATCGGGTACAGCCCGGTACCTTCGACGAAGAATTGATAGTCGTGGGTGAAGTTGCGATTCACGTCGGTGCCGCCAGGCCCGTCCTCGTTGATCCGGCTGTCGCCGTCCGAGTCACGACCCTCCGTATGGAGCTGCCAGGCACCCCGCTCACCCTTTGCCGCGTTCGCCCGGCGCATGATCAATGGATCCAGCGCGTCGGCCATCCAGGCGCCATCCGGATCGGCCACGCGCATCATCGTGATCACGCCGTCGCCGTTCAGGTCCTCGGGGCCATCCTCGTCCTGGGCGCCGTCCCGGTCGTCGTCGGTCTTAGTGTCGTTGCCGGTGCGTTCGACTCGCGGCGACCTGAAGAAAGCCTCTGCCGCATCGGGGTTGGCGCGGGGCACGAAGTAGATCGTGTTACCGTCCAGGAGGCGCGTGGTTGCGCTGTCGCGACCGTACGAGGAGGCGAGCTGACCAGCAGCGGCGACGGCAATCTCGCTCCCGATCAACTGCGGCCCGTAGGCATTGGCCACGACGAGCAGCGCTGGGCGCTGGTCGGCGGCGTCGCCACCTGTACCCAGGCGAATTGCGTGCAGCGCACGGCCACCCGCCGAGCTGCCAATGGTGCTCACCTGCACGAGCCTTGGGTGGGCCCGCTGGAGGCTGTCGAGGGCGCGGCCAAGACTGGCGTGGTCGCGGTAACCGCTGGCGACAGGCTGCTGTGCCTGAAGTTGAGTGGCGCCTAACGCCGGCGCGACGATGGCGACTGCCGCCAACACGTTGTAAGCGCCGCCAGCGCGTCGCGATCGCCGCCAGCTACGAAGCGGGGAAGATTGCATCACTCTCAGGTTGATGTGGGGTGGTGCCGTGACTGGTCACCTACCCGGAATACGGATGGGAACGTCTTATTGCTGGGAAGCCGACGCGGCTTCGCCCCCCTCCGTGCCCGGGGCGTTGGCCAGTCGTCACAGAAGCGTGACCAGTCCATCCAGCATTTCGAGCGCGCCTGAAGCATCAGACGGACGCGGGGCAGCGGAACCGGATCTGGCTGCGGCACGGGGAGCAGGCCTGTCACCAGCTCCCCTGGCCGGGCCGTCCTCGCCATTCCCGTCGCCATCGCTGACGGTGGCCGCTGCGGGCAACGCGCCCGCTACCGATGTCAGCCCCGGGGGCGGTCTCGCGGCGGCACTCCTGCTCTATCTGCTGGCGGTTATCGCGACTGTCACGCTCGCCCCGTTCGAGTTTGCCTGGCCAGACCGGTTGCGCACGTACCCGTCCGAATGGACGATGCTCGACCTCGTCGCGAACGTCCTGCTCTTCTTCCCGCTCGGCTTCGTGGGCGCGATGGCCTGGCCGCGACTGGCGTCGAATGGGGCACGCCGTGCCCTGCTTCTGGGCGCGGTTGCGAGCCTGTCCATAGAGAGCGTGCAGTTGTTCGCGCCGGACCGCTATTCCTCGCCCTGGGACGTGCTCACCAATGCCGCCGGAGCATGGGCCGGCGCGCGGGCGCTGATGCTGGTGCGCCGCCGCCTGGATCCGGCCACGGTGATCGGGCAGCTCGGGCTCGAACTTCCGCTCATCGGGCTGGTCCACCTGCTCATTCCCCTCGGCTGGCTGTCCGGCCTGGCGGTGGGGGCGAGCCCCATGCGCGGCTTCCTCCTCCTCTGCCTTGGCCTGTTCGGCGCGAGTGTGCTCGGTGCGGTGCAGTTGCGGCACTTCGGGCCGGCCGGCCTCTTCTCACCGGCTGGGATGGCAGCGGCAGCGGCGGGTTGGTTCGTTGTGGCGACCCTTCCGGCTCTCAACAGCCAGCCGCGCGAGGTAGTGCTCGTCGCACTGCTGGTTGGGCTGTTCACCTGGCATCGTGCGGCCGGCGGCCGCTCGACACCCGTCGAACAGGAGCTCGACGCTGGAACCGCGGGTGACCGGCGATTCGAGCAGGCGGCCCTCGTGCGTGCGGCTCCCTTCCTGATCGCCTACCTGCTTCTTCTTCCGCTCACAGAGGCGCCTGCGGCGCGCCTGGAGCGGCACATAGTCCTCCGGATAGTCGAGACGATGACGGCCTTCACCCTCCTCGGCTACGCTGTGGCGGAGGCAATGGGGCGCCGGGAACTCTCCTTCCTGCAGGCTGCCTGGCGAGTGGTAGCGGTCGCGCTTCCCGCCGCACTGGGCATGGCGGTGTTGCGCGCTGTCGGCGTTCCCCCGGTAGCCGAATTCTCCGGGCTCGTCGCGGCCGTAGCGGCGGCAACTTATGGGGGATGGCTCTACGACGTGCAGCGGAGGAACGTGCGGGCTATCGTCTCCCGACGCAGCCGAGCGTCTCGCGACCCCGCTGAGCACTCCTGACCGGGGACAGGTCCAGTCGTCACCGGGGCGGCCACTCGATCCTGAACCGTGTCACGAATGGTACGTCGAGGGAGTCGCGCACCACTCCCCATGCTATGTCACCCCTCCGATAGAGGAGTGTCGTGCGCGGAGGCACCGGGACCATACCCAGGTAGTGGCCATCAAGGGAGAAGACGTCGTAGGCGACGGGCTCGCGCCAGCGGCGCGGGGGGACGCTGCGAGGCTCACCCGTTCTCGGTTCGACGATCTCATGTTCGGGGATCCGTTCGCCCGGCATGGAGCGACCTATCCAGATCCGACCGTCCGCACCCACTTCGAGAGTCCGGATAGCTGGCTTCACGTCGGGAATCCGCGGTCCGGTCCACTTCCACGCGGCGTCTATCTGGTGCATTGTCGCCACCATGCGATCTTCGGCATCCTTTCTCTCTTCGGGAGAGACCGGGGTGGGTGCGAGGTCGCGCTCGATGCGCAGCGGCCCCTCGGGCCGGTGAAGTGTCACGGCGTATCTGTCGCCCATCGCGGTCACGAAGTAGCCCGCTGGTCCCATGAACCCGAACGGAGCGGGGGCAAACGGAACGGCCGAGAGAGACGATACTCTGGACTTTCCACTCATGCCGGTCGCTGTCAGAGTCGGCGGCTCCGGACCCACGTAGGGGAGCACGAGCGTGTCCCTCGAGTCGGGGTCGCCGGCGGCCAGGCGTATGTAGCCGCTTCGCCGTTCGCCGTCGGGATTGCCGGGGTCTGGCGGATCGAGCAGATCGAAAAGGTAGACGTTCCCCGCAGTGTCCACGGTCAGGCCGTTATCCATCAGCAGCCGGGAGTTCGCCCGCCAACTACTGATCATCGTACCCGCGGTGTCGTACGCATTGATCCGCTGCAGGCGCGCGTCCCAGGTGAGGATCCTGCCGTCGGGGAGCACTCCCAGCCCGTTCAGATACTGGTACTCCCCCGGTCCGCCGCCCTTCCGCCCCACGTCGCGCAGGTACGTCCCCGCCGAATCGTACTGCCGGAGTTGGGTCGTTGTCTCATCCCAGACGTAGACACCGCCGTGAGGGGCGGGAAGAATCGAGGCGACATTGGCGAACTGGTACTCATCCGGCCCTTCCAGCTCGCCGATGGAGAGTTCGCGAACGAGCCGCGCGGGCGCTCTCAGGTCGCTGGCGCCCGGCGTCCGTATCACGATCGTATCGCCGATGGTGTCGGTGACCGTCTGCCAGCGGTTGGCGACGGCGCTGCTGTCGGAGGAACAGGCGGCGACGATCAGGATGGCGCACGTTGCGGCGATGAGTCGCGCACGGGCCAGGTCACGCCGGCCGGCATTTCCACGCTGAGGACCGGTCGATGGCACCGTAGACGTCACGTCGCGTGCTCGAGATCCGACTGTCGCACCTTCACCGTACTCCCGTCCACCAGTTCGACCAGAAAGCGTGGATCCGGGCCCGGACCGAGCAGCAGTCGTACCCGCCCCATCCCGCCGGAGCCCCGTCCGCTCCCAACCTTGACCGCGTCGCCGGGCCCGAAGTCGACACCATCCATGTGCTCGCCGGCCAGCCAGCGATCGCCGAGGCCGGAGATCATTTCGGGAGGCCGGTGAGCCGGAAGCGCACCACCCTCTGCACATCCATCGAGTCGCGCACTGTTCCCCATGCAACGTCGCCGCGCATGTGGAGAAGTGCGGTGCCTTGAGGCATGGGCAGGTGACCAAGCCAGTGACCGTCGGTGGCGAAGACGTCGTAGCCGGCGCGCGATCGCCAGCGCGGCTCGGGTGGGCCATCGCTGGTGTCAGCGTCCACATTATCCACTCGCTGGCTGAGGAACGAGCGGGCGACCCAGATGCGGCCGTCGGCGTCCACCTTCAGGTAGTCAACGGCTGGCTTCGTGGCGGGTACAGGCGGCCCGTTCCAGCGCCAGCCGGGCGATTGCCGTTGCACCATCCTTGTCATGCGGCGCTCTATCCAGGAACGCTCGGCGGCCTCCACCGGCACCACCGGTACATCGCGCTCGATGCGCAGTGGGCCGTCCGGACGGCCCAGGGTGATCGCGTAGCGGTCCGCCGGTGTGCTCACCAGGTAGCCGAGTGGGCTGACCGACCAGGATGGCTGGGGTACGTACTCGATGTAGAATCGATAGCTGGATACGCTCTGCCCGCTCCCCCCCTCGGACGAGAGCGTACCCGGCGTCGGTAGAGGGGGCGGAAACAGGGTGTCCAGGACGGTGCCGTCGGCAGTGTACCTCACGACACCCATCGGAACGTCTCCGCTGTCGTCGCGCTCGCCGACCGGCAGTTGCAGGTTGAGCCGCCCGGCGCTGTCGGCGAGCAGGCCGTCCTGCATGAACACATTGGTCTCGGCACGCCAGCTACTGACGAACGTTCCGGCGGTGTCGTAGATGTTCACCCGCTGCTGGCCGGCGTCCCAGATTGCCAGGCGGCCATCGGGCATCACGTCCAGTCCGATCGGCCTGTCGTACTCCCCCGGACCGCCGCCCTTGCGGCCGATCTGCCTCACGAAGTGGCCGGTGGAGTCGTAGCGTCGGAGCAGGTTGGCCTGAGCATCCCATACGTACACGTCGCCCGCCGTGGCTGGTAGCACGTTGCCCACATAGCCAAAGGTGTACTCATCGGCACCGTCCGACTCGCCGAACGCCAACTCCGGCAGGAGGCCCACGAGCACTGCCGAGTCGCGAGCGCCCACGGTGCGGACTATCACCGTGTCGCCGATGGTGTCGGTGACGGTGCTCCAGGTCGTGCTGGCTGCAGGCCGGTCGCCACCGCAGGCCACCAGTGGCACGATGGTGAGGAGTGCAATGAGTGAGGGTGGACGCACTTGCTGGCGCACTAGTGCCTCGGTGGTTGGCGGAGTCGCTGGCGTCGCGACATGCGCATGGTCAGTGCTTGCGTTGTCGACAGTACCGAACACGACACATCATGGCTGCCATCCGCGTCTGGTCGTCCGAGTGGGGGTCGAGTTCAGACGCGATGGACGCGTCCTTGCCCATCAAGGCTACCCGAGCCGGGCAGCAACAGGAGGATGATCGCATATACCACTGCGGCAGCGCCGCCGCAATCGCCATGGCGACGGCCGGCGGGATCGTGAGCGGTGATGATCAGCGCCGCCGCAATCGGCATGGCGGTGCCCGGCGGGGTCCTACGCGGCGAACAGTGCCCGGAGAATGAGCACCGTCAACACTATGCCGCCAGCGACGAGCGCGACGAGTGCCGCGAGCAACAGGCCGACGAAGATCCGGCTGCTGCGTTCGACTGCCTGTGGTGCCAGCATGTGTCGCTCCAGCAGGGTGACATTCCTGCTGTTGGCCCTGAATCCCACATCGAACAGGTCGCCAAGTAGCGGGATGGCACCGAGCGTGGTATCGATCGCGACATTGGCGAGCATGCGTAGCAACATCGCCCGCGGCGCACCCTCCTGGGCGGCGAGGAGGATCACCCAGCCGCCCAGCGCCGCGCCGGCCAGGTCACCCGCTCCGGGAACGAGTCCCAGCAGTGGGTCCAGTCCGAAACGGACAGGGGTGCCGGGCACGCGGACAGCTTCATCCAGCAGCCTGGCCAGCGCACGGGCGCGAGCTACCCGCTGTGAAGTCGGCCGTGGAGCGACTCCTGGGGTTCTCGTCAGATCGGATTCCACCTGGCCCGGGAGGGGTTGGATCAGCGTTCGGCGGTGCGGGTGGCAAGCGGCGGCAGATCATGGTCTCGCCGCCAGAGGATCGTGGCCAGGAGCAGCGCCCCCACCGTGAGTGCAGCATCAGCCACATTGAATGTCCAGAAACGGACGTCTCCGAACCCGATGTCGATGAAGTCCACCACGCCGCGCGGAGAACGGAGACGGTCCGCCAGGTTGCCCAGCGCGCCGCTGGCCACGAGGGCGAGGGCGACAGCGAAGCTGCGATCGTGTGCTTCCGCCTCCCGGTACCAGTGGAAGAACAACGCGGTCATGCCCAGCGCGACGCTGGTGAAGAACCAGCGTGAGGCAGGACCCACCGACAGTCCGAACGCCGCGCCCGGGTTGTAGGCGAGAGTGAAGCGCAGCACATCGCCCAGGATCTCCCGCGGCGAGTGCACCGGAAGCAGGTGTGCTTCAGCGAGACGCTTGGTGGCGCAGTCGGTGAGGAGAAGGACGGAGAAGAGCGGCCAGAAGGCCCGCGCTTTCCTGCTGATCATCGAACTGCTCCGTGGCAACTGGGAAGGGCCGCTGAAGTCGGGCCGCGGTCGACCCCGCGCGGTACATTCGCGCCTCTGTGAAGGTACTCAGCGGGCGCGGCGATGGTCCACGCGTCCGACCTATCGGGCCAGCTGGGCACCCTCGTCGCCGTGCTTGTCGGGCGCGCCGGTGCGCTCCGGGGTCCAGGAAGGTGGATCGCTGGCCGGAAAGCTCTCCTTTGACGCCTCATCCACCCGATCGGGCGGAGTCCGCGGGCCGACCTTTCGACGCGAATCGTCGCGCTCGGACGACTCCTCGGGCTTCGCAACGGGGGAAGTGGAAGACATGGTACCTCCGGAAGGAAGTGACAGTGGTGGTGCCGCGGATCCCGGCACCCGACCATGATGCGCTAAATATACCATACTGACGGCGCGGGAGCCGGGAGCTCCTTCCACGGCTCGGTATCGCCCGCCCGATGTCGCCCGCTATTCCAGCCGTACATGGACGATTCGTCCGCCCGGTCCGACCAGCCATCCAGCCCGCGGAGAGGAGAAGCCCACGCTCCAGTACGCCGATCCATCGAGCGCCGTCCAGCTGACCCCGTTGTCGTGGCTGACATCGGCGCCGCCGGGACCCACCATGACCAGGGTCGGAGTGCTGGCCCGGGGGACATACGCTACTCCGTATGCCGCTCCGGCGAAGGTGGGTCGGCCGCCGGTTATCCAGCTTTCACCGCCGTCGGTGGAGCGCGCCACGTAGTCACCGCGTCCGTCCCGTTTTCCTATCTCTCCGCCGACCGCTACCCCGATGTAGGCGTCTCGGAAGGCCACCCCGGTCACGCCGGACGCGTCGCCGGCAACGATGGGAACGGTCGCCGCGCTCCAGGTCGCCCCGCGATCGATGCTTCGCAATATCCGCGAGACAGCGCTGTTCCCGGTCCCGATCCATACCCTGTCCACGCCGAGCGCCGTGATGGTGAAGACACAACTGCCGCTGGCGGCAAACCCACCCTCGCCTGGTTGGGCTGTCGGAAGCCGGGCTGGTCTCTGCCAACTGTCGCCGCCGTCGCGGGTAACCATCACCACCAGCTCGCCGCCTACCGCGTCACCGTAGAGCACGCCACCCTCACTGTCCCAGAAGCCCATGCAGTCGTAGAAGCCGGAACTGTCGGGGTTGGTATGCAGGAGAGCCCAGTTGTCGCCGCCATCCGTGGTCCGGTAGACGCGGCTCATGTCACCGACGCCGGCGCTCATGAGAAAGGCGGTGTCGGCGCTGACCGCCTGCACGTCGCGGAACTGGAGGCTGTCGGCGCCCGCGACCTTCCCGACATGCCAGGTTGCGCCTCCGTCCAGCGTCCGCAGCCAGGTACCCTTGTGCCCGCTCACCCAGACGACCGTATCGTTCACGGCGCTCACGGCCTGCAACAGCGCCGTCGTGCCGCTCTGTTGGGTCTCCAGCACCAAGCGTGGTGGTGCCGGGGCGACCGTGCTGACCGGACGGCTGCAGGCGGACAGGACGATGAGCGGGCCGAGGGTTACGAGAGGGATGGGAACGCGCATGAAGGTGGCGGGTGCGGGTGGCAAGTCGCCGGTCGCCCGGTGCGCCCAAAGCTGACCTGGTATGCCCCCGGGTGCCAGTACCTGTCAATGACGATATCTTTCCAGGATGATCCCGTGGGTCGACAGCGGACTGTCAGTCGCTGGCCGAGCTACTGGGTCGACCTGCGTGTCATTAGGTTCATGGCCTGAGGTTGATGACACGAGCTTCATGGCCTGAGCTTCATGGCCTGGGCTCAATGGCCTGGGCTCAATGGCCATGAGCTTCATCGCAGATGCCGATCAGCCGGGTGATATGGTTCCAGCCCGGAACTGGCATGTCGAATCGAACCATCGCTGTTCGCATCCCTGGGAATCAGCCAGCGCAGCCGGCTTTCGGTCGGGTTCCAACTTCCTTCTCAACCGAAACCGTACGCAGCCGCTGGTGCTGCATCGGAGAGGTCAATTGCGAAAGTCGCTGCAGTCATTCAAGCGTGTGATCGCCGAATATGGCGTGGTGGCGCTCGTCATTCACTACATCGTCTTTGCCATCGTCATCGTCAGCGCCTACCTGGCCATGAACGCCGGCTGGCAACCTTCGGGTCGCATGGCCGGAGCGGGCACGTGGGCGGCGGCGTATGTCGTGGCCAAGATCACTCAGCCGGTACGCCTGATCGTGACGGTGGCGCTGGCGCCGCTCGCGGCGCGCCTGTATGGCCGCCTGTCCGGGCGAGACGTACGCAACGGCAAGTGCCCCATGAGATTGCCGGTTGCACTGGGCAGCGATGACTCGGCGAGTGAACGTCTGCCGCTGGTGGCTGGCGCTTCCGCCACTCCTGCGCCGGTCGGTCTGCCCTTGTCCTGCGCCAAGGCGGCCTCGCCCTCGGATCGCACGCTGAACTGATCGGCCCGGCAGTCGTCGCGAGCTGGCGACGCGGCGACTGCCGGCAGGATGGTCGTCACTCCAGCCGGCGGCGCCTTGCCCGGATCGCGCTCCTCACTCCCGATATCTGACGCGCTCCCGGCACTGCGGGCAGCGCTCACGGAGGGCTCCAGCGCCGTCCTCCAGGCCCCACCAGGGGCTGGCAAGACGACCGGCGTGCCGCCCGCTCTCCTCGGCGAGCCATGGCTGGCCGGTCGCAGGATCGTGATGCTCGAGCCACGGCGCATCGCTGCTCGGGCCGCCGCCCACTTCATGGCCGCCACGATGGGCGAGCGGGTGGGCGAGACGGTAGGATACCGCGTGCGCATGGACAGCCGTATCGGTCCGCGAACGCGCATCGAGGTCGTGACCGAGGGAGTGCTCACCCGCCTCATTCTCGCCGATCCTGCGCTGGAACAGGTCGGACTCGTGATCTTCGACGAGTTCCACGAGCGGAGCGTACACGGCGATGTCGGCCTTGCCCTTGCCCTGCTGTCGCAGGAACTGCTGCGGCCCGACCTCAGGCTGCTAGTCATGTCCGCCACCCTGGACGGCGCGGCCGTGTCACGGCTGCTGGGTAATGCCCCGGTTACAAGCAGCGAGGGGCGGGCATTTCCGGTGGAGACACGCTGGCGGCCGCGTCGCCGTGACGAACACCTGGAACGGGCCGTGAGCGCGACTGTGCGACACGCCCTGCAAGCTGAAGTCGGTGACATCCTCGTCTTCCTGCCCGGCCAGGCCGAGATCCACCGGGTTGCCTCGTTGCTCGATGATTCACCGCTGCCGGCTGGCGTCCGTATCGTACCGCTTCACGGTGCGCTCGCCATGTCCGCGCAGGACGAGGCGATCGCCTCATCGGCGCCGGGCCAACGCAAGGTCGTGCTCTCCACTTCCATTGCCGAAACGAGCCTGACCATCGAGGGGGTGCGCGTGGTGGTGGACGCGGGGCTCGCCCGAGTGCCTCGCTTCAGCCCGCGCTCCGGGATGACGCGGCTGGAGACGGTACGCGTCTCTCGCGCCAGCGCCGACCAGCGCCGTGGTCGGGCCGGTCGCGTGGCGCCAGGTGTCTGTTATCGGCTCTGGCCCGAAGCAGAAGACTCTCACCTGCTGTCCCACGCGCCGCCGGAGATCGTCGACGCCGATCTCGCTCCGCTCGCCCTCGAACTGGCCGAGGCGGGCGTGAGTGACCCGTTGACGCTGCGCTGGCTGGACCCACCGCCGTCAGCGGCCTTTGCCCAGGCGCGCGCACTGCTGGCCGACCTGGGCGCCATCGATCATGGCGGGGATGTGCGGCGCGATGTCGAGACAGGCACCGCAGCCGACACCATGGCTATGGACGCCGGAGCGGTGGACGTCGGAGCTGTGAACGCCAGGTATGTCGACACGCGTCGTATCACCCCGCACGGACGACGGATGGCCACGCTGCCGCTGCACCCGCGGCTTGCCCACATGCTCCTCCGAGGCGTGGCGATGGGTCATGGTGGAGTGGCCTGTGACCTGGCCGCGTTGCTCGGCGAGCGCGACGTTCTGCGCGGCGAGGGCGAGCGAGACGCGTTCGGCGTCCCGGTGGATGCCGACCTGCGCCTGCGTCTGGAGTTACTCAGCGATCGCGGGGCGCTTGCCGACTCTGGCCATGCGCGCGGCCTGCGCGTGGACGGTGACGTGCTGCGGCGCGTGCGCGAGCAATCGCGGCAGTTGCAGCGGCAGCTCGGTGTCCTCGATTCCGCCAGGGCGTCAGGAGAGGTGGACGCGGCGGGCATTCTCCTCGCCCTCGCCTATCCCGACCGCATCGCCCAGCGCCGACCAGGTGCGGGCGGCCGCTTCCTCCTGCGCAACGGGCGCGGGGCTGCATTTGCCCAGCCGCAGGCACTGGGCGAGTCGCCCTGGCTGGTGGTGGCCGAGCTGGATGATCGGCAGCGTGAGGCGCGCATCTTTCTCGCCGCGCCGGTGGAGTTGGTTGACCTGGAACTCCACTTCGCCGATCAGTTACGGACGGTGGAGAGCGTGGAGTGGGACGACAATGCCCAGGTCGTGCGCGCTCGTCGGTCGCGCCGGTTGGGCGCCCTCGTACTGCATGACGCTGCGCTGCGCGATCCCGACCACGGCCAGGTTGCGACCGCGCTACTGGACGTTGTGAGACGACGCGGATTGAAGTCGCTACCGTGGGATCGCCACTCCACTCAACTTCGTCAGCGCCTGGCCTTTCTCCACGAGAAGGCTCCCACCGCCTGGCCAGATACGAGCGATGCGGGACTGGAGCGGAGCCTGGAGACATGGCTGGCGCCGTCGCTCCACTGGCTGCACCGGTGGGACGACGTTCAGCGTGTCTCGCTCACCGACGCCTTGATGACCATGCTGTCCTGGCAGCATCGTGCGGAGTTGGACGCGCTCGCTCCAACGCATTTCACACTACCCAGAGGAGCGCGCGTGGCGATCGACTACTCCGATCCCACGACGCCGGTGCTGGCCGTGCGACTGCAGGAACTGTTCGGCGTTGCCGACACACCGCGCATCGGCCGGGAGCAGGTGCCGCTCACCCTGCACCTGCTCTCGCCTGCCCGGCGCCCGGTGCAGATCACGAGTGATCTCGCCGGCTTCTGGCGCACGAGCTATCTCGATGTGCGCAAGGACATGAAGGGGCGCTATCCGAAACACGACTGGCCGGCGGACCCGATGGGATGAATGGCGTTCAACGAATCCTTTTCAGCGTCACCCACCGTCACCCACCGTCACCCGCCGTCGCCGGCCGTCGCCCACCGTCACCCACCGTCACCCACCGTCACCCACCGTCGCCCACCGTCGCCCACCGTAGATCGGAAGAGCGTCGTGTAGGGAAAGAG
>ERZ778017.286-NODE-286-length-77047-cov-17.919758_pt1 | contig 77047 bp, 60 predicted proteins | sample MGYA00375747_ERZ778017 | MGnify/ENA primary metagenome ERZ778017 (study PRJEB29350, sample SAMN05509838) | bioreactor metagenome | biome: bioreactor; material: wastewater | place: South Africa: University of Cape Town | collected 2014-03-17 ...
CGCGAACGCCACCGCCAGCGGCATCGCCGGGATCAGCCAGTGGATCAGGAAGCCCGCGCCGAGCACGGTGAACACCACCAGTCCCAGCGCCAGCGCCAGGATCACGCCGCGGTCGCGCATCAACCCGTCCTTGGGGATGCGCCAGCCATCCAGGAACAGCAGCGGCGGCAGGAACAGCAGGAAGAAGACGTCCGGGTCGAGCGTAACTCCATGCTTGAACACGCCAGCGATCACCGCGCCCAATGCGATCTGCACCAGTGGCAGCGGCAGCGAGAACGGCAGCATGCGCACCAGGTAACCACTGCCGACTACGGCAAGCAGCATAGCCAGGGCGATTTCGATGGCGCTCATACGGACTCCACGGTGACGCTTCGTTGCTGCTTCGGGTGATCAGCTCCGGCAGAGAATACCGTGCGCTGCCGGCGGTCCGGAGACCCGGTGGTTGGTAGCTGTCGTGGGAGCCCGCTTGTGACCGAAGGAAATCCCTCGTGGGCAGGCGATGCTTTCCGGTCCTGCGAAGAGCATCTCACCGAGCGTCACCGGTGCATGAGCAACTGACCTTGGTTGCAGCGGCCATGCACTGGCCGCGGATGTGCTGCGTCGGCCGGCAGCGTTGGCGTGAATTCGCGGGGAAACTTCAGGTCCCGACCTCGACTCCACGTTACGAGCCCCCAATCATGCAGTCGGAAAACCTTACACTTTGCGCAAGTTTGGGTTGGTCGGCAGTCCCAACACATTGATAATGCATGATTACGGGCGTATGGCGTGATTTGTGCCTATCGATTCACGCATAGATGGGGCGGGTTGTTGGGGTGTCCGGAATATCGGTAGCGGGGCATCCATGCGGTTCGTCGTACGGTGCGCTGGTTCGCGTTTGAACGACGCATGCAACCGCGAGGGGACCGCATGGATATCCAGAAGAATCAAACCGCGGGTGGGGCTGCCCACGGCCGCGAACCCGCCCGCTGCTTCCGATTGCTCATCGCCATCGCTGCCTGCGCGACCGCGCTGTACGCCCTGCCGGGGCAGGCCACCGAACCACTGTCCTGCAATCCGACCTACGGCGATATCGATGTCACCGATGCGAGGTACGTAGCCGCCGGCACCGACTGCTACACGCTCCGGTTGACCGTCCACTCGACCGGTACGCTGTCGAATGCCGGTGCGCTGACGAATTACCTGGGTCTGGACAACAACGCTGGCGGACGGATCACCAATGCCGTGGGCGGATCAATTCTGCTGTACGGCAGTTTCGTCAACAACGGTCACGTGGACAATCTCGGGCGCGTGGACGCCTATCGGCAAGGCGTCAACAGCGGAAGTTTCGGCAATTACGGTACCGTCCTCAACACCGCCGGCTTCACAAATTCCGGGTCGTTCATCAACCAGGGCGGCACGTTCCAGAGCCAGGCGCCGCTCATGAACCTCGGGTCGCTGATGAATGGGCCCGGCAGCCAGCTGGTGAGCAGCGACGTGATCTCCAATGTCGGCACGATCATGAACGTCTCCGGGGCGCAGCTTTTCAACAACGACTCCCTCGTGAACAGTGGCACGCTGACCAACCTTGGAGGAAACATCCACAACGCCGGCGATCTGCGCAATCTGGGCACGTTCGAGAACCAACTTGGCGCGGTGGTCAACATCGGTGATCTGGCGAACCTCGTCACGCTCAGGAATGGGCTCAATGGCACATTTGGGAACTTCGGGACGCTGTCCAATCAGGGGCGGCTGGTCAATCAAGCCCTGGGCACCTTGACCAACTATGCGACGCTTTCCAACCAGCGCACCCTGCGGAACGAGGAGGGCGGTACGTTGGTGAACCATGGCCGGTTCTCGAACGCGTTGGGAGCTACCCTGGAGAACGCAGGCACGTTGACCAACTCCCCGCTCGGGGAGTTGACGAATCAAGGCGCAGTGTCGAACGGCCCAGACGGGGTGCTCGCCAACCAGGGCACGCTGACGAACGGGAAATCCGGGACGTTCACCAACCGCGGCAGCATGACCAATGCCGTGGGTGCCGGGGTGGCCAATACGGGCACGCTCAACAACGAAGCGGGTGCGCATTTCAACAACGCGGGCAGGCTGCACAACGATGGCGTTATCAACAATGCCGGTACGCTGGTCACGGGGGCGGTCACGGGGACGGTCGTGGGTTCCGGAACCTACATCCAGACGGCTGGAAGTACGGTGGTTGTCGACGGCGCGTATCCAGGGCTTTCGCAAGGCGAGATCACCATCAACGGCGGCCAGCTGATTGGGGATGGCCGGATCGCCTCACCCGGTGTCGTCACCATCGCCGCAGCGGCGATACTGGCGCCGGGTGACGGACTGGGCGACGTTGGCGCACTGGACTTCAATGCACCCCTCGATTTGTTTGGTTCGCTGGACATCGACCTGAACGGCCTGGCGTACTTCGATTCGGTCAGCGTCGGTGGCCTGTCCGGCAACGGCGCAGTGACCTTCAGTCCCGACGGCTCCACCTGGTTCAGTTTCTATCTTGGCGGAAATACGAGCCAAAACGGCGGCGATACCTTCGACTTCTTCAGTGCGCAGACGTTTGCCAATTTCGATGCGGTGAACTTCAGGTGTCTGGGGCTGATGTCGGGGTTGGACTGCGGCCTCGGCATGGTCGACGGCGGCAGAGGCATCCAGTTGATGCTGTTCGACAATTCCGGCGGGGGCGGCGCCGAAGAGGTGCCGGAACCGGGCCCGCTTGGCACCATGCTGTTTGGCTTGGCGTTGCTTTGGATCGGCCGGGGTTGGCGCAGGCAACAGGCTCGTGCGACGCTGGAGGCACGGAGCCGAAAAGCTCCTGCTCGCCCCTGAGGATTTCGACTTCAGCCGACGACTGATGGCAGGCGCAAGGTCTGTGTGCTCGCGAGCCAAGGACGGGCGCATCGAGACGAAGGCATAAAAAGAGCGCTTTTCAGACACCCCTCTGTTGCCCATGTTTCCGACTTGTTGGTCATGGCGGCGGCACAGCGTGCGTGCGATGCCGGCTGCTCCTGCGCCGGAGGGAGTGGCCGAGGTGCTGGTGGTTGTCGGCGCTGCCACGTACCATCGACGCTCCGTGCGCAAGCGTACGGCCTTTCCCATGCTCGAAGGAGTGCGCGTGCAGCCGATCATTTCCATCCGTCAGCTCAGCAAGACCTATGCCTCCGGGTTCCAGGCGCTCAAGCCCATCGACCTCACGATCAACCGCGGTGAGATCTTCGCCCTGCTGGGGCCGAATGGCGCCGGCAAGACCACCCTGATCAGCATCATCTGCGGCATCGTCAATCCCAGCAGCGGCAGCGTGCTGGCCGACGGGCACGATGTCGTGCGCGAGTACCGTGCAGCGCGCGAGAAGATCGGCCTGGTGCCGCAGGAGCTGACCACCGACGCCTTCGAGACGGTGTGGAACACGGTCAGCTTCAGCCGCGGCCTGTTCGGCAGGAGCGCAAACCCGGCGTACATCGAGAAGGTGCTGAAGGACCTCTCGCTGTGGAACAAGAAGGACAGCAAGCTGATGACGCTGTCCGGCGGCATGAAGCGCCGCGTGATGATCGCCAAGGCGCTGTCGCACGAGCCGCAGATCCTGTTCCTGGACGAACCCACCGCCGGCGTCGACGTGGAGCTGCGCCGCGACATGTGGACCATGGTGCGCGCGCTGCGCGCGACCGGCGTCACCATCATCCTGACCACGCACTACATCGACGAGGCCGAGGAAATGGCCGACCGCATCGGCGTGATCAACAAGGGCGAGCTGATCCTGGTCGAGGGCAAGGCCGCGCTGATGGACAAGCTCGGCCGCCGCCAGCTGACGCTGCAGTTGCAGGCGCCGCTGGCAGGTATTCCCGCGGCGCTGTCGAGCTATCCGCTGGAGCTTTCGGCCGATGGCAACCAGCTCGTGTATACCTACGACGCGCAGGGCGAGAGCACCGGCATCGACGTGCTGCTGCGCCGGCTCGCGGAGGCCGGCATCGATTTCAAGGACCTCAAGACCAGCCAGAGTTCGCTGGAAGACATCTTCGTCAGCCTGGTCCGGGAGCGCGCATGAACATCTACGCCATCCGCGCCATCTACCTGTTTGAAATGGCCCGCACCTTCCGCACCCTGCTGCAAAGCATCGTCTCGCCGGTCATTTCCACGTCGCTATATTTCGTGGTGTTCGGCGCCGCGATCGGGTCGCACATGAACGGCATCGACGGGGTCAGCTACGGCGCCTTCATCGTGCCCGGCCTGATCATGTTGTCGCTGCTGACGCAAAGCATCTCGAACGCCTCGTTCGGCATTTATTTCCCGAAGTTCGTAGGCACGATCTACGAGATCCTCTCGGCGCCGGTATCGGCATTCGAGATCGTGTCCGGCTATGTCGGCGCGGCGGCGACCAAGTCCGTGGCACTCGGCCTGATCATCCTGGCCACGGCGCGGCTGTTCGTGTCGTTCCACATCGAGCATCCGGTGTGGATGCTGGCGTTCCTGGTGCTGACTGCAGTCACGTTCAGCCTGTTCGGCTTCATCATCGGCATCTGGGCGGACAATTTCGAGAAGCTGCAGCTCGTGCCCTTGTTGATCGTGACCCCGCTGACCTTTCTCGGCGGCAGCTTCTACTCGATCCACATGCTCTCGCCATTCTGGCAAAAGGTCACCTTGTTCAACCCCGTGGTGTACCTGATCAGCGGCTTTCGCTGGAGCTTCTACGGCGTGTCCGACGTCAGCATGACCATCAGCCTGGGCATGACCCTGGTCTTCCTGCTGATCTGCCTGGCCGTGGTGTGGTGGATTTTCCGCAGCGGCTACCGGCTGAAGGCCTGAACGGACTGTGGCGACGGCAGGGCTTCAATCACGGTCGGGTGCACCGAGCGGGAACAGGCCGCGGTACGGGCGCGCTTCGTCGACGGCCCGGGCGAAGGACGGCCGGGCGAGCAGGCGCCGGCGGTAGGCGATGACGTGCGCGAACGAGGGGTCGATGCGGTGCGACCAATCGGCGTAGAAAAGGAACGGCGCCGCCGCGCAGTCGGCGAGGCTGAAGCCTTCGCCCGCCGCCCATTCGCGGTCGGCCATCACCCGGTCCAGCCATGCGTAGGCCGTGTCCAGCATCCTGCGCGCGTCGGCGACGCCATGGGCGTCGCGTTCTGCGGGTTGGCGCAGGCTGTCGAACACGATTTTTTGCTGCGGGGTCGAGATGTAGTTGTCGAAGAAGCGATCCATGCTGCGCACCTCGAGCGCGGCGCGGGCGTCGACAGGGAGCAGCCGTACCGGGCCCGGGTGGCACAGGTCCAGGTGTTCGATGATGATGCTGGATTCCACCACGGTGCAGCCGGCGTCCACCAGCACCGGCATGCGCTGCATTGGCCATAGTACGGCCCATGCCTCCAGCGCCTGGGGGTGGTCGGGGTCCAGCTGTCGCCACGCAAACGGGATGTCGTTTTCATACAGCGCAATCAGGACCTTCTGGCAATACGAGGAAAAGGGGTGTGCATAGAGGATCAGGTCGTGTGCGGCGGTGGCATGTTCGGCAGCGGTCATGATGGCTCCTTCGGTGGCGTTTCGGAACTCGTACCGGATTCGGCATTGCCGGCATGCGACGAATGAAACGCCGTGCGATCGACTCGTGCATCTCTTGGCCGCGGAAAAATCCGGCGGCATGTCGATCCGGCCAGGTTCCGTTCGTCGCATGCACAGGCGGGCAGAGCGGAAGCATCGTGTCCCCAGTCTTTTTCGACCCATATACACCAGGAGATCCCGGATGCAGTTCTTATCGATGGTCAGAATCAACGAAAACGGCGGCAAGCGGCCCGACGAGCGGCTGATGAACGAGATGGGCAAGCTGATGCAGGAGATGAGTGATGCAGGGCTCCTCCTGGACACGGCAGGCCTCAGGCCCACGGCAGAGGGCAAGCGGCTCCGCCTGCGGAATGGCGGGATCACCCAGGTCGATGGGCCGTTCACCGAAGCCCGGGAAGTGATCGGCGGCTACGCCATACTCGAGGCGCCGTCGATGGCGGAGGCGCTGACGGCCACGCGGCGGTTTCTCGAGGTCCACGGCGATGGCTGGGACATCGAGTGCGAAGTGCGCCAGATGGAGCGGCCTCCCGCAGCCGAGCCGGATTGATCGCCAGCGAGTGACGAGCCGCGCTGACGATCGCGATCCGTGCAGTCGACAGCCGCGGCAGGCGGTTGAAGTCACGGCGAGGCGCAACCAGGACACGGGCTGGATTGCGCTGCATCGCCTGCTATATTGCCCCCGGGTGCGGCAATCGCCGCGTCGCTCGGGGATGCGCCGTGACGAAGGGATTGACCCGCTGCCTGCTCGCAGCACTGCTTCTGCCCGTGTTGCCCCTAGCGGTGGTGCAGGCAATGGATACGGGTGCCGCCGCGGCGACGCAGGCATCTACCGTTGCTGCGCATGCTGGCATGACGCTCGGGACAGCTGACCTCATGACGGCGCAGGCGCACCTGCGTCACGTCGTCCATTGCCTGGTACGTCCGCGTTAATTCCCTCTGCCATGGTCATCGCATCCGACAGCGCCGGGGTGGGTGCACACGACGCGCGAGCCGCGGCAGCGACGCGGGCGGCGGATGTGGACGCACACGTCCTTGCCGAACGCAGCATCCATACGCTGTGGCTGCGCCAGGTGTACGCCGGCTTGGTGGCTTCGCTGCTTGGAGGTGCTGGCGGCCTGTATTACGTCATTCATACCTGGTCGACCGGGCCCCATCGTGGATGGATTGCCCTCCTCTCGGTTCTCGCGATAGTCCTGGCCATCACGGTTTGGCTGATCCGCGAACTGCTTACGGTGACGTCTGTACGCCGGATGTTCTTCATTGGCTGGAACTTCACGACGTATGCCTTGATCGCGGCCGTTTCGGTACTCGATGGTGGCCTTTCAAGCCCGTTCGCGATGATGTGGGTCTTGCCGATCATCTATCTTCTGATCGGCTATACCAGTCGCGACGTGCTCGTGTGTGGATCGATCGGAATCGCCCTGTATGTGGCGACGGCGGCGTACGCGCCGGGTGGCGCGAGCTACGCGGTGTTCGTCCTGCAGATGGTGGTCCTCGTCGCGGCGTTGCTGATGGTGTTGCTCGGCGTGCGTGCGCGTGAAGAGCGTGAGCGCGTGCTGGAAGGACTGCGCCACCAGCTCCTGCGTTTGGCGACGTCCGACAGTCTGACTGGCTTGGGCAACCACCAGTCGTTTGCGTCAGCGGCTGCGATCGAACTCAGTCGTACAGTTCGCTACGCGCACGACATTGCACTGCTTGCGCTCGACGTCGACCATTTCAAGGCGATCAACGACAACCATGGCCACCTGGCCGGAGACGACGTGCTGCGGCGCCTTGGGGACGTATTCCGGACCACCGTGCGCGACATCGACATCGTTGCGCGCGTCGGCGGCGACGAATTTCTCATACTGTGCGCGGAAACCGATCTCGACCGGGCGGCCGCCGTAGCCGAGCGCATACGCGCGGCAGCCGGCGCACTCGATTTCGGCTTCCAGGTCACTCTCAGCATCGGCATCTGTTCGCTGCGGCCTCACGCCCCGAATCTCGAAGAACTGCGCGCATGCGCCGACCGGGCGCTGTATGCCGCCAAGCGGCAGGGACGCGACCGGTACGTACTTTTCAGCAGCCAGGATTTTCCCGAGGCCGCATCCATCGGGTCGTGATGGTGGCTTGCGCTTGCCTGCGGCCACGCCGGATTGCCGGCATGGCCGCGAAGCGGGTGCGCCCGAAGTTGTGCGGGCGGCTATTGCAGGGTGTCCTTGATCGGCTGCTTCTCACCCGTCGAGCTGTTGTTGAACGCAGGCAGCACGGTCGTCTTCAGGTGCTCGAAGCCGGCCTTGGCCTTGTCCAGCTCGGCCTGGATTTCATCGGTGACGCGGATCTGCGTGGCCGTCGGAGCGTAATCCACACCACCGGCTTCATCGCTGGCGCCCTGGCCGACGCCGCCGCTGAGCCATACCAGGTTCATGTAGACCTTGTAGGCGGTGGGGAACTGCTTGTCATCGCTCATCATGGATTCGCGCGAGACCAGCTGGTGCTCGACCTTCAGGATTTCCGCGTCGAGCTTCTGCAACTGGGCGGCGTCGGCGGAGAAGCGGTTGGCGGCGATCCGGTCCTGGATCTGCTTGCGCCAGATCTCCATCTGGTTGACCAGGCCCGAGGTCTCGGCAAGCAGCTTGCTCACCCGCACCTGCAGCGCGGTCGATGCCTGCAGGATCTCATCCGTCGCCTTGATGCGCGGATCCTTCACCACCGTGAACGGCTCCCGGTAGGTCTTGCCATCCAGCGTGAACTGCACCGAGTAGTCGCCAGGTGCGGCCAGCGGGATGCCGGTGCCCGGGGTGATGCCCCAATGCGTGATGCCGCGGATGTTGGTGGCCTTGAAGCGCGGTTCTTCCCAGATGAACGGGTTGTCCGTCGGCGTCGTGCGCAGCTCGACCTTCAGCGGGTCGTCGTATTTCAGGTCCCAATAGGCGCCGTTGAGGCCCTTGTGTGCATCGAGCATCTGCGTGCGGATCTTCTTGCCGGCAGAATCGAAGATCTCCATCTTGACCGGCGTCTTGGGTGCCGTTGCGAGCGTGAACTGGAACTGCGGCCGGGTGATGTCGAGCGGCGTCGGAAACTCGCCGCGGGCCAGCCGGAAGACCTTGTCAGGCTTGAACAGGCGGGTCTTGCCGGCGGTTTCCGCGGTAGCGGCAACCGTCGCGCTGCCGGTCTGTTCGAGCGTGGTGATGTTCGGCAGGATGAAGAGTCCGCGTCCGTAGGTGGAGATGACCACCTCGTGGAAGCGCGGCTCGACCGTGATCCACGACACGGGGGCAGGCGGCAGGCCGGCGTTGAAGTGGGTCCAATGTGCGCCGTCGTCCATGCTGTAGTAGAACGCGTGGCCGGTGCCGGCAAACAGCATGCCTTGCTTGTTCGGGTTCTCGGCGACGCTCAGGACATACCCGAGCGGGTTGTCGCTGGGCATGTCGCCCGTGATCTTCTTCCAGGTGGCGCCGTAGTCGGAGGTCTTCAGGATGTACGGCTTGTAGTCGTTCTCGCCGGCCATGCGGAAGTCCACTGCGATGTAGGCCGTTCCCGGGTCGAAGTTCGAAGGGGAGATCTGGTTGATCTGGCCCCATGGCGGGAGATGCAGGTTGGCGGTGACGTCCACCCAGTGCGGCTGCGTCGCGGATTCGGCATCCTTCGTGTACCAGATCTTGCCGTCGTTCGTACCGGCCCACAGCAGTCCGCGCTGGATGGGCGAGAACGCCATCGACCAGATCACTTCGCCGTCGTACTGCTGCAGGTTGTCACCGACCTGGCCGCCGTTGCTGAGGATGCGCGACGGATCCTTGGTCGACAGGTCGGGGCTGAATTCCATCCAGGAATGGCCCTTGTCCGAAGTCTTCAGCACCAGCTGGCAGCCGTAGTAGACGTTGTTGCCGTCGAACGGGTCGATCGCGATCGGGGTCGACCAGTGGCAACGGTACTTGACCTCGTCCGGCGGTGAATCGAGCGTGATGCGCTGTGGCTCGACCGAGTGGGGCGTGCCCTGGCTGGCATCGTAGACGCTGAGTTTGCCGCCATAGCAGGAGGCCCAGACGATGTCCGAATCGGTCGGGTCGGGGATGGTGAAGCCCGATTCGCAGCCGCCGAGATTGCCTTCCCAGTGGGGCGGCGGATCGTACGAGGAACCAAAGGGCCGGCCAGCCGGTGGCGTCTTCGGTTCGCCGTTTGGCCCCAAGGCGAAGCCCGGGGGTGGCGGTGCCGGTTTGGGCAGCTTGGCCAGCAGTTCCTTGTCGACCGGGAATTTCTCGGCATTGCGCGCCCACCATGGCGCCGGCCTCTTGCCGACCGGCATGAAGTCCTGCTCCGGCAGCAGGCCGTTGCCGCTGGCGAGCGACAGCGTCATTGGGCCACGCGTGGTGGTGCTGTCGTCCTGGCGATTGCTGTAGAACCAGTACGGCACGCGGTTGTCGGTAGCGACGTGGTAGTTCTGGCCGATCGGCAGGGTGACCTGGATGGCCGTTCCGGCACCGGTGGCAATGCCGGCGCCGCCGTCGCCCGTCACGATGTAATGGGCGGGATTGGTCGGGTCGATCCAGATGTCATGGCAGTCGCCGCAACGTGCCGGTCCGATCGACTTGACGTCCTTGCCGCCGAGGCCGCTGAAGGTACGGCCGCCATCGACCGAATAGTGCTGGCTGCTGCTGGAAACGTAGACGTTGTCCGCGTTCTTCGGGTCGACTCCAAGGCGGATGTAATAGCCGGCACGACCGATCAGCGAGCGATCCCAGCTGACCACGTTCCACTGCTTGCCGCCGTCGTCGGAGCGCCACAGCGAACCCTGGTTGTAGGTGGCGATCAGGGCGTAGACGCGTTGCGGATTGGATGGGGCGATCGCGACATCGGTCTTGCCGTACGGGGATTTCGGCAGGCCTTGCTGCAGCCGGCTCCAGGTGACGCCATTGTCGTGCGAGACGTAGATGCCGCTGCCCGCGCCGTAGCTGTTTTGCTGCCAGGTGCGCTGCGAGACTTGCCAAGTGCCGGCAAACAACGTGTTGGGATTGCTGGGATCCATGGTCAGGCCGGAGCAGCCGGTGTCCGGGTTGACGAACAGGGTGCGCTTCCAGGTCTTGCCGCCGTCGGTGGTGCGGAACACGCCGCGCTCCTGCTGCGGACTCGAGGCGCGACCGATGGCGCAGACGAAGACGTTGTTCGCGTCGCGCGGATTGACCACGATGCGGGCGATGCGTCCGGTCTCCGCCAGGCCCATGTGCTGCCAGGTCGCGCCGGCATCGGTGGACTTGTACACGCCGTTGCCGATGACGTCGGCGGGGCGGATCAGCCACGGCTCGCCGGTACCCACCCAGATGGTGTTGGGATCGGTTGCCGGGATCGCCAGGGTGCCGATGGCGGCCACGTTCTGCTGGTCGAAGATGGGCTTGTAGGTATGGCCACCATCGATGGACTTCCACAACCCGCCGGAGGCCGCGCCCAGGTAATAGGTCGAGTAGTCGCCGGGAATGCCGACGGCCGAGGCGATGCGGCCATGTGGCGAGGCCCCCATGTAGCGGAATTGCAGCGCCGGCACGGTGGTCGTGGGCTGGACCGCCTCGGGCCCGGGGGCCCTTTGCGCGTTGCCCGGCAAGGACACTGCGACACCCAGGGCAATCACCGCAGGCAGGGAAAGATGTACCGCTCTCGGCACTCGCGACATGGTTTGTTCTCCCTAGGATTCCTGAAGACTAGCGGTATCCATACCCGTGCACAACCTGAAGAAAGTCATGCAGCGGAAACCGTATGGACGTCCACGATGACGACGTTTCACACCCCTCGATGGCAACTGCGTTGCAGCTGGCCGGATGCTGCCGGACAGCTTTCCCGTTCGCGCCGGACGCGTATCCGGCGCGAACGGGATACCGCTTTACTGGAGCTTGTCAGTGATCGGCTTGGCCTCGCCTGCCGAGCTCTGGTTGAACGCGGGCAGGGTGACCTTCTCCAGGTGCTCGTAGTCGGCCCGGGCCTTCGCCAGGTCCGCCTCGAGCTCGCGCAGCACCCGGATCTGCGTGGCAGTCGGCTTGTAGTCGGCGCCGCCGCCGGCGTCCGCGGCGCCATCGCCAACGCCGCCGCTCAGCCACACCATGTTCATGTACACCTTGTAGGCAGTGGGGAACTGCTTGTCGTCGCTCAGCATGGATTCGCGCGATACCAGCTGGTGTTCCACCTGCAGGATGTCCCTGTTGAGCTTCTGCAGCGCGGCGGCATTCGGCGTGAAGGCGGAAGCCTTGATGCGGTCCTCGATCTGCTTGCGCCAGATCTCCATCTGGTTGACCATTTCCGAGGTCTGCGTGAGCCGCTTGCGGACGCGCAGCTGCATGGCTGTCGAGGTCTGCAGATCCTCGATCGGAGCGCCGATGGCCGGATCCTTCAGCACCTTGAACGGCTGCGTATAGGTCTTGCCGTCGATGGTCAGGCGCAACGTGTAGTCGCCGGGGGCCGCCAGCGGCACGCCGGTGTTCGGCGTGATGCCCCAATGCGTGATCCGACGCACGGTCTGGCCCTGGAAACGCGGCTCCTCCCAGATGCGCGGGTTGTCGGGTGGCGTGGTGAGCAAGGCGATCTGCTCCGGCGCGTCGTAGCGCAGGTTCCAGTACGCGCCGTTGAGCCCGGAGTGGACATCGAGGAACTGCGTGCGCACCGGCGCACCCTTGGCGTCGAAAATCTCCATCTTCACCGGCTTCGCGGGCTTGGTGGCCACGGTGAACTGGAAATGCGGCCGCAGCGGATCGCCCAGTTCCGGGAAGACAGTGCGGCTCTTGCGGAAGATCGGGCCAGGCTTGAACAGGCGGGTTTCCTTCACCGCGCCCGGCGACGCACCGACCTCGGTGCTGCCGGTCTGCTCGAACGTGGTCATGTCCGGGAGGATGTACAGCCCACGACCATAGGTGGACAGGACCACCTCGTGGAAGCGTGGCTCCACGGTGATCCAGGTGACCGGGGCAGGCGGCAGACCCTTGTCATACTTGATCCAGTGCGCGCCGTCGTCCATGGTGTAGTAGAACGCGTGGCCGGTGCCGACGAACAGCATGCCCTGACGGTTCGGGTTTTCCGCTATGGACAAGGTGTAGCCAAGCGGATGGGTATGGGGAATGTCGCCGTTGATGTTCTTCCAGCTGGCGCCGTAGTCGCTGGTCTTCAGGATGTACGGTTTGTGGTCGTTCCCTCCGGCCATGCGGAAGTCCACCACGATGTACGCCGTGGCCGGGTCGAAGTGCGAGGGCGAGATCTGGTTGATCTGGCCCCAGGCCGGCAGATGCAGGTTGGCGGTGACGTCCACCCATTGCGGCTTGGTGCTGGACTCGGCGCCCTTGGTATACCAGAGCTTGCCGTCGTTGGTGCCGGCCCAGAGCAGGCCGCGCTGGATCGGCGAGAACGCCATGAACCAGATCACCTCGCCGTCGTACTGCGCCAGGTTGTCGCCGACCAGGCCGCCGTTGCTGACGATGCGCGAGGGATCCTGGGTCGAGAGGTCGGGACTGAACTCGGTCCAGGAGTGGCCCTTGTCGTCGGTGCGCAGCACCATCTGGCAGCCGTAGTACACGTTTTCGTGATTGAACGGATCGATCGCCAGCGGCGAGGTCCAGTGGCAGCGGTACTGCACCTCGTCCGGCGGCGAATCCAGGGTGATGCGCGAGGGCTCGATCGAGTGCGCGGTGAGTTCGCGCGCGTCGTAGCGGGTGACCTTGTTGCCGTAGCAGGTGGCCCAGACGATGTTCGAATCGCTGGGATCGGGCAGCGTATGTCCGGATTCGCAACCGCCCAGGCTGTAATCCCATTGCAGCGGAGGGGTGGGCTTCCTGCCGTAGGGGACTGCAAGTGCCGGGGTCTTCTGCGTGCCGCCCGGCCCGAGGCCGATACCCGCCGGCGGCGCGTCCATTTCCGGCAGCTGCGGCAGCAGGGTCGGATCACCGGTCTGGTAGAGGCCGCCGTCGCGCTTGGGGCGTGGCCGGCGGTTGCTGGTCAGGGTCGGGTCGTTGGCGCCCGGAATGAAGTCACGCAACGGCAGCAGGCCGTTGCCGCTGGGCTCGGACAGCGTGCTCGGTCCGCGCATGGTGAAGAAGTCCTGGCGGTTGCTGTAGATCCAGTACGGCACCTGGTTGTCGGTGGTGACGTGGTAGTTCTGTCCGATCGGCAGCACCACGTTGATGGCGTTGCCGGCGCCGGTGGCGATGCTCGCGCCGCCGTCGCCGGTGACGATGTAGTGGGCCGGGTTGGTCGGGTCGATCCACACGTCGTGGCAGTCGCCGCAGCTGGCCGGGCCCATGGCCTTGGCGTCGCCGCCGTGGCCGCTGAAGGTGCGTCCGCCGTCGGTGGAGAAGTGCGGGCTGCTGTTGGCGACGTAGACGTTGTCGGGGTTCTTCGGATCGACCGCGATGCGGATGTAGTAGCCGGCACGGCCGGTGAGCGAACGGTCGGCGCTGGTGAGTTCCCAGCGCTGGCCGCCGTCGTCCGAGCGCCACAGCGAACCCTGGTTGAAGGTCTGGATCAGGGCGTAGACCCGCTTCGAGTTCGAGGGCGCGATGGCCACGTCGATCTTGCCCAGCGGCGATTTCGGCAGGCCCTGGTCCAGCCGCGTCCAGGTGACGCCGTTGTCGCGCGAGGTGAACACGCCGCTGCCCGGGCCGCCGCCGTTCTGTTGCCAGGTGCGCTGGGAAACCTGCCACGTGCCGGCAAACAGCACGTTCGGGTTGTTCGGATCCATGCTCAGGCCGGAGCAGCCGGTGTCGTCGTTGACGAACAGCGTGCGCTTCCAGGTCTTGCCGCCGTCGGTGGTGCGGAACACGCCGCGCTCCTGCTGCGGCGCGGACGCCCGGCCCAGGGCGCACACCAGCACGTTGCTGGCATCGCGCGGGTTGATCACGATGCGCGAGATGCGCCCGGTCTCGACCAGGCCCATGTGTTGCCAGCTCTTGCCGGCATCGGTGGACTTGTACACGCCATCGCCGATCACGTCGCTCGGACGGATCATCCATGGCTCGCCGGTGCCTACCCAGATCGTGTTGGAATCGGTCGCCGCGATCGCGAGCGAGCCGATTGCCGCCACGTTCTGGTCGTCGAAGATGGGGACATAGGTGTGTCCGCCGTCGGTGGATTTCCACAGCCCGCCCGATGCCGCGCCGAGGTAATAGGTGGAGTGGTTGCCGGGGATGCCGACGGCGGCCGAGATGCGTCCGCCGGGCGAAGGACCCATGTAGTGGAACTGCAACGGGATGACTGCCGCGGCGCGCTCGGGATCCGCCGCCCCGGGCGTGTCCTGGGCCATGGCGGCAAATGACATTGCCAGTGCCAGGGCCAAAGTTGCCGGCAAGGCAAGACATATCGTTGTTGATGCTCGCGACATGACGCAATCTCCCGGGTGTTTATGGAAGCTGCCGGCGTTCCGTGGCAGGTGCAAACCTCGTTGCCATTGGTGCTTTACAATACGGGTGGATAGTAGGCCAAGCGTCTGGACGTCCATATGCGTTCGCTTCGGACAGGCTGTGGCGATGCGCTCCACGCCCGTGCTCGATGCGCACCGGCATTTGCTCAAGGCTGGCGAGCCGTGTGGATCGTCTCCACACGGCTCGCCACGGTCCAGCTTTGCATCACTCAGAACGTGAACGTCAGCCTGGCCCAGTAGTAGCGGCCAATCGCGTCAAACGAGCCACGTGCCGTGTTGTTGCGCACTACGTTGTTGGCATAGAGCATGGGCGGCTGATGATCGAAGACGTTGTCGATGCCCACGTCCAGCCGCGTGTGCAGCGGGACGAAGTTGTAGCCCACGGTGAGGTTGTGGTAAGTCGTCGCGCCGTAGTCGTAGTAGATGCCATGCAACTTGCCGCCCACCGGATGCGTATCCTGCGACGGTGCGGGCGAGCCCATGCGGTAGCCGCCGATGAAGTCGAGCTTCCACGACGCATTCCAGTTGCCCATGTGCCAGAACACGTTGCCGGTGGCCCGCATCCGCGGGAACAGGCACTCGTTGCCACCACCGCAGGCCGCGGCGGGGGCCGAGCCGAAACCGTCGAAGTGCCCGGCGTTGTGGTACGTGGTGTTGCCAGTCAGCCCGGGCGCCGTCTGCTGGTCGTAGCGCGACAGGTAGGTGGCATTGACCGCGAAGTTGAAGTTGCCCACCGACGAGGTGTTGAGCCGATAGGCCAGCCCCATGTCCACGCCGGCGACACTGACGCTGCCGAGGTTGCCGGTGGGCTCCGTGGTGGCGATGTCCAGCTGCCCCTGCTGCGGCCCGCTCGGAATGCGGTGGATGAAGGCGCAGTACGTGGTCTGCCCGGCATCGCACAGGTTCATCAGGCTCTGGATGCGCACCGTGGTGATGATGTCGTTGAGCTCCAGGCGCCAGAAGTCCACGGTGGCGGACAGCCCTTCGGCCCAAGACGGGCTGTAGACCGCGCCGAAATCGTAGGACTTGCCGGATTCGGGCTTGATCGGGAAGCCGGCAGCCTTGGCACCGGCCGACTGGATGCTGGTGGCCTGTGCCTGGGCGACGTTGGTGTTGCGGAAGCTGCCGTTGGTCGGCACGTTGACGCAGGCCGGGTTGACCGGGCTGCCGGTGTAGCCGTCGCAGGGGTCGAACGTCAGGTTCGAAGCCGATGCGCCCGGCGCCCGGTAGACGTCGTTGATGGTAGGCGCGCGGAACACCTCGGCCACCGTGCCGCGCAGCAGCAGTTCACTGAAGGGCCGCCATTCGACCGCAAACGACTTGTTGTTCGTGCTGCCGAACGAGCTGAAGCGTGAATATCGGTCGCCGATGGTCACGTTCAGTGAATCGACGAACGGCAAGCCCTGCAGGACCGGGATGAACACTTCGGCATAGGCTTCCTTGACGTTGAAGCCGCCTTGCAGGCCGGTGGAACAACCGCTGCCCAGGATGCAGGTGCCGGTGGCCGGGTCGGTGAGCTGCATGGCATCGACGCGGGACTGGGTGTGCTCCTGGCGATAGTCCGCGCCCAGGGCGAGTTGCACCGTGCCGGCGGGCAGGTCGAACACGCCGCCGTTGACGCTGGCGCGCCACACCTTCTGCTGGCCGTGGCTGTTGCTGCTGGTGACCACCGAGGCCTTTTGCAGTGCCGCCTTGGAGTTTGGCGAGGCCATCACGAACGGGTTGAACGAGGCGTCGCAGTTCGCCGTCACCTGTCCAGGCTGTCCGCATTTCACGACGCCGTCGGTATCCATGAAGGACGGGCCGGTATAGAGCTTGTTGTTACTGGCATAGCCGGTCGACGTGCTGTCCTGGCTGGAATGGCCGTAATCGAGCCCCACGTCCCAGTTCCAACCCTGCTCGAACATGGTGAACGTGCCGCGCAAGCCCGTGTGGAGCTGCCCGTCGTTGCGGCTGGCGTGGGTGACGCGGTTGCCGAGCGCTTCCAACCGGGACAGGAATTGCCCGCCCGTGCGGCTGTACTCGATGCCGAACGGGTTGTAGTAGTTGTTCGCTGCGATCGCTGCGCCGTACGGCGTACCCCACAGGCTTGGGGCGTTCTGCCCCAGCGAGCTGGTCTTGGCGTAGTAGCCGTCCAGGTAGCCGGTGATGTTGTCGGTAAACCGATAGGTGCCCATGAAGAACGCGTTCGAGCGCTCCGACGGCGCGATCAGGGGATTGACGCTGGCGTAGTTGTACTTGTCGCTGTTCGGGCCGCTGTTCATGTAGCAGTGGTAGTCGGCCACCGCGTCAGCGCCCGCGGGAGAATTCTTGTTGACCGCGACGTGGTTCGAGGCGCAGCCGGCATAGGCGTCGTGGATCGGGCCACTGGCTGGCAGCTGGATATTGCCGTAGGGCGAGGAACCCGAGCCACCGATGAAGGAGTCGATCTTGCCCCCCGCACTGCCGATCAGCGACAAGGTGTTTTCCGAGAACTTGCGCCGGCTCGCCAATACCATGTCCGACTTGCTGTAGCCGACGCCGGCCGCCACGCTGGCTTTGTCGCTGGTTTGCCCCACGGTGACGGTGGCGCCACGCCGCTTGGCGTCCTTGCGCGAGGACTGGCCGTAGCTGGTGGTGGCCTGGACGCCGTGGAAGTCCTTCTTGGTGATGAAGTTCACCACGCCGCCGACGGCATCAGAGCCGTACACCGACGAGGCGCCGGTGGTCAACACGTCGATGCGCTCGATCATGGCGGAGGGGATCACGTTGACATCCTGGCTCTGCACGCGGTGGCCGTCGACCAGGATCAGCGTACGATCCGGGCCCAGGCCGCGCAGGTTGACCGTCGAGGTGCCATTCGAGCTGTTCTGCGCGTTGGTGTTCGCGCCGGTCATTGCCGGCAGGTCCTGTACCAGGTCACCCAGGGTGGTGTTGCCACTCGCCTCGATCACGCTGCGGTCCACAGAGAACACCGGACTGGACGTCTCGACGTCCACGCGGCGAATGTTCGAACCGGTCACCACCACGGCTTTCAGTTGCGTGGCCTGGGTCTGGTCGCCTTGTCCCGATTGTCCCACGGCGTCCTGGGCGAACGCGGAGACGGATATGCCGGCAGCCATGACTGCGCCGAAGGACAGCGCCAGGCGCACGGCTGAGGACATCTTGTTGGTCTTCAATTTCATAGGCTCTATCCCTTGCGGAAGTGGTTGGGTGGGAAGAATGGCGACGACCGTCCACGCCGTACTGGGGCGGAGCGATCGGCGATGCTTGTGGATTCCTGCCACGGAAGTCGTGGCAGCGTGCAAAACAACTTGCTTCGGGCGCAGCAGCCGTGCCCGCAGAACCTGGATCAGCGACTCTCCTGTTGGATGCGCCCCATCCTCAGATCCCAGAGGAGATCGCAGGACGGATCCGTTCGGTAGCCCCTACCGAGCGCGCGCCGGCCAGGAACGGAACACCTATTGCGCACCTGGCAGAACGGAAGGCTAACGGTATTTTTCCAAATCGACAACCCGTGCCTCGACGTATGGGGCGAATTTGTGGTGGCGATCACCATGCGTTGGGGTTTCAGCCGGCTGGAAGTCCAAATGCCGGCATCGCCCCGACGTCCGGCCGGGAGTCCCTTGGGTAGCCCTTGATCCGGGGCGTACACTGCAACGCAGGCAAACAGACGATGGATCAACGGAGGAATGACATGGCGATGGTCGATGTCAAGTTGCTCAGGAAGGAAACGGTGGCCAATGGCACGATGCTGTTCGAATGGGAAAAGCCGGCCGGGTTTGAATACGTGGCGGGGCAGTTCGGGGATTTCACCCTGATCGAGCCGGACGAGACCGACGCAGAGGGAAATGTCCGCGGGTTTTCCTTCGTCACCGCGCCTTTCGAGGAGCACTTGCAGACCGCCACGCGCATGCGCGACACAGCGTTCAAACGTGTACTGCAGCGTCTGCCGCCGGGCAGCACGGTAAAGCTGGATGCGCCCTATGGCGATTTTCGCCTGCACAAGAACAGCGCCACGCCTGCCGTATTCCTGATCGGCGGTATCGGCATCACGCCGGTGCACAGCATGATTGCGCAAGCCACGCACGAGCACTTGCCACACCACATCACCCTGTTGTTCAGCAACAAGAGCGCCGCCGACGCGCCGTTCACCCACGATTTCGAGCGCCTGGCCCAGGCCAACCCCAATTTCAAATTCGTTCCGGTTTACACCGATGCGTCCGGTGGTGCCGGGGCCGAGCATGGCTTCATCGACGCCGACATGCTCAAGCGGCATGTCCCGGACCTCGATGCGCCGATCTATTACCTGGCCGGCCCGGCGGGCATGGTGAAGGCCATGCGCCAGATGCTGGTGGCAGCCGGGGCCGATGAAGACAAGATCCGCACCGAGGAATTTTCAGGCTACTGATCCTGCTGCGGTTCCGGGGCTATGGGCCTTTCCCGGCGCTGCCCTCCACAGCGCCGTCTGGTTGGGTACTGGCCACTGAGGCGACATGGCACGTTGCCGTGCGGTCCATGTCGCGGCCTGGCAGGGCCAACGAGTGTGCCGGCAGGCACGACGCGACCTTGAACGGCGGCAAGATCACCCTTATCGAAGGGTCATTCCTCCGGCTGACAGCGGGGGCCTCGACAGGCTTGGACGGGAGAGAGACGCATGGGCACGTATTGCAAAGACCCCGAGGCCGTCGCCGGGTTGACCCCCGAACAGTTCCGGGTAACCCAGCAGAATGCGACCGAACGCCCTGGCACAGGCGTGTACCTGCACCATGCGGAACCCGGCATCTACGTGGACGTGGTGTCGGGGGAGCCGCTGTTCTCGTCATCCGACAAATTCGACTCTCCGTGCGGTTGGCCGAGTTTCAGCGCCGTCATCGAGCGGGGCAACATCAACCAGCTGCGTGACGACTCGCATGGCATGCTGCGCACCGAGGTGCGGTCTGTACATGGCGACAGCCATCTCGGCCACGTGTTCGACGATGGTCCTGCAGATCGCGGCGGCCTGCGCTACTGCATCAATTCGGCCGCACTGCGTTTTGTCCCACGCGCGCAGATGCAGGCGGCCGGCTATGGCGCCTATCTGGACCAGGTGGAGGATGGGGCATGAGCACCGAGCGTGCCATCCTGGCCGGCGGCTGTTTCTGGGGTATGCAGGACCTGATCCGCCGCCAGGCAGGCGTTGTCTCCACGCGCGTCGGCTATAGCGGCGGTGATACCCCCAACGCCACCTATCGCCAGCATGGCAACCACGCCGAGGCCATCGAGATCATTTTCGACCCGGACGTGGTGAGTTATCGGCAACTCCTGGAATTCTTCTTCCAGATCCACGATCCGACGACGGCGCACCGGCAGGGCAACGACGTGGGCAGCTCGTATCGCTCGGCCATCTTCCATACCTCGCCGGAACAGCGCCACACGGCGCTGGAAACCATCGCCGACGTGGACGCCTCAGGCCTGTGGCCCGGCAAGGTGGTCACCGAAGTGGTGCCTGCCGGCGATTTTTGGGAAGCCGAGCCGGAGCACCAGGATTACCTCGAGCGCTACCCACAGGGCTATACCTGCCATTTTGTCCGCCCGGGCTGGAGGCTGCCGCGACGCGACGCCGTGACTTGAGGCACGCTGGTCAAGAGGACGGTTTTCCGGGTATGGTGCCGCCTTCCTGAACCAGGGGCAGCACATGACCACGTCGCAGCAACAGCCCGACCACCTGCGGCGCAGTCTCTCCAACCGGCACCTGCAACTGATCGCCATCGGCGGCGCGATCGGCACCGGCCTGTTCATGGGCTCAGGCAAGACCATCAGCCTGGCCGGTCCGTCGATCGTGCTGGTGTACCTGATCATCGGCGTGGTGCTGTTCTTCGTCATGCGCGCGATGGGCGAGCTGCTGCTGTCGAACCTCAACTACAAATCCTTCATCGATTTCTCCACCGACCTGTTGGGGCCGTGGGCCGGTTTCTTCTGCGGCTGGACCTACTGGTTCTGCTGGATCGTCACCGCCACCGCGGACGTCATTGCCATCTCGGCATATACCCAGTTCTGGCTGCCGGGGCTGGCGGCGTGGATACCCGCAATCATCTGCGTGCTCATCCTGCTCGGCTTGAACCTGGTGACGGTAAAGCTGTTTGGTGAGCTGGAGTTCTGGTTTGCGCTGATCAAGATCATCGCCATCAGCGCATTGATCGTGGCCGGCTTCGGACTGGTGGCGTGGGGTTTCCGCTCGCCGAGCGGGCACGAGGCGACAATTGCCAACTGGTGGAATGACGGCGGCGTGTTTCCCACTGGCTGGGGCGGCTTTTTTGCCGGCTTCCAGATTGCCGTGTTTGCCTTCGTCGGTATCGAACTGGTCGGCACCACGGCCGCGGAAACCGCCGACCCGGAGCGCAACCTGCCACGGGCCATCAACTCGATCCCGATCCGCATCATCGTGTTCTACGTGCTGGCCTTGCTGGCCATCATGGCGGTGACACCGTGGCGCATGGTCGCCGCGGACAAGAGCCCGTTCGTGGAGCTTTTCGTGCTGGCCGGCATTCCGGCGGCGGCCAGCCTGATCAACTTCGTGGTCTTGACCTCGGCCATGTCCTCGGCCAACAGCGGCATCTTTTCCACCAGCCGCATGTTGTACGGCCTGGCCCAGGAGCAGCATGCGCCGCGCGCCTTCGGCCGCCTGTCCAGGGCGGCGGTGCCGTCGCGCGCCTTGCTGTTTTCCTGTGCCTGTCTGCTGCTCGGCGCCATGCTGGACTACCTGTCGCCGAACGTCATCACCGCGTTCACCCTGGTGACCACGCTGGCGGCCGTCTTGTTCATGTTCGTCTGGTCGCTGATCCTGGCCGCCTACATCGTCTACCGGCGGCAGCGTCCGGCACAGCACCAGGCGTCCCGCTACAAGATGCCGGGCGGCGTGTGGATGTGCTACGTGTGCCTGGCCTTTTTCGCCTTCGTCCTGGTGCTGCTGACGCTGCAGGCCGATACCCGCGCAGCCCTGCTGGCCAGTCCAGTGTGGTTTGTGGTTCTGGGTGCCGGCTATTTCTGGCGGCGGCTGAGCGCCGGCAGGGCGTGAGCGACGGGCCGGCGCCTGCGGACGGCACGTGCCGGCCCGCTGGCGCGCGCGACCATGGCGGCGTCACTTGGTTCCGGCTGGCACGCCGGCCAGTTGCCTGAGGTTCGATTACGCGCGGTTACCCTTGATCCAGCCCGTGGATGTTTTGGAGGTTGCCATGGCTACAGGTTGGGCCGGCGACGGCGCAGTCCAGGATCAGATCGACGCCACTGTCGACGACGCGGTGAAACGTGCACGGCTTCAGCTGCGCAAAGGCCCAGGGTTGGAGCGTTGCGAAGAGTGCGATGCGCCGATCCCTCTGGCGCGACGCAAAGCCGTTCCTGGCGTGCGCCTGTGCGTGCGCTGCCAGGAAGAGGCTGACGCCGCGGAAGTGGCGGCGGTGCTGTACAACCGCCGCGGCAGCAAGGACAGCCAGCTGCGCTGAGCCGACGGTTTCCATTGCGGCGGACGCCTGGCCGCCTCAGGGCTTGCGTGCAAGCAGGCTGACGACTTCGAAGTGCGGCGCCTTGCGTTCGCGGCTGAGCTGCGAGCAGCTCAGCACCTTCAGGCCGGCGGCCTTGGCAAAGCTGGTCAGCTGCTCGTTGCGGAATCCCAGGTTGCGATGGTCGAACGGTTCCACCACCGTGCGATGGTTGTGCCGCGCCAGGGTCACTGCCAACAGCCGCCCACCCGGCCGCAGTACCCGGGCGGCCTCGGCCACCGCCCTGGGCGGGTCGGTGGCGTAGGTCAGCGCGTGCAGCATCAAGACCAGGTCGAAGCGTTGCTTGCCCAGGTCCAGTGCATGCATGTCGCCCTGCCGCACCTGCACGTTGGCGTAGCGGCGCAGGCGCTTGCTGGCGGCCGCAACCACACGTTCGCTGGAATCGACGCAGACCACGGAATGCGCATGCGGCGCGAGCAGCTCGGCGGTGACACCGTCGCCCGAGGCGATATCCAGCACGTCGCCGGTTTCCAGCAGCTGCAGCAGCGCCCGGGCGAGGGTTTCCCAGGTGCGGCCCGGGGAATAATGGCGCTCCATGTCGCCAGCCACGGTATCCGCCCAGCCCTCGCCCAACGCGCGCCGCGCCAGCACGTGGGGGACGCGGGCGGCGTCCTCCTGCAGCAAGGTGTCATCGATACTTTCGCGCAATGAGGCGAGCAGGGCGCGCTGGGCAGCGTCGCCCTCGCTGTTGGCCCGGTAATAGGCCGATACGCCGGCGCGGCGGTCGCGCACCATGCCGGCTTCCTTGAGCTTGGCCAGATGGGTGGATACCCGTGGTTGCGCCAGGTGCAATATCGCCGCGAGTTCGGCTACCGTGAGCTCCTCCTCATCGAGCAGGGCGAGCAGGCGCACCCGGGTCGGGTCGGCGAGCAGGCGCAGGTTGGCTGAGGCAGTCGCCAGATCCATATCATCCTGTCATCGCGATGAAAGGATGAGAGGCTAGGTGGCGGCCGGTACGGCGTCAAGTGTCGGGCGTCACGCAATGTCATGCCGCGAAACCCTGCCGTGTGGCCCGGCAAAAGGGCAGGCGGCCGGGGTTGGACCAAGGCCGCCGGCGTACAGCGGCTACAATGGCGGGACTCATTCGGCTGCAGCGCGATGCAGTTCGCGCGCAGGCAGCGTTTCGTATCGAGGCCTGGAACATGCACATGTACGCTCCCCCTGACCCGGCCGGTGCGGTGGCGGGTGCGCCCGGGTGTTGACGGCGCGGGCGCGGGCGCAGCCGAACATCGCGCTGGTGAAGTATTGGGGCAAGCGCGACCCGGCCTTGAACTTGCCGGAACGCGGCTCGCTGTCGATCACGCTCGATACCCTGTGGACGCAGACGCAGGTCAGCTTCGATGCAAGCCTGGGTGTCGACCACATGCTGCTCGACGGGCGCGATTGCCCCGAGGGTCTGGCCCGCACCAGCGCCTGTCTCGATCTGCTGCGCGGCCTGGCTGGAAGCCACCTGCCGGCCCGCGTGGAGACGCACAACAACTTTCCGACCGCTGCCGGCCTGGCTTCCTCCGCTTCCGGGTTCGCCGCGCTGGTGGTGGCCGGCAGCGCGGCGCTTGGCTTGCGTCTGGAAGCGCGCGAATTGTCGATACTGGCGCGGCGTGCCTCGGGCTCGGCAGCCCGCTCGATCTTCGGCGGCTTCGTCGAGATGCGGGCCGGGGTAGGTGCCGATGGCAGTGATGCCTATGCCGTGCCGGTGTTGGGCGCGGCGGCATGGCCCTTGTGCGTGGTTGTGGCGGTGACTTCCAGCCAGGCCAAGACCGTGCATTCGGGGCCGGGCATGCAGCTCACCCGGCGCACTTCCCCCTACCATGCCGCGTGGCTTGCCACGGTCGACGACGACCTGGCCGCAGCGCGCACGGCCATCGAGCGGCGCGACTTTGCCGCACTGGCCGCGGTGGGCGAACGCAGTTGCCTGGCGATGCATGCGGACATGCTGGCCAGCCGTCCGGCACTCATCTACTGGATCGGCGCTACGCTGGAATGCATCCACGTCATCCGCGAGTTGCGCGAGCGCGAGGGCGTCGAGGCGTTTTTCACCGTCGACGCCGGTCCCCAGGTCAAGGTCGTCTGCACGCCGGCGGCGGCAAGCCGGGTCGCGGCCGCGCTCGGTGGCGTGGTTGGGGTGCAGGAGGTGCTGGTCAGCGGCTTGGGCGGCGGTGCGCACTTGCTGGGCGACGCCGGAGCGGCGGCATGAACATGAAGATCAGCGCCAGTGCTCCCGGCAAGCTGGTGCTGACCGGCGAATACGCCGTGCTCGAAGGTGCCCCGGCCCTGGTCCTGGCGGTGGACCGCCGCGCCCAGGTGCGCCTGGAAGCGCGCTCGGACCAGGTCATCGTCATCGATGCGCCGGAGCTGGATGTCATGGGCGCCACGGCGCGCCTGGATGCTGGCGGGCGCCTCGTGCTGGACGACGCCGGACTTGCCGCTGGCGGGCGGTTGGCGCTGTTCGGCTGCATCGTCGAATCCGTCGCCGCGCGTGGTCCGCTGCCCGGCTTCCACGCCTGGCTGGATACGCGCAGCTTCTTTTCATCCGGGCCTCCGCGACGCAAGCTTGGCCTGGGTTCGAGCGCCGCGATCGGTGTCGCCCTCGGCGGGGCGCTGCACGCCCTGGCCGGACTCGAGCGGCCTTCGGCCGACTGCCTGATCGCAGCCCATCGGCGTGCCCAGGGCGGTTTCGGCAGCGGCCTGGACATTGCCGCCAGCCTCGTTGGGGGCCTGGTCAGCTACGTCTGGCACGATGGCCAGCCGCAGGTGACGCCTGCCGCCTGGCCGGCCGGAATCGAGTTTTGCTGCGCCTGGTCAGGGCGCTCGGCATCCACCGGAGTATTCTTGCGCGGTCTTGCGGACTGGCGCGCGCGCGTACCGGCGCGCTACGCCGCGCTCATGGGTGATTTGGCGGGCTGCGCGCAGGTCGCGGCGGGCGCCTTGCTGGAACAGCGGACGGACGCGCTGATCGAGGCCATCGATGCCTATGCCGCTGGCCTGGCCCGGCTGGGCGCGGCGAGCGGCCTGGACGTCATGAGTGCCGAGCACCGTGCGCTGCGGGCCGTCGCCGCCGATTGCGGTGTGGCCTACAAGCCTTGCGGCGCTGGCGGCGGCGACGTCGGCGTGGCCGTTGGCGCGGATACCGCGCGCATGTCCGCGTTTCGGCGCGGCGTGCTGCGCTCCGGCCTGCAAGTCCTGGATCTGCAGCCAGCGCCGCAGGGCCTGCGAGTGCATTGATATGAGTGAACCGACACCACAGAGGAAACGCATGGTCGACCTGCAACAGCCAACAATCCCGGACCCGCCGCGCAAATCCAACCGGGCGCGCATGCCTGGGTTCTACAAGCTCTCGGTCAGCGAGCGCGTGCAACTGGTACACGAGCGCGGCCTGTTGTCGCCTCAGGACTATCGCGCCTGGCTGAGCGGCGAGCACACCCTGGACGTGGCCCTGGCCGACAAGATGATCGAGAACGTGGTCGGCGTCATGGGGCTGCCGGTGGGCCTCGGGCTCAATTTCCTGATCAATGGCAAGGACTACGTCATCCCGCTGGTGGTCGAGGAGCCGTCCATCGTGGCGGCCTTGAGTGCGGCGGCAAAGCTGGTGCGCGGCGCCGGCGGCTTCTCCACGCGCAGCACCGAGCCGGTGCTGATCGGCCAGGTGCAGGTGGTCGACGTCGCGCATTCGAGCCAGGCGCGCATTGCCCTGCTGCAGCGCAAGGACGAGATCCTCAACCTGGCCAACAGCCTGCATCCGAAGATGGTGGCGCGCGGCGGCGGCGCCAGGGACATCGAGGTGGTGATCCACGCCGCGCCCGATGGCGCCGGCGACATGGTGGTGCTGCACCTGCTGGTCGACACCTGCGACGCCATGGGCGCCAACCTGGTCAATTCCATGTGCGAGGGCGTGGCGCCGCTGGTCGAGTCGATCACCGGCGGCAAGGTCTTCCTGCGCATCCTGTCCAACCTGAGCGACCGGGCCATGGTGTGGGCCAAGTGTGTCATCCCGACCCGCCTGCTCGAGGCCAGGGACCATGACGGGGCGGAAGTGCGCGACGGCATCATCCGCGCCAACGACCTGGCCATCGTCGACCCGTACCGCGCGGCCACGCACAACAAGGGCGTGATGAACGGCGTGGACGCCGTGGCCCTGGCCACCGGCAACGACTGGCGCGCGCTGGAGGCCGCCGCCCACGCCTATGCCGCCCGAGGCACGGCGTACACCGCCTTGACCAGCTGGTCCAAGGACGCGGACGGCAACCTGGTCGGCAGCATCGAGATGCCGATGAAGGTCGGCATCGTCGGCGGCCCGCTGCAATCCAACCCGACCGTGGCGCTCAACCACCACCTGCTCGGGGTGAAGAGCGCCCGCGAGCTGGCCGAGGTGATGGGCACGGTGGGCCTGGCGCAGAATTTTTCCGCCTTGCGCGCCCTGGTCACCGACGGCATCCAGCACGGACACATGCACCTGCACGCGCGCAGCGTGGCAATTGCCGCCGGTGCCACGGCGGAGATCTTCGACGCCGTGGTCAGGCGCCTGCAGGCGGAAGGCGAGATCAAGATCTGGCGCGCGCAGCAGATCGTCGCCGAACTGCGCGAGCACAGCACGCCGAAGCCGGCGCACCGCACGCAACAGGCAGTGGAGGAGGCGTATTCGGCCGGGCATGGCAAGGTCATCCTGCTTGGCGAGCACGCCGTGGTGTACGGCCGCCATGCCATTGCCGGGCCCGTGCCACTGGCGATCCGCGCGCGCGTGCAGCGAGCCGACGAGGGCATCCACCTGCTGATCCCGCGCTGGGGCATCGAGCAGCGCCTGCAAAAGGGCGTGGCCAGCCCGGATTCGTTCCAGCGCTCGCTGCTGATGATCCTGGAGACGCTGGGCATAGCCGACCGCGCCCTGCAGATCGAGGCCTATCCCTGCGTGCCGCGGGCGATGGGCTTGGGCGGCTCGGCGGCCTTGGCGGTGGCGGTGATCCGCGCGCTGGACAGCTACTGCCACCTCAAGCTGAGCGACGAGCGGATTTGCGCGCTGGCCTACGAGTGCGAGCGCATCGCGCACGGCACGCCCTCCGGCATCGACAACACGGTGGCCACGTTTGGCCGGCCACTGCTGTACCAGCGCGGCGACCCGCCGACGGTGCGGACGCTCACGCTGCAGCAGCCCTTGCCGCTGGTCATCGGCATGAGCGGCACCGAGAGCCTGACCGCGCGCATGGTGGCGCGGGTGCATGAGGCCTGGGAGCGCAACCGTGCCCTGTACGAGCGCATCTTCGACGAGATCGACAGCTTGACCCTGCACGCGCTCGACGCCCTGCAGGCCGGTGACGTCGCCCAGCTCGGCGAATTGATGAACATCTGCCAGGGCCAGTTGAACGCGCTGCAGGTGTCCTGCTCGCAGGTCGAACAGCTGGTGCAGCTGGCCCGCGACAACGGCGCGGTCGGCGCCAAGCTCACCGGTGGCGGCGGCGGCGGCTCGGTGATTGCGCTGTGCCCGGAAGGCGGCCACAAGGTCGTGCAGGCCATGCAGAACGCCGGTTACCAGGCCATGGAGGTGGCATTTGGATAAGCACCCGGCCGCCGGCGCCACCGTCTCGTCGGAGGCCGAGGAATTGATCCTGGTCGATGCGCTGGACCGCGTCCTTGGCCACGCCAGCAAGGCTGCCTGCCACGATGGGGAAGGCGTCCTGCATCGTGCGTTCTCCCTGTTCGTGTTCAACCCTGACGGCGCCTTGCTGTTGCAGCAACGCAGCGCCGGCAAGCGCCTGTGGCCGGGCTACTGGGCCAACACCTGTTGCAGCCATCCGCGCCGTGGCGAGAGCCTGGATGTAGCCGCGCAACGCCGCCTGCAGCAGGAAATGGGCATGCGCTGCGAGCTGCGCTACGTGTACAAGTTCCAGTACCAGGCGCGCTACGGCGAGCGGGGATCGGAGCATGAGCTGTGCTCGGTGTTCGTCGGTAGCACGGCGGCGGCGGTGCAGGCGAATCGGACCGAGGTCGCGGCCTGGCGTTTCGTCATGCCTGAAGTGCTCGACGCCGAAATGGCGACCACCCCCGAGCGGTTCACGCCGTGGCTGCGGTTGGAATGGCAGCGCCTGCGCGGTGATTTCCGGCACGAGCTGCCCACACCACTTGGCTGAGCCGGCCGCGCCGCGTCTGCAATCCGCGGGATGGGGTTGACCTGTCACCTGGTGCGACGCGGATCGCCGGCAGGTTGGCGCAGGCCTATACTCGCGCAGGTTTTTCATCCGTGGAAGGAATTCATGATGGGCACATGCATGTACGACGCGTCGGTCCCGGTACTGCGGCAGATGCTGGGCAGCCTCGATGCCATCCTTGAAAAAGCCGAAAGGCATGCCGCGAAAAGGCACATCGAGCCGGCGGCGCTGCTCCAGTCGCGACTGTTTCCGGACATGTTCACCCTTTCCCGCCAGGTGGCCATCGCCTGCCATTTCGCGCGCAGCGTGGCGACCGAACTGGCGGTCGTGGATGCGCCGCAAGCCAAGCATGCCGGTGACAGCTTTGCCGACCTGCGGGCGCTGGTCGCCGAGGCGTTGCGCGTGGTTGCCGCGCTGACGCCTGCGCAGTTTGAAGGCAGCGAGCAGCGCGAGGTGACCGTCCATGCCGGTACACCGCACGAGGGCCGCTTCAGCGGCGAGAAGTACCTGCTGCACTACGCCATGCCGCAGTTCTTCTTCCATGTCACCACGGCCTATGCGCTGCTGCGCCACGCCGGGGTGGAGATCGGCAAGCGCGACTTCCTCGGCAAGTTCTGAGCGCGCCGGGCCGCGCGCCAGCGGCAGGCTGCGCGCGGTTCAACCGGGTGCCGATGCCGCCATGCAGCGGCCCAGGCGTTCGCCGACGCGCACCGGCTGTTCCGGCTGCCACGCGTCGAGCGTGGCGACGCCGCCGGGCAGCAGCACGATGACCGTGGACCCCATGTTGAAGCGCGCCATCTCGGCAAAGCGCTCGAGCACGACCTGGCCGTCGGGGAATGCCTTGCGCCGGATGGAGCAGGCATACGGCGGGATCACCAGGCCGTCCCACACTGTGGCGATCGACGATACGAGCATGGCCCCGACCAGCACCACGGCAAACGGCCCGTGTGGCCCGTCGAAATGGCACACCAGGCGCTCGTTGCGGGCAAACAGGCGTGGAATCCCGGCCACCGCAAACGGGGCCACGCTGAAGATCCGCCCCGGCACGTGCACGGTTTCCCGCAGCGTGCCACCCAGCGGCATGTGCACGCGGTGGTAGTCGCGTGGCGACAGGTAGACGGTGACGAAGGTCCCGTCACGATAGGGTGCGGCTGCCACCTGGTCGCCACCCAGCAGCTCGACCACGCTGTAGTCCTGACCCTTGGCCTGGAACATGCGGCCGTCACTGATCGGTCCGGCCTGGCTGATGCGGCCGTCGGCCGGGGACAGCAGTGCCTGCGCATCGGCATCGGCCCGGCGCGCCTCCCGTCGCAGCCTGCGGGTGAAGAACGCATTGAAGTGCTGGTACGCCATCGCGTCGGGTTGCAGCGCCTCGCTCATGTCGACCTGGTAGCGGCGCAGCACCGTGCCGATCAGCCAGTTCTTCCACGGCGCGAAGGTCCAGCGCGTGGCATGGTAGACCAGCCGGGACAGGGCGCGATGGGGCAGGATGTATTGCAACAGCAGGCGGATGCTCATCGGCGGAGTATACGGAACGGCCGGGCGTGGCCGGTGCCGGTCGTATACTCGGCGACCGCCTGCCTGCCACCGGAGTGACCGTGACCGCAGAACTCGCCTCCATCATCGATTTCATCCGCTATGCGGCGAGCCGCTTCGCCGCGGCCGGCCTCACCTTCGGGCACAGCCACGACAACCCGATCGACGAGGCGGCGCATCTGGTCCTGGGCAGCCTGCACCTGCCGCCCGACCTGCCGCCTGCCTATGCTGCTGGCAAGCTGATCCAGGCCGAGCGCACCAGGATCCTCGAACTGATCGAGCGGCGTATCGCCGAACGCGTGCCGGTGGCCTATCTGGTCGGCGAAACCTGGTTTGCCGGGCTCAAGTTCAAGAGCGACCGCCGCGCATTGGTGCCGCGCTCGCCGATCGCCGAGTTGATCGAATCGGGCTTCGTGCCCTGGCTGGACGAGCGTCCGGTCGAGGCCGCGCTGGACCTGTGCACGGGCTCGGGATGCATCGGCATCGCGATGGCCGCATACAACCCCGACTGGCGTGTGGACCTGGCCGACATTGACGCCGATGCGCTCGCGCTGGCGGGCGAGAACATCGCACGGCACCAGCTTGGCGACCGGGTCGAGGCCATCCGCTCGGATTTGTTCGCCGGCCTGCACGGGCGCCGCTACGACCTGATCGTCAGCAATCCACCATACGTCACCGGTGCTGAGTACGCGGCCTTGCCAGCGGAGTACGCGCACGAGCCCAGGCGCGGCCTGCTGGCAGGAGACGATGGCCTGGATCTGTGCCTGCGCATCCTGGATGGGGCCGCCGCGCACCTCAGCGAGGACGGCCTGCTGATCGTCGAGGTCGGCGAGAGCGAGCGGGCGCTCGCCGACCTGCTGCCCCAACTGCCGCTGGTGTGGCTCGAGTTCAAGGTCGGCGCCATGGGCGTGTTTGCCGTGGAGCGGGCGGATCTCGTTGCCCACGCCGAGGCGATCCGCACCGCGGCGGCCGGACGTCCAAAACCATGACGAGGTTGTTGCCTGCGGCGGGTTGTCGCTAAGCTGTGCCGGTCATCCCGGGCGATCGCCATTCGTGTCCAGCAACTCCTTCGGCAAGCTGTTTACCGTCACCACCTTTGGCGAGAGCCACGGCCCGGCCATCGGTTGCGTGGTCGACGGCTGCCCGCCCGGCCTGGCCCTGGCGCCGGAAGAGTTCAAGCCCGACCTGGTCCGCCGCTCCACCGGGCGCAGCCGCTACACGTCGCAGCGCCATGAGGCCGACGAGGTGGAGATCCTCTCGGGCGTCTATGAGGGCTTGACCACAGGTACCCCGATCGCCCTGCTGATCCGCAACACCAACCAGCGCAGCCGCGACTACGAACGCATCGCGCAGACCTTCCGCCCGGGGCATGCCGACTACACCTACTGGCAGAAGTACGGCATCCGCGATCCGTGTGGCGGCGGGCGGGCGTCGGCACGTGAGACGACGATGCGCGTCGCGGCCGGGGTCATCGCCAAGAAATGGCTGGCCGAGCGCCACGGCGTGCGCGTGCGCGGCTACCTCGCCCAGCTTGGCGACATCACCCCGGACGGTTTCGACTGGGACGCGGTCGAGGCCAATCCGTTTTTCTGGCCGCATGCGGCACAGGTGCCCGCGCTGGAGGCGCGCATCAACCAGTTGCGCAAGGCGGGCGATTCGGTCGGAGCGCGGGTCGATGTGGTGGCGGATGGCGTCCCACCCGGTTGGGGCGAGCCGGTCTACGGCAAGCTGGACGGAGAATTGGCCGCCGCGCTGATGTCGATCAATGCGGTGAAGGGCGTGGAGATCGGTGACGGCTTTGCGGTCGTGGCCCAGCAGGGGAGCCAGCACCGCGACGAGATGCTCGTGGATGGTTTTGCCTCCAATCATGCCGGAGGGATTCTCGGTGGCATCAGCAGCGGTCAAGAATTGCGCGCCTCGATTGCGCTGAAGCCGACCTCCAGCATCCTCATCCCGGGCCACAGCGTGGACCTGGCCGGTGCGCCGGCCGAAGTGGTCACCAAGGGGCGGCACGATCCCTGCGTGGGCATCCGCGCCACGCCGATCGCCGAAGCCATGGTGGCTCTGGTATTGATCGACCAGGCCCTGCGCCATCGTGCGCAGTGCGGCGACGTTGGCGCGGTGAATCCACGCATTCCCTCCGGACCGGTGGCCTGACGCCGTGGCACGGCCGTTGCCGGACCAGCCGCGGGTGTGGATTTCCCGCCCAACCTACGGGGACCTGATCGAACCCCTGTACGCGCACTTCGCGGTTGAGGCCGAGTCTGAGGAAGTCGCGTTTTCATCCGCCCAGCTGGCGGCGAAGCTGGCGCCGGTGGATGCCGCGATCATCGGCATGAAGGAGCACGTGGGGGCCGCCGAAATCGCACACGCGCCACGCCTGCGCATGCTGGCGAACCTCAGCGTCGGCTACGACAACCTCGATCTCGAGGCGCTGACCGCGGCGCATATTGCCGCCAGCAATACGGCTGGCGCGCTCGATGACAGTGTTGCCGACTACACATGGGCGCTGCTGCTCGGCGCCGCCCGCCGTGTCGGTGCGGCCGAGCGCTGGGTGCGTGCCGGCGCGTGGAAGAAGAACGCCGGTTTCAAGGCGTGGCTGGGCGCCGATTTGCACGGGCGCGTGCTGGGCATACTCGGCATGGGGCGCATCGGCCGGGCAGTGGCAAGGCGAGCGGTCGGGTTCGGCATGCCGGTGCTGTACCACAACCGCTCGCCGCTCCCGACAGCCGTGGAACAGGCGTGCAACGCGCGCTATGTGACCAAGGCGGAATTGCTGCGCCAGGCGGATTTCCTGGTGCTGCTGGTGCCGTTGACCGTGGCCAGCCGGCATGCGATCGGGGCTGCCGAGCTGGCGCAGATGAAACCGGGCGCGGTGCTGGTGAACGTGGCGCGGGGAGGGGTAGTCGACGACGCCGCCCTGGCCCAGGCGCTGACCGAGGGCGGGATTGCCGCCGCCGCGCTGGACGTGTTCGAAGGCGAACCCGCCATCAATCCGGCCCTGCTGGCGTGCGAGAATGCGCTGCTAAGCCCGCATATCGCCAGCGCGAGCCACGACGCGCGGCGGGCCATGACCGCGCTGGCAGTCGACAACGTGATGGCCTGTTTCGGTCATGGGCCGCATGCCGGCAAGCCGCCAAACATCCTCAATCCGGCCGTACTGTCTGCCGATACCGGTAGTTCCCACCCACCTTCGAAACCGTAATCAGTCCATGAGCAAGAAGAGCAGCTACAAGGTGGCCATGGTCGGTGCCACCGGCGCGGTCGGCGAGACCCTGCTCGGCATCCTGGCCGAGCGCGGGTTCCCGGTGAGCGAACTCGTACCCCTGGCCAGCGAGCGCTCGGCCGGAGACACGGTGCGCTTCGGGCAGCGTGCCTTGACCGTCCGCGACCTGGCGGGCTACGACTTTGCCGGGGTGGATATCGCGTTTTTTTCCGCCGGCGGTGCGGTGAGCCGGGTGCATGCACCGCGGGCGGCTGCTGCGGGCGCGGTGGTGATCGACAACACCTCGGAGTTCCGCTATCAGGACGATATCCCGCTGGTGGTGAGCGAGGTGAACCCGCATGCGCTGGCCGATTACGCCGCGCGTGGCATCGTCGCCAACCCGAATTGCTCGACCATGCAGATGCTGGTGGCGCTGGCGCCGATCCATCGTGCGGTCGGCATCGAACGCATCAATGTGGCGACCTATCAATCCGTATCCGGGGCGGGGCGCTCGGGCATGGAGGAATTGGGCAAGCAGACTGCGTCGCTGCTGAATTTCCAGGGTGCGCAGCCGCGCACGAAATTCCCGGTGCAAATCGCCTTTAATGTCATCCCTCAAATTGATGATTTTGAAGCAAATGGTTACACGCGGGAAGAAATGAAGCTGGTGTGGGAAACGTGCAAGATCCTCGAGGATGACTCCATCCGGGTGAACCCGACGGCGGTGCGTGTGCCGGTGTTCTACGGCCACGCCGAAGCAGTGCACATCGAGACGCGGGACCCCATCAGCGTGGAGGCTGCGCGCGAACTGTTGCGTCAGGCACCAGGCGTGGTGTTGATGGACGAACGCAGGCCAGGTGGCTATCCGACCCCGGTCGGCGACGCGGCCGGGCATGACGCCGTGTTCGTGGGCCGCCTGCGTGCGGACATATCGCATGATCGCGGCCTGGATCTCTGGGTGGTGGCGGACAACATCCGCAAGGGCGCCGCGCTCAATGCCGTGCAGATCGCCGAATTGCTGATCGAGGACTACCTGTGATGGGGGCACGCCTGGCGTCGGTCCTGGCTGGCCTGTTCCTGGCCACGGCCACGGCAGGTGCGGCAGCCCAGTCGCCAGACCGCGCCGCGACCGCCCCGCCAACTGTCAACGCGCCAGCTGCGGGACACAGCACACGCGCGCCGCAGGCTGCGATCGAGCAACTGCAGCAGGCGGTTTCGGCCGCGGAGGCCAGGCGCCAGGAAGTCCAGCGCCGACTGGGCGAGCAGGACCGCGAAATCCAGGCCTTGCGCCGCCAGTTGCAGGGCACTGGTCAGCATGAATCCACACAGTCGCATTGAACTTGGACGCAAGTCCTCATACTGCACTTTATCTATTGGCTGCAGGTATTGTTGATTGGGGCACTTCTAATTAAAGTGGCCTCTCGATTGGGACGGTTGCCGCACTGCGGCAACCCCACGAATGGCGCCATGATGGCGTCCGGGGGATACACGATGAATCGCTTCTTCAAGTTGCCGCTGGTGATTGCCTTGACGTTGGCCAGCACACAACTGCTGGCCGTGGATTTTGGCCAGGTTCGGGTCCTGTCCAATCTTGGCCAGCCACTCCTGGCGGAAATTCCCTTGCGCGGCGCGAGCCCTGCCGAATTGAAGGACTTGACGGCAAGCCTGGCCTCGCCGGGCGAATACGCGCGCGCCGGCATCATCGGCGGCCGCACCTCGGTGCCCTTGAGCTTCAGTGTCGTCGCCGGCCGTGGCGGCGAGCACTTCATCCGTATCTCCAGCAACGCGCCAGTCGACGACCCCTATCTTGACCTGCTGTTGGACGTGAACACGGCTGCCGGCAAGAGCGTGCACGAGTTCGCCATACTCCTCGATCCGCCCAGCGCGGCCGAGGCACCGGTTGCCAGCGCGCCGGCGCCGGCGCGCGCACCCGCTGCGGCAACCCCGACGGCACCCCCCGCGGCGCCGGCCACGCCGCCAGCCGCGGCGACGCCAGCCGCCGCTCCAACGGCTGCTCCGGCGCCTGCAAGCAAGGCCTCGGGAGCCGTGGTCAAGGGCATGTATGGGCCGGTCGAGCGTGGCCAGACCTTGTCCGGGATTGCCCAGGAGACCCTGCCGGCAGGCGTGGACATCAACCAGATGCTGCTGGCGATCAAGCAGGCCAACCCGGATGCGTTCTATCGCGACAACATCAATACCTTGAAGTCTGGCGTGGTGCTGCGCGTACCCAGCGCCGCCGACGCCGAGACCATGACCGCAGCTGCGGCGATCGCCGAAGTCCGTCGCCAGAATGGCGAATGGCGTACTGGCGACGTCGGTACACCGGCGGCCGTGGCCAACGCGGCAACACGCCCATCCACCTCGAACGCTGCCGCGGCCAGCGACGCGAATAGAGGTGACCGGCTGGCCTTGCTGGCGGCGAAGGATACTGGCAAGTCCGGGGCCGACGGCACTCCTGCCGGCGGGTCGGCCGCTGAGCTGCGCAAGAGCCTGCTGCAGGCCCAGGAAGGGCTGGCCAGCGAGCGGCAGCAAGTGGCTGACCTGCAAGCGCACGTGAAGCAACTCGATGACGTCAATCGCAAGAGCGAGCGCCTGCTGTCGCTGAAGGACAACGAGATTGCCGAACTGCAGGCAAAGCTGGCTGCGGCGCGCAAATCCGGCTTTGCGGCGCCGGCTTCGGCAGCCTCCAGCGCGCCAGCGTCGACTGCGGTCGTTGCCTTGGCCACGGCGCAATCGGCGGCACGCGCCCTGACTGCGGGGACACCGGCTGCTGCTGTTTCGAGCTCCGCAGCGGCGCTGGCCGCGGCCGGCAGTGCCGGCGTGGCCGCTTCGGCGTCGAGTGTCACCGCAGGTGCCAGCGCTTCGCCTGCAGCGGCCTCTGGGGTCAAGCCGGCACCGGCTGTGGCGAAACCGGCGTTGCCAGCCCAGCCCTGGTACATGCAAACCTGGGCCTGGATTGCGGGTGTCGGGGTCATCGTGCTGTTGATCCTGGGCGGCTTGCTTGGTCGCCAGCGCAAGCGTCCGGCCCCACCGGTGCAGAAGACCGCGCCGTCCCTTGCCGACAGTTTTGGTGCCGGGGCGGCGGTTGGCGAGCCCCCGGTGGACGATGTCGACCATGGTGATCTGCTCGACCAGCTCGCCGAGCATCCGGATGACCTCGGCCTGCACCTGCAATTGGTGACGCTGTACTACTCGCGCCGTGACATCGAGCACTTCGAGGCGGCGGCAGAGGCGATGTATGCACACATCACCGATCCGGAGCAGGACGAGTGGCAGGACGTGGTCCACATGGGGGAGGACCTTGTGCCCGGGCACCCGTTGTTCTCGCATCAGGGGCAGCCACCGGGCATGCCGTTGCATGCGCCGCTGGAAGATTTCAACATCGACGACTACGTGAACGACGATGCGACCGTGGAGACTCCGGTCACCGGATCGCCGGCAGCTGCCGAGGCCTCGACCGGCTATCCGACGGCTGCCGATGTGCCGCTGGAATTCGGTGACACGGATGCGCCTGCCGGCCTGCACGCTGTCTCGGACCGTCTCGACGTCAACCCGGATGAACTGGTTGACGGCACCGCGGCGTCAGGCAGCGGCCGAAGCCCGGTGGGTACCGTGGATATCGCGCCCGGGCAGGAAATCGACGGGGTGGACGACCAGCTCGGCGAGTTCAACGATGATCCGATCGACACCAAGCTCGACCTGGCCCGAGCCTATCTCGACATGGGCGACGAGGAGGGTGCGCGGGCCATGCTGGACGAGGTGCTGAAGGAAGGCAGCCAGATGCAGAAGGATGTCGCCACCGGACTGCTCGGCGGCCTGCAAACCTGAGCGCCAGGCGTATCCGGCACGCAGGAGGAGGGCGGCACTGTTAAAGTTCCGGCTTTTGATTGCAGCGGCTTCGCATGCGCATCGCCTTGGGTATTGAGTACGACGGCACCGACTACTTCGGCTGGCAGCGCCTGATCGAGGGGCCAAGCGTGCAGGCAGTGGTCGAGCGGGCCTTGTCCCGGGTGGCCGCGCACACCGTGGCCGTGCGTTGTGCCGGCCGCACCGACACCGGCGTACATGCCCAGTGCCAGGTGGTGCATTTCGACACCGAGGCGCAGCGCGACATGTACGGCTGGGTGCTGGGCGCGTGTACCAACCTGCCGACCAGCGTCGCCGTATTGTGGGCACAACCGGTGGCGGCGGAGTTCCACGCACGCTTTGCCGCCCGCAGCCGCCGCTACCGCTACCGTATCCTCAACCGACCGGTGCGTGCGGCGCTGGACGCGCGGTGGGTAACCTGGGAGCGCCTGCCGCTGGACGCGGCGGCGATGCACACGGCGTTGCAGGCACTGCGTGGCGCGCATGATTTCACCGCGTTCCGCGCGTTGTCGTGCCAGGCCAGGCACCCGCTGCGTACCGTGCTTGAGGCCAGCGTACGCCGCGAAGGCGACCAGGTGCTGGTGGACATCGAGGCCAATGGCTTCCTGCACCACATGGTGCGCAATATCGTTGGATCGTTGCTCCTGATTGGCCGTGGCGAGAAGCCGGTGCCCTGGCTTGCCGAATTACTGGCCGGCCGCGACCGCCAGGTGGCAGGGCCGACCGCGCCTTCCAGCGGACTGACCTTCATCGGTCCGCGCTACGAGCCGCGCTGGGGATTGCCCGCCGAGGTGACGGCGTGACCCGCATCAAGTGCTGTGGGGTGACCCGCAGCGAGGATGCCGTACTGGCCGCGAGCCTCGGTGTCGATGCGGTTGGGGTGGTATTTGCCGCGCGCAGCCCACGGCGGGTCAGCGTGGCCCGCGCGCGGAAGATCGTCGGGTCGTTGCCGCCATTCGTGGCCAGCGTCGCCCTGTTCATGGACGACACGGAGTCGCTGGTGCGGGAAGTACTGGATACCGTGCGGCCTTCGCTGCTGCAGTTCCATGGCCAGGAAGCGGACAGCTGGTGCGCGCAGTTTGGCCATCCGTTCGTGAAGGCTGTGGCCATGGGCGAGGGTGTGACGGCGCTTGGGCAGCTGGCGGCGTATCCACATGCTGCCGCACTGCTGCTGGACGGACACGGCCGCGATGAGCCAGGCGGGACCGGGCGACGCTTCAATTGGTCGTTGGTGCCACATGACGTGGACCAGCCGCTCATTCTCGCCGGCGGCCTGAATGCGGCCAACGTCGCGGCCGCGATCCACACGCTGCACCCCTGGGCGGTCGATGTGTCGAGCGCGGTGGAACAGGCGCCGGGCATCAAGGATGCGGGCAAGCTGGCCGCCTTCGTGCAAGCGGTGTGCGCTGCCGATCAGGCCTGAACACAGGTGCCTTGACCGTCGTGACCGGCACGCCAGCATCACTTTGGCAGGCCAGGGTGTCCCCAGTGTGCGTGCCGGTGGTCGCCGATGCCGCTAACATGGAGAGTCGCGCGCGGTGCGCGCATGAGGGTGCTTGCGGCCGGGAATGGCGTCGGCGTCCCGCAACGGGCTGCACGCTGGACTGGGTCGACCGATGACATGAGTGACATGAGCACGACAGTGGATTTCAACGCATATCCGGATTCGCATGGCCGCTTTGGCGCCTACGGTGGCAGCTACGTCGCCGAGACGCTCATGGCGCCCCTGGCCGAGCTGACCGAGGCGTATCTGCGCTGTCGCCAGGATCCGGCCTTCATCGCTGAACTGGATCGCGACCTGAAGCATTACGTCGGCAGGCCCAGCCCGATCTATCACGCCGAGCGCCTGTCACGGCATGTGGGCGGAGCGCAGATCCTGTTCAAGCGCGAAGACCTGAACCATACGGGCGCGCACAAGATCAACAACACCGTAGGCCAGGCGCTGGTGGCGAGGCGCATGGGCAAGCCGCGCATCATTGCCGAAACCGGCGCCGGCCAGCACGGTGTGGCCAGCGCCACGGTGGCTGCCCGCCTGGGCCTCAAGTGCGCCGTATACATGGGCGAGGTGGACATCGAGCGGCAGAAGATGAATGTGTATCGGATGAAGCTGCTGGGCGCGGAAGTGATCCCGGTGTGCTCTGGTTCGCGCACGCTGAAGGATGCGCTCAATGAGGCCTTGCGGGATTGGGTCACCAATGTCGCCGACACGTTCTACATGATCGGTACGGTGGCCGGTCCGCACCCGTATCCGCTCATGGTGCGCGATTTCAACGCCGTGGTCGGGCGCGAGGCGCGGGCGCAGATGCTGGAGCAGTTCGGGCGCCTGCCGGACGTGCTGACCGCCTGCGTGGGTGGCGGGTCCAACGCCATTGGCCTGTTCCATGCGTTCCTCAACGATGCCGGAGTGCGCATGGTCGGCGCGGAGGCTGCCGGCGAGGGGCTGGCGACGGGCCACCATGCGGCATCGTTGGCCGCCGGGCGACCTGGCATCCTGCATGGCAACCGTACCTATGTGCTGTGCGACGACGACGGTCAGATCACCGAGACCCATTCGGTTTCCGCTGGCCTGGACTATCCGGGTGTGGGGCCGGAACATGCGTTCCTGAAGGACTTGGGCCGTGCCGAGTATGTCGGGGTGACGGACGAGGAAGCCTTGGCGGCGTTTCATTTGCTGTGCCGGCAGGAGGGCATTCTGGCGGCGCTGGAATCCAGTCACGCGGTGGCCCAGGCCATCAGGCTGGCACGGCAGTACCCGCGCGACGCGCTGGTCCTGTGCAACCTTTCCGGACGCGGCGACAAGGACGTGCATACCATCGCGGCCCGCGAGCAGGTTGCCGTATGAGCCGCATCGACGACCGCTTTGCCGTTCTGGCAGCCGCATCGCGCACCGGCTTGATCCCGTTCGTCACCGCCGGCGATCCGGTGCCGGAACACACGGTGGCACTCATGCATGCCCTGGTCGACGCCGGTGCCGACCTGGTCGAGCTGGGCGTGCCTTTCTCCGACCCGATGGCGGACGGCGCCGTCATCCAGCACGCCAGCGAGCGCGCCATTGCCAAGGGTGTCGGCCTGGGCCAGGTACTGGGATGGGTCGAGGAGTTCCGGCGCCGCGACGCCGCCACCCCGGTCGTGCTGATGGGTTATCTGAATCCGCTGGAGATCCATGGCTACGCGCGGTTCGCGCGGGAGGCAGTGGCTGCCGGAGTGGACGGGGTATTGGTGGTCGATTGCCCGCTGGAGGAAGCGGCCGTGCTGCAGCCATTGCGTGCCGCAGGCTTGCAGCAGATCCTGCTGGCTGCCCCGACCACGGCTGCGGCACGCCTGGGTCCGCTGGGCAAGGCGGTCGAGGGATTCCTGTATTATGTCTCCGTCGCCGGCACCACCGGCAATCGGCATATGAGTGCGGATGATGTCGCCGTGCATGTCGCCCAGCTGCGGCAATACACGGACAAGCCGGTGGCCGTCGGCTTCGGCATCCGGGATGCGGCCGGGGCCAAGGCGCTGGCCCGCTTCGCCAATGCCGTGGTGATCGGCAGTGCGCTGGTGGATGCCCTGGATGGCGCCACCACTGCCGCGGCCATTGCCGCGCGTGCCCGGGAGTTCCTGGCGCCGATCCGCACGGCGCTCGATACGCCATGACGCCGGCGTGTTGCGGCATGTTCCCGCGACCGATGCCGCGCACGGGCGCAAGCCGCGGGTTCGTCCACCGCAAGCCAGTCCGACAATTGTGTAGTTGAAGTGGAGCGCGATGTGAACTGGTTGCAGAAAATCATGAGTCCGACGGGGCGCGTCCCGCAGTCGCACGTCAGCAAGGGTTCGGTGCCGGAAGGCGTGTGGGGCAAGTGCGATGGCTGTGCAGCCATGCTTTATCGGCCCGAACTCGAGCGCAATCTCATGGTCTGCCCGAAATGCGGCCACCATCATGCGCTGCCGGCCCGGGCCCGCCTGCGTGCGCTGCTCGACGAAGGCACGGACGAGGAATTGTGGGCCAGCATGGAGCCGGTGGATCCGCTCAGGTTCCGCGACAGCAAGAAGTACCGCGACCGCATCGTGGCGGCGCAGAAGAAGGCCGGAACCAAGGATGCGCTGGTGGTGATGGCTGGCCAGCTGAAGGGGCGCCCGCTGGTTGCCGCGGCGTTCGAGTTTGCCTATATGGGCGGCTCCATGGGCTCGGTGGTGGGCGAGAAATTCACGCGCGCCGCGGAACGCGCGCTGGCCGAGCACAGCGCACTGGTGTGTTTCTCCGCCACCGGCGGTGCCCGCATGCAGGAGGCACTGTTTTCGTTGATGCAGATGGCCAAGACCTCGGCTGCACTGGCGCGCCTGCGTGATGCAGGGGTGCCCTACATCAGTGTCCTGACCAATCCGACCACCGGCGGCGTCTCGGCCAGCCTGGCCATGCTGGGAGACATCAACATTGGTGAGCCGCGGGCACTGATCGGCTTTGCCGGGCCGCGGGTCATCGAGCAGACCGTGCGCGAGACCCTGCCCGAAGGCTTCCAGCGCTCCGAGTTCCTGCTGGAGCATGGTGCGCTCGACCTCATCGTCGACCGCCGCGAGATGCGCGACAAGCTGGCCGAGCTGCTCGGTATCCTCATGCGTGAGCCGCGCGCCGCCTGATCGTCTGGGCTGGGACCGCGCACCGTCGTCCGGGCGTAGCCAGGTGGTGGCGGTCTACGCGCGGTCGTCAGCCCGCCACCAGGGTCCCTTGATGGTAGAGGGCCTGCCAACCCGCTTCGCTCCTGTGCCAAATGGTCGCACGCCGGCTGAGCCGGCCGGCCTGGTCCAGCAGGTAGGTGACGAGGTAATGGTCGGCGGCCAGGTGCTGGCAGCGGAACTCCGCCACCTCCAACCGTTCGACGATCGCTTCGCGGTGGCGCCGCTCCAGCGTATCGAGTACGAAGTCACGGCTGTAGACCGCGCCCGACGCCCCGGTTTCCCAGTAGTCCGCAGTGATCATGGCGGCGAAGTCCTCGCGCCGGGTGCCGAATTCCGCGCGATGGAAAATGGGCTCGCGGGCAGCCAGCTCCCTGGTTGCGTCGCGCAGATCGCTGGCTTCGGTGTCCATGGGTTTGGTCCTGGCGATGACGGGTATCAGCTAAAATTAGCGTAATGACGATGCCGTTGAAGAACCGATGACCGTACGCACGCGCTTTGCCCCCAGCCCAACTGGATTCCTGCACATTGGTGGCGCGCGCACGGCGTTGTATTGCTGGCTCGAGGCCCGGCGCCGCGGCGGCGAATTCCTGCTGCGTATCGAGGATACCGACCGCGAGCGTTCCACCGATGCCGCCGTGCAGGCGATCCTCGACGCCATGCAATGGCTGGGACTGACCGCGGACCAGGCACCGACCTACCAGACCCGGCGCCTGGCCCGCTACCAGCAGGTGGCGAATGAGCTGGTGGCTGCCGGCAAGGCCTATTACGCCTACGAGAGCCGCGAGGAGATCGAGGCCATGCGCGAGGCGGCCATGGCCGTTGGCGAGAAGCCGCGCTACAACGGCTATTACCGTGAGCGCAACGAGCCGTGGCGCGACGACCCCAACCGGGTCATCCGCTTCAAGACACCACACGCGGGCACGGTGGTCTTCGACGACCGTATCAAGGGACGGGTCGAGTGGGCGAATGCCGAGCTGGACGACCTGGTGATCTTCCGTTCGGATGGTTGGCCCACCTACAACTTCGCCGTGGTCGTCGACGACAGCGACATGGGCATCACCGAGGTCATCCGCGGCGATGACCACGTCAACAACACGCCACGCCAGATCAACATCTACGAAGCGCTCGGCGCCAGGGTTCCCGAGTTTGCGCACTTGCCGATGATTCTCGACAAGGACGGCAAGAAGCTGTCCAAGCGCACCAGTGCCGTGGGGGTGATGGAATACCGGGAGCAGGGCTTCCTGCCGCACGCATTGTTGAATTACCTGGTGCGTCTCGGCTGGTCGCATGGCGACCAGGAAATCTTCTCGCTGCGGGAAATGATCGCGCTGTTCGACATCGGCGACGTCAACAAGACCGCCTCGCGCTTCGACATCGAGAAGCTTGCCTGGATCAACCAGCATTACCTGAAGTCCGACGATCCGCAGACCCTGGTCCCCGAGTTCGAGTGGCACCTGCGGCGGGCAGGCGTGGACACCACGGGCGGCCCGGCACCGGTGGACGTGCTGGTCGCCCTGCGCGAGCGCGTACATACCTTCGTGGAGATGGTGGAGCGCGCCAGAGTCTGGTATGCGCCGATCACGCAGTGGGACGACAAGGCCGTTGCCAAGCACCTGCGCAACGCGCAGGCGGCGCCGATCCTGCGGGAACTGAAGGACCGTCTGGCGGCCCTGACCGCGTGGTCGCCTGCGGCCATCCATGAGGTGGTGGCGGAGGTGGCCACGAAGCTTGGCGTGGGCATGGGCAAGGTGGCGCAGCCACTGCGCGTGGCCATGACCGGCACCCAGGTGTCGCCCTCGATCGAGGATACCGTCTACCTTGCCGGGCGGGACCGGGCCTTGCGGCGGATCGACGACGCCGTGGCGTTGGCCGGCGCGTGACCGCCCGTTGATGGGTGGCATCCTGCCCGTTGGTGATACCTCCCATGCATGAGTTGCTGGTACGCGCCATGGCCGGCGTGGATCCCTCCGCGCCCGGTGCGTTCTGGCAGATATATGCCCATTTGCTAGCGCTCGTGCCGTGGCAGGCCCTGTGGTGGTGGAACCTCGCTTTTGCACTGGTCGGGGCATTGCTGGGGTACTGGCGTGGTGGCTGGCGTGGCGGCCTGGCCTGGGGCCTGGTACTGGGACCGATCGGCTGGTTGGTGACGATTTTCAGGTCGTCCGCGGCGCCTCGTCTGCCGCCGCCCTTGCCCGGCCGGGGACCAGGGAGACGAGGGCCGCGCGGTGTATAGTTGCGAAGAGGTGTATGCCGTGAGCCACGATATCGTTCCCATTCCGCCAGCGCACCGACCGCACCCACGCGACGCGCAAGGCTTCGTCCGCGTGGTCAAGCGGGTCAGCAAGGAGCGCGGCCTGCGCCTGACCCCGCTGCGTACCGAAGTCCTCAAGCTGGTGGCCGAGGCCGACAAGCCGGTCAAGGCCTACGACCTGCTCGACCTGCTGCGTGAGAAGCACGGCAACGCGGCGCCGCCCACCGTCTACCGGGCCCTGGACTTCCTGCTCGCGAACCACTTCATCCACAAGCTCGAGTCGATCAACGCGTTCGTGTCCTGCCATCACCCGGCCGAGGCGCACCAAGTCCCGTTCCTGATCTGCGACACCTGCTCCAGCGCGCAGGAAGTCTGCGACGACCGCGTGGCCGAGCTCATCGAGGCCCAGGCCATGGCGCTTGGCTTCCGCCCGCAAGTGCAGACCCTCGAAGTGCACGGCGTGTGCAAACGCTGCCTGCGGGCATCCTGATCCGCTTTACTGCGCCTCCGGTGGCGCTCTGGCCCGTGTCGTATGGTGGTCATCCCGTGTTATAATGTAACGAAGGAACGGTTCGGAAACGACGCGCGATGGCACAGGCTTGTTGTATGGACTCAGGAGAAAACCACCACTCCCACGCGTGGCAGATCGCGGACCGCGTCGGCACCGGTGCATCCCTGCTGTGCGCCATCCATTGCGCGGCGCTGCCCTTCGTGCTGGTGTTGCTGCCGGTCATTGGCCTGGGCTTCCTCGCCAATGACCGTTTCGAAATCGGCTTCGTCGTGGTGGCATCGGTACTGGCCATGGTCGTGCTCACCAGGGGCTTTCGTCGTCATCAGCAACCCCTGCCGTTGACGCTGGCCGTGTTCGGCATCGCCTTGCTGGTGCTGGGAGTCAGCGATGTGGTCAGTCATTCGCTGCTTGTGCACAGTGTGCTGGTGACCGTCGGTGGGCTGTCATTGGCCAGTGCGCATTTCTGCAATTCGCGCAGCTGTCGGCGGGCGGCGGAGCCGCGTCTCCCGGCGGCACGATGTGTGCACTGATACCAGTCGGGCTGGTGATTGTGTAACTCCGGCCAGCGTCCCTAGCATTCAGGCATGAATACCACCCCGCTATCGCCAGCAGGCCACATGCACATGCATGGCCATGCAGCACATCCGGATGGCGCGCGCAGCCGCCGGCTGGCCTGGGCGTTTGTCCTGACCAGCGTGATGCTGGTGGTGGAGGCGGCCGGTGGAATCTGGTCAGGTTCACTGGCCTTGCTGGCCGATGCCGGCCATATGCTGGTCGATGCCATGGCGCTGCTGCTGGCCTTTGTCGGTGCCTGGATCGCCATGCGTCCGGCCGATACCCGGCGCAGCTATGGCTACGGGCGCATGGAGGTGCTGGCCGGGTTCGTCAATGCACTGATCCAGCTGGCTCTGGTCGCCTGGATCATCTATGAGGCGGTGACCCGCCTGTGGCACCCGCATGCCATTCTGCCCGGGGTCATGCTGGTGGTGGCCGCGATCGGTCTGCTGGTGAACATGTTCGTGTTGTGGATGCTGCATGGACATGCCGGGGACGACCTCAACATGGCTGGTGCCGTGCTGCATGTGGTGGGCGATTTGCTGGGGTCCCTGGCGGCCGTGCTCGCGGCGTTGGCGATTGCGCTGTTCGGCTGGTTGTGGGCGGACCCGGCGCTTTCCATCCTGGTGGCGCTGCTGATCGCCAACGGTGCCTGGCGCCTGCTGCGCCGCTCCGCCCACATCCTGCTTGAAGGTGTCCCCGAAGGCATGGACAGCACCGAAGTGGAACGTGCCCTGCGCGAGGCGGACACCGCCATCTGCGGCGTCCATCACCTGCATGTGTGGCAGCTCGCGTCCGGTTCGCGCATGGCGACGCTGCACCTGCAACTGACCCCCTCGGCCGAGCCGGAACGGGCCATGCTGCTCGTTCGGGAAACCCTGCAACAACGCTTCGATATACGGCATGTGACGGTGCAGATCGACGCCCAAGGCTGTCCAGATGAGGATCATGCCTGCGGCGGGGGGGGCATTCCCTAGCCGGGCAATGGAGTGGGCATGGCGCTTTCGATGGCCGCTGTTATGATCTGGAACTGTCACCTCAATACGTCAGGGAGTCTCCATGGGCAAGGGCGATCGCAAGACCTTCCGCGGCAAGACCTATCGCGGCAGTTATGGCAAGACGCGGCTCCATACCGCCAGCCCGGCGACTGCCGGCGGCCGGCCTGCAGTGGCCAGGCCGGCGGTACGCAAGAGTGCAGTGGCCAAGCCGGCGGCACCGAAGTCGGCGGCCAAGCCGGTGACGCCGTCAGCCACAAGCGCCAAGAGCGCTGCCCCGAAGGTGGCTGCAGCCAAGGCCGCGAAGCCCAAGAGTACCGCCGCCAAGCCCGCGGCCACGCGTAGCACGACAAGGAAGCCAGCTGCCGAACCCGATCCGGAGTGAGCTTCGGGACGGACAAAAAAAGCCCCGTCATGCGGGGCTTTTTTTGTCCGGCGCCTGCGCCGCAGGAGGTGGCAGGCGGGCTCAGTTGACATGGTTGAATTCGGGCATGGCCTCGAACAATTGCCCACTGCGCCAGCTGGCCGCCTTCGGGTGGGTGTATTCGACCTTGCCGCCAACGATGGTGTACAGCACCCGCGTGCGCAGGATGTGGTCGGCGGGCATGGTCAGCAGGTTGCCGGAAAACACGGTGAGATCGGCGAGCTTGCCTGGAGTCAGCGAGCCGAGTTCATGGTCCTCGAAGATCGCATAGGCGTTGTTCCAGGTGTATGAGCGCAGCTCCTCCTCGCGCGTCTTGACCTGGGCCGGGAAGAAGGTCTTGCCGTGGCCGTACGCGCGGGTCACGCCGCAGTAGAAGCTGGGGATCGGGTTGGTGTCCTCGACCGGCGTGTCGGTGCCGTCGAGCACCATCGCACCGCTCCCGATCAACGCGTGCCACATGTAGGCGCCGGTACGTGCCCGCTCCTCGCCCAGGCGCGGAACGACCATCGGCGCGTCGGAGCAGGCATGGATCGATTGCATGGACGCGATCACGCCAAGCTGGGCCAGCCGGGGCAGGTCCTCAGGCAGCAGATGCTGGGCGTGCTCGATGCGCCAGCGCAGGGCGGGCGCCGCGGGGTCTTCGTCGAAGATCTGCTGGAAGAGGTCGAGGGTTTCATGGTTGGCGCGATCGCCAATCGCGTGCACCGACACCTGGAAGCCGTCGCGGGCCGCGATCCGTGCCATCTGCGCGATATCGGTCATGGGCACGACATTCTTGCCGGTGATTTCCGGCGCGTCGCTGTAGGGCCTGGTGAACCAGGCACTGCGTGTGCCCAGCGCGCCGTCCGAGGTCACCTCGCCGATGCCGCGCACGGTAAAGTGGTTGTCGGCGTAGCCGATGGTGCGGTACTTGGCCAGGTTGGCATCGAGCGACGGTACCGATTCGCCGTCGACGTTGATGTACAGGCGCAGGGGAATGCCTTGGCCGGCCTGCTGCTTGAGCCAGTCGATGGTCTGGAAGTTCGCGCCCATGTCGACGAAGGTGGTGATGCCCTTGCTGAGTTCGTTCTGCATGGCCCGATCCAGCTGCTTGCGGCGCAGCGCAGCGTAATCGGCCGGGGGCAGCGCCTTGAGATAGTCGCTGTAGGCCTGGTACACCGGATCGGCGGCGGTGTCCCGCAGCATGCCGATCGGGTTGCCATGCGTATCGTGCACGATGCTGCCGCCTACCGGATCTGGCGTCTTCGCGGTGATGCCTGCCAATTTCAGGGCTGCGGCATTGGCATAGACGCCGTGGTAGCTGGCGGTGATCAGCAGCACGGGGTTGTTGGGCGATGCCGCATCCAGGCTGGCCGGCAGCGGCAGGCCGAGCACGTTGGGTTGCGGTACCCGGTCCCACTTGGTTTCCAGCCAGCCCTTGCCGACAATCCATTCGCCTGGCTTGGCCTTGGCCGCGGCAGCCTTGACCATGGCCACGATGTCATCCCAGTTGGTGGCGGCGCCGACATTGAGCTGGGTGAGGGACTCGCCGGTCTGCATCAGGTGCCCATGGCCCTCGATGAAGCCGGGCGTGACGAAGGCGCCATGCAGGTCCAGCACCTTGGTGTCTTTGCCGATGTAGTGCCCGATCGCCTCGTTGCTGCCCACGGCCGCGATCTTGCCGTCGCGCACGGCGATGGCCTGGGCCTGGGGTTGCAGCGGATCCAGCGTCGCCACCACGGCGTCGCGCATTACCAGGTCGGCCGCGGCGAGCTTGGGCGGAAATCCGGAGACGGATGCGGGGTCGGCCAGCGCTGCGCTTGCGACAGCCAGCAAGGTGATTGGAAACAGCAGGCTGATCGTGCGCATGACCTCTCCCGTTTGCGAGGCAATTGCGCACTTTACTACGCGTGCGTGAGATTGTGATGTGCCGTTTGCAAGGCTTGCGTGGCTGCCGCGGACATCTAAAGTGTCCTGCGGTACTCGCTCGTCCAAATGCGGCGTGGCAGAAACATCCTGGCCGCACCGTCGCCACGAAGTGGCAGCCCCCTGCGTCTGACCAACCCACTGTCCGTTCCGGCCGGTGCTGTCGAAGTTTGACTTCGATGTCGTACCACCGTGCCGGATTGCGCGTGCCATCGGGAATTCACCTGTCACGAAACGGAGTCAACCATGCATTTGCACGCAACTGCCACACGAACCCTGCTTGCTGTCGCCATCTCGCTCGCCTGTGCCGGCGTGTCGGCGCAGCAGGCCGCGTTCAGCAATCCGGATGGCGATGCCGCGCCGCCGCCGGTCAAGCAGAACACGACCAATTTGAAGGCGGTGGTGGTGAGCACCGGCACGCGCTCGTTCAACCGCACCGAAGTCGATTCCCTGGCGCCGATCGACGTGCTCACGCCCAAGGACCTCAAGGCCACCGGTGCGCCGAACCTGAGCATGGCCTTGCGCACCCTGCTGCCGTCGATCAATTTTGCGCAACCCTCGAACGTGGATGCGACCGAGGCGGTACGGCCGGTACAGTTGCGCGGCCTGTCACCGGATGAGGTGCTGGTGCTGGTCAACGGCAAGCGCATGCACAGCACCTCGGTGCTGGGTGTCGACGACGAGTCCTACGCCAGCGGCTCCTCCGGCGTCGACATGAACTCCATACTGGTGAACGCCATCGACCACATCGAGGTGCTGCGTGACGGCGCGGCTGCGCAATATGGCTCGGATGCGATCGCCGGCGTCATCAACATCATCCTGAAGGGCGGCGGCGACCACGGTTCGGTCAGCGTCACCCATGGCATGTACAGCGCCGGCGACGGCAGCACCTGGCAGGGCAGCGCCGACGGCGGCTTCGACCTGGGGCAAAAGGGCTGGGTACACCTGAGCGCCAATGTGCAGCACCAGGAGCCGACCAACCGCGCGGGCCCGGATGTCCGCTTTCCCGGCGATCCCACCTACGGCACGGTGACCTTCCATGACGGCTTGCCGCTGTCCCGGTCCAAGGCCGGCACGATCAACTTCCAGTACGACCTGACGCCGCAAGCGCAGCTCTACGGCTATTTCATGTTCAGCAAGCGCAACGTCAGCGGCCATGGCTACTTCCGCTCGCTTTCGGCCTACAAGGACGACAACCCTGCCGCCGTGGCCGTCTATCCAAATGGCTACCTGCCCACCGAGAACAGCGCCTTGCGCGACGATTCGGAGGTCCTTGGCCTGCGCGGCACGACCCTTGGCGACTGGCATTACGATATCAGCGCCAACGACGGCGGCAACCACTGGAAGCTGCACACCGCGGACACCTTCAACTACTCGCTGGGCGCCGCCTCGCCGACCGGTTTCTACATCGGTACCACGGCCACGCGCGACAAGATCCTGAATGCGGATTTCATCCGCGACTTCCGTCCCGGCTGGCTGCGCAATCCGCTGACCGTGGCCTGGGGCCTGGAATACCGCGACGAGACCTACGCGTTGAAGGAAGGCGACCCGGCCTCGTATTTCGGCGAGGGTGCGCAGGTGTTCCCAGGCTTCCAGCCCAGCGACGCCAGCGAGCATTCGCGGCAGAACAAGGCCGCCTATGTCGATTTGTCCACCGACTTGACCGACAAGCTCAGTGCCGACGTCGCCGCGCGCTATGAGCACTACAGCGATTTCGGCAACGCCAAGCCGTTGAAGCTCTCCGGACGCTACGCCTTCAATGACACCGTGGCGCTGCGCGGCACGGTGGCGACCGGCTTCCGCGCGCCGTCGCTGGTGCAGTCCTGGTATTCCAGCACCTCGCTGAACTCGTTCAACGACCCGGTCACTGGCGCCCAGTACCTGGCGGCGGAGCACACCTTCCCGGTGAACAACCCCGCCGCGATCGCGCTCGGGGCGCAGCCGCTGAAGGCCGAAAAGTCCCGCAACTACAGCCTGGGCCTGGTGCTTACTCCGGCGAGTGGACTCTATGCCACCGTCGACATCTACCAGATCAGCATCTCCGACCGCATCCGGCCCAGCAGCTTCCTGACCGGACCGGAAGTACAGGATTACCTGACCTCGGTGGGCATCCCGTTCGTGGCCGGTGGCGCGTTCTTCACCAACGCGGTCAGCACCCGCACCCGCGGTGGCGATGTGGTGCTCAGCTACCCGTTCGACCTGGGCCACGATGGCACGGTCAAACTGACGGGTGGCATCAACTACAACAAGACCGACGTCACCAAGATCAAGCCCAACCCACCGCAGCTCGGCCTGGCCGGACTGGTCCTGCCGGTGGTGGACAACTCCACCCTGTTGCTGCTCACCGACAGCACGCCGAAGACCAAGGCCTTCGTCGGTGCGACCTGGGATATCGGCAACTGGACGGTCAACGGCACGCTCACACGCTACGGCACGTTCGTTGTTCCCGGGACCACGGCGATCAGCAACCAGTCGTTCCCGGCGCGCTATGTGCTCGATGCGAGCGCCAGCTACGCATTGAACCGGTGGACCTTCACCCTGGGGGCCAACGACCTCAACGATGCCTATCCCGGCAAGAACGACGACAACAACAACTTCGCCGGCATCTTCGTCTACCCGCACCGCTCGCCGATGGGCGATGGCGGTGCCTACGTGTATGCCACGGCGGCGTACAGCTGGTAACCATGGGGGCACGCGCGGCGGCAGGGCTCCACGCCGCCGCGCGCCCCGATTTGCTTTCCCGAGGTGTGTCATGCGTGCACTACGTGTCCTGCTTCCAGCCCTGATCCTGGCCCCGGTCATGACGGCCCTTGCGGCCAGCGCGCCCATCGCGGGCTTTCTCCCGAAGCTGCCTGTCGCGAATATGGTGCTGCGCAATGCCGTGATCGCCACGCTTGACCCCCTGCAGCCGCAGGTGCAGGCGCTCGCCTTGCGCGACGGCAAGATCGAGGCCCTGGGCAGCAACGAGGCGATCGCGCACTACGTCGGGCCGGGTACCCGGGTGCTGGACCTGCATGGCGCATTCGTCACTCCCGGTTTCATCGAAGGCCACGGGCACCTCATGGCTACCGGTCAGGCGCTGATGCAACTCAATCTCGGCGCCGCACCGGACTGGGATGGCGTGGTGGCCATGGTCAAGGCCGCGGTGGCCAAGGCCAAGCCGGGACAGTGGATCCTCGGCCAGGGCTGGCAACAGGCCAAGTGGGACAAGGCGCCTGCACCGAACGTCGACGGCCTGCCTCTGCCGGCCGGTCTGGACGCGGTGTCGCCGCACAATCCGGTGCTGCTTTCGCACGCCAGTGGCCACGCCATCTATGCCAACGCGGCGGCGCTGAAACTGGCCGGCATCACCGCAAGAACGCCTGATCCGGTCGGCGGCAGCATCGTCCACGACGCCCATGGCAATCCGCTCGGCGTGCTGCGCGATACCGCGGGTGACGCCGTCTACCAGGCGTACCGCCGCCACCTGGCCAGCTTGCCCGCGGCTGACAATGCCGCGCGGCGCGAGAAGGCATTGCAGCTCTCGGAGCAAAACGCGATCAGCAAGGGCATCACCAGCTTCGTCGACCAGGGCGAGGACTTCGCGACCGTGGATTGGCTGAAGCAGCAGGCGGCCAAGGGTTTGCCGCTGCGCCTGTATGTCAACATCGGGGTGGAATCCATTCCGCAGCTCGAGCAGCATCTCGCTGCGGCACGCACCATCGGCTATGCCGACAACCACTTCACCGTGCGCGGCGTGGGCGAGGACGTCTCCGACGGCGCACTGGGCACGCGCAGCGCGTGGTTCCTCAAGCCCTACAGCGATGCGCCGCAGATCACCGGCAAGAACGTCGCGCCGATGGCCACACTGACACAGATCGCCGAGATTGCGGCGCGGGACGGGTTCCAGGTGTCGATCCATGCGATCGGCGATCGCGCCAACCGTGAAGTGCTGGACATGTACCAGAAGATCTTCACCCAGGACCCGGCGGCGCATGCCCTGCGCTGGCGCATCGAGCATGCGCAGCACGTGACGCCGGTCGACCTGCCGCGCTTCGCCGGGCTCGGTGTCATCGCCTCGATGCAGTCCATCCACGCCTGCTCGGATGCGCCCATGGTGGTGGCGCGCCTCGGTGAGCAGCGCGCACGGGACGAGTCCTACCTGTGGCATTCGCTGATCGAGAGTGGTGCAATGGTGCTCGACGGTACCGACACTCCGGTCGAGGACATCGACCCCATCCCGGTGTTCTATTGCGGCGTGACCCGCGCCTACGACCACGGCAAGAAGACGTTTTTCCCGGAGCAGGCCAAGACCCGCCTGCAGGAGCTGCGCTCCTACACCTGGAACAACGCCTACGCGATCTTCGAGGACAATGAACTCGGCTCGCTGACCCCTGGCAAGCTCGCCGACATCGACGTGTTCTCGGGGAACCTGCTCACCATGCCGGCCGCCGACATCCTGCGTACGCGCGTGCTGTACACCATCATCGGAGGCAAGGTCGTGTACCAGCGACCGGATGCGGAAAAGTGGCGGGCAGGGCAGCAGTTCCCGGCCATGCCCGAATTCAACCACGTGAACTGAGCGGTCACTGGTGGCGTTCCGCGCGATCCGGGCACGGCGGTGTGGTTCGGCGTCGTCCTAGACGGCGACGGCGTCGAAGTCGCGGCAGGCGGGGTGCGTCCCCGTGTCCGGCAACGGCAGCGGGGCACGGACGACCTGGGTGGTTTGCCAGCCCGCGCCGTGAGCCGCGTCGAGTTCCTGCACGACGTCGGAGAGGAACAGGATCCGTTCCGGTGCCACACCGATTGTCTCGCCGATGCGCCGATAGGATTCGGGGTCGCGCTTGGCACCGGTCTGCGTGTCGAAGAACCCGTCGAACAGCGACGACAGGTCGCCAGCCTCGCTGTGCCGGAAAAACAACTGCTGCGCGACGACCGAGCCCGAGGAATAGACATACAGCCGCAGTCCACGCGCATGCCAGCCGCGCAGTCTCGCCGCTACCTCGGGATAGACGTGGGCCCGATAGGCGCCGGACGCATAGCCAGCCTCCCAGATCATCCCCTCCAGCGCCTTGAGCGCGGTGGACTTGCGGTCTTCGTCGATCCAGCGCAGCAGCAGTTCAACCACCTCCTGGCGGCTGGCTTCGGCCAGGCCGGCCTCGCGCGCGGCCTCGTGCAGCCAATGCCGCACCTCGGGCCGATCGCCATGAGTCTCGACAAAGCCGGCCAGGTGCTGGCGTGCATAGGGGAACAGCACGTCGTGCACGAAGCTGATCGAGCTGGTCGTGCCCTCGATGTCGGTGACGATGGCGCGCACCTCTTGCATGCGGGATCCTTGGCTGCTGGGCGGTGACTCTCGGCTGCCGATACACCAGGCGCGCGGCTGCGGCATCCAGGCACAGCGTGCTCGAAGAGAATGGGGCTAGGCAGTTTGCGCCGGCCCCGCCTGTGGCGCCATGCGTGGAAAGCGGGTTGCGATGTCCTCGCCGGTGAACTGGGCGACCCAGCCGTCCTTGTTGGTGAACAGGCGGATGGCGACGAAGTAGGGCGACTCGCTCATGTCGAACCAGTGGCGCGTGCCGGCCGGGACGCCAATCAGGTCACCCTGCTCGCACAGCACGTCGTATACGCCACTGTCCAGGTGCAGGGTGAACTGGCCGGAGCCGGCCACGAAGAATCGCACCTCGTCCTCGCTGTGCCGATGCTCGCTCAGGAACTTCGCCCGCAGCGCAGCCCGGTCGGGATGATCGGGAGCGAGGCTGATGACGTCGACCGACTGATAACCTCCGGCGGCCATCAGGCGGTCGATGTCGGCGCGATAGGCGGCGACCACTTCGTCCTGGCTTGCGCCCGGACTGATCGGCTGGCTGGCGGCCCAACGCTCGAAGCGTACGCCGACCTTGGCCAGAGCAGTGGATATCGCAGCGTGGTCGGTCAAGGTCTCGGTCGGGGCTTCCGGCCAGGCTTCGTCGAAAATGCGCAGTCGGCTCATGATGTCTGCAACCTCCTCAGGTCCATTTCGCAGCCCAGCAGGAACTCCAGGGCCTCCAGGTGGCGGCGTGCCTCGTCGACATCGCGCCCCCATGTGTACAGACCGTGTCCGGCGATCAGGTAGGCACATAGCGGCTTGCCGCTGTCCAGCCAAGCGTCGACGCAGGCGACGAGCTCCGGCATGTGCTGGGTGTTGGGGAATACCGGTATGTCCACCACGCCGTCATGCGTGGTATGGCCATCGAGCGCCTTTTGCAGTTCCCAGCCCTGCAGGCGTACCAGGCCACGTTCCGCATACAGGCGCGAGGCCACGCTTTGCACCTGGGAATGCGTGTGCAAGACCATGTCAGTGATGGGAAAGCGCCGGTAAATCTGCAGGTGCAATGCGGTCTCGGCGCTCGGACGCGAAGTTCCAGACACCGCTTGCCCGTTGCCGTCCACCAGCATGATGTCGTCCACGCTTGCGTGACGCTTGTCGCAGCCGGAAATCGTGATGGCCGCGTACGGGGTGGCGCCGACCCGCATGGAAAAGTTGCCGCTGGTCGCCGGTGTCCAGCCCAGGGCGCCAAGCTCGCGCGCGGTACGCGCCACCACCGGCGCGCAGGTTGCGAATTCGTCTGCGGTGGGGCCAGCGGCGAATGCTTGCTTCATGGCTTCTGGACGTCCAAATCGATCATGACTATAACATGCGGGGCTCCGGCCAATTGCGCAAATGAGAGTTATTCGCGGAAGTCAGGGAAGGTTTCCCGAGTAGAGTTACGATGCATGCGGCCCAGCGGCGCAGCTGTGGATGGGTCGACCAGATGGAGATTGCAGCATGTCGAATGAAACAGATATCGAGTCACGCCGGCGCTTCCTCAAGCTGGCCGCGGGTACGACCGTCGCCGCTGCGGTGGTTGGTGGCTTGCCCCGTTTTGCCCACGCTGCCGACCTGCCGGCGCTGGCGGAATCCGACCCCATGGCCAAGGCCTTGCATTACGTCGAGGATGCGACCAAGTCGAAGGATCCCAAGTACAAGGCCGGCCAGGACTGCACCAATTGCCAGTTCTATTCCGGCGGCGCAACGGGCCGTGGTCCGTGCCAGCTGTTCCCGGGCAAATCGGTCAATGCGAAAGGGTGGTGCGTTTCGCATACGCCGAAGGCTTGATATCACGCTTGCAGCAGGACGCAGGAAGGCCGGCATTGCCGGCCTTCTTCGTTGTTGGGGTAGGCGTGGAGATGGCTGCGGATCAAGATGGCGCTGGCTCGATGTCACCAAGGGCCGATACCGGACAAGTTGCTGCCCGGAACACGCCAGGCTGAGGAGCTGATTCGCCTGACGCGCCGGGCAGCGATCCCGGGGTCCACTGCCAAGTGATAATCCCACGGTCCGCTGATAGTACTCCGATAGTCGCAAAATGGGCGCGCCCGCCGTCGATTTCTTGCGGAAATAACTCGTTAAATAGTTATAAAACAATATGTTATGTAATATTTGTATTGTCGTGATGATGTATCGACGCGGAGCGGGTATCGCCCCGCTTTCATGCCAATTCGACGACGTTTACCGATGCTTGTCGATGTTTGTAGCAAATTCTTGGGATTCAACGAAGTTACGCAAATCAGCCTGTCTTGCGTACGGTGCTGTGCCGGTAGCCGTAGAGGAAGTAGATGGTCAAGCCGAGGGCAGTCCATATGATCATCAGCATCCAGTTGTACCAAGCCATGAACGACAGCAGGGCGACGCAACTCAGGATGCCCAATGAGCAAATCAGCGGCGCCCACGGTACGCGGAATGTCCGTGGCAGTTCCGGGTGCGTGTAGCGCAGGATCCAGACGCCGGCGCAGACCGCGATGAACGCGATCAAGGTACCCATGGAGACCAGTTCACCGAGTACATCCAGGGGGAAGATCGCGGCGAGCAGGGCGATGCCGGCGCCGGTCACCAGGGTGTTGAGGTGTGGTGTGCGATGGATCGGATGCACGCGCGTGAACAGCTTGGGCAACATCCCGTCGCGGGCCATGATCATGAAGATGCGCGGCTGCGCGATGATCATCACCAGCACCACGGATGCCAGGCCGAGCATGGCCCCGACTTCCACCACCCAGCGCAGCCAGGACAGCTGCGGATGCCCCTGCAGCGCGGTCACTACCGGTTCGTTCGTGCCCAGGATCGTGTACGAGTTGAGGCCGGTCATGACTGCGGCCATGGCGATGTAGAGCACGGTGCAGATGGCCAGTGAGCCAAGGATCGCGATCGGCAGGTCACGCTGTGGGTTGCGCGACTCCTGCGCGGCCACCGAGGTGGCCTCGAAACCGATGTAGGCAAAGAACACCATCGCGGCCCCGCGCATGACGCCGCCCCAGCCATAGCGGTCGTGACCTTCCGAGGGCGGTACGAAGGGTACCCAGTTCGAAGGGTCCACATACCGCCAGCCGACCACGATCACCAGCAGGACCAGGCCGACCTTGATCGCCACCATGATCGAGTTGACCAGGCTCGACTCACGGATACCGACATAGCAGACCCAGGTGAGCAGGGCGATCAGGGCGACGGCAGGCAGGTTCAGCAGCGCCCCGGTGGTGACCAGCTGATGGTCGGCGGTGAATGCCAGCGGGGCACTGGTGAGAGCCGCCGGCAAGCTCAAATCCATGTTGAACACTGCGCCTACGTGGTTGAGAAGACTCAGGAAATAACCAGTCCAGCTCACCGCGACCGCCGATGCGGATACACCATACTCGAGTACCAGGTTCCAGCCGATGAACCAGGCCATGAGCTCGCCCAAGGTGGCGTAGGCATAGGAATAAGCGCTGCCGGAGAGTGGGATCAGCGTGGCGAATTCGGCGTAGCACAAGGCGGTGAACGAGCTGCAGATTGCCGCCAGCAGGAACGACAGCACCACGGCGGGTCCGGCGTGATCCGCGGCCGCCACGCCGGTGATGACGAAGATGCCGGCGCCAATCACGGCGCCGATGCCGATCGCCGTCAGCCCCCAAGGACCCAAGGTGCGTCGCAGCGTAGGGCCATCGCCTTCCAGGTCTTCGCGGAAGTCGGTCTTGCGCGCGAGCAATTGCTTGAGCATGGATTTGGATCTTCAGGTGGGGACGACGCGGCAGGGGTGTGGGCTCGACCGGCTTGCTGCCCTGCCCAGACGATGCGGCCAGCGCCAGGGCGCCGGCCGCTGCATGGCCTTACGCTGGCTTGCGGCGCAGCCGGCTGTGCCGATAACCGTAAAAGCCATAGATGCAAAAACCGAGGACAGTCCAGCCGATCAGCAGCGGCCACAAGGTCTTGAACGCCTGCCAGAACAGGAACAGGCAAATGGCGGCACCGAGCGGGCACACCAGCCAGTACATCGGAACCCGGAATGCACGGGGAATTTCCGGCCGCGTGCGGCGCAGGACTGCCACGCCGATGCATACCGTGCTGAACGCCAGGAGCGTCCCCATGGATACCAGGTCGCCGAGCACGCCTACCGGGAACAGGCCGGCCAGGGTCGCCGCGATGAGGCCGACGATGATCGTGCCGACGTAGGGGGTGCGGTGTTTCGGGTGCAGCTTGCCAAACGGCTTTGGCATCAGCCCGTCATTGGACATGGTGTAGAAGATGCGCGGCTGACCCATCAGCATCACCAGCACCACCGAGCTCAAGCCGGCCAGGGCGGCAAACACCACCAGGATCTTCATTCCGCTCAGCACATAGCTGGCGGTACTCCCGGCGGCGACCGTGCCCAGCACGTAGTTGAGGGCGGTGGCGACCGGTTCGGGCGTGTTCAGTTCGCGGAACGGGGCAAGTCCGGTCAGGGCGGCGGCCATGGCGATGTACAGGATGGTGCAGATCGCCAGCGAGCCCAGGATACCGATCGGCATGTCGCGCTGCGGGTTCTTTGCTTCGCCCGCTGCAGTCGATACCGCGTCAAAGCCGATATAGGCGAAGAACACCAGGGTGGCGCCACGGACCACACCGGCCCAGCCAAACGCGTCCCCACCTTCGTTGGGCGGAATGTACGGGTGCCAGAAATCCGTATTGATGAACTTGAACGTGACCACCAGGAACAGGAGGATCACGATCACCTTGATCGCCACGATGACGGCGTTGACCGTTGCCGACTGCGTGATGCCGCAATAGCACAGGTAGCTGATCGCCGCGATGATGACGATGGCTGGAATGTTGAGGAAGGCACCCGTGGCAACGATGTGGTGGTCCACATAGGTGAATGGCGCGGCGGCCAAGGCCGCCGGCAGGCTGAAGTTCCAGCCGGTCGCCGAAGTCAGCATGCTCAGGAGCTCGTTGAAGTAGCCCGACCAACCCACCGCCACCGTTGACGCCGCGAACAGATACTCGAGCACCAGGTTCCAGCCGACAAACCAGGCCACCACCTCGCCCAGCGTTGCGTAGGAATAGGAATAGGCGCTGCCGGATACCGGCAGCATCGCCGCGAACTCGGCGTAGCACAGCCCAGCCAACCCGCAGGCGACGCCCGCGAGGATGAAACTGATCGTGAGTGCGGGGCCGGCAAACTGGGCTGCGGCCGTTCCTGTCAGCACGAAGATGCCGGCGCCGATGACGGCTCCGATCCCGAGCATGATGAGGTGCTTGGCTGTCAGGACCCGCTTCAGCGTGACCTCGCCACCAATGTCGCCCTCGACCGGTTCGCCGGCGTCTACGTGCGGCATGGCCTTGATGGGATGGGTGGCAAACAGGTTTTCGATCATCGGGTTCCAGGCTCCCCTTCAGGTGATCCCGCTCGGGTCTGCGCCGCGGCGCAGAGACGTTGGCTCGCTGTCGCAATAGTTCGCGAACATAGCGTAGCGGCCGCGCCAGTACAAGTTTCGTTCAGCATGGCGTCGGTGCGCACCGAGGCTCTGCCGGCATGGGCAATACGGTCGCGGCGTGACTGGGATCGAGGGGCTGCCTGCGTTCGCGGCGGCGCACGCGATGCCTGCGCCGAGGTTGGCGTTGGCACAAGTCTGGCGGCTCACACTTCCAGCGTCGCCAAGTCGCCTTTCTCTTCCAACCAGGCCTTGCGGTCGGCAGCGCGCTTCTTGGACAGCAGCATGTCCATGAGCTTTGCCGTACTGGTGTCGCCACGGTCACCCGGAACGGTGAGCTGCACCAGTCGTCGGGTATCCGGATGAATGGTGGATTCGCGCAACTGCGGCGGGTTCATCTCGCCCAGGCCCTTGAAGCGGGTGGTGCTGACCGCGCCCTTGAGCTTGTCCTTCTCGATCTTCTGCAGCACGGCCTGCTTCTCGCTTTCGTCGAGGCAGTAGAACACCTGCTTGCCGACGTCGACCCGGAACAGCGGCGGCATGGCGATGAACACGTGGCCCTCGGCCACCAGCCGTGGAAAGTGCCGCAGGAACAGTGCCGAGAGCAGGGTGGCGATGTGCAGGCCATCGGAGTCGGCGTCAGCCAGCACGATGACCTTGCCGTAACGCAGGCCCGAGAGATCTTCGGTGCCGGGATCGCAGCCGATGGCCACGGCCAGGTTGTGCACTTCCTCGGAGGCCAGGACCTGGGTGGATTCCACTTCCCAGGTATTCAGGATCTTGCCGCGCAGCGGCAGGATGGCCTGGAACTCCCGGTCGCGCGCCTGCTTGGCGCTACCGCCGGCCGAATCGCCCTCGACGAGGAACAGCTCGGTACGGCTGAGGTCCGTGGCGGTGCAGTCGGCGAGCTTGCCGGGCAGGGCGGGGCCCTGCGCGATCTTCTTGCGTACGACCTGCTTGGAAGCCTTCAGGCGCAGCGCAGCGCGCTCGATCGCCAGCTGGGCGATGCGCTCGCCCACCTCGACATGCTGGTTGAGCCAGATGCTGAAGGCATCGTGGATGATGTTCTCCACCATGCCCGCGGCGCTGCGTGAGGACAGGCGCTCCTTGATCTGGCCGGCAAACTGCGGATCCTGCAGGCGGGTCGAAAGCACGAACGACAGGCGTTCCCACACGTCCTCCGGCGCCAGCTTGACGCCACGCGGCAACAGGTTGTGCAGGTCGCAAAACTCGCGGACGGTGCTGGTCAATCCACTGCGCAAGCCGTTGACGTGGGTGCCGCCCTGCAGGGTGGGGATCAGGTTGACGTAGCTTTCCTGCACCGGCTCGCCCTCGGGCAGCCAGGCCAGGGCGATTTCCAGGCCCTCGCTGTCGCGCGCGGTCTGGTGTACGAAGAGCTCGTTCGGCAAGGCCTCGACGCCATCGAGCTCGCCGCGCAGGTAGTCGCGCAAGCCATCCTCGTAATACCACCGGCAGGACTCGCCGCTGGCCTCGTCGTGCAGGTCGACGGTCAGGCCGGCGCACAACACCGCCTTGGCGCGCAGCAGGTGCTTGAGCTTGCCCAGCGAGATCTTCGGCGAGTCGAAATAGCGCGCCTCGGGCCAGAACCGCAGGGTGGTACCGCTGCGGCTCTTGGGCACGCTGCCCACGGTCTCCAGTTCGCTGGTCTTTTCGCCGTGGGCAAACGACATGCGGTATTCGCTGCCGTGCCGGCGCACGGTGACCTCGACGCGTTCGGACAAGGCATTGACCACGGACACGCCGACGCCGTGCAGGCCGCCGGAAAAGTTGTAGTTCTTGCCGCTGAATTTCCCGCCGGCGTGCAGCCGGGTCATGATCAGCTCGACACCGGAGACGTGTTCCTCCGGATGGATGTCCACCGGCATGCCGCGACCGTCGTCGCCCACTTCCACCGAGCCGTCGGCATGCACGCTGACGGTGATGTTCTTCGCATACCCCGACAAGGCCTCGTCCACCGCGTTGTCGACCACTTCCTGTACCAAGTGGTTGGGGCGGGTGGTGTCGGTGTACATGCCGGGCCGGCGCCGGACCGGATCCAGGCCGGACAGGACTTCGATATCGGCGGCGTCGTAGTGGCTGCTCATGCGGGTGTTTCGTGCGGACAAAGACGATGAAGCATGGAGCGCGCTACCGACCGCGGTCAAGCCGGCGCCGCTGCCTCAGCGGTAGCCCTGGGCCTGCAGCGTGAACAGGTGGGCGTAATGGCCATCCCGCCCCATCAGCTCGGCATGGCTGCCGCGCTCGATGATGCGCCCGCCCTGGATCACCACGATCTGGTCAGCCATGCGCACGGTGGAGAAGCGGTGCGAGATCAGGATCACGATGCGCCGGCCGGCCAGCTCGCGGAAGTGCTCGAAGATCGTGGCTTCGGCCTCGGCATCCATCGCCGCGGTCGGTTCGTCGAGTACCAGGATGTCCGCGTCCGAGCGCATGAAGGCGCGGGCCAGGGCAATCTTCTGCCACTGCCCGCCAGAGAGCTCGCGCCCGGAGTTGAACCACTTGCCCAGCGGCGCTTCGAAGCCTCCGGGCAAGGTGTCGATGAAGTCGCTGGCCATGCCCTTGTCGCTGGCCACGCGCCAGCGCTCCGCATCCTCGAAGTGCCTGACGTCGCCGGCACCGATGTTCTCGCCCACGCGCATCTGGTAGCGGGCGAAATCCTGGAAGATCACGCCGATGCGCTGGCGCAGCACGTCCGCATCCCACTCGCGCAGGTCCGTGCCGTCCAGCAGGATGCGGCCCTGGTCAGGCCGGTAGAGCTCAGTCAGCAGCTTGATCAGCGTGGTCTTGCCCGAACCGTTCTGGCCGACCAGGGCCAGCGATTCGCCAGGCCGGATGTGCAGGTCGATGCCCTGCAGCGCGGGCTCCGTGGCGCCGGGATAGGTGAAGCTCACGCCTTCGAAGCGCACGCCATCGCCGGGCCGGGCACCACGCGTTGCCGTGCCGGCGTGCGCCCGCGTGGGCGTTTCCAGGTACTCGTACAGCGTGGACAGGTACAGGTTGTCCTCGTACATGCCGCCGATCGCGGAGAGGATCGCCGACACCGCGGCCTGGCCCTGGCGGAACAGCATCAGGTACATGGTCATCTGCCCTAGGGTGATACGCGCGACCACCGTGCTGGCGGCGATCCAGGCGTACGCGCCATACAGGGTCAGCGTGCCGAGCAGGCCGAGCCCGAAGCCCCAGCTGTCGCGACGCAGGGTCAGGTTGCGGTCGTCGCGGTACAGCCGGTGGAAGATGTCGCGGTAGCGCTGCAGCAGCAGCGGGCCGAGGGCAAACAGCTTCACTTCCTTGGCGTGGTCCTCACGGGCCAGCACGGTTTCCAGGTACATCTGCATGCGCGTTTCCGGCGAGCGCCAGCGGAACAGGCGGAAGGCATCGCCGGAAAATTTCGTCTCGGCGGCGAATGCCGGCACACCCGCCAGCAGCAGCACCAGTACCGCCCAGGGTGAAAACTGGAACAGCAGGCTGCCGTAACTGACCAGGGAAATCGCGTTCTGGCCAAGTCCAAAGGTGCGGGTCACCAGGGACAGTGGACGGCTGGACGCCTCGCGGCGCGCCCGCGTCAGCTTGTCATAGAACTCCGAGTCCTCGAACTGGGCCAGGTCCAGCGTCAGGGCCTTCTCCAGGATCATCACGTTCACGCGTTGACCAAGCTGCGCGCGCAGCAGTGACTGGCACAGCGACAGGCCGCGTTGCGCGCCGGCCAGGGCGGCCACCAGCACGCCTTCGGCCACGACCCACTCGAACACCGGCGCCAGCGCGGCATGGCCGTTGCCCGCCCAGACGCGGTTGGCGGCCACCACCGCGTCGACGATTTGCGCACCGACGTAGGCGATCGCAGCGGGCAATAGACCAGCGGCGAGGGTCAACGCGGCCAAGGCGACGGTCAGGCGATGGCTGGTGCTCCACACCAGCACGAGGGCGCGGCCGCTGTAGCGGAACACGCCCAGCAGGCTGCGCCTGAGTTCCGGAGCATCCGTTTCGGGCAGGGAGGATCTCGGTGGCACGGCGTTCCTGGGGTTCGTGGCAGGCGGGTGCGGCCACACTGCCTGGTGGTATGGGGGTGGCAGGGCATCGAGGCAAGCTGCCATGGCCGTCCGCGGTGCCAGCCCGGTGCCTCCGGGGAACGGCGGACGTGGCCAGGTGCGGCGCTTGCGCTTTCCTGGCCTGGGCCCCTAGTGTTGGCGCGCATGTCCCCATCCATCGATTTATCAAGCTATGTACGGCGCATCGCCTATGCCTCGCCGCTGGCGCCAGACCTCGTCACCCTGTGCGGTCTGGCAGCAGCCCATACGGCCGCGATCCCGTTCGAGAATCTCGACCCGCTGCTCGGCGTGCCGGTCGCGCTGACCCCGGAGTCGGTTGAGCGCAAACTGGTGCAGGCGCATCGCGGCGGCTACTGCTTCGAGCAGAACCTGTTGTTTGCCGAGGTGCTGCGGGGCATAGGATTCGAGGTAAGCGGCCTGCTTGCGCGCGTGCTGTGGAATCGCCCCGAGGATGCCATCACCCCGCACACGCACATGCTGTTGCGCGTGGAACTGGACGGGGAGAGCTGGTTGGTGGACGTGGGCTTCAGCAGCCAGGTACCCACCACCGCGCTGCGCCTGCGCCCGGGCGTGGAACAGCCGACCGGCCACGAGCCGTTCCGGCTGATGATGGTGGATGGCGACTGGCGCCTGCAATCCCTGGTGGCCGGGCAATGGCGTTCACTGTATCGCTTCGATTTGCGGCGCGCCTGGCCGGAGGACTATGTGCAGGCCAACTACTATGTATCCACCTGGCCACAGTCGTCCTTCGTGCACGACCTGATGGTGTCGCGGACCGACGCGGAGCGGCGCCTGAGTCTGCGCAACCGGGATTTCACCGTGCGCCGCATGGGCCGCGAGCCGGAGCGCCAACACCTGAAAACCGCTGCCGACATCCGCCACGTGCTGGAAAGGGAATTCCTGCTGCGTCTGCCGGAGCATCCGCGGCTGGATGCCGTGCTGGATCGCTTGCCGGATTGAAGCGGCGCGGTGGTTGCAGGACCGTCGACAATGCGGACCGCTACCATCGGGTCAGTCGGCGGCGAGTCCGGGAGCAGCGTGCACATGGATTTCCGTCGTGCCCAGCCGCACGACCTGCCCCGTGCGTATCTTGTGGGTCTTGCGCGACTCGGTGACGCCATCGACCTCCACGGCGCCGCTGGCCACCAGGTGCTTGCCCGCGCCGCCGCTGTCGCACAGGCCGACGAGCTTGAGCAGGAGGTTGAGCTCGACGTAGTCGCCGTGCAGTTCGAAAGTCAAGGAGGTCATGGCAGGCCGTCGCTGTGGTCACCGTCATTATCGATCGACAATGGATTTCCTGGCGTGACTTTTGGTGCATGCGACATGGAAATCGGGCGCCAGTCTGATAACGTCGGCGCTCGGGTGGCATTCGGCACTGGCTGGAACCGGCTCCAGATGCCTTGTTTGGCCGGGAGTGCCTGTCGCCATGCGCCGGTCCTGGGGTGAATCTGGAGAACATCCATGTATCTACGTTGCTGTGTTGCCGCCTTGGTGCTTGCGGCGGGGTGTGTGGCCTGCACCCCGCAAGCCCCAACCGCGAATGTCGCCACGCATCAGTTTTTCCGGGTGCACCTCGGTCCGGCTTCCACCAAGCCTGAATCGGGACGGCTGCTGCTGTTTGCCATCAGCGCCAAGGATGCCCAGCCTGATTCCAAAGGCGTGGTCGAGTCGGTCGACGCCAATCCGTTCCGCGCCACGGAGTCGGCGGTTGCGGCGCAGGAAATCAGCTACCTGCCACCTGGCCAGAACCTCGACGTGGATGCCGACGAGCTCAGTGACCCCAAACCCTTTGCGCAACTGCCACCGGGCGACTATTACGTGCAGGCCGTGCTGGATGTCGACCACAGCTACGCTTATTCCGGGCGTGGCGCCGGCGATCTGGTGAGCGACGTGCTGAAGATGCACCTGCCGAGCGACGGCATGCCGGAAATCGCGCTGACCAGAACGCTCCCGGCCAAGGATCCCTGGGAACTGCCAGCCAGTGCCCCGGCCAATGAGCGCGCGGCGCTGCCTGCCGCACGCGAGCATGCGTCCCTGATCGATTTCGTCAGTCCATCGCTGACCGCGTTCTGGGGCCGGCCAATCACCATACGCGGTCGCGTGCTGACGCCGCCGGATTACGATGCCAAGGCGGCCACGCGCTACCCGACGGTGTATTACACACAGGGTTTTGGCGGCAACAACGACCGCGTCGTCCCGGTCTTGCTCTACGTCTACGCCGCCATGGCGCGTGGCGAAATGCCTCCCATGATCTGGGTGTTCCTGGACGAGTCCAGCCCCACCGGTACGCATGAATTTGCCGACTCGGTGAACAACGGCCCCTGGGGCAAGGCGCTGACCGCCGAGCTGATACCGGAGCTGGAGTCGAAATACCGCATGGACGGTCGCGTTGGCGGGCGCTTCCTCAATGGCCATTCCTCGGGTGGCTGGGCCACGCTGTGGCTGCAGACGCGTTATCCCCAGGTGTTCGGCGGCACCTGGTCGACCGCGCCCGACCCGAGCGATTTCCACGACTTCACCGGGGTCGACATCTATGCACCGGATGCGAATGTCTATCACAAGCCCGATGGCTCGGCCTATCCACTGGTCCGCAACCACGGCAAGGTGCTGGCCACGTTCGAGCAGTTCGCGAAGCTCGAACGCGTGCTCGGCAGCTACGGCGGCCAGATGTCCTCGTTCGACTGGGTGTTCTCGCCGCGCGGCAAGGATGGCCGTCCCGAGCCGATGTTCAACCGCGACACCGGTGCGGTCGATCCGGATGTCGTGGCCTATTGGCGCGACCATTACGACATTGCCTATCGGCTGCAGCAGGATTGGCCTCAGCTCAAGGCCGACCTCGACGGCAAGATCCATTTGATCGTCGGCACCGCCGACACGTTCTACCTGGACGGCGCCGCGCACAAGCTCAAGGCCGTACTCGACGGACTGCATGCCAGATCGGACTTCCGCTTCCTGCCGGACCGGACGCACGGCGACCTGTACACGATTGGCGACGACAAGCGCGGCCTGCTAAAGCAGATCAGCTGGGAAATGTACGCGCAGGCGCGTCCGGATTCGAAGTTGAAGGCGGCTGCGGCACCGGCACCGGCCGTGTCCGCGTCGCGGTGAGGTTGGCGGTGGCCCGTCCTGCCGGTCGTGGTGGACCGCCATGCACGCGCAGAATCGACTTGCGCGTGGTGGCGCGCGACGCGGTTCTGTTGTCCTGCGTCGCCGCCGTCTGGCCGGGCTGTGGGCGCAGGGATTTGCAAGCGCATGCGGCGCTGCGCATCATGCGAGCGGCCCTTGCGCCACGCGAGGTCACCTAGGCCAAATGTCAATGCAGGCAAGCAATCCATCAGGAATTCCGTTGGTGCCGCGGGCAGCGTTCGAGCCCGCCGCCGTCACGACACCCAGGAAAGACGGGCGCGCACGGATCCTGGTTGCCGAGGATGAGACCAAGGCTCGCCGCTACCTGGCTGAGGGCCTGCGGGAGCATGGCTTTGCCGTAGTGCTCGCCGCAGATGGCGACGAGGCCATGGCGCTGCTGCAGAGCCAGATATTCGATGCGGTGGTGCTCGACGTGATGCTGCCGGGCAGCGACGGTTGGACGATCATCCAGGCCATGCGGGCCGATGCCATACGGACCCCGGTGCTCTTTCTCACGGCACTCGACAGGGTCGAGGACCGGGTGCGCGGATTCCAGTTGGGCGCCAACGACTATCTGGTCAAACCGTTCGCCTTTGCCGAGTTGGTCGCACGTTTGCGCAACCTTCTCCACCAGGTCGAACTCGCGCAGGAATCGAGTATCGTGAAGGTGGGCGACCTGGTCATCGACCCGCTGCAGCAGCGCGTGTCGCGTGATGGACACCCCTTGTGGCTAGCTCCCAAGGAATATGCGCTGTTGCTGTTGCTTGCCCGTCACCGTGGCCGCGTCATGTCGCGGGCGCTGATTGCCGATGGCGTATGGGGTATCCGCTTCGACACCCAGACCAACCTGGTGGATGTGGTGGTGCGACGGTTGCGCAGCAAGCTGGACGAGCCGTTTGCCGCTCCCCCGATGTTGCGCACGGTGCGCGGCGCCGGCTACGTACTTGACGCCGATGCGGACTGAAGCGCCATTCCGCTCGCACTCGATCGGTCGGCGATTGATCGCACTGAACGCCATGGTTGCCCTGGCGGCAATGATGTTGCTCGCCGGGATCGTCTACTGGCGGGTATCGGCCAACTTCAATGCCGAGCACCAGGATTTCCTGCGGGCAACGGTGGCGAGACTGCAGGCGGAACTGGACCAGGCCCACGGCGATGCGCACGCAGTCGTCGATGAAGTCATCCGCGAAACCGGAACCTCACCGTTGCGCGAATACCAGGCCCGAGTGCTTGCTGCCGACGGCGACACGCTTGGCGAATCGCCGGGCATGGACCTCGATTTGCCGCGATCTGCATTCCCTGCCGAGGCGGGTGGGGAGCATCCGGCACTGCTGGATCGACAAGTGGGGAGCCGCCGCTTTGCCTTGACCACCGTGGTGTTGCGCGGCCCCGACGGCGCCGGGACGCGTGTGCAATATGCCCTGGACGTCACGCGCGATGCCTCGCTGCAGGCGGACTTTCGCCGTGTGATTGCGCTCACGCTGGCCTTGCTGATCCCGCTGCTGGTACTGGCAGGGCGCTGGGTGACCTCACGAGGGCTTGCACCCCTGACCCACATCACCAATGCGGCGCAATCGATCACGCCGACCGACCTGTCCTCGCGCCTGACCTCGACCGCGCCCTGGCCGCAGGAGCTGCGCGAACTGGTTGATGTCTTCAACGCCATGCTGGCGCGGCTCGAAGAGGCGTTTGCGCGACTGTCGCGTTTCTCCGCCGACATCGCACACGAGTTGCGCACGCCACTTGGACATCTGCGTGGCGAGTTAGAAGTCTGCCTGATGCGCCAGCGTTCGGTCGAGGACTATCGTGACGCCATGGAGTCTGCGCTGGACGAATGCAGCCGCCTGACGATGCTGATTGAAAACCTGTTGTTCACCGCTCGCGCCGAACGTGCCGGACAAGCCCTGCACCGTGAGTGCTTCGAGGCCACCCAGGCGTGTGCGTGGATCATCGAACAGCAGGCCGCACAGGCCACCAAACGGTCGCTGGTCGTCACGCTCCAGGGCGATGCGGTCGTTGACGCCGACCCGATCCTGTTCCGGCAGGCACTGATCAATGTGCTGACCAACGCGATCCGCCATGCGGCTGTCGGCAGCGAGATTGGCATTGGCTTGAAGGCGGCGCCGGACCACGTCGAGATACGCGTGCACAACGTGGGCGAGGCGATACCCGCCCAGCACCTGCCGTATCTGTTCGATCGCTTCTACCAGGCGGATGCCGCACGCCGTCGAGGTTCCGGCCAGGGTACCGGACTGGGATTGTCCATCGTTGCCGCCATCATGGAGATGCACGGCGGCACTGTGCAGATTGCCAGCACACCTGCCGCCGGCACCACCGTGACGATGCGCTTTCCACGGCTAGCCAGTGCAGGCCGGGAAGTGCCCACCGTCGTGGCATCGCACGCAGCCTGACGCTGGTCGGGGCCCCGCGCATACGCATTGCGGCAGCACGCGGCGGCTGCAGCGGCAGCTGTGCGGCTCGCTGCCAACCCACACAGATGACAGGATTGTCATCTGTGCGGAAGGCTATTGATGCCAGCGCTCGGCTAACCTCAAGGCATGAAAAAGCACTACGGTGTGTCCAAGCCCTACGATACGTCGTTGGCGCCCGGCGGTGCCATTTTCCCACCGCCCGATGGGTCGCCAGCAAGCCGCGGCCGAGCCAAGACCAAGCGCCACGACAGCATCCAGCATCGCACGGGCATGTACGGGCAGGGCACTCGCCGCGGCTGGTACAGAAAAGGTGGTCGCATGCCATCGGCCTACCTTTGCCGGCGCTATGTGGTCACGGACTGGCACGCAGCCAGCTTGCTTCCGCCGCCGTGTGGCTACCACTGGATTCGCAGCGACAACGGCGATTTCCTGCTGGTCTCCGCCAATACCGGCATCATCGCCAGCATTCTCAGCCACTGAGCCGCACTGGCGCCGCGACGCAGTCCGCCGCAGAAGCCTTGCCAACCGGTCCCACGCCCGCGCGGTCGCGGGGCCGCCACGGCTCAGGCTGACCGGGCTTCGCGCATATAGGCTTCGAGTCGGTGCAGGGCCGCGGGGAGGTTCTTGCGTCCGAAGCCGATGCGGAAGCAGTTCAAGTCGGGACCATACAGCGTGCCCGGCAGCAACAGCACGCCGGCATCGCGGATGAGCTTGGCGCAAAACACCTCGACGTTGCCGCGTCGCAAGGCCGGGAATGCGACTGATCCAGCCTTCGGGCGGTGCCATGCGAAGACATCCATGTGCGCCGCGAAGAAGCCGTCCAATCGATCGAGGTTGTCCTGGATGATCTGCTGGTTCCTGGCGGCGAGCGTTTCCGCATGCCGCAGCGCCAGGGTTGCCAGAAACTCGCTCGGGGCGCTGTTGCAGATCGTGGTGTAGTCCTTGAAGGCGGCCATCCGGCGATACAACTCGCGGTCATGCGTGGCGATCCAGCCGATGCGCAAACCGGGCAGGCCATAAGTCTTGGACAGCACTCCGAGCGAAACGGCGCGCTCGTTCACATCGGCGAAGGCCGGCAGGCGGTCCGTGCGCTCGGCTTCCAGACCGCGGTAGACCTCGTCGGAGAAGACGATGAATCCGCGTTGTTCGGCCAGCGCCGACAACTCGCGCACGAACTCCCCTGTTGGGAGGAACCCGGTCGGATTGTGCGGAAAATTGACCACGACCACGCGCGTGCGAGGGGTCAGCTGTTGCCGCAGCGCCGCCAGATCGAGTGCCCAGCCGTGCTCCGGGTCGCCGCGCCATTCCGCCACCTCGGCCCCGAGTGTCCGCGCCACCTCGCCGAGCGACTGGTAATACGGACTGTGCACGATCACCTGGTCACCCGCTTCCAGGGCGACGTGCATGAAATTGAAGATGGCTTCTTCGGCCCCGGCGTGCACCAGCACCTCGTCCGCGGCGATGCCGGCGTACAGGGCGGTGATGGCGCGCCGCAGGTCGGGGCTGCCCAGCGACTCGGTGTATCCCAGTCGCAGCCGCAGGAAGTCGTCGTGCGCCTGCGGCTCGAGCGCCAGCAACTCGCGGATGTCCACGCTCTCGCAATCCGAGGAGCACAAGAGGTAGGGGGCGGAGAACTCGTGTGCCGCAAAGTAGCGTTCGAGCCTGAATGGAGCCGGTTTCATGACCTGTCCTGGGCCGGGCGGGGCAATCGCCGCCCCATCCTACGCGCAGACGGCAGCCTCGGGTTCTACCCCGATACCGTGGACATTTCCAGCTAAGCTCACCGGAGCGGGAGGAGTGTCGTGATGAAACGTCGGAAGTTCAGTGCAGAGTTCAGGCGGGAGGCAATTGGGTTGACACGCCGGCCGCAGGCATCGGCAAGCCAGATGGCGCAGGGATTGGGTGTCAACGCCAACCTCCTGGGTCGTTGGCGGCATGGGCAGGTCGAGCCGGGCATGGGCGATGGCAAGGCCGATGGGCAGTTTCAGTGCGCGACGGAACAGGCACGTGCATGACGTGAGATGGCGCGTCCTGGCGCGAGCGCATCCATGGTATTTGCTGCCGGCGGCATCGCTGGGCCTGGCCTTGTTCGCCCCACCGGCGGCCCAGGCCCAGGCAGCCGTGCCGGCTGATTCCGGGCAGCAGACCCTGCCCACGATCGTGGTCACCGCGACGCGCCTGCGGCAGCCGGATTTCGACGTGCCCGCAGCTGTCGGCGTCGTCACCCGGGACCAGATCGTCGACGCCGCGCCGGCTGTCAGCCTGGTGCAATCGCTCGCCCGAGTACCTGGGGTGGTCGCGCAGGATCGCCAGAGCTACGCGCAGGACGCGCAGATTTCCATCCGCGGCTTCGGCTCGCGCGCGTCCTTTGGTGTGCGCGGCATCCGCTTGCTGGTGGATGGCATTCCAGTCTCCAGACCTGACGGGCAGGGCCAGACCGATGCCTTCGACCTGGCCACGGCCGAGCGCATCGAGATCTTGCGTGGGCCATTTTCCGCGCTGTACGGCAATGCCGCCGGTGGCGTGATCCAGATCTTCACCCGGGACGGGCCGCCACGGCCGACGTTCGGCGTGTCCATGCTTGTGGGCAGTTACGGCACCGTGACCCAGCGGCTGGACGCCGGCGGCACCGTGGGCGACGTAAACTACGTCGTGGACGGCACGCATTTCCGTACCGACGGCTATCGCCGGCACAGCGCGGCCGAGCGCAACAACCTGCGCGCGAAGTTCCGTTACGACCTGGGCAAGGATGCTTCCCTGACCGTGCTGTTCAACGGTGAGAACCAGCCCCATGCCGAGGATCCCTCGGGCCTCACCAGGCAACAGGCCAGGGACGATCCGCGGTTCGCGGTGCCCGGTGTGTACACCTTTGGTGCCGGTGAAAGCCACCGCGACCGCCAGCTCGGACTGGTGTACGAGCAACAGCTCGGCCAGGACGATCAGGTGCACGTCACCGGCTATGGGGGTACCCGGCGTGTGGTCCAGTTCCTGCGTTTCTCGGGCAGTTCCGCCAACGGTGGTGGTGCGGTGGTGGATCTCGACGACGACTCGCGGGGCGGCGGCGCGCGCTGGATCCACAGCTTCTCGGCGGCGACCCCGCTCGACCTCATCGTGGGCATCGAGTACGACCGCCTGCACGAGCTGCGCAAGGGCTGGGTCAACGCCGGTGGCAGGGAAGGCGGGCTGCGTCGCAACGAGGACGATGTCTCCAGCCAGACGGGCGAGTACGTGCAGGCCGAATGGAAGCCAGGTCGCTGGCGCCTCGATGTCGGCCTGCGGCACTCGGGCGTGAAGTTCGGCAGCGACGACCATTACGTGACTGCCGACGACCCCGACGACAGCGGCTCGCGTCGCTTCACCAGCACCGACCCGGTCGCGGGCGTGCTGTACCGGGTCAGTCCGCACCTGAATGTGTACGCGAACTACGGCCAGGGCTTCGAAACCCCGACACTGTCCGAGTTTGCCTATCGGTCCGACGGTCAGGCGGGTTTCAACGAAAGCTTGCGGCCGAGCAGGAGCCGCGATTACGAAGCTGGGCTCAAGGGAGCATGGGAGCGGGCGAAGTTTGACCTGGCCATCTTCAGGATAACGACCGTCGACGACATCATTGTCGCCGCGTCGAACGATGGCCGCGACAGCTACGACAACGCCACGAGTACGCGCCGCCACGGCCTCGAACTGAGCATCACCCAGGCGCTGCCCGCCGGCTTCGACGCCTACCTGGCGTACACCTGGTTGCAGGCCCGCTTCGGCGGCGGACCATTCGATGGCAAGTACATGCCGGGCGTACCGCGGCAGACGGTTTACGGCGCCCTCGATTGGCGCTATCGCCCGTTCGGCTTTTCCACCTCGCTGAGCGCGGCGTGGCGCGATCGGGTCTACGTCGACAACCAGAATGTGGGTGCTGCCGCCAGCCGTGCGGTGCTCAACTATCGGCTTGGATTCGAGCAACATGCCGCGCGTTGGCATTTCCGCGAGTTCGCCAGCATCAACAATCTTCTCGATCGCCGCTACATCGGCGCTGTCGTCGTCAATGCCAGCAATGGCCGCTCTTACCAACCGGCCCCAGGACGCAACATCACGCTCGGCGTGAGCGCAAGCTACGCGTTTTGATCGCCGCCGAGCACGCACCGCGCAACGTTGGGCTGGCTCCTGGAAGTCGGGGTGGAACCCCCCGCCTCGCCTAGGGTTGTGGTGGATGCCGACTCGCAACGACCGGTTCATTTGCGACTACTCCCTGTCACGAAGAAGTCATGCGGCGCATCTAACGTGCGGTTGCTTAGTCAACCACACAGCGATCACGCATCATGCCGACCCGGAACCCGTTGCCAGCTTCGTCCACCAAGCCGCTCTTCTACCGACACGTTCCCAATCCACTCCCTGCAGGCATTCGGCAATCGCAGGTTTCCCTGCGCTGGTTGATGGTGGCGGGCTTCTGCCTTGCCGGTCGCGTTGCTGCAGCTGACACAGCGCCGGTAGCGTCCGCGCCACCGCGGTCAGCACAACAACTGCAAGAGGTGGAGGTGCGCGCGGACGCGACGACCTCCGCGATCACCCTCGCACCGGTACAAAGCGAGTTCGACGCGATGCAGCCGCAGTCGGTGATCGCCCTCGACTACATCAGCAACCACACCGCGCCAACCGCCGATTACGCCAGCATCGCGGAGATCGCACCCGGCATGGCCAACGTCAGCCCCGCCGGCCCGGGACTGGGCGAGTCCAAGCAGATGACCCTGCGCGGCTTCAGCGACAGCCAGTACAACGTCACCTACGACGACATCCCGTTTGGCGATACCAACGACTTCAGCCACCATACGAGCAGCTATTTCCCGGCCAAGATGATCGGCCAGGTGCGGGTGGATCGCGGCCCGGGCGGCGCCAGCCAGCTCGGTGAAGCCACCTTTGGCGGTACCGTGGGGCTGCGCTCAAAGGATCCACGCGACCAGTTCTCGTTCATCCCCACCTTCAGCGTCGGCAGCTACGGCACTACGCTGACGCATCTGGAGCTCAACACTGGCCGGATCGAGCGCCTGGATGGCGGCAAGCTGATCGTCAGCGTGCAGTACAACGATACCGACACGGCACAGACGCGCTCTCCGATGCGCCGCAAGACCGGCTACCTGAAATACGTGCAGCCGGTGGGCAGCGGCACCGAGATCACCTTCCTCAGCAACTACAACGACATCTGGTTCAACAAACCCAATCGCGGTTCGCTGACGCAGAGCCAGATTGACACACTGGGCCGCAACTTCGGCCTCAACGACGACCCGGCCAGCACTGACTACCACGGCTACAACTACCAGACCAAGCAGACCGACCTGGAATACCTTGGCGTGGCCAGCCAGATCAATGAGCAGTGGCAGCTGGACAACAAGGTCTATACCTACGCCTACGCCAACAGCAGCCACGAGAAGCCGTACGCTGGCACGAACGCGTCGCCCGCCGCGATGGGTGGCTACATCAAGGTCAACAATTATCGGGCCTGGGGCGACACGTTCGCGGTCACGCGTACCGATGGGCACGGTGCACTGCGGCTGGGCGGGTGGTACGAAACCACCCACAACGACCGCAGCAGCATGGCGATCGACTATTCGCTTGGCGGCAGGATCGACGTGAAGCCGGGCAAGGCCGACCTTACCGCCTACAAGTACCTCATGAGCGACCAGCTGCGAACCACACAGGTATTCGCCGAATACGCGTGGCAACCACTGGACAGCCTCACCGTGACGCCGGGCGTAAAGCATCTGTACGTGCGCCGCGGCATCGACACACCGCGCAACCAGACCACGAAGCTGCCACTGGACTATGCCGAGAGTTGGAACAAGACGCTGGGCTACCTCAGCGCGAACTACCGGCCCACTGACGACTGGAGCGTGTACTCGCAGGTCGCGCAGGGTTTCCTCGCGCCCAATCTCAACCAGTTCTACGTGCCCGATCCGTCGATCAACCGTACCCGGCCGCAGCAGACGATGAATTACCAGTTCGGTACGGTCTACAAGACCGAACGATTCAATGCCGATGCAGACATCTACTACATCGACTATCAGAACTTCCCGCTCACCGCGACCGACCCGGTCACCCACGAGGACATCTACACGCTGGCCAAGGGTGCGAAGATGAAAGGCATCGAGGCCGAGGCCACTTACTACCTCGGCGCTGGCGTGAGCATCTACGCGAACGGCTCGATCAGTGATGCGACCTTCAAGCGCTCGGGCCTCGACCTTCCCAATGTGCCCGACGGCACGGCGGCATTGGGCGCGTTCTACGAAGGCGGCGGCTTCTTTGCGTCGATCACCGGAAAATATGTCGGGGCGCAGAAAATCTACAACGGTGATTTCAATCCTGACGACATCACGTCAGTCACCGACACCCGTCGTTCGGGTGGCTTCTGGCGCGCCGGCATGAGTCTGGGCTACGGGGAAAATCTCGGTGGTTCCTTCATCAAGAGCTACAAGCTGCGCCTGAAAGTGGACAACCTGTTCGACGCCCGGCAGAAGGTGGCTGACTCGGTCAAGAAGGGCGACACCTATTACCTGGTGCTGCCGGGCCGCAGCTGGTTTGCCTCGCTGTCGCTGGCGTTTTGAGTGATGGACAACGACGGATTCATCCCATCCATCTGCCATCTTCGACCGCGTACTGGGCAACGCTGGCTGATTGCCTGTCTATCGTTGTGCGTCGCCTCCGCAGTGCAGGCCCGCGTCGAGCTGATCGCACTCGGTCGCCTGGACGCGCATGGTGGCGACAAGGCGGTCCGCACCGCCGCCAAGCTGGAGAATGGTGCACCCGGCAACCTGCGTGGCGGGCTGGGCTCCGCGCTGGCCTACGTCGGTTGCGACCGGTTCCTGGCCATGCCGGACCGCGGCCCCAATGCGATGCACTACAAGCCCAGCGTCAGCGACACCACCTCGTACATTACCCGGTTCCACACGCTGCAGCTGCGGCTGACACCGTCCGGTTCCGATGCATCGTTGCCCTACGCACTCGAACCACGGTTGCTCGACACCACCTTGCTGTGGTCGCCCACGGCGCTGGTTTATGGCGATGGCAGACACTCCGGGCTGGCCAGCGGCGTACCTGCGCTCAACCGCCGTGGCATGTATTACTTCACCGGCCGTTCGGACAATTTTGCAGCCGGCCGTGCCTCGGATGACGCCGCCAATGGCCGACTCGACCCCGAGGGCCTGCGTATGTCGTCCGATGCCGGGCGCTTGTTCGTCGGCGACGAATATGGTCCGTCCGTCCGTGTGTTCGACCGCGCTACCGGGCGCCAGCAGCGAAGCTATGTGTTGCCGCGGGATCTCGCAGTCGCGAGGCCCGATGGCAACGGCCAGCGCGAAGCCGACGCGAACACCCGTGGCCGCGTGTCCAACCACGGTATCGAGGGCATTGCGGTCACGCCGGATGACAGGACACTGTTTGCGGTCATGCAGGGGGCCCTGCTGCAGGATGGCGGCAGGCAAGGTGGTCATGCGCGTATCCTGCGCATCGATCTGGCCAGCGGGGCCGTCCGGCAATTCGCCTATCCGTTGCAGAACCTGGGCACCACCGAACACCCCCGATACGCCAATGTGAGCGACGCGGTGGCGATCAACGACCACGCACTGCTGGTGATCGAGCGTGATGGCAAGGGTCTCGGCGATGGCAGCGTGGCGTCCTTCAAGCAGCTCTATGTGGTGGAGCTCGCGGGTGCCATGGCGATTGGGGACCGCCACGGCGAGGAGGCGCTGGCCGACGTGGCCGTCACCAAACAGCATTTCCTCGACCTGGTGGCACAGCTCACCGCACATGGTGTGCCCGCGCAGGACATCCCCGCCAAGATCGAGGGTCTCGCGTTTGGCCCGGACATCGACGTGGATGGCAGGCGGAGCCATACGCTGTTCGTCAGCAGCGACAACGACTTTCTTGCCGACGTCAAGGACGAATGGCACCCGGATGGCATGGCCAATCCCAATCGCTTCTTTGTGTTCGCTTTCGATGGCGGCGATCTTCCGCAGTACGTGCCGCAACCCGTTCCTGCGCGGTGCGTTCCGCGTTGAACACACCTGTTCCCGATCTTCCCTCGAGCCACACGCGCCCGACCTTTCAGTGCGACGTGAAGGGTGTCGTCGACGAACTGGTCAGCGCCGGGTTTGGGTTCGACGCGACAAGGATGCCCTGATCCATTCCGATTGGTGCCCGGGGCGGGGATCGAACCCGCATGGCCGCAAGGCCGAGGGATTTTAAG
>ERZ778017.293-NODE-293-length-75708-cov-127.955653_pt1 | contig 75708 bp, 65 predicted proteins | sample MGYA00375747_ERZ778017 | MGnify/ENA primary metagenome ERZ778017 (study PRJEB29350, sample SAMN05509838) | bioreactor metagenome | biome: bioreactor; material: wastewater | place: South Africa: University of Cape Town | collected 2014-03-17 ...
GTGATGCGGCGCTCGTCGAGCCTGCGTTGGAGCTGCTCGACTTGCAGCGTTGCGATGGTGCGGATCTGAGCCTGATCGAGGGCATGGAAGACGATGACCTCGTCTATGCGGTTGAGGAACTCCGGCCGGAAGTGCGAGCGCAGCTCCGCGAACACCGTCTCTTTGAGGGTGTCGTAGTCCGCGCCGTGGCGGCTGGCCTCCAGGATCTGCGGTGAGCCGATGTTGCTCGTCATGATTATCACGGTGTTGCGGAAGTCCACGGTGCGGCCCTGCGAGTCGGTAAGGCGCCCGTCGTCGAGTACCTGCAGGAGCGTGTTGAACACGTCCGGGTGCGCCTTCTCGATCTCGTCAAGCAGGATGACGGCGTACGGTTGGCGCCTGACCGCCTCGGTCAACTGGCCGCCTTCCTCGTAACCCACGTAGCCGGGAGGTGCGCCGATGAGCTTGGCGACGTTATGGCGCTCCATGTACTCGGACATGTCCAGCCGCACCATCTTGTCCTCGCTGTCGAAGAGTTGCGCCGCCAAGGCCTTGGCCGTCTCCGTCTTACCCACGCCGGTCGGCCCGAGGAAGATGAACGAGCCGATGGGCCGGTTGGGGTCGGACAGGCCCGCCCGCGAGCGGCGGATGGCGTCCGCCACCGCCGTTATCGCCTCGTCCTGGCCGATGACGCGCTGATGGAGTTCGTCTTCGAGGTGCAGGAGCTTCTCCCGTTCGCCCTCGAGCAGCCGCGCGACGGGGATGCGCGTTGCGCGCGCCACGACCTGCGCCACTTCCTCCTCGCCGACCTCGAGGCGCACGTAACGCGCGTCATCGAGCTGTTGAGCGAGGCGCCTGACCTCGGCCTCGAGCTTAGGTAGCTCGCCGTAGCGCAGCTGCGCCGCCGTTGCCAGGTCGTACTCGCGCTCCGCGCTCTCGATCTGCGTGCGCACCCGGTCGAGTTCCTCCTGATCGGAGCGCCACTCCTCCAGCACCGCGCGTTCCGCCTCCCAGTCGGCTTGGGCCTGCCCGATCTGGTCGGCGATCACCTTCAACTCCTCCTCTATGCGGATGAGGCGGGCCGCCGAGTCAGGGTCCGACTCACGTTTGACGGCCTCGTGCTCGATCTCGAGCTGGAGTTTGCGGCGCCTGAGGTCGTCGATCTCCTCCGGCAGGCTGTCCAGTTGCACCCTGATGCGGCTGGCGGCCTCGTCGATGAGGTCGATGGCGGAGTCGGGGAGGCGGCGGTCAGACACGTAGCGGTGCGCCATGGTGGCGGCGGCGATGATGGCCAAGTCGGTGATGCCGACGCCGTGGTGGACCTCGTACTTCTCTTTGATGCCGCGCAGGATGGAGATGGTCTCCTCCACGCTCGGTTCGTCGACGAAGATGGGCTGGAAGCGCCGCTCTAGCGCCGCGTCCTTCTCGATGGTGCGGTACTCGTCGAGGGTGGTGGCGCCGATCATGCGCAGTTCACCGCGGGCGAGAGGGGGCTTGAGCATGTTGCCGGCATCTACCGCGCCCTCGGCCTTGCCAGCGCCGACGATGGTGTGCAGCTCGTCGATGAACAGGATGATCTCTCCTGCAGAGCGGGCCGTCTCCTCGATGACGGCCTTGAGGCGTTCCTCGAACTCCCCGCGGTACTTGGCGCCTGCCAGGAGGCTGCCCATGTCTAGTTGGACGATGCGCTTGTTCTGTAGTCCGTCAGGCACGTCCTTGTTGATGATGCGCTGCGCGAGCCCCTCTGCGATGGCGGTCTTGCCGACACCGGGCTCACCGATGAGGACGGGGTTGTTCTTGGTGCGCCGCAGCAGGATCTGGACGGCGCGTCTGATCTCGTCGTCCCTGCCGATGACGGGGTCGAGCTTGCCGTCGCGCGCGCGCTGGGTGAGGTCGATGCCGTACTTCTCGAGCGACTCGAAGGTGCCCTCTGCGTTGCGGCTCTCGACGTGCTGGCCGCCGCGGATGGTGACGGCTGCCTCCTTGAGGGCGGCCGCGGCCGGCAGCGCGTCGAGCTGCCTGCCCGCCACTTCGCGGAGGGCCACGAGGAGCGTGTCTGCCGCCACGAAGGCGTCCTGCCACTCCAAGGCGAGGGCCTCGGCGCGCGTGAAGACGTTACCTAGTTCGGCGCTCATGAACTGGGCGTCCGAACCCGATACGACTGGGAGTTTAGCGAGACCGGCGTCGACCGCGCCACGCGCCGCCACGGGATCGGCGCCTGCGCGCTCTACGACGCGGCTAGGCAGGCCGGCCGGGTCTGCGAGTAGTGCTGCGGCTAGGTGCAGCGGACCGACTTGCTGCTGTTGACGTGTGCGCGCCACCTGTTGGGCGCTGGCGATGAGTTGAAGCGCTGCCTCGGTGAAGCGTTCGGCATCCATGCAGCGATGATAGATACTTGAGTCTCATGTTGTCAACTTATCTAACAACGGAGGTGCGGCAGACTAGCGTGCTGAGCTGCTACTGCCAGCACCGCACCACACCCTCCGCCCAGCCAGCCGCCAGATACAGCATGTCGGCGCCACCCAACCCAGGCGGCGCCGACATGAAACGCTCCTCTTACCTAGTGCTAACTCATGCGTCCTTGAACTCCGCCACCAGCGTACCGAGGCTCGCCTTGGCGTCGCCGAACAGCATGCGGGTGTTCGGCTTGTAGAAGAGGGGGTTCTCCACCCCGGAGAAACCTGGGTTCATCGAGCGCTTCAGCACGAAGCAGGTGCGCGCCTGGTCGACATTGATGATCGGCATGCCGTAGAGCGGGCTGGCCTTGTCTTCACGCGCCGATGGGTTGACGACGTCGTTGGCGCCGATGACGACCGCCACGTCAACCATCTCCATCGTCGGGTTCACGTCGTCTGGCTCGACCAGCTGCTCGTACGGCACGTTCGCTTCGGCCAACAGCACGTTCATGTGACCTGGCATGCGGCCGGCGACCGGGTGGATGACGTAGCGCACTTCTGCGCCGTTCTTCTCGAGCAGGTCAGCGAGTTCCTTCACGACGTGCTGCGCTTGCGCGACGGCCATGCCGTAACCGGGAACGAAGATGACGTTCGAGGCGGCTTCGAGGATGTAGAACGCGTCGTCCGCCGTGATCGGCTTGATCTCGCCTTCCACTGCGGTGGTCGAGGCGCTGGTAGCGGAACCGAAGCCGCTGAAGAGCACGTTCGCGAGCGAACGGTTCATCGCCTTGCACATGATCTGCGTGAGGATCAGACCAGAGGCGCCCACCAGCGAGCCCGCCACCACGAGGACCGTGTTGCCGATGGCGAAGCCTGCCGCTGCGCCCGCGATGCCAGAGTAGCTGTTCAGGAGCGAGATGACGATGGGCATGTCGGCGCCGCCGATCGGCAGTACCGCGAGGACGCCAAGCACGAGTCCGAGCACGAGGAAGATGAGCAGCAGCGGGTAGGACGACGCTGGGGCGATCACGAAGATGACACCCAAGATGACGGTGCCAGCGAGCAGGCCAGCGTTTACGAGCTGCTGCGAGCCGAACAAGATGGGCTTACCGCTGATGCGCTCGGAGAGCTTGGCCCACGCCAACCCGGAGCCCGTCGTCGTTACGGCGCCGATGACGACAGCCGCGAACACCGCTATGGAAGACACGACGTCGGAGTGGGGGTTGCGTATGTACTCGTTCCAGCCGACCAGCATGGAAGCCAAGCCGCCTGAACCGTTCAACAGGGCAACCATCTCCGGCATGGCTGTCATCTTCACGGTCCGCGCGATGTAGAGGCCGATGGCAGCCCCGATGAGAACCCCGATGAGGATGAAGGTGTAGTCGATGCCGGACTGCAACAGCGTGGCGCCAGCAGCGATAAGCATGCCGACGGCCGAAAGCATGTTGCCCTTGCGTGCGGACGCGGCGCGGCCGAGCATCTTGAGGCCGAGTATGAAGAGCACGGCCGAGACGATGTAAGCGAGTGGGATCAGCGTCTCCACCCCTAACTCACTTGCCTTTCTCGCCGGCGCGGAACATGCCGAGCATCCGGTCGGTTACCAAGTAGCCGCCCACGACGTTGACGGTGGCGGCTACGATCGCGATGACGGCGAGCGCCGAAGCTAACGGTCCATGCACTGCGGTCGCGGCGATGGCGCCGACGATCGTGATGCCCGAGATGGCGTTGGAGCCGGACATGAGCGGGGTGTGGAGTTGCGACGGGACCTTGTTGATGAGTTCGAAGCCAAGGAAGATGGCTAGGATGAAGGCCAGGAGCAGCAGCATGATGGTCATACTTCTCCGATCGCGGCGCGCACTCGCTCGTCGCGCACTTCGCCCTGCGAAGTGAGTAGGCAGGCGCTGATCACCTCATCCTGGGTATCGAGGCGCAGGGCGCTCGCCTCCTTGTCCCAGGCGTGTTCGATCAGTAAGTAGAGGTTGTTCGCGTAGACGAGGCTGGCGTCTTTTGCGACTTGCGCTGGCATGTGCTCGAGGCCGACGATGAGCACGCCGTTCGACGTCAACGTGTCCTCGCCCGCGCGCGTGCCCTCTACGTTGCCGCCCGTACTTGCTGCCAGGTCGACGACCACGCTGCCTGCGCGCATGCCCGCCACCATCTCAGCGCTGATGATGCGCGGAGCGCGGCGTCCGAACACCTGCGCCGTCGTAACTACCACGTCAGCGCCAGCGCAGACCTTCGCCATCTGCTTGCGCTGCGACTCGAGTTGCTCGGGCGTCAGTTCCTTGGCGTAACCCTGAGCGGACTGGCCCGTCTCACCGACATCGATCTCAACGAACCTGGCGCCAAGCGACTGGACCTGCTCCTTGACGACGGGCCGCGTGTCGTATGCCTCCACGCGCGCGCCTAGGCGCTTGGCGGTAGCGATGGCCTGGAGCCCAGCCACGCCGGCCCCGACCACGAACACGCGCGCTGGCGGGATGGTCCCCGCCGGGGTGCTCATCATGGGGAAGGCCTTCACGGAGCGGCTAGCTGCCAGCACGACCGCGGCGTAACCAGCGAGGCTTGCCTGACTAGAGAGGGCGTCCATCTTCTGCGCGTACGTGGTGCGAGGGATGAGCTCCATGCACAGCGAGTTGAGGCCATCAGCGGCCAGGGCGCGCACTAGGTCGCCATTGAAGAACGGGTCGAGGAACCCAGCGACGGTCGCACCGCGCTTCAGCCCCTCGAGCGTCGCCAACGTTGGCGGTTGCACGGTCAGGAGGAGGTCTGCGCCCGCCAGCAAGCGCGCTCGCTCGGGTTCGAACTTGGCTCCGGACTTAGCGAACTCGTCGTCACTAAAGAACGACAGCGTGCCCAGCCCCGGCTCTAGGGTGACGGTGGCTCCGAGCTTCACGAGCTTCTCGACCACCTGCGGGGTAAGCGGGCTTCTCCGCTCACCGGTTACGGTCTCCTTCAGCGCGACGATGTTCATACCGCGCTCATCTTTGCACGTACCTCGGGCCCGAGGCACGGGTCACTTGCCCCTGCGGAGCGAGGCGCTTTGCGGCGATATACTCCTCAGTCATGAAGCATTTCGGCGTGCTCACCAGCGGAGGCGACGCTCCCGGCATGAACGCGGCAATCCGCGCAGTGGTCCGCACGGCGGTTCACGACGGCATCCGCATCTCGGGCGTTTACCGCGGTTTTCAAGGACTCGTAGAAGATGACGTCGTCGAGATGGGCCCGCGCGCCGTCGCCAACGTCTTGCAGCGTGGCGGGACCATCCTGCGCACCGCTCGGTGCGAAGCCTTCTTTCACCCACAAGGCCGGGCGGCCGGCGCTGAGACCTTGCGCCGCCACGGCATCGACGGGCTGATCGTCATCGGTGGCGACGGCAGCTTCCGCGGCGCCCAGCTCCTGCAAGAAGAGCAGGGCATCCATGTCGTCGGCATTCCGGCCACCATCGACAACGACATCAACGGCACCGACGTCTCCATCGGCTTCAACACGGCCCTCGACGTGGCGCTAGACGCCGTCGACCGCCTGCGCGACACGGCCGCTAGTCACGACCGCCTCTTCCTCATCGAGGTCATGGGCAGGCGCGCCGGGCACATCGCGCTGGCTGTGGGGGTGGCGGGTGGCGCCGAGGTGATCCTGGTGCCGGAGGCGCCACTACCAGCCGCTGAGGTGACAGAGATGCTACTCAAGGCCGAGGCTCGCGGCAAGACCTCCAGCATCGTGGTCGTGGCGGAGGGGGCTTACGAGGGCGGCGCTGCCTCGCTGCAGAAGGCCATCGAGGCCTCGTGCGGCTTCGAGGTGCGCACCGTCATCCTCGGTCACACCCAACGCGGCGGCAGCCCGAACGCCCGCGACCGCGTGCTCGCCTCGCGCCTCGGCTTCCATGCCGTGCGGGCGCTAGCGGCCAATCACAGCGGCGTCATGGTCGGAACCGACAGGCGCGAGGTCACCTTGGTACCACTGCAGGAACTCGAGCAGCACCCGAGGGACATCGACCGCGAGCTCCTCGAGATCGCTTACGTCCTGGCGGTGTGATCAGCGCGCACCAAGCCGACGCTTAGGACTTACGCCCGCCTGACCCTCACGAAGGCGTCCTTGCCGCGTTGCAGCACGGTGGGGCGCTCGAGGGTGAGGCGCGCGTGAGGGTCGGCCATGGCCTCGCCGTCGATGCGCAAGCCGCGGTTCTGAACGAGGCGCCGTGCCTCGCCGTTGCTCGCGGCCAGTCCCGCCACCACGGCTAGGCGCAGCAGCCCAACGGTGCCGCCTTCGAACTCGTTGGCCGCCACGCTGACCTCACGCAGGTCGTCAGGGATGGCGCCCTTCGCGACCTCGTCGTAACGCCGCTCGGCAGCGGCAACCGGTTCACTCCCGTGGTAGACGGTCACGAGCGCCCGCGCGAACGTGCGGTGCGCCCCGACGGGGTCCGTGGCGAACTGTGCGCGCAACGTGTCGAGGTCGATGTCGGTGGACAGCTCCGCGTACTGCACGAGCAACGCGTCCGCTACCTGCATGGCCTTCTTGAACATCACATCCGGCGCCTCAGCGATGCCGATGTAGTTGCCGAGCGACTTGGACATCTTCTCGACGCCATCGAGCCCGACCAGCAGCGGGGTCGTCAACGCCACCTGCGGCTCCTGGCCGTACGCACGTTGGATGTCGCGCCCGACGAGCAAGTTGAAGAGCTGGTCGGTGCCGCCCAACTCCACGTCCGCCTTGATGGCAACCGAGTCGTACGCCTGCGCCAACGGGTAGAGGAACTCATGAACCGAGATGGGAACGCCACCCTGGAAGCGCTTGGTGAAGTCGTCGCGCTCGAGCATGCGAGCGACGGTGTAGTGGCCAGCCAAGCGGATGATCTCGGCGAAACCTAGCGGCTCTAGCCACTCCGAGTTATGGCGGATCTCGAGCCTGTCAGGGTCGGTCGACAGGATCTTGGTGGCCTGCGCAACGTACGTTTCGCCGTTGCGCCGCGTCTCGGCCAGGGTAAGGACGGGCCGGGTCTTGCTGCGCCCGGACGGGTCGCCGATCATGGCCGTGAAGTCGCCGACGATGAGCACGACGCGGTGCCCGAGGTCCTGGAACTGCCTCAGCTTGCGCAGTACGACAGCGTGGCCGATGTGCAAGTCGGCGCTAGAAGGGTCGACGCCGAGCTTGGCGCGGAGCTGCCTGCCCTCGCTGGCCGCCAGCTCGAGCTTCTCGCGCAAGCCGCCTTCCGGAACGACGTGCTCCGCCCCGCGTTGCAGCAAGGCCAACGCGGCAGCATGACGGTCCGCTCCGTCGCCCTGTGACAATGCCTGTCCTTCTCCCTCGGTCACCACGCGCCTCCTGCTCGAACTGTTCAGCTGCGCGCCACTGGCCGACTCGGCACTCATGAACGTGCACGCTTCGGTGGCATCTCGCGTACGTTGGCCGTGCCCACCACGCGCGGCTCTGCGTCAACGGCGGGCAGCTTATCACGCGCCCCTGCTAGCATCGTCCAAGGAACGGCGCCCGAGGCGGGCGCCTTAGGAGGTACGAATGGAACTCGCGATCATCGGCCTAGGCCGCATGGGAGCCGACATGACGCGCCGCCTCATGCACGGCGGACACGCACCGGTAGTCACCGACCTCTCCCCCGACCCCGTTGCGGAGCTCGTCGAAGAAGGTGCCCGCGGGGCAAGCAGCATCGCGGAGGCCATCGCGCAACTCGCGGCGCCACGAGTGGTGTGGTGCATGGTGCCCGCTGGCGACCCGACCGAGCAGGTGATAGTGCAGGCGCTCGCCGCCATGTCGGCAGGTGACGTGCTGGTTGACGGCGCGAACTCCAACTGGGAGGACTCGCGCCGCCGCGCCGCCTTGGCCGAGGAGGCCGGCGTGCTGTGGCTGGACGCGGGCGTCTCAGGCGGAGTGTGGGGGCTCGAGCAGGGCTACAACCTCATGGTCGGCGGTCACGACGATGCCTTCGCCATCGCGAAACCCATCCTGGAGACGCTGGCGCCAACCGGCGGCCTCGTCCACGTCGGGCCGCCAGGTTCTGGCCACTTCGTGAAGATGATCCACAACGGCATCGAGTACGGCCTGCTGCAGGCCTACGGTGAAGGCTTCGAGGCCCTCGCGACCTACCCGCACCACCAGTTGGACCTGCCCGCCATCGCCAGGTTGTGGACCAACGGCTCCGTCGTGCGTTCGTGGCTCCTCGAGCTCCTCGCTGACGCGCTCCATGACGATCCGCGCCTCGACGAGCTCAAGGGTTACGTGAACGACAGCGGCATGGGCCGCTGGACCGTCGATTACGCCGTAGCTCACGCCGTGCCGATGCCAGCCGTGACGGCCGCGCTGTACGCACGCTTCGCCAGCCGTGAGACCGACAGCTTCGCCAACCGCGCCATCGCTGCACTAAGAAACCGCTTCGGCGGTCACAAGACCAAGAAAGCATGAACACGCCATCCAGCGACGCGGCCGGCGCCCCGACGAGGCGTAGCGAAGCGGTAGCCATGCCGGCATCGCCCGACTCCGTGGCGCGCAGCAAGCCGGCGCAGCCGTGCGCGTTCGTCATCTTCGGGGTGACGGGCGACCTCACGGCCCGCAAGCTCGTGCCCGCCCTCTACCAACTGCACCTCAAGGGCGAACTCAACGAGGCAAGCGTGATAATCGGGCACGCGCGCAGGGCCATGACGGACGACGAGCTGCGCGCATATCTCGGCGCGGAGATGGCCAAGGAAGTCCCAGACCTAGACGCCGCCGCCTGGAACGACCTCGCCAAACGCATCAGCTACGTCCAGGGCGACTATCAGAGCGACAACGGCTTCGTGCGCCTCGCCGAAAAGCTCAAGGACCTCGAGGTGGCGGGCACGATCTTCTACACGGCCACGCCGCCAGAGGTGTACAGCCGCATCGCGCGGTCCCTTGCCGAGGCCGGCCTCGCCGAACCGCAGGACGGCAAGTTCACGCGTCTCGTCATCGAGAAGCCGTTCGGGGAGGACGAGGCGTCCGCGAAGAAGCTCAACGCGGAACTGCTTACCCACTTCACTGAGCAGCAACTCTTCCGCATCGACCACTACCTCGCCAAGGAGACGGCACAGAACCTCGCCGTCCTGCGCTTCGCGAACACCATGTTCGAACCCGTGTGGAACAACCGTTACATCGATCACGTGCAGATAACCATGATCGAGCCGATGGGCGTCGAGGGTCGCGGTCAGTTCTATGAGGCCGCCGGCGTCCTGCGCGACGTTTTCCAGAACCACCTGCTGCAACTCCTCGCCCTCATGGCCATGGAGCCGCCCGTGCGCTTCGACGCGCGCAACGTCCGCGACGAGAAGGTCAAGTTGTTCAGCGCCGTGCGCTGTCCAACGCCGCAGGAGACGGTCCTCGGACAGTACGTGGCGGGCAACGGCATGGTGGGTTACCGCCAGGAAGGTGAAGTGGACCCGAACTCGAAGCAGGCGACCTACGCTGCCATGGAGTTGGTCGTCGACAACTGGCGTTGGGCTGGGGTGCCGTTCTATCTCAGGTCGGGGAAGCGCCTCGAGGCCAAGGCAAGCGAGATCGTGCTGCAGTTCAAGGCGACGCCGCACGTGCCCTTCAACCTGGCCGCGCCCGTCAGCGCGGACAGGCTCGTCATGCGCATAGTGCCTGACGAGGGCATGACCATCCGCTTCAACGGTAAGCGTCCCGGGCAGCGCGTCGAACTTGACCGCATCGGCCTCGACTTCTCTTACCAGCGGAGCTTCACCGGCAGCATCCCTGACGCGTACGAGACGCTTATCCTCGACGTGATGGAAGGCGACGCCACGCTCTTCATGCGGGCTGACGAGGTCGAAGCGCAGTGGCGCATCGTCGACCCGATCATCCGCTACATCGAGGAGAAGGCGCCAACGCCCGACTTCTACGAGGCTGGCGGCATGGGCCCGCAGGCGGCTTACGCCATGCTCGCTAAAGTCGGCAGGAGTTGGAAACGCCCGGCTGGCGTCAAGCATTGACCACCGAACGCGCCTAGCTGCGCTTAGCGCCGGCCAAGGCGCGTGCTAGCGTTGGCGCATGCGGCAAGTGAAAGTCTTAGGCGTACCCATGGACTTGGGAGCCGGGCGGCGCGGGGTCGACATGGGCCCAAGCGCTGTTCGGCTCGCGCGCTTGGCACCCGTACTGCGCGAACTCGGCAACGAGGTCGTCGACTTGGGAAACGTGATGGTGCCACTCGCCGAGGCCAGCGAGCACCTGCCAAGCTCGGTCACCCCACACCATGCGGCCGCCATCGCCGCCACGTGCACAGCCACCTACCTGCAGCTAAAGGGGTTGGCTGAGGACGACTTCGTCGTGTCTCTCGGCGGCGATCACTCGATCAGCATGGGCACCTTGGCCGGCCTAAGCCGCGGCCAAGCTACCGGCTTGTTGTGGGTCGACGCGCACGCAGACATCAACACGCCAGCCACTAGTCCGACGGGCAACGTGCACGGCATGCCGGTGGCTCACCTGCTCGGCTTAGGGGACGACCGCTTCACGAGCATCTGGGGCGGCGGCGCCGTAGTCCGGCCAGAACACGTCGTCTACCTCGGGCTCCGCAGCGTGGACGCGGGCGAGCGCGCCCTCATCGAGGAGTTGGGCATCACCGCGTACACCATGAAAGACGTCGACCTGCGCGGCGTCGCCTACTTGGCGGCGGCCGCCATCGAGCAACTCGGTGGGCTCGAGCGCCTCCACGTGTCGTTCGACGCCGACTCCCTCGACCCGACCATAGCGCCCGGCGTCGGCACGCCCGTTGCTGGCGGCCTCACGTACCGCGAGGCGCACCTACTCATGGAACTGCTCGCGGACTCTGGGCGCGTCACGAGCCTAGACCTCGTCGAGGTGAACCCCATAGTCGATCAGGGCAACGAAACGGCCGCCATCATGGTCGAGATGGCGGCCAGCCTCCTTGGGAAACGCATCATCTAGCGCCTGGCGCGCCTCACACGTGCGCCATCGCCAACTGCAACGAAGGCATCAGGCGGCTCAGCGCGGCGTCGCCCGCGCGGATGGCTTCACCTGCTCTGTGAAAGTTCAACCAGTGGATGGGCGGACGCGTGTGCACCTCGAAGCGACAGCAACCCTCTTCGTCCATGGCGCCGTCCTCCGGTTCCTTACCCGCCTCGGCCCAACCACCGGCCGCGAAGGCCAACGCCCGCCCGAGGCGGCCGACGGCGCCCTTCGGGGGCGTGGCGGCCGCGCGCGACTGCCAGCGCTTCGCCCCGTTCGAGTTGAGGACCTTGCGCGCGAGGCGGATGGCGCTCGAGTCGGCGGCTTCCATGCCTGCGCCGATGCCGATGGCAACGTCGACGTCGAACTCGTTCAAGGTGCTGAGCGGCACGGGCGAGCCGATGCCGCCGTCGATCAAGCGCCTGCCATCAACCACAGCTGGTGCGAACACGCCGGGGATGGCCGTGCTGGCGCGCAGCGCTAGGGCGAGTGGGCCGTCCGCGAGGAGTACACGCTCGCCGGTGTCGATGTCGGTCGTGACTACCACCAGGCGGCGGCTCAGGTCGGAGAACTCCCGGCCCTCGAGGAGCCTATCGAAGTAGGCCTCCAAGCGCTTTCCGCCGAACAGAGCGGCGCGGTGCAGTCCGAAGTCTGCAACGTAAGGGAAGACATCGCGGCGGCGCATGGCCTCGGCCTGCAGCACGAGTTCAGGCAGGGGCCGTCCGGTGGCGTAAAGCGCGCCGACTACGGCGCCGAAGCTAGTGCCGGCGATGATGTCGGGAACGAGGCCGTTGCGCTCCAGGCTGGCGAGAGCGCCGAAATGAGCGTACCCACGGGCGCTGCCGCCACCGAGCGCCACGCCAAGCCGCGGCGACTTGCCGCCGCGGCCCGAGCTAGGTTGTAGGTTGGCTTGCACGTTCCGCATGGTAAGGCCTCGATAGATGAGGAGGTGTAGCGAAGCCGCTACTCTCCAGAAGTGGCGCGGCGTGCCATGCTTGGTGCATGGGTGACGCCAGCCTGGCGGTTGCGGTCGTGACTTACCGCACCCCCGACCTTGCACTCGAGTGCCTCAGGCAGGTGGCAAGCGCCGCCGAGGGAGCCGATGTAAGGCTCGTCGACACCGACCCGAGCGCCGAGTTCGCGGCGCTCGTGGCGGCGGAGCACCCGCACGTCAGGTACGTCCCTAGCGCCAATCACTCCTACTCGCACGCGGTCAACGTCGGCCTGGCTGACGCCACAGCCGAGTACGTCGCCCTCATGAACGCGGACGTGGTGTTGCGGCCAACCACCTTCTCCGACTTGATCGCTGCCCTAGCCGCGGACGGTAGCGCAGGCGCAGCTGGACCGCTTGCTCTCGGCCAGGACGGCCAACCGCAGGACCTTGGCCCGCTTTACGCCCGTCACTACCGTGCACTGGCGCGCCTGCGGGAGAGGGGCGTCGCCGCACCGCGCAGCGTGGTCGTGCCGTGGCTATCCGGCTGCCTCCACCTCATCCGCCGCACGGACTGGGTAGCGCTGGGCGGCTACGACACGGCGTTTCGTTTCTGGAACGAGGACCTAGACTTCGGCTTGCGCTTGGGCGCGGCGGGTCGCCACAGCCTCCTCGTAGACAGCAGCATCGTTCACTTGGGAGGCACGTCTACCCCAAGCCACCCTGCGTTCAAGCTCGAAGGGCGCCGCGGCGGCCTGCTCGTCGGCAAGCGGCACTACCCCGCGGCCCTCTTCGCTGCGCAACGTGCCGTCGTTTACGCAGAAGCCGCCACCGGCAGCTTCTGCGCACGCACGCCGGGCGAGCGCGCGGCGCACGCCGAACTCCTGCGCATAGTGCGCTCAGGCGACTTCGACGCCACGCCGTTCGGCGCCACCCTCGACGAACGGCCGGCATGGTGAGCGGACGAGTGCGCTGAATGGGCTTGGAACCGCAGTTCTGGCACCGCATCACCGACGACCCGATCCTCTTCTACTCGGCGTGCGCAACCGTGCTGCTTGGACTGTTCGCGTTGGGAACGGGCTTGGCTCGCGGAGATTTCCTCGTGCTCACTCGCCCACGCAGCGTCCTGCGAGTACTAGGGGCGGTAGTCAGCGGCTTCCTGCTCCTCCTCCTCGCCGATAACCTAGTACCTGCCACTGCGCCAGCCTGGGTCATCGGGAGCGCCGCCGCCACCTCGCGCGTGCCGCTCTACGTGATCGCGCTAGCGTTCGGGCCGAGCGTCGGCCTGCTAGCCGGTGCGCTGTTCGCCGCCGCCACGGCGGGAGGCGTCTTCCCTGGCATGACGGAAACGCTCTTCACCTTCGAGTTGATCGTGCTCGGTTGGTTGGCCATCTACCCATCGCCGCGCGTCGCGCGCTGGGCCGGGCCGTTCGATGTGATCATGGCCCACGTCCTGACTTGGGGCACGGCCGGGATCCTGTGGCTCACCTACCAAGAAGGTGGCGTATCCGTAGGAAGCCTACTGTCTGCCAGCGCCCAGTGGCCGGCCGAACTCCTCGTGGCTGCCGGGATCACCTACCTCGTGGCGCCAAGGTGGTACGCCGTTGCCTTCCCGCACTCGCGAGTTGAGCCGGAGAGCCAAACCCAGCTGGCGTCCACGGGGCGCCGAGCTAACGAGCAGCTGGACGTGTTCGCCACCCGCGATTGGCACCCGAAAGAGCGGCAGCACACCGAACTCGTCACGCCAAGGTTCAGAAGTGACGATCCGAACAGCTGAGGCTCGAGACGATCACTGCCTGCTTGTGGCCTGCGCCACGGCTGAGTAGCATCGGAGCGTGGAACCCGGCCCGGAGCGTAGGGGAACTAACCCCGCCAACCACCCCCAGCACTCAGGCGCCCCGCCCGAGGCGGCGGGCCCCTGTCGGCGCCGCAGGCGCAGGCGGCTGCTGGGTCGCGGCTTCCTCATCGCGCTTGCCTGCCTACTACTCCTCAACGTTGCTGCGGCCGTGAGGGAGCGCGGTCCAGCCGCTGTCGCCGCCGTAGGAGGCGGCCTCAGCACGGGCCTGAGTTGGCTCGGTGACGCGCTCCCAGGCGCGAACGAGGTCAAGGTCTACCGCGCTGGACCTGTAAGGTGGCTAGCCAACCGCATCAAGGGCGAAGTGCGCATCGGGCTGCAGGTCGGCCACCTCGACGCCGCGGCGCAACCAGACGAACTGGAGAGCCTCAGGTACAGCACGGGGGCGCACCATGCCGGGCTCAACGAGGTGGACATCAACGCCGCCGTCGTCGAGGCGCTGGCCGCGCGCATGCGAGCGCGTGGCGCCGTCGTCGACGTCCTCCCAGCCACCATCCCGCCGCGTTACCGCGCCGACCTCGTCCTCTCCGTTCATGCGGACTCGAACTTGGACGGCACGAGGAGCGGCTACAAGAGCGCGCACTACTGGCCCGCACGTAACCCTAACGAGGCCTGGCTCAAGGTCACCGTCGACCGCGCCGTGCTTATCGCCACTGGTTTGGCCGACGATGACGTCAACGTCTCCTCTAACATGCTGCAGTACTACGCCTTCAACCATCGGCGCTTCAAGCACGCCGTCGCGCGCGGCACGCCCGCGCTGTTGGTCGAGCTCGGCTACCTCTCGAACGCAACCGACCGTAGCTGGCTGCAAGCGCCAGACGACCTAGCCGCCGCACTCGAGGTGGGCGTGGTCACGTACCTGAGGTCCATCGGGCGGGTTTCGCAGGCGTGGTAGCCTTGCGCAGCGATGTACCACGTTAGTCCTACCGTTCGAATCACGTCACTCAGCATCCTCACCCTAGCCGCGGCGCTCCTGTTCACGGCGTGCAAGCCGCCCGAACCGAAGGCCGCCGCCAGCGGTGGGCTGGCGGTGTCGATAGTGCTCGCAGGCAGCCCCGTAGTCGGCAACGTTCCGGTCCTCATCGAGGTGAGCGATGCCGGCACGCCCGTTAGCGGCGCGACGGTGAAGGTCACGGGTGACATGACCCACGCTGGCATGCAACCGGTGACCGCGACCGCCTCAGAGACCCAACCAGGCAGCTACCGTGCGGAAAGCTTCGCTTTCACCATGGCCGGCGACTGGATAGTGACCGTAGACGTGTCGACTTCAAGCGGCTCCCGCGCCCGCACGGAACTCCTGACGACCGTCGCCCCGAAATGACGCCGCCACCCGGCGCAGGCGCGGTCGAGCTGCCGCGCGCCAGCGGCCCGTTCGTCGATCAACCGAACAACTTCGACCTCTTCCGCCTGCCGGGCCTGAGGCGCGTGGCGCGCTGGAAGTACGGGCGCCTAGTCTTCCAACTCCCACTCCTGCTGCTTGCGTTGTTCGTGATCGTCGACGGGCTTACGGGCAGGCAGTTAGCGCCGCGCAACGTCGCGACGACGGCCACCTGGCTTCATTACCGAGGTCTCGTGGTATTGGCCCTCGCCATCTTCGGCAACGCCTTCTGCGCCGCGTGCCCGCTCATGCTCACGCGCGGAGCGTCAAAGGGGCTCAAGCGCCTCTTGCCTCGCAGCTTCACGTTCCCGCGCATGCTGCGCAACAAGTGGCTCGTGCTCGGCATCACCATCCTGTACTTCATCAGCTACGAGGCGTTCGACCTGTGGGCGAGCCCGTGGCTGACCGCCTGGCTGGCCATCGGCTACTTCGGGGCGGCGTTGGTTGTCGACACCGTGTTCCCGGCCGGCACGTTCTGCCGGTACGTCTGCCCGCTCGGGAACTTCAACTTCGCATTGAGCACGGTCTCGCCGAGCCAAGTAGTGGCCGTCGACCCGGACGTGTGCCGCAGCTGCGTCCACAAGCCTTGTCTTCACGGCCGCGAGACTTACGCCGAGGCGCCAAGCGGGCCTACCAAGGCGGCGTTCATACCCGTGGCCGAGATCACCAACCCGAACGGCGTTGGTTACTTCCCTGGTTGCGAGAGCGACCTGCTAGTACCCACCATCACGAGCAACCTCGACTGCACCTACTGCTTCAACTGCGTGCGCGCCTGCCCATACGACAACGTAGCTCTATCGGTGAGGGCGCCCGGGCGCGAACTAAGTCGTCAACCGTGGGCACGGCGTTTCGGCCTTTCGGCGCTTGCCCTCGGCGTGCTGCTGGCGTACTGGGGCGTGGTCAACGCCCTTGCCATGATCTCCCCGTTCTACGTTTTCGTCGAGCGTCTCTCCAGCTTCATCGGCTCGCGTGACGAGTTCCTGCTGCTCGCCGTCACTTATCTGCTCGTCACCGCTGCTGGCCTAGCCCTGCTGCTCGGCGCCGCCGTCCTAGCTGACCTCCTCGGTGGGTTGCGACCACGGCCACTTGCCGCGTTCAAGCGTTGGGGTTACGTGACGGTCGCGCTCGGCTTCGGGTTCTGGGGCGCACATTACGTCTTCCATTTCCTCACGGGGGCGCTTAGCGTAGTGCCCGTGTTCCAGCATTTCTTCGAGTACCGCGGACTGCTGCTCGACCCGAACTGGCGCCTCGCTCAGATGGTGCCCACGCGCTGGCTCTTCCCCATTCAGGCGCTCATCGGCGCCACCTACACGGGAGTGGCCCTTGCGACTGCCGTGCGCATCGCGCGGCGCGATTTCGGCAGCAGGCGCTGGGTGTTGGCCATGTGGCCCGTCGCCCTCTACGTCCTGGCGTTCACCGCCTTGCAGCTCGTGATACTGGCGCAACCGATGGAGATGCGCGGCACCGTCCTCGGGCCACTACCATGAGGAAGCGCTTCAGGCGCGCCGCCGCGCTGACGCTCGTCACGCTGGCGGTGGTGTGGGTTGCCGTCGCTGCCGTGGCGGCCGTGGGGACACCGGAACCGGTCGCCGCCACGACCGAAAGCGGCGAACCAGCGGGGCCACTCGCGCCAGCCGGAGCGCCGAGCCCTACGCAGTCCGAACCCGAACAGGGGGTCATGGCCGTTAGCACCATTAGCAAGCGCGCGTTACCTAGTTGCGAGGTGGGTGACGAGCCTACCGCCCGCGCGGAGTTGGGCGATTGGCCCTATACGGTGCTTGACACCCGCTTCATGCTCCCAGCTGCTTACGCCCCAACCGACCTAGTCGACTTAGGCGCTGCCCTCTCCGGCATCTCCCGCTATGCGGCGCCGGCAGGCATGCTGTTCAGGGAAGTCGGGGTGGCCGACCTGCAGGCGCTCGTCCAGGACGCGCAAGCGGCAGGCATAGCGCTAGAGGTTATCTCCGCTTACCGCTCGTTCGACTACCAGCAGCGTACGTTCGATGGGTGGGTTGCCGAGGACGGCTACGAGCAGGCGTTGCGCTCCAGCGCCCGCGCTGGGCACTCGGAGCACCAGTTGGGCACCGCCCTCGACTTGCGCACGCGCGGCGGCCCGCCAGCCTGGGACCTGGCTGATTGGGCGACCACGCCGGAGGGCGCCTGGACCGCTGCTAACGCCTGGCGTTACGGCTTCGTCATGAGCTACCCCAGCGGCAAGGAGAGCATCACCTGTTACATGTACGAGCCGTGGCACTACCGTTACCTCGGCCGTGAACTAGCCGCCGAAGTCCACGCCTCGGGTCTCACGACGCGCGAGTACTTGTGGAACTTGGAGACGACAGTTAGTGGGGAGTGACATGCCCTTACTGCGGTGGACGCGCGGTCTCATTACCGCCGCCTGTCTGGTAACGCTCGGTGTCGGCGCCACAGCGGCCGCGCACGCAACGCTCGTCATCGGCAACCTCAGCGTTGTCCCGGACCCGCCCGTGCCAGGGGCGCCACTCGAAGTCACCCTGCGCCTCGAGGACACGCTGCTCGTACCGGTCGAGAAGGCGCACGTGAGAATCGAGCTACGCGTCGTCGACCCGGCGGCCGACACCGGCGCCGTCCCCGCCAGCGCCATCGGTAGCGACGCAAGCGAGTTCCTCGCTAGCGATCCGCGGGTAGCGTCCGCACGCTTCTCTGAGACGGCCGTCAAGGGCGTGTACTTCGGCCAGGTCGTCGCGCCAGAGACCGGCGCGTACACCTTGAGCGTTCGCGACACGACCTTCCTCAACGAGGAGGCCATAGCGAACGTCGAACTCGCCGTAGGCGGAGCGGTGAACGGCGCCATCGCCTTCGTGTTGCCGCCAACGCCCATCGCCCCAAAGTCGCTGTCGACGTGGCTGATCTGGCTCGTCGGCATCCCCCTCTTGGCTGGCATCATCACGACGGTGCTCGTACTACGCAGGCCGCCTCCTTCAGAGCAAGTCGACGAGGGGCACACGCCTTGACGCTACTCGACCAGACGTGGGGCACGCTCTTCAACGTAGCCACCGTCCTCGTCGGGTCGGGGCTCGGCTTAGCGCTGCGCGGCAAGCTCCCGCCGCGCGTGACGACGGCCGTCATGCAGGCGATCGGTCTCGTCACCATCTACATCGGCCTGGCGAACGCCTTCGACCTCGGAAAGGTAAGCGACCCGCCTGGCGTGATAATCGGTCTCCTTGCCCTGGCCGTCGGGGCCGCGCTAGGCGAGTGGTGGCGCATCGAAGCTGGGCTCGAGCACCTCGGCGAGATCCTCAAGCGCAGGCTGCGCGGTCGTGGGCGCTTCACGGAGGGCTTCGTTGCCGCGACGCTGCTCTTCTGTGTCGGCCCGCTCACGCTTCTCGGCAGCATCCAGAACGGTCTGACCGGCGAGGCAGGTTTCCTCGTGCTCAAGTCGACGCTCGACGGCTTCTCCGCCCTGGCGCTCGCGACGAGCCTAGGCTTCGGCGTGGCCGCCTCCGCCGTGATCGTCCTGATTTACCAGGGCGGGTTGTCGCTGGCGGCCGGCGCCTTCGCGAACCTCATCCCGGACCCAACGACCGACCCTAGCGTCCTGCTGGTGAACGGCGTCGGCGGCCTGATGATCGTCGCGCTCGGCCTAGGGTTGCTCGAGATCAAACGCCTGAAGGTCGCCGCCATGCTGCCTGCGCTGCCGCTCGCCGTGGTCTTCTATCTGGTGGCTGGGCTCCTCTAAGTACCTGGCGTGCTAGCATCCCCGCGTGAGCGACGCAGACGAGCGGTTACAGCACCTACTGCGCCTGGCGCGCTTGGAACTCCCACCGAGTGAAGCGGACGCCGTGGCCGCCGACCTGGAAGTGCTCCTAGGCTACCTGGCCCGCCTTCAGGAACTAGATGTAGATGACGAACCTGAGTGGACGCCGCCGCTAGCTCCCGCCTCGGTGATGCGGCCAGACAGCACCACCCCCTCACTGCCTCGAGCCGCCGCCTTGGCACTCGCGCCCAACACCCAAGACGGCTTCTTCAGGGTCCCGCGCATCCTCGACGACGCCTGAGCGCTACCGCAAGCTGTCAGCCCCTAGGTAAGGGCGCAGTGCGGTGGGGACGGTGACGCTGCCGTCCTGCTCCTGGTACGTCTCGACTAACGCTGCGATGGTGCGCGGGAACGCGAGCGCACTGCCGTTAAGGGTGTGAACGACTTCCGTCTTGCCCTTGCCCGCCGCGCCGCCCGGCCGCGCACGCGTGCGGAGGCGGTTAGCTTGGAACGCCTCCATGTTGCTGATGCTTGACACCTCCAGCCAGCGCTCCTGGCCTGGGCTCCACACCTCCAAGTCGTACTTCTTCGCCTGCGTGAAGCCAAGGTCGCCCGTGCACATCAGCAGGCGCCTATACGGCAGGCCGAGCTCTTCGAGCAGCGCCTCCGAGTGACGCGTCATCTCCTCCAAGGCCGCGTACGACTCCTCGGGCGCCACGAACTGCACCATCTCAACCTTGTCGAACTGGTGCACGCGGTTGAGGCCGCGAACGTCCTTCCCGTGACTGCCGGCCTCGCGCCTGAAGCACGGCGTGAACGCCGTGTACTTGATGGGCAGCGCTGCTTGATCGAGGATCTCGTCGCGGTGCACGTTGGTGACGGGCACCTCCGACGTGGGAATGAGGAAGAAGCCGTCCGTCACCTCGTACATCTGCCCCTCCTTGTCAGGCAACTGGCCGGTGGCGGTGGCGGACGCCGCGTTCACCATCAGCGGCGGCACGATCTCTGAGTAACCGGCGGCATCGAGGCGATCTAGGAAGTAGTTGCGCAAGGCCCTGACGAGGCGCGAACCCGTGCCCTTGAAGACGGGGAAACCCGCCCCTGCCACCTTGACGCCGGCGTCGAAGTCGACCCAACCGTGAGAAGTCAGGATGTCCCAGTGCGGGGCAGGCGCAAAACCGAAGTCGCGCTTGACGCCCCACTCCTTGAAGACGACGTTGTCGTGCTCAGTCACCCCGTACGGCACGCTCTCATGAGGCAAGTTCGGGATCTCGAGGGAGAGCGCGTCAAGTTGAGTTTGCAGTGAGCGCTCGCGGTCCTCGAGCCGCTTGACTTCGTCGGACAAGGCGCTCATGGCGCTCATCAGCTCGGCGGCATCACGGCCCTCGCGCTTCAGTTGACCAACCAAGCGCGCGTTGGCGTTGCGCTGCGCTTGCCCCTCCTCGAGGTCGCGCTTGAGGATGCGGTACTCCTCATCGACCAGCAGCAGCCGGTCGAGGGCGAGGACGGCTTCTGGCATCTGCTTGGCTTGGATAGCGCGCCTGACGGCGGCCTGGTTCTCGCGAATGAAGCGCAGGTCGAGCATGCCGGCCATTCTACCGAGGCGGCAGGCGTGAGGGCGGCTGGCTCAGATGACCAGTACCTCGCATCGTCACCCGGCTCCGCGCGGGTATGCTCGCCACACGGCCGCTCTGCCACTCACGCGGCCGTAGGTGGTGAATGTTCAAACGCATCTTCTCGAGCGGAGCTGGCGTCACGGCGCCAGACGCCCTGGCCTTCAACGAGGCCCTCGTTGGCGCCAGAACGCCACGGGGCCGCAGCGTTGAGGTACTCAAGGCGTTGCGCGCTGGGCTTGCTGGCGACGTGCGCGGCTACGTCGTGGCCGGCGACGGCAGCGCTGGTTACCGCTTCGAAGCGCAAGTCGGCTACTCTGACGCGCTGCTCGAGCTGACCCCGGCGAACGGGCCATGGCGTAGTCCCGGCCCGCGGATCGTGCCCAACTTAGTGGCAGAGCTGTTCACGAGCAACGACCCCGCGACGCGCTCCGACTATGGCGACCTGGGTATGCGTGACGCCACCAGCGCCCTCGTCGTGCCAGTGGTCGGGCGCTACGAGCGCTACGGGGCCCTTATCCTTCACCGCAACGGGCCGCCCGCCTTCAACGATGACGATCTGAAGCAAGCGACGCGCTGGGCGGCGGTCCTCGGCGAAGCGCACGGTCAGGCGCAAGAACTGCGGCTTGCCAAGCTTAGCCTCGTGCAGTTCACTCGCGCCTTCGTGCAGGCATTCGAGTCTTCCGATTTCGCGCAGTTAGGCCACGCGGAACGCGTGACCGCGTACGCCTTGGCACTCGGCCGCGCCCTTGGCGCTTCACGGGCACAGCTAGCCGACCTCTACTTCGCCGCCATGCTCCACGACATCGGCAAGCTAGGCAACGGCCTCGACCCGAGCATCGAGGACCTCGACCACCCGCAACGCGGAGCCAACATGGTGGCAGCCTCCGACCTCCTCGCGGCCTCCGCCGAGGGCATCCGCCACCACCACGAGGCGTGGGACGGCTCCGGCTTCCCGGACGGCCTCCGCAAGGAAGACATCCCGCTCCTCGCGCGGGTCGTGGCGGTAGCAGACGCCTTCGACCTGCTAAGCAGCGAACGCGGTCAGGCCCTCCCCTTGCGCGAGGTAGAGAAGGCGCTCGAGGCGCGCGCAGGCAAGACTCTCGACCCCGCCATCGTCTCACTACTGATGAACGTCCTCAGGCAGGGCCGGAGCACGCAAGAGTTGAGCTCCCTCAGCGACGGGGACTTGCCCTTCTAACGCCCGAGCCCAGCCTGACGGTCCCCGCACCGGCCCGGTGGTAGATTGGCGCCATGTCCGTCGAGGTCATGAGCTTCCGCCTGACGTACCGCGGCAAACCGGCCGGGACTCAGGTTCTCAAGATGGAACAGCGTGGCCGCCACACGCAGTTGGAGGGTCGCTCGCAGTTCCAGGGGGCGCTCGGCAACGCCACCGTGGTGCAGCGCAGCCGGTCCCACGCGCAACGCTTCTTCTCCTTGCGTTACCTAGAGACGACGCAGGACCGCAACGACAACCGGAGTTTCGACGTCACGTTCGACGCCCAAACGGGTCTGGTGTCGGCCGTGAAGGGCCCCAAGGATCAGGCGAGCATGCCTTACGTCGCGCCCTACCGCGACCCACTTGGCTTGCTTCACGAGTTGCGCTCGCTCGAGGCCTTGAACCAGCCAGCCGTAGTGCCCATGCTCGGCAAGGACGTGAGCGTCCAGTTCGCTGGTGAGGTGGACCTCGACACGGCGTTCGGGAAGAAGCGGGCGCGCGCCTACTTGTTGCACCCTGGGCAGAGCGTCGTCTACGTTGACGTCGCTGCCCCGCACCACATCCTCAAACTCACGCAGCGCCTAGCAGAAGGCCACCTCGATGCCGTGCTGATCAAGCTCGCCAGCGAGGCGTCGCTCGAACCGTTCGGCGAGACGCCAGAGCCGCGCAAGGGTCAAGCGGCGCGCGGCAAGGGCGAGCGGCCTGCGAAGCGTCGGCCACGCAGGCGGCGGCGCAGCTGACCACCTGCCTGGTGCCGTGACGACAACGCTCAGTTACCAAGCAGCCCTCGACTGGCTCTTCACGCGGACTAGGGCGGGCGCGCCACGCACTAGCGCGCGCGCCACGCAGCTACTGGCGAGCATGCGGCTAGCGCCGCCGCCCCTCACGGCCGTGGTGGTGGGCACCAACGGCAAGGGCAGCGTGACGACCATGCTCGCTAGTGGACTATCGGCTAGCGGCATGCGAACCGGGCGCTTCCTCTCCCCGCATGTCGAGGCGTTCGAGGAGCGCATCTCGGTGGACGGCAAGCCCGTGACGCGCGAGGCCGTCGTGGAGTTCGTAGCGACCGCCCGCGCGCTAGACGCTGTCTGGCCGTTCGGTGAGGAGACGAGGCCCGCGTTCTTCGAGTGGACTTTGGCATTAGCGCTCAGCGAGTTCGCTAAGGCCGGCACGAGCGCAGGGGTGCTAGAGGCTGGCGTCGGCGGCGGTCACGACGCCACGCGCGCCGTCGATCCCGTAAGCCTCACGGTGCTGACCAACGTCGACCTCGATCACCTCGATGCGCTAGGGCCCACCTTGGAAACCATCGCCCAAGACAAGGTTGGCGCTTTCCGCCAGGGCGTGCCGGTCGTGTGCGGCGCGGAGCAGCCGGAAGTCGTGGCGCTCGTCAAGGAGGCGGCCAGGGCGCTAGGTGCGCCGCTTTACCTAGACGCCCCGAGCGCCGCTGACGCGCAGTCCAGCATCTTCACGTTGCCCCCTGCGATCGCCGCCGCACTGGCGCACCCTGGCCCCACCAGCGGCATACACCAAGCGAACCGCCGCGCCAACGCACGCTTGGCCGCGGCTGGGTTGAGGTTGCTCGGCGCCGACGAGGCCGCCGTTGCTGCTGGGCTGGGTGCGCCTTCCCTACCGGCGCGGCTCGAGCGCTTCAGCTTGCCTTGCCCAAGCGCAGGCAAGCCCGACGTGCTCGTGGTCCTCGACGGTGCGCACGATCCCGCCGCGGCACGCAGGCTAGTCGCCGAGTTACCTGCTGGCTACGTGCTCGTCTTCGGGTCGCTCGCCCGCAAGCAGGGGGCTCAGGTCTTGCAGGCGCTAGTAGAAGGCGCTCACGAGGTCATCGTCACGGAGGCGGCGCACGGCGAAGGGGCGCCACCTCACCTTGGCGCGCGCACGTTCGTAGCCGACACGGAAGCAGCCCTCGACCTGGCCCTAACCACGGCGGCGAGCACGGAGGAGCCGCGCACCGTGCTCATAGCGGGCTCCCTCTACCTGGCTGGCCTCGTTCGGCCGCTACTGCGCGCTAGGGGCAGGCGCCTCCCAGACGCGTGGGAGGCCGACGAGCAGTACGTGGGTTAGCGCCGGTAGCTGGAGCGCGACTTGGTGAGGCCACTCACCTCATCGTGGTCGTCCATGCCGAGACCGCCCTGGCGCTGCGTGACCATGAGGCGGAACTCGTGCGGACTGGTCGCCGTGAAGGTGGCGTCCTCCATGGTTATGCGCCCGGCCAAGTACAGCTCGACGAGGTGCTGATCGAAGGTCTGCATGCCGCGCAGGTTGTCTTGCATCAGCGCTTCCTTGATGAGCGGCGTCTTCTCCTCGTCCTTGATGTAGTCGCGGATGAGCGGCGTGTTGATGAGCACTTCGAGGGCGAGCACGCGGCCGGAGTCGTCAGAACTACCGAGCAGGCGCTGGCTAAGGATTCCTAGCAGCGACTCGGCTAGCAAGATCCGGATCTGATCGCGTTCGTGCGGCGGGAAGAAGTCGATGATCCGGTTGACGGTCCTGATGGTGTCGAGCGTGTGGAGCGTGCTGAACACCAGGTGGCCGGTCTGCGCGGCGGAGATCGCCGCCTCGACGGTCTCCTTGTCACGCATCTCACCGACCATGATCACGTCTGGGTCTTGGCGCATGGCGAACTTGAGCGCGCCGACGAAGTCGGCCGTGTCGAGCCCGATCTCGCGCTGGATGACGAGGCTCTTCTGATTGCGGTGGAGGATCTCGATGGGGTCCTCGATCGTGATGATGTTGCGCGCGAAACGGCGGTTGATGAAGTCGACCATGGCAGCCAAGGTCGTCGTCTTGCCGGAGCCCGTTGGGCCGGTGACGAGCACGAGACCGCGCGGCTGACTAGCTAAGTCGGTGACGACGCCGCCAGGCAGCCCAAGCGACTCGAAGCTGGGGATGGCGTCGCGGATGACGCGCATGACCACGCCAACGGAGCCGCGTTGGCGCAGCACGTTGCAGCGGAAGCGCGCCACGTTCGGGATGGTGAACGCGAAGTCGACCTCGTGCCTGTGCCTGAACAGTTCACGTTGCGTCTCGCTCATCATGGCGAGCGCGATCTGCTCGGTCTGCTCAGGGGTGAGGGTCGGCACGCCCTCGAACGGGTAGAGCTCACCGTCTATCCGCATGAAAGGAGGGGCGCCCGCCTGCAAGTGGATGTCGGAAGCGCCCTTCACCACGATGTTGCGTAGGACGTCGGCTATCCGGATGCCGCGGCTACCGTTGGCGTCGGTCATAGCGCTCTGCCACAAGTTCGCATCATGCCGTCAGTCTAGGTTCCAGCGGCTGTCTAGGAGTGTGACATACCGCGCGGCCATGCTTGCCTCACAGGATCTTGGAGAGGAACGCCCTCGTACGCGCCTCGTGCGGGTTCGAGAAGAAGTGCTCGGGGCTGCCGACTTCCACTATCTGCCCTGCGTCCATGAAGATGACGCGATCACCGACCTCCCGCGCGAAGCCCATCTCGTGCGTCACGACGACCATCGTCATGCCTTCCTTGGCGAGGTTGACCATCACTTGCAGCACCTCGCCGATCACCTCCGGGTCGAGCGCGCTCGTCGGCTCGTCGAACAGCATGACTTTCGGCTCCATGGTGAGGGAGCGGGCGATGGCGACGCGCTGCTGCTGACCACCGGAGAGTTGGCCGGGGTACTTGTGCGCCTGCTCAGGGATGCCGACCTTCTGGAGGAAGTAGCGCGCGCGCTCCTCCGCCTTCGACTTCTTCCACTTGCGTACGCGGATCGGCGCGAGCGTGATGTTGTCGAGGACCGTCAAGTGCGGGAAGAGGTTGAACGACTGGAACACCATCCCCGTCTCGCGCCTGATCTGGTCGATGGCACGCACGTCGTCGGTTAGTTCGACGCCGTCCACGACGATCTTGCCCTGCTGGTGCTCCTCGAGGCGGTTGATGCAGCGGATGAGCGTCGACTTCCCGGAACCTGACGGCCCGATGATCACGACGACCTCGCCCTTGTTGACGGACAGCGAGATGTCGCGGAGGACGTGGAACTCACCGAACCACTTGTTGAGGCCCTCGATGTCGATGATCGTCTCGCCGGTCGTGGGCGAGTCGGCGCGGACAGAGCTGGGCGCGCTGGCTAGGTCACTCACGCGTTACCTCCGGTGGTGTGAATGGTACCGCGCGCACCGTCACCGCTCGCCCACGCCCAGCCGGCGTTCGAGCTGGCGGCTGGCCAACGACATGCGGTACGCGAAGAAGAAGTAGATACTGGCGATGAACAAGAACGTCTCTAGTTTGACGCCTCCGGTGATGAGCAACGCCTCAGGTTGTCCAGACACGATGTCTCCCACCTTGAAGAAGTCTACGAGCCCGACTATGAAGACTAGCGACGTGTCCTTGAAGAGGCCGATGGCCTGACCGACGATGGCCGGGATGACGGCCCTGAGCGCCTGCGGGAGGACGATGAGGAGAGTAGTCTGCCAGGCGGACAAGCCAAGCGCGCGCGCCGCCTCGCCCTGCCCGCGCGGTACGGCTTGCAGCCCGCCGCGCACGTTCTCGGCCATGTAAGCGGCCGAGAAGAGCGTGATGGCCACGTACGCGCGCATGATGGCTGGGAGCGAGTTGGCGTCCACGTTCAAGATGAGCGGCAACAGGAGCGAGGCGATGAACAACCACATGATGAGCGGCGCGCCACGCACGATCTCGATGAAGCCGATGCAGATGTACTTGATGGCGGGCAGCTTGCTATTGCGGCCCAACGCCAGGGCGATGCCGAGCGGGAAGCTAGGCACGATGCCGGTGAAGAGGATCAGGGTGAGAAGGAACCCGCCCCAGTCGCGCACGGGCACCTTCGTCATGGGTCCAGCCGCCGTGAAGCCAGCCAGCACCAGGTAGCCGAAGACCAGCCACGCGCCCCACGCCCACGGCAACTGCTTGACGGTGCTCTTTGGCCAGCGCGACCCAAGCCCATACCCGATGGCACCGAGAACGAACACCATGGGCCATAGGAAGCGGACGGATGGCCAGAACACGATGGCGATCAGCGCCACGACCGCCACGAACGCCTGCAGCGCCACGAAAGCGCTACCGACGATCGACTTGCGGCCCCCTGCGCCAGCCATGACGCCCATGAGCCCGAGCATGGTGCCGATGGCTAGGAGCGGACGCCACAGGAACTCGGTCGGGTAGCGGTAGGCGCCGAAGAGTTTCATGTTGCGCCACACTTGGCCCCACGAGGCCTCGATGAAGACGAAGTTGATGAGGTTGTAACCCGCCCACACGACCAACACGGCCGAGAGCAGCGTGAGGATCGTGTTGAACGGGCCGCTGAAGAGGTTGCGGCGCATCCAGTAACCGGCGGTCTGCGTCTTGACTGGGGCCGGGCGTGGGGGGATCACGACTGACATATCAACGCTCCACGAGGGCCAAGCGCGCGTTGACCTGGTTGAGGACAACTGAGAACGCGAGGCTGATTGCGAGGTAGGCGCCGATCAGGAGGAGCGCGATAGGTATGGCGGCACCCGTCTGGTTGCTGATGACGCTGGCGATGACGAAGAGTTCCGCGTAGCCGGCAAGCGAGGCGAGCGACGAGTTCTTCGTCAGGTTCAGGTACTGGCTGATCATGGGCGGCAACACGATGCGCATGGCCTGCGGGAAGACGATCAGGCTGAAGGTCTGATAGCCAGACAGGCCGATGGCGCGCGCCGCCTCGGTCTGCCCCTTCGGTACCGCCAAGATGCCGCCGCGCACTATCTCGGCGATGAACGATGACGTGTAGACCACGAGAGCAAGGAGCAACGCCAGGTAGTTGACAGTCAGGCGCATGCCGCCCTCGTAGTTGCTGACGGGCACGTAGGCGCGGCTGAGGACGAGCGCCCCAACTGGCAGGATCTTGGTGTCGGCCACCACTCCTTCAGCTGCGTCCGTTGCCGCGTCGTTCCCGAAGGCCGAGAAGCGCGTGCCTGGCCGCGGTAGCGCGCTCTCTCCGCTCGTGTCGGCCCGCGCCGCGGCGGCGGACTTGAAGAGCGGCGTCCGGATCTGACCATCGCGATCGGATACCAGCATGCGGTTGAAGTCGGTGAGCGTCATCACGACGTCTACCCCGCCGTAACCGCGCCCCGTCTGCGGGTCGATGTCCTCACCTTGGTCGAGACGGTCGTTGTCGTTGCGGTCCGCGTAAACGATGCCGACCGAAGGGAAGTCCGTGATCTCGAGCTTCAAGCCGCTAGCGGCCGCCGCCGCCGGATCGGCGAACGCGACCGTGAAGTCGCTCGCCTCGTGCTTGCCGATGAGCGGGAAGCGGAACGTGCCGCTGATGACCTGGCGCGACTCGACGAGGTTCTGGCTCGTCGTCGTGAGCGTGGCGGCCTTGATGCTGACGTCGACAGGCACGAACGCGGCTGGCCGGGCCTTGCCGTCCACTACGAAAGCGGTGGTGCCGCGCCCTCTATCTGCCTCGTAGGTGAAGGTAAGGTTGTCCGGCACCTTGTCGTTGACGTAGGTGAGCCCGAGGCCGATGCCGGCGACCACTAGGAACGCCACGACCGGGAAAGGCCACACGCGTCCGAAGCTGTCGTTGCGCCGCAACTGCCGCACACGCCACAGGGTTGCGGCGGCCGCCAGGACGACGCCTCCGATGAGATAGGGCACCCAGGCGACGAAATCGTAGGTCGGGTAGAGCGCGGGGAACGCCAGGCCGACGTTGGACATGAGCAGGCCGCCAGGCAGCGCGATCGGGTCGCTTATGCGGGGCGGGAAGGGCAGCAAGATAGCTGAGTACCAGAAGACGATCTGCACGGCGAGGGGAATGTTGCGGAGCACCTCGACGTAGACGCTGGCTATGTTGCGGATGAGCCAGTTGCCAGATAAGCGCATGACCCCGAAGAGGACGCCGAGGATGGTGGCGAGCACCACGCCGACTAGGGCGACCTTGAGGGTGTTCAGGATGCCGATGACGAGGGCGCGCCCGTACGTGTCCGTCACTTCGTACGGGATGGCCCGCTCAGCGATAGGGATGCCAGCCGGCTTGGTGAGGAAAGAGAAGTCGGCGGGAAGGTTAGCCGCCGCCAGGGCAGTTACGACGTTGTTGACTAGCACCCCAACGCCCGCCACTATGAGCACCAAGAAGCCGAGCTGCGCGATGACGCCGATAACCTTGACGTTGCGCCAGAACGGCACTACCGTGGCGCCGCCGCGGGCCGGAGCTTTGGCCTCTACCATCTAAGAGATTCTGCGTGTTCTGTCATAAGGGTTTGGTCGCCTAGCCAGCTAGTGAGTGCTGAGGCGCCTGCTCGCGCGTTGCTGAAACCACGCCGAGCAGGCGCCCCACTGTCTAGCTAAAGGTCAGTTGAAGGGGTACCCGTAGATGAGGCCACCCTCGTAGTACTGGGCGTTGAGACCGCGCTCGAGCCCGAACACGGAGCTGGCCCCGAGGTTGCGCTCGAAGATCTCACCGTAGTTACCGACGGCCTTGATGGCGTTGTAGAAGGCGTTGGAGCTGAGGCCGAAGGCCTGCACGTACGACTCCGCGCCCGGGGCGCCGAGGAGACGCAGGATCTGCGGATCCTTGGCGCTGATCAGCTGCTCGTCGACGTTGGCCTGCGTGACGCCGAACTCCTCAGCGTTGAAGAGCGCGTAGACGGTCCAGCTGACGACGTCGTACCAGTTGTCGTCACCGTGGAGGACGGCTGGCCCGAGGGGCTCCTTGGAGATCACGACGGGCAGGATCTTGTGATCGTCAGGCTGGCGGAGCTGCTGCTGGTAGGAGACGAGACCCGAGGTGTCGGTCGTCCAGCCGTCGCACTGGCCATCGTCGTAGGCGGCGATGAGCACTGGCGCCGTCTCGAAGATGACCGGAGTGAACTGCACGCCGAGGCCTGCGAGCGTGGTGCCGAGGTTCGTCTCGGTGGTGGTACCTGACTGGACGCACACTGAGCGGCCCTCGAAGTCGCGCAGGCTGTTGATGCCGGAGTCCTTGCGCACCATGAAGCCCTGGCCGTCGTAGTAGGTAGTGGGAGCGAAGTTGGCGCCCCAGTCGGTCTCGCGGATGCTGGTGCGCGTGGTGTTCCTGATCAGCACGTCGATCTCACCAGATTGCAGGGCGGTTGGGCGCTCGCCGGCGGTCAGAGGGCGGTAAACGACCTTGGATGCGTCGCCGAAGACGGCAGCAGCGATGGCGCGGCAGAAATCGACGTCGAAGCCCTGGTAATCACCAGCGGAATCTACGTAACCGAAGCCGGGGAGGTTGGCGTTGACGCCGCAGCGGAGCTCTCCTCGGTCCTTGATAGCTTGCAGGCGGCCCTGTGCGAAGACAGTGCTAGCACCTACTAATAGGCTTAGCGCGACGAGGATGCGGACGGTACGTGACATTACTCCACCTTCCTGAGGACTAGCGAATAGGATTTTGACTCCCCTTCGAGGGAGTGAAAGGGGTCTGAGCGACTGTATACGCTGGCGCTGGCCCATGTCAAAGGCCGCCGCGTGCGCGGTACACACAAAAGGCAACTCCAAGCGGCCTGGCAGTCGGGGTAACTGAACGCGCCGAGCGCCCCCTGGGGGGCGCTCGGCGCGAGGCTCGCTGGTGCTAACGCACCTGGTTGGACTGCCTAGGCCCTCGCGGCCTCCGCATGAGCTTCATCGCGCGCTTCATCGCGCGCTTGAAGCTTGGCCTTGATGCGTTTGAGGACCGTCACCTCTTCGAGCGCGCGCTGATCGAGCACGCTGCGGATGTGCCTTATCTCGTAGTTGATGCCGGGGATGACGAGCTGTTCCAGCGCGTTCACGCGCCTGTTCGTCTTCTTGATCTCCTCGCCGATCTTGCGCAGCCGCGTCTCGGTCGCTGCCACTCTGACGATGGCCTCGACGAGCTTGCGGAACTGCTTGGCGGCCTCGAGGGTGGATGCTCCCGCCGTCACTGGCGAGAACGGTAACGACTCGTCGAACGTCGGCGGCAGCACCTGCGGGACCTTGACGCCGAAGATGTTCTCCATCTTCAACGAGATCTCGAGTTCGCCTTGCTGGGCGAGAGCCAAGCTGCCAACGGCCTCAGGGCCGTCCCAGGCATTGGCGAGGAACAGCGCGAAGTACGCCTCGCGGCTAATACGCGACAGGTCGCGGCGCGCCTCGAGTGAGGACTTGACGAGCGCGAAGAACTCACCGACGAGGGCGTCCCGCTTGCGCTTGAGCAGGTCAGCGCCACGGATGGCAAGCTTGACCTGGTCGCGCCTCTGCAGGAGGTTGGATCTAGTCGGAGCGATGTTCTCAGCCATGGCCTACCTCCCTCACGTCAGATCTGGTCTCTGCGAGCGGCGCCCCACAGCTCGTCCATCTTGGCGCCGTAGTACTTGTCTATCTGGTCGTTGGAGAGGCGCGTCAGCTCGCTCTTCGGGAGCTGCGAGAGGATGGCCCACGCGATGGAGAGCGAGTCCTCGATCGAGCGGTTCTCGCTACCCTGGTTGATGAAGTTCTTCTCGAACTCGTCCGCGAACTTCAGGTAGAGCTTGTCGTTCTCGGAGAGCGCGTCCTCACCCGTGATAGCCACGAGGCGCCGCAGGTCGAGCCCGTTGGCGTAGGCGGCCTGTAGCTGGTCGGCGACGTTCTTGTGGTCCTTACGCGTCTTGCCTTCGCCGATACCGTTGTTCATAAGGCGGCTGAGCGACGGGCCCGGGTTGATCGGGGGGTACACACCCTTGTTGTGCAGGGCGCGCGCCAGGTAGATCTGACCTTCCGTGATGTAGCCCGTGAGGTCAGGGATCGGGTGCGTGACGTCGTCGTCAGGCATCGTGAGGATCGGCAGCTGCGTGATGGAGCCCTTGAGGCCCTCGACGACGCCGGCGCGCTCGTAGATGGACGCGAGGTCCGTGTACATGTAGCCGGGGTAGCCACGGCGACCGGGGATCTCTTCGCGGGCGCCGCCGATCTCGCGGAGGGCCTCGCAATAGTTGGTCATGTCCGTGAGGATGACGAGCACGTGGTAACCCTGCTCGAAGGCCAAGTACTCGGCCGCCGTCAGCGCCATCTTCGGGGTGAGGAGGCGTTCTACGGCCGGGTCGTCTGCCTTGTTGAGGAACAGCACGGAACGCGCGAGGGCGCCTGTGCGTTCGAACTCTTGCGTGAAGAACGTCAGCTCGCGCTGCGTTACGCCCATGGCGGCGAAGACGACGGCGAACTCGGTGTCTTCCCCGATGACGGTCGCCTGCCGCGCGATCTGCGCGGCGAGTTCGTTAGCCGGGAGGCCCGAGCCGGAGAAGATCGGGAGCTTCTGGCCACGAACGAGGCTGATGAGACTGTCGATGGTTGACACGCCGGTCTGGATGAACTCTTCCGGCTTGCGGCGCGCGACCGGGTTGATCGGCGCCCCGCCGATGGGGAGGCGCTTGTCTGCCACCACTGCAGGCAAGCCGTCGATCGGGTTGCCCGCACCGTTGAAGCGCCTGCCGATCATCTCGCGCGCCACGCCCAAGCGCGCGACGTTCTCGACGAGGCTGACGGTGGTGCTTGAGAGGTCGATGCCAGAGGTCTCCTCGAAGACCTGCAGGACCGTGAACTCCTTCGACACCTCGATGACCTGCCCGCCGCGCAAGCGCCCGTTGCCGTCCTTGATCTGGACGATGGCGTTGTACGACAGCTCAGGTGCGTTCTGGAGGAACAGCAGCGGTCCTGAAACGTAGCTGACCTCGCTGTAGACCTTCTTGAGTAGGTTGCTGCTCATCTCACTCCTAGCCTTAAGCGGCGACCGCGAAGCCCTTATCGAGCTCGGTCATTACCCCGGCGCGGTACGCAGGGAACTCGTCCTCGGCCACGTAGCGGGAGCGTTGGATCTTCTCGATGATCGGGCTCTTGAGGATCTCATCGACGGTCGCGCCGCTATCGAGCGCGGCCTTGGCCTGGTCGTAGAAGTGCAGCATCATCGTGAGCATGCCGTACGCCTTCGACATGGAGCAGGCGGCGTCGACGGGGTCGTAACCGTTCTGCTGCAAGAAGTCCTGGCGGAGTACGCGGCCTGCCTCGATGACGAGTCGCTCCTGATCCTGGAGGGCGTCCGGACCAACGAGCTGCACGACTTCCTGCAGGTCGCTCTCCTGCTGCAAGAGCGTTACTGCGCGGTCGCGCTGCTCGGGGTAATCCTCGGCCACCGTGCTGCGGTACCACTCTTCGAGGATCGGCGTGAAAAGCGAGTACGAGCGGTTCCAGTTGATCGCGGGGAAGTGCCTGCGGCGAGCAAGCGAGGCGTCGAGGGCCCAGAAGCAGCCCGTGATGCGCAACGTTGCCTGCGTAACCGGCTCGGAGAAGTCGCCGCCTGCCGGGCTGACTGCGCCGATGATGGATACGGCCGCTTCGTCGCCAGCGAGGGTCGTCACGCGCCCACCGCGCTCATAGAACGCAGCTAGACGCGAGGACAGGTAAGGCGGGTAGCCTTCTTCAGCTGGCATCTCCTCGAGGCGCGAGGAGATCTCGCGCAGAGCCTCAGCCCAGCGGCTCGTGGAGTCCGCCATGATCGAGACGGAGTAGCCCTGGTCGCGGAAGTACTCGGCCAGCGTGATGCCGGTGTAGATGGACGCTTCACGGGCGGCCACCGGCATGTTCGAGGTGTTGGCGATCAGCACGGTGCGCTGCATGAGCGGGTCGCCGCTCTTCGGGTCGACGAGTTCTGGGAACTCGACGAGCACGTCCGTCATCTCGTTCCCGCGCTCACCGCAACCGACGTATACGACGATGTCGGCGTTACCGAACTTGGCGATCGACTGCTGAGTGACCGTCTTGCCCGAGCCGAACGGCCCAGGGATGGCGGCCGTTCCACCCATCGCGAGCGGGAACAGCACGTCGAGGATGCGCATGCCGGTGAGGAACGGCGTGACCGGGTCGAGCTTCTTGGCGACGGGGCGCGGCTGGCGCACCGGCCATGGGTGGTACAGCTTGAGTTCGGTGCCGTCCTCGAGCGTGACGACGGCCTTCTCGATGGTGTACTCGCCAGCGGGAGCGACGCTCTTGACGACGCCTGAAGCGGTCGGTGGCACGAGGATCTTGTGCACGAACTGGAACTCGGGCACGGTCCCGATCACGTGACCAGGTTCGACCTTGTCGCCTGGCTTGACGGTGGGCGTGAAGTTCCACTTCGCCTCACGCGAGAGCGAGTTGACGGTGATGCCGCGGTCGATGTAGGTGCCGGACGCCTCGTAGATCTTGTCAAGGGGGCGTTGGATGCCGTCGAAGATGCCGTTGAGCATCCCCGGTCCCATCTCGACAGCAAGGGGCAGACCGGTCGAGATGACATGCTCGCCAACGGTAAGGCCGGCCGTGTCTTCGTACACCTGTACGAACGCCGTCTCACCGTCCAGGCGGATGATCTCGCCGATGAGGTTCTCCTGGCCCACGCGCACGATGTCGTACATGCGCGCGCCCATCATGCCTTCGGCGATGACGGCTGGGCCCGAGATGCGTTGGATCTTGCCTTCGATGGCCATTATCTCTCCTGCTATTCCAGCTTGATGTCGAAGCCGATCGCGCTCCGCACCAAGTCCTTCATGTAAGTTACGGCGTCGTCGCTAGCGCCGAAGGCGGCACCCAGGCTGGGCACGCTCAAGAGCACTGGCAGGTCACGGCCGCGCATGGCGCGCTCGCTGGCCTTGACGGGGTCGTGGATGAGGCCCTCGTCGACCACCACCAGGCCGTAAGCGTCCTCGTGGATGATGTCGTCTAGGGCGCGGACGGCTTCGCTCGGCACGCTGGTGCGTACCTCTACCCCGGCGAGGCGGTAGCCGATGGCCGTCTCCGCGTCGGTGAGCACGACCAACTTAGGCATGCGCGAGCTCCTTCTCGAGCGCCTCGCGCGGCACGCCGTAGAACTTGCCGCGAGCGAGTAGGCGCAGGTGCGCCGCTTCGGCTTCCTTGCGCCTCAAGTAGTCGACTACTACGCCGATGTCGAGGGGGTCGAGGGAGAGCCTGTGGGCGTCAGCGTCGAGGACCTTGCGGATCTCGGCGTCCGCGTCGCTGAGGCTGCCGCCTGCCGCGGCGGCGGCCGCCGCGGCGAAGGTGCCGCCAGCTAGCGCAGCCAGTGCGCTGCCGTCGGTGTCGTTGACGATGGCGTCGAAGGCGGAGCGCTTGATCTCGCGGCCACCGGGAACGAACAGTTCGGCGGCCGCCTGCGCGCCGACGCCGCGTACTTTGAGGGCCGTGCGCAGGTTGGTGCCGTCGATCTCACGTTGCAAGTAGCGCTTGAGCCCGGCCGGGGCGTGAGCCGCGTCCGCGCGCGAGAGCACCGCAGCGTAGTAAGCCTGATCGAGGCTGACTTCGAGCGCGTAGAGATCGAGGTCGTTCTGGTAACGCCGCGCGGCCTTCAGGAAGGCCGTGGTTACTTCCGTGTGGGCGATGGCGAGCACTTGAGCTGCCGCGGACATGTCGCTAGCGACGGCCGCCTGGTCAAGTAGCGTTGGCTTGAGCTCGCCTGCCGGGAAGAGCGAACCTTGGATCTCTTCTAGGCTCTTGCCCGCGTGCTTGCCGCGCGCGATGGCCTTGACGTTCGCAAGGTCGAAGCGCATGAGCAGCATGCCGATGAGTTCGCGCGGGCGACCGTCAGCGAACGTCAAGAGGCCGTGCGCCGTGTGGTACACGTTGCGCGCGACGGCCTGGTCGACGGCACCGAGGCCGGAGCCGCGGGCCTGCGCTTCCTCCAGCTCACGCATGTAGGGCGTCTGCGCGAGGCTGGCGGTGAAGGCGCGGAAGTCGGTCGCGTCGAGCGCCGCCTGGTAGAAGGAGGAGCCCAGGAGCTTCGCCTTCATCCCGCGCACGCGCGCGTTGATGTAGCCGTAATCACTGGACATGACGCCTCAACCTGCCTTGGCGCCGAACAGCGCCGTCGAGACCTCCGAGGCAAGCTCGTTACGCAGCGCGTCGAGCCGACCGTAGAGGGTGTTCTCGATGACGCTGCGGTTGGCGGTGCGGATGCGCACTCCACCCTTAACGTCGTCTGCCGTTTCGACCGGGACGTTTAGGCCAGAGGACTTGACGGCGTCTTCCGCCACGGCGCGGTCCTGCGGCGCCACGACGACGGCGAGGGGCGCCTGGCTGCCCGCGCCTGCGACGGCCTCGGATAGCAGTTTGGTGAACACGGGAACGTAACCTATCGGGTCGCTTGCGAGCTGGTCGAGCTTAGCGCGGGCGTTGTCGAAGACGCCTTGGACGCCGTCGTGCTGGGCGTTAAGCCGCAGTGACGACGCTTCGAGTTGCGCTGCCGACTTGGCGCGTACCAGCGTTGCCTCGCCCATGCCCTTGACGGCGCGGGCACGGCTCGCCTCTAAGGCCTTAGCCTCGGCCTTGGCGTTTGCGACGATCTCCGAGGCGCGTTTCCGCGCCTCGGAGAGGATGGTCTCGATCTCGGTGCTCGCCTCTTTCTCGAGCAGAGCCGAAAGATCAGCCACGCTTATCCGCCGATCTGGTTGTTCAGGAAGAACGCGATGACGAAGCCGAAGATGATGAGCGTCTCTGGAATGACGAGGTAGATCAGGACCTGACCGAAGGCCTCAGGGCGCTCCGCGAGGAGGCCGGCGCCTGCGCTACCGATGGCGGCCTGGGCGATGGCCACGGCGATGGCGGAGAGGCCGATGGCTAGACCAGCGCCGAGGGCGATAAGACCGGCACCGATGCCAGGGCCGCCAGCGGACTGGGCGAAGGCCACCGCACCGACGAGGGCGAACAGGGAGACTGCCGAGAGAACGCGAACTGCTTTACTCATTACTTTCCTCCTAGGAGCTTGAACGGTCTGTACGGTCGGCCGCTTTCATCGTAGAAGCCGAACTTAGTGAAGAACTCGACATACTGCAAACGCAAAGGCTGCAGCGTATGTCCAATGATCGTAAGGGTTATCGCGGTCAGGTGGACGGCCAGACCCACGGCGATGCCGAGGATGGGGCCGATCACCGGCAGGGTGCCTGCGATCGCGAAGCCCAGGTTGGTGGACAGGTTAGCCACCAGTGCGGCGGAGAGGCCCACCGCGAAAAGTCGAAGGTAACTGAGGATGTTGCCAGAGTTCGAGATCAGCTCGACGAGCATGAGCGGCATCTTGGCGAGGACCGTGCAAACCAGGAACACGAGGAACCCAACCGCGACGAGGCCCGTGACCAGCGGGGTAAGCGAGCTGTTGAGGAACGCCCAGGCGAACAGCACGATGGCGGCCAAGCCTGAAGCCATGCCGATGCCTTCGTAGACGTGTCGCATGTCGTGGTGCCTCAAGCCGAAGATGACCCGGATCAGCCAGCCGCCGATCACCTGCAGCACGCCGAAGCCGATGCTAAGGAGCAGCAGGGGCGTGAACACCTCGACGCGGAAGAGCGGGATGTTGATGAGGCCATACCCGGCTTCATGGTGCAGGGTGGTGTAGAACACCGGGCGCCCTGCCGGGAAGCGCTCGAGGACGTTGCCGAAGAACTCACCGAACAAGAAGCCCCACACGAAGGCCCAGGCGGCGCACCAGTAGATGACGGTGCTGATGGGCTTGAGCGCCGCCGCTGGCACGACGATGTTCAGCGGCCCGAGGTCGAGCTTCTTGCCCGCCGCCCCGCGCTTGCGCAAGAGGGTGGCGATGCCGGCGAACAGCAGGCCATAGCCCATGTCGCCGACGACCAACCCGAAGAAGAGTGGGAAGAACACGGCGAGGGTCCACGACGGGTCGAAACTGCCGTACTTGGGCGGCGCGAAGAGCGCGAGCAGACCGGTGAACGGCCGCACCCACGCGGGGTTCTCGAACTTGACAGGCACGCCCTTATCGTGGTGGGCGTCGGCCGCGCGCGTGCTCAGCACGATGTCTGGGCCGAACTGCTTGGTGAGCGAGGCAACGACGTTGTCCTTGTCGCTCGTTGGCACCCAGCCCTGCATGGCGAAACCGTAGCGGCCCTCGGCGAGGTCCTGATAGCGCGCGTAGCGCTCCTGGTGGTTGCGAGCAACGCGGTCGAGGGAGGCGAGGCGCGCGCCTTGCTGCCCGGCGACCTTCGCAAGGTCAGCCTTGATGGCGTCGAGGCGCTGAGGTAGGACCCGAGCGCGCTCCTCCATCATGTGCGCGGCCTTGGCAACGCCCTGGTGAGCGTAACTGTCTGGCAGCATGATCTCGGATACGCCCGCCTTGCCTAGCGCGCTGCGCAGGTCGGCAGCGCGGCCAGCCAACGTGACGGCGACGGCGAGGCGTCCGTTGCGGAACGGCCGGCTGACGAACTCGACAGCGCCACCCAGCTCGTCGGTGACCTTCGGAGCGATCTTCTCGAGGCCGCCGTCTTCGATGAAGAACGCCACGCCCCGCAGGTACTTGGCGTCATCGAGGGGACCTTGGAGGGGGGCGAGGTCGCGTAGGAGCGGCTGGTAGGTCTTGATGAGTTCGAGCTCGTCCGTCAGCTCACCGCGTTCCGCGACGAGGCGTTCGACTTGCTCGGCTACTTGGCCGAGGTCACGCTCGATGGCGACCGGGTCGGCGCCGACCTCGACGCGCGCCTGCGCGTCCGCGTCAACACCGAGTTCGGCGAGCAACGAGCGCGAGCGCGCCACCAGGCGATCCCAGCTCTCCTTCGCCTCGAGGTCGGCGCCGGCGAGCTTCAGTCGCTTGACAGCGTCTTGCGAACCGTCCGGATCGAGCGCATCTACCTGGACGACGCCCAGGTTCTGGAGGCTGGTCAGTACTTCCTTGGCGCGGCTGCGCCGACCGACCACCACCACCTGGTCCATCGTGGCGATCATGGCAGGACCTTCTCCAGGACCGCAGCCACGGCGCGCTCACTGTTGTTCCTTGCCTTATCGCGCAATAGTTCTGCGCCCTCGCGGGCGCTACGCACGATGGCTTCGCGGGCGTCCTCCGCCTCCTTGGCGGCGGCGGCTATGTCGCGCTTAGCGGCAGCCTCGGCACGCGCTTTGGCCTCCTCGACGAGCTTAGCGGCGTCCGCCGTAGCCTGATCGAGTTCGGCTTTCGCTTTAGCCTTGGCTTCCTCGACCTTGCGCACCAGGTTCTTCTCCTGGGTGACTAGGTCTTGGAGCAGTCGTTCTCCTTGAGCTTCCAAGCGGCCCTCCTTCCGTCACACACGTCAACACCGGGACCTTCGTTGGGGCCTGATGTCGTCGGGATCGTTCGTTTCAATTACCTGCTACTTCAGAACGCGGTTGTGCGGCAAAATAGCGCCCCTGACGCGTTTCCGCCCAAACATACCAAGGCAATCTGGGGGTGTCAATCAAGGACATTCGTCCCGACCAGGTAACAGCGCACAACGCCTCGCAGAGTGAGCTCCCGCAACTCGACACCACGAGATCGCCTCACGATACCCTCAAGAACGGCCCCTCAACCGCGCCGTTTACGTTGCTTCGTGAACGACTGCGGGACCCTCAGCCTACGCTCGGCGTCACGCGCCGCCAGCACGCCCTGGATCTCATGCAGTTCGCCATACAGGTCCGTGAGGCCCTCGTCGTCCTCGCCCTTGTCCGCAAGGTCGCGAGCCAACTCTGCGCGCCGCGCCAACAGGCGCGCCCTCCCCTGCTCCTTCTGCTCCTCGAGGCTCACCTCGCGTAACCGCGACATGCTCTTCATCAACTGGTCCTCGACGTCGATGCGGCCCTCCTCCTCTGCATCAGCGCGCAGCAAGCGCTCGAGCACTAACGCACCCTCCTCGTGTTGTTGGTAAACCGCTAGTACGGCGGTAGTGTCGTAGTTAGCCTGCAGGCAATAGCGTTCGAACTCTCGCAGTGCTGAGTCCTCGGCGCCGTCCGGCAGACCCGCCACGACTTGCTCGAGCCGCTCGCGCAACGCACGCGGTTCCATGAGGAGCAGCGCGACGACCTCGAACTCGAGGCGCCGCGCCTGCCCAAGCTCCGTGCGCTGGCGCTGCAAGCCGCGCATCTCCGTCGGCGTTGGCGCCCGCCGCGCTTTGCTAGCCAGCCAGTCATCTAGCCTTGCCACGTCGATGCCGAGGTGCTCGACGACGAGGCGCCGCATCTCGCTCGCCACCGGGTCGAAGACGGCGCGCGGGCGCAATACGCCCTGCAGTTCCTCGAGCACGGCGCGCTGGCCCTCGACCGTCGACTTGTCGTGCCGCTCGAGCACGCGGTTGAAGCGGAACTCGACCTCGCTGACGCCCCGTGCCAGCGCTTGCCGGAACTCATCCAAGTGCCCGCCTAGCACGGCCTCAGCCGGGTCCTTGCCGAACGGCACGGTAACTGCGCTAACGACGAAGGTGCGGCCGACCGCCTGGTCGAGGCCGGCGAGCACGGCGCGTTGCCCGGCCTCGTCCGCATCGAACGCGAGCTTGACCGAGTGGGCGTCGAGGCGCGTGAGGGCATCGCCCTGCTCGGACGTGAGCGTGGCGCCGAGGGCGGCGACAGCGTTGCGCACGCCCACTTGATGGAGGGCGATGACGTCCATGTAGCCCTCGACCACCACCACCTCACCCGTGCGCCTGATGTCTGCGCGGGCCTTGTCTAGGGCGTAGAGCAGCTCGCCCTTCTTGAATAGCTCGGACTCCGGACTGTTGACGTACTTGGGCAGCGAACCGTCCATGACGCGCCCGGCGAACCCCACCAAGCGCGAGAGGCCGTCGCGGATGGGGAACATGATGCGGTCCCTGAACCTGTCGTAGCGCCTGCCGCGTTCGTTCTCGACGACGAGCCCGAGGGTAACGAGGTCGTCCTCGCGCACCCCTTTGGTCAGCGCGTGCTGTAAGAGTCCGTCCCAACCGCTCGGGGCGTAACCCAACTCGAAACCGGCGATGGTGTCCGCCGTCAAGGCGCGGCCCGTCAAGTAATCGAGGGGCGCGCCGCTGAGGTGCGACCGGAAGTAGTCGAGGGCTAGTTGGTTGACGTCATACAAGTCGCGCCTGTGCGGCTCGTTGGCCGACCCGAGCGTGACCTCCACACCGGCCCGCGCGCCGAGAAGGCGCATGGCGTCCGGGAAACTCAGCGACTGCGTGCGCATGACGAAGTCGAAGACGTCGCCCTTCGCATGGCAACCGAAGCAGTAGAAGAAACCCCTGTCAGCGTGGACGTGGAAGCTTGGGGTCTTCTCGCCGTGGAATGGGCAGAGGCCCTTCAGTTGGCCCCTGCCAGCAGGCTTGAGGGCAACGACTTCGCCGATGACGTCGGCGATGTTGAGCCGGTCTTTGATCTGTTCCTTGGCGTCGACGGCCATCTCCCCTCACTCCACTACTCGCCTAGCCGAACGTTACGCCGCGGCGACACCTGCGTCAGTCGTGCGCGCCTATCTCAGACGGGTAAAGCGGCAGGTGGCCGAGTGCGATGACGTCGTCACGCTCGTCGCCCTCCGTGAACACCACCATGGTGGCCACGACGGTCGCGCCGACCTCTGTGAGGATGTCGATGAGGCTCGTGAGGGTGCCTCCCGTCGAGACCACGTCATCGACGATGGCGACGCTCTTGCCGCGCAACTTAGCGACGTCGGCGCCGTCGATCACCAGGAGTTGCGGCTTGCCTGTCGTGATCGAGACCACGGTCTTCGTGATGGCGCCGACCATGTATGGCTTCTCTGTCTTGCGCGCCACCACGTAAGGCAGCCCGCTCCTTACGCTCATGGCGTGCGCGAGCGGCACCGCCTTGACTTCGGGCGTGACGAGGGTCTGAACGCCGTGAGGGAGGCGCTTGACCAACTCCTCCGCCGCGGCCTCCGTCAGGCTCGTGTCGCCAAGCAAGTTGAGGAGCGCAACCGAAACCGCCCCGATGTTCACGACCTGCAGCTCGCGCTCCTGGTCTCCTACGCGAACTCGGTGAGTCTGCATCTTCTAGCCTCCCGCTAGCGCGCCGTATGGGCGCCGCAACCAAGCACCCGCTTCGTGGCCGGAACACCTTACCGCAGTGCGCCGCCGCCTACCGCCTAGTCACCAACGGTCGGGGCAACTGCTGCAGTGTGCGAGCTGCGCAGCTGCCTCGCCTGGCCCGCGCACGACGCGAACACAGCGCTCCGTGGGCTTCAGGGCCGAAGCGGGCCACGTGGTACGGTACGGGACGTGGACGAAGTACGTCTCAGGCCGGCGTCATTGGCCGCCTACGTCGGCCAGGCGCGCCTGAAGCGCAAGCTCGAGGTCTATCTCGAGGCCGCCCGCGACAGGCGTGAGGCCCTAGATCACGTGCTGCTCTACGGCCCACCTGGCCTTGGCAAGACGACCTTGGCTCACATCATCGCGGCGGAGCTAGGCGTCGGCATCCGCGTGACCTCCGGACCAGCCATCGAGAAGCCGGGCGACCTCGCCGCCATCCTCACGAACTCCCTCGAACCAGGCGACGTGCTCTTCATCGACGAGATCCACCGCCTAGGACGCGTGGCGGAAGAGCACCTCTACCCCGCCATGGAAGAGTTCAAGATCGACATCATCTTGGGCCAGGGTCCCGCCGCGCGCTCGCTGCGGCTCGAACTGCCGCACTTCACGCTGGTCGGCGCGACCACTCGGCCAGGGCTGATCACCGGTCCGCTCAGGAGCCGTTTCGGCATCATCGAGCACCTCGATTTCTACTCGGACGACGACCTCGCGACTTCGGTAAGGCGCGACGCCAACGAACTCGGTTATCACCTTAGCGACGAGGCGGCGCTCGAGATCGGGCGGCGCTCGCGCGGCACCATGCGCATAGCCAAGCGCCTCCTGCGGCGCGTGCGCGATTACGCTCAGGTGGCTGGCGACGAGACCATCGACATCGCCCGCGCGAGGCATGCACTAGCGGCTCTCGACATAGACGACGCCGGGCTCGATAGGCGCGACCGCGCCATTCTCAGCGCGCTAGTCGAGCGCTTCGCGGGCGGCCCTGTCGGCCTCGACACGTTGGCGACCGCCGTCTCTGAGGACCGCGCCACCTTGGAAGAAGTGTACGAGCCGTTCCTCATCCAGCGTGGCCTGCTCATGCGCACGCAACGCGGCCGCATGGCGACCCCGGCCACTTATCAGCACCTCGGACTCCCCGTGCCGCAGGCGGCCGCGAGCGAGGCGCCACTCTTCGTGCAGGAACCAGAGGGCCAACGGTGAGCGCCGCGTGATCTCGGGGAGCCTCAAGACTTTCCCACTCGGTGACGTGTTCCAACTCGTGGCGATGAGCCAGAAGTCCGGGATCCTCACCGTTGAACGTGGAGGCGCGCGGGCGCGCGTGTACTTCAGCGTCGGGCGCGTGGCGTACGCCCACCTCAACACCGGCGCTCACTTGGGAGAGATGCTAGTCCGCCTCGACCTGCTTAGCGCCCTCGAGGTGCAAGAGATCCTCATGACCCAGCGGCAAGAGAGCCCAGGCACGCTCCTCGGCCGCATCGCCGTCGACCGCGGCATCCTCACCGACGAGGACCTCGCCATCGCCATCGAAGCGCAGGCCTACGACGTCATCGCGGAGTTGCTCAGTTGGTCGGACGGCGCCTTCGAGTTCGGCGAAGCGGAAGCTAACGCCTCGCAGGCGCCAGTCAGCAACGGCATCGACGCCGCCATGCTACTCATGCGGGTCGTGCATGGCCTTGAGGAGTTCAAGCAGCACGCTGCTCCTCCCGCTGCGATCTTCAAGCGCGCTGGCGACCCGACTCACGTAGAGTTGCCGACCGGCGGCTGGGAGGTCCTCGGCCAAGTCGACGGCAGGCGTTCAGCGCGGACCATCACCGCCGAGCTTGACTTACCGGAAAGCCGCGTCCTAGCCATCCTCGGCGAGTTGGAGAAGCTAGGAGTGGTTGAGCGCTCGCCTTACCAGGCGGACGAACCGATCGTGCTCGTCGTCTCGAGCAGCGCGGCCCTCAACCGCCTCATCAAACTCGCGCTGCAGCGCAGCGGCTTGCGCTCCGCGCACGTCGAGTCCATCGCCGACGTGTTCAGCGGCATCAACGAGCACCACCCCAGAGCCCTCGTCGTTGACGACGTCACCAACGAGGCGTGGGAGTTCGTCCGCGAGTTGCGCAAGAGCGCAGCGCAGGGCCACCTTCCCGTGCTCGTCCTCGTCGACAAGGCACCACGCGGAACGCTCTTCAGGCCGCTCCCACGCGCGGAGTGGCTCATCAAGCCGTTCCACGAACTCGAGTTGCAGCAACAAGTCACCAGCCTCGTTGGCAAGAGCAAGATCGCCTGAGATAACCCCCAACCTGCTACTTGACTGTGACGAACGCGCGCCCCACCCTCTCGCCTGTCGATACACTCCGGGCGTAAACGCGACGTTAGTTCGAGTGGCGCGCCGCGCTGGCGTGCCCGGTTGGCTCCGGTCATCCGCGGAGCCAACGGCCCGGAACCCGTGCCGGGATCGTCGCGTCCATGCGCGCGAACCCGTCCCCTGACGACAGGTTCGCCGCAGAGATCGGAGAGGTGACAGTCGTGAGGAAGATCTTCATCCTGCTGATAGCACTGCTCGTGGCTGGGGGAGTAGCACTCGCCCAGACCATAGTCACCGTCGCTGCTGGCGCAGTTGGCCAGGAGCTTGAACTGACTCGCGCAGCCGCCGCCCGCTACATGGCGCTGCACCCCGACGTCACGGTGAACGTCCTCGAGACGCCGGACCTGACGGACAACCGGCTAGCGCTCTACCTGCAGATGTTCGAGGCGAAGTCATCGGACGTCGACGTCTTCCAGATCGACGTGATCTGGCCAGGCGACTTGGCTGAGCACTTCGTCGACCTCTACGACTACGGCGCTCGGGAGGTAGCTGACCAGCATTTCCCCGCGATCATCCAGAACAACACCGTCGACGGGCACCTCATCGGCATTCCGTGGTTCACGGACGCCGGACTCCTCTACTACCGCACCGACCTGCTCACCAAGTACGGCTTCTCCGGACCGCCAACTACTTGGGCGGAGCTGACGAGCATGGCGCAGACCATCCAGGACGGCGAGCGCAGTGGCGGCAACCCGGACTTCTGGGGGTTCGTCTGGCAAGGCAACAGCTACGAAGGCCTCACCTGTGACGCACTCGAGTGGGTCGCCTCGTTCAATGGCGGCACCATCGTCAGCCCAGAAGGCGTCGTCACCATCAACAACCCCAACGCCATCGCCGCGATCAGCACGGCGGCCGGCTGGGTTGGCACCATCTCTCCGAACGGCGTAACCAGCTTCGGTGAGGAAGAAGCGCGCAACATGTGGCAGGCAGGTAACGCCGCCTTCATGCGCAACTGGCCGTACGCCTACAGCCTCGGCAACGCTAAAGACAGCGTGATAGCGGGCAACTTCGACGTCAGCCCACTGCCGGCTGGTCCGGACGGCAAGCCAGCGGCCACGCTCGGCGGTTGGCAACTCGCGGTATCCAAGTACAGCAAGGACCCGGCTGCGGCGGCGGACGTCGCCCTCTACCTCGCCTCGTACGACGAGCAGAAGATCAGGGCCATCGACGGCTCACTCAACCCGACCATCATGGCGCTCTACCAGGACCCAGACGTCCTCGCGGCCGTGCCGTTCTTCGGTTCGCTGTACGACGTGTTCACGAACGCCGTGGCGCGGCCGTCGACCGCTACCGCTCCTAACTACGCCGCCGTCTCACGCGCGTTCTACACGGCCGTGCACAGTGTCCTCACGGGGCAAGCGACCGCGGCTGACGCCGTTGCCGAGGCCGAAGCCGACATCGAAGACGTCACCGGCTTCCCTTCCGGTCAACCGTAGGCAACCTGGTCAACTGGCCTAACCAGTGGGGCCGGCGCGGGCTACCTCCCGTGCTGGCCCCGCCCTTGAGCGTCAACCATGCGCAACCGCAGCCAGCACTTGCGCATGGGGGCACGGCAGCGCCAAGCGCTGACGGAACGGAGGACAGATGAGCGACGCCAACGAGGCGTCGGCAAGGCGGCCCGCCAGCGGGCCCCATGCCACGGGGGGCGATGACGACGCACGTGAGCGCCCGGCTAAGCGCCGCATCTCGCAGTTGTTGCGCCAGGAAAGGCGCACGGCCTACTTCCTGCTGTTACCGACGTTCATAGTCCTGGCGGTCATCGCGGCGTACCCGTTCGGGCAGGTCGTCTACTCGAGCCTCACGAACGCCAAGTTCGCCAGCTCGCAGCCGACGAGCTTCATCGGACTAGAGAACTACCGCACCCTGCTGGCCTTCACGATCCGCGAGTTGCCAGCTCAGCTAGACGAAGCGGGCCAGCCCGTAGTGCTGAACGGCAAGGTGCAGTACGTGTCCGCCGTCAGCATCTTGCCGCGCTCACCGACTCGTTACCGTCAGGTGTTCCAGTTCTCGCTGTTCGGCAAGCGCTACGTGCTGGGCGCCATCTCGGCCGACTTCGTAAGGTCCGTGTGGGACACCGTGGTGTTCACCGTAGTCGCCGTCGCCTTCGAAACCGTTCTCGGCATGATCATCGCCCTGACGCTCGCTAGTCGGTTCCGTGGCCGCGGCGCCATGCGCGCTGCGATGCTCGTGCCGTGGGCTGTCATCACCGTGGTGTCAGCGCGCATCTGGGAGTGGATGCTGCAGCCAACGCGCGCCGGGCTGTTCAACACCGTCGGCTCCTACCTCGGACTTAGTGACGGTCGCACCGACTTCTTCGGCAACCCAGCGCTGCAGTTGCCGAGCATGATCATGATGGACGTGTGGAAGACCACGCCCTTCATGGCGCTGCTCCTCCTCGCCGGGCTCGCCACCATCCCGGCAGAGTTCACGGAGGCCGCCAAGGTGGACGGCGCCGGTCCGCTCAAGCGCTTCTTCCGCATCACGTTGCCGCTACTGACGCCGACGCTCGCAGTGGCGCTGATCTTCCGCACTCTCGACTCCCTGCGCGTGTTCGACATCTTCCAGGTCGTGCTCGGCAACCAGCGCTACTCGATGGCGAGCTTCGCGCAAGACATGCTCATCAGCCGGCGCGACATGGGGTTATCCTCCGCAGCTTCCGTGACCATCTTCGTGATCATCTTCGTCTTCGCGCTCCTCTACGTTCGCTCCATGAAAGTCGACACCCAGTGACACCTGCCGCTAGGTACAAGCGCCGCCGAGCGTTACGGCACGCCACTGGACGCGTGTTCTTCTGGCTCCTCATCTTGGTGCTGCTCGTATATCTCCTGTTCCCGTTCTACTGGGCGTTCATCTCGGCGCTGAAGACGCAAGCCGAGCTCATCAAGACGCCCGCCACGCTGTGGCCAGACAACCCCGTGCTGACTAACTTCAAGGCCGTGCTTGGCAACGACCGCTTCGTGCGGGCGCTCGGCGTCTCCACCTTGGTCGCGTCTAGCGTGACGCTGCTCTCCCTCATCGTCGGGTCGTTCGCCGGTTACGCGCTCGGCAAGATGCGCTTCGCTGGCCGTAGCGCGTCGCTCTACGTCATCCTCGCCATGACCATGTTCCCGCAGATCGCCGTGCTGGCCGGGCTGTACGCCGTCATCAGGCTCCTCGGGATGCCAGCAGTGCCAAGCATGATCCTCTCCTACATGCTGTTCACGTTGCCGTTCACGGTGTGGGTACTAACCTCGTTCTTCCGCGGGCTACCGGACTCGCTGCTGCAGGCCGCGCAAGTCGACGGGGCCACCCTCATTCAGGCGTTCCGGTACGTGCTGCTGCCCTTGACCGCACCCGCGCTAGTGACGACTGGCTTGCTGGCGTTCATCCAGGCGTGGAACGAGTACCTCTTCGCGCTTACGTTCACCGTGATCGACCCGCCTGCGCGCACCGTACCGGTTGCCATCGCGCTCTTCACGGGGGAGATTGCGCGCCAGGAACCGTTCGGTGAGATCATGGCGGCGGCGGTCATCGTCACCATCCCCCTCGTTGCGCTCGTGCTCATCTTCCAACAGCGCATCGTGGCTGGCCTAACGGCCGGCGCGGTGAAAGGGTGAGGCTAGTCAGTCGACGAGGCCCAGCTCACGCAGGCGGGCCGCGATGGCGTCGAGCGCTTCCGGGTTGGCTATCACTTCGCGGTTCGGGACTGGCATGCCGTTGACCAGTTGAGTGACGGCCAGCTCCATGGCCTTGCCAGACCGCGTGCGCGGCAGTTGCGGCACGGAAATGACGCGCTTCGGCACGTGACGCGGCGACGTGGCGCCACGGATGGTGCGTTTGATGAGGTCGACGAGGGCATCGTCGAGGACGGCGCCCGGCCTGAGGGTAACGAGGAGCCACACCTCCTGGTCGTCAGCTGCGCGCCGCGCCACGGCAACCGCTTCGACCACCTCAGGTAGTTCTTCCAATGGGCGATAGATCTCGGCCGTTCCGATCCGCACGCCGCCCGGGTTGAGGGTGGCGTCCGAGCGCCCGTAAACGACGATGCCGCCGTGCGCGGTGCGCTCGACGAGGTCGCCGTGCCGCCACCAGCCTGGGTAGGTTCCGAAGTACGCGGCCTCGTAGCGCGCGAAGTCGGGGTCGCCGAGGAAACGTAATGGCATGGAAGGCAACGCCTTAGCGCACACTAGCTCTCCCGGTTGCCCAGTTACGGCCGACCCCTGGCCGTCGACGACGCGCAAGTCGACGCCGAGGCCCGGCGCCTGGATCTCGCCTGCATACACGGGAAGGGTCGGCACCCCGAGCATGAAGCAACTAACGATGTCGGTCCCACCCGAGATCGACGCCAGATGCACGTCGCTCTTGACGTCGCGATAGACGTACTCGAAGCTGTGAGGCGACAGCGGCGAGCCTGTCGAGGCGATCGTGCGTAACGCGCTCAGGTCGCAGCTCGCGCCCGGCCGCAGGCCCCTCTGCTCCAGTTCCTGGAGGAAACGCGCGCTCGTGCCGTAGAAGGTGACGCCGAGGCGTTCGGCTAGTCGCCACGTTGCCAGGGCGTCTGGCCACGTCGGCGCGCCGTCGTAGAGCACGGCCGTTGCGCCGCTCGCCAGCACGGAGACGAGCCAGTTCCACATCATCCAGCCCGTCGTCGTGAAGTAGTAAACGACGTCCCCTGGCACTATGCCGGAGTGAAGCGCGTGCTCCTTGCGGTGCGTGAGGAGCGCACCGCCTGCCCTATGCACCATGGCCTTCGGCACGCCGGTCGTGCCTGAGCTATACAACGCGTAGAGGGGCTGGTCGAACGGCAGTTCCGCGAACGTTAGCGGCGCGCCAGCGTGCGGTCTCAGCCACTCGTCCCACGTCTGTGCAGCGGGCAGGCGGGCCCCCTCGCCTGGGTAAGGGAGTTCGACAACCTGTAAACCGGCAGGCAAGCGCTGGCGCAGGGCAGCGACGGTGGCGCTGGTGTCATGCGGTTTGCCAGCGTAGCGGTAGCCGCCAGTGGCGAGCAGCACCTTCGGTTGCACTTGAGCGAAACGCGCACTGGCGGCCTCCGCGCCGAAGTCTGGGGAGCAGGACGTGAACAGGGCCCCAAGCGAGGCGCTGGCTAGCAGCCCAACGACTACCTCAGGCACGTTGGCGGCGAAGGCGGCCACGGCGTCGCCCTCCCCTACTCCAGCGGCCACCAACGCTGCCCGCGCGGCCGCCGTCTCGTCCCTGAGTTGCGCCCACGACAGCCGCCGCTCGCTACCGTCCTCAACGACTGCGATGAGGGCGGTGGCGTCCGCGCTAACGCCGGGCGGGTAGAGCAGCGCGTGGGCGTAATTGAGGGTGCTGCCCGCGAACCAGCGCGTGTGCGGCATCGGCTCGGGAGATAAAGCGCGCACCCCGCGCACCTCGAACGGCAGTCGTAGTTCGGTGGCGAGCAGGTTCCAGAAGGCTTCTGGTTGCTCAACGCTCCAAGCGTGAAGGGCCCAGTAGTCGGGTAGCGTCTCACCACTGGCGCGTTCGGCCGCCAACCTGAAGATGGTCATGGCGCTAGCCTGCACGCTGCTCGCAGAGGGGGTCCAGAGTGGCGCGTCCGCTTCGATAGGTGTCAACTCCTCCCGCGAGGCAAGCGCCGCGGCACGTACTACTGAGGGATGCTGACGTCAGTGTACCCTTGGGCATGTTCTCTCGGCGCGGCGGCGTTCACGAGACGCGCCAAGACTCGCGCATAACTAGCAGTGACTGGGCGCAGTTGCGGCGGGCGTTCTCCTTCTTGAGGCCTCACCGGGCGTCACTCATCGGCGGCGTTGCGGCCGTCGCGATCTCCGGCGGGCTAGCGCTCCTCTTCCCGCTCCTCATCCGCGACCTGCTCAACTCGGCCTTCGCGCCCGGCGCAGCGGTCAACAGCGCCGCGGCTCAACTCAACCGCGTTGCGCTCATACTGCTCGGGCTCATGCTCCTGCAGGCGTTCTTCAACTACCTGCGCATGTTCCTCCTCGGCCGCATGGGCGAGGCGGTAGTCGCCGACATGCGCAAGCGCGTGTTCGACCACCTCATCAACTTGTCAGTGCGCTTCTTCGAGGACCGCAAGACCGGCGAGATCACGTCGCGCTTGACGGCCGACATCGCCACCTTGCAGGGCGCCGTCTCACTGCAGCTCGCGCAGTTCGTCAACCAAGGCGTGACGCTGCTCGGCGGGATGGCGGTCCTGCTCGTGCTCGAGTGGCGGCTTACGCTGCTCATGCTCGCCGTCATTCCCGCGTTGGTGGTGGCGGCCGCGTTCTTCAGCCGCGGGTTGCGCCGTTCCAGCACCGCCTTCCAGGACGACCTCGCGTCCGCCAACGCCACGGCGGACGAGGCCATAACGTCCATCCGCGTCGTCAAGTCGTTCACGGCAGAGGGCTGGGAGGCGGAGCGTTACGGCGCGGCGATCGAGCGGTCGTTCCAGAGCGCCCTGGTGAGGGTCAAGCTGCGCGCGTACTTCATTCCAGCCGTCATCCTCGGCATGTCGCTAGGCCTCGCGCTCGTACTCTGGTACGGCGGTCGGCTGGCGGTGGCTGGGGCGTTACAGAGTGGCGACCTCGTCGCTTTCCTCCTCATCACCGTGTTCGTGGCTGGGAGCATCGGGACGTTCACCGACTTATGGGCGCAGTTGCAACAGGCGATTGGCGCCTCGAAGCGCATCTTCGAGCTGTTGGACGAGGCGAGCGACCTGCCCGAGGCGCAGGAGCCGGTGCGCCTCACTAACGTGCGCGGCGAGGTGCGGCTCGAGGACGTCACGTTCGGCTACGGCCGCGGAGGCGACGCCGTGCTGCGCGGCGTCAGCCTAACCGCCCGGCCAGGCGAGGTCGTCGCGCTCGTCGGTCACAGCGGTGCAGGCAAGAGCACCCTCGTGAGCCTGGTTTCGCGCTTCTACGACGTCACCTCGGGGCGCGTCACCCTCGACGGCGTGGACGTGCGTGACCTCGCAACCGCGGACCTGCGGGGCCTCATCGGGTTAGTGCCGCAGGAGACTCAGCTCTTCTCAGGCTCGGTAATGGAGAACGTGCGCTATGGGCGGCCGGGCGCCACCGACGCCGCCGTCAAAGCGGCGAGCGTCGCCGCGAACGCCGACGGCTTCATCGCCGCACTGCCGCAGGGTTATGCCACCCAAGTCGGGGAGCGCGGCGTCATGCTCTCCGGCGGGCAACGTCAGCGCCTCGCCATAGCCCGCGCTCTCCTCAAAGACCCGAAGATCCTCATCCTCGACGAGGCAACGAGCTCCCTCGACAGCGAATCGGAGTCGCTGGTGCAGGCCGCACTCGAGGTCCTCATGCGCGGGCGCACCACCTTCGTCATCGCTCACCGCCTCGCGACGGTGCGGCGCGCGGACCGCATCGTGGTGCTTGCTGACGGCCGCATCATCGAGAGCGGCACTCACGACGAGTTGCTCGAGGCGAGAGGCGCTTACGCCGACCTCTACGAGTTGCAGTTCAAGCGCGATACCACCGCCAACCTGGTCACCGGTAGCGCCGGGGGCCGCGGTTAGCCAACCGCGAAGTACAATGGCAGGTCATGTCCCTGATCGTGAAAGCGCCGTACACGCCTAAAGGCGACCAACCTGAGGCCATCTCCGGCTTGGTAGGCGGCCTGCAAGACGGCCTGCGCTTCCAGACCTTGCTTGGCGCGACGGGGACAGGCAAGACCTACACGATGGCGAAAGTCATCGAGGCGGTGCAGCGCCCAGCGCTGATCCTAGCGCCCAACAAGGTATTGACGGCGCAGCTCGCGGCCGAGTTCCGCGACTACTTCCCGGACGCCGCCGTCGAGTTCTTCATCTCCTACTACGACTACTATCAACCGGAAGCGTACGTGCCTTCTCGCGACCTGTTCATCGAGAAGGACGCGAACATCAACATGGAACTCGAGCGCTTGCGGCACTCGACGACGCGCTCGCTCCTAACGCGCCGCGACGTGATCGTGGTGGCGTCGGTTTCTGCCATCTACGGTTTGGGCTCGCCTGAGGAGTACGAGAAGCTTCACCTCATGCTGCAAGTCGGCAAGCCCCTCCCGCGCGACGAGATCCTCGCCACCCTCGTCAGGCAGCAGTACGAGCGCAACGACGTCGAGTTGGCTGCCGGTAGGTTCCGGGCGCGCGGCGACGTCGTCGAGGTGTGGGCGGCGTATGAAGAGCGTCCGCTGCGCATCGAGCTGTGGGGTGACGAGGTCGATCGCCTCACGATGATCGACCCGGTAACGGGCGAGGAAGTGGCCGAGCTCGAGAGCGCCATGGTCTTCCCCGCCAAGCACTACGTGACGCCATACGACAAGCTCGCCCCAGCGGTCGAGGAGATAGAACACGACCTCGCTACGCGCCTGGCGTACTTCGACGCGACCGGCAAGCTGCTCGAGAAGCAGCGCCTGAAGGAGCGCACGGCGTACGACCTCGAGATGCTGCGCACGCTCGGCTACTGCTCCGGCATCGAGAACTACTCCCGCTACCTGGAGCGCCGCGCTCCGGGCAGCACGCCAGGCACGCTCCTCGACTACTTCCCGGACGACTACATCACTTTCCTCGACGAGTCGCACGTCATGCTCCCGCAGGTGCGCGGCATGTTCAACGGCGACCGCGCGCGCAAGCAGACCTTGGTCGATTACGGCTTCAGGCTGCCTGCCGCGCTCGACAACCGCCCCCTTACCGAGGAGGAGTTCCTCACCAAGGTCGGTCAGGCCGTGTTCGTCAGCGCAACGCCCACAGAGCGCGAGCTCGGCATGTCCGACTTGGTCGCCGAGCAGGTCATCCGCCCGACCGGCCTCGTCGACCCAGAGATCTCGATCAAACCGAGCAAGGGCCAGATCGACGACCTGCTCTTCGCTGCCAGGGCGCGCGCCGAGCGCGGCGAGCGCGTGCTCGTCACGACGCTAACGAAGCGCATGGCCGAGGACCTCACCGAGTACCTCGCGACGAAGGGCATCAGGGTGAGGTACATGCACTCCGACATCGACGCGGTCGAGCGCCAGGTCATCATCCGCGACCTGCGCCTTGGGCACTTCGACGTGCTGGTGGGCATCAACCTCCTGCGTGAGGGACTCGACCTGCCGGAGGTCAGCCTCGTCGCCATCCTCGACGCGGACAAGGCCGGCTTCTTGCGCAGTGAACGCTCCCTCATCCAGACCATCGGGCGCGCAGCGCGTAACGTCAACGGTGAGGTGTTCCTCTACGCGGACGAGACGAGCGAAGCCATGCGCCTAGCCATCGACGAGACGAACCGCCGCCGCGCGAAGCAGGTGGCGTTCAACGAACTGCACGGCATCACGCCGGAGTCCATTCGCAAGCGCGTCCACGACGTCATCCGCGGTCACGAGGACGATGCCGTCGACGAGGTGCAGGCGCCCCTTGACCCGTGGGAACGTGAGTTGCTGTTCGACGACACGAGGCAGGAGTTGGCCGAACTTGAGAACGAGATGTGGGAGGCGTCCGAGAAGCTCGACTTCGAGAAGGCGGCAGCCGTGCGCGACCGCATCCGCGAGCTAGAGGCGCGCTTGCAGGGGCGCGAGGTGCTGATGACGCCGCTGCCTGGCCAGGCGAAGCGCGGGACGCCGGGCGCAAAGGTCGAGGCGGCAGGGCGCACGCGTAAGGCGCGGGCCTGACGGGGACGAAGTGCGGCAGCGCCAGCATGTTGGAGGAGAGTCGTTGCGATCCGGCGGGGGTAGGGTTCAGCTAAGACTGCTGGTGACGCTAGTCCTGGCGAGTTGGTGCATGGCGCTAGCCCAACCGTTGGCGGCCGCTGGCGGTTGGGCTCGCCCCGTTGAAGTGCCAACTGAGCGCCCTGCCGCGGCGGTCGGCGTGCGCGTAACGACTAGCGGCAGCGAGCTCGTGTGGGCGGATCAGCAGGGCGTGTGGGTGAAGCCGAACGGCGGCGACCCTACGCTCCTGGCGGCCGCCCAGAACGTTCGCGGCGTTTCTGCTGGCGACGCGGGCGGCGAACTAGCGGTCGCTTGGGCGCAGCGTGACCGCAACACCGGGCAGTACGGGCACTTCGTGTGGCGCGCTGGGCAGGTCACGGAACTGTTCACGGACCCCGTAGAAGTCGCCCTCGACTTCGTAACGCTAGAAGGCGCCACCTACGTGGCGGGCACGCTACGGCGCCAAGGCAACGCGCAACTGACACTGCTCCCCCTGAGCGGCGGGGCGCCTGTAGTCTTGCGCACGACCCCGCTGTCCGTGCGTGGGCTCACCTTCGCCGCGGCGCCAACTGGCGCCCTGTGGGCAGCGTGGCTGGAGGGCAAGACCGAGCGAACCGAGTTCGGCGTCAACGCAGAGTGGCACGCTTACGCCTTGCTGGTGGACGGCAGTGGCGCGGCGCTACCACTCGACCTCGGCAACGCCGACGTGACTGATGAACGCCAACGCGCCGTGATCGCGGCCGCACCGGGCGGCGCTAACGTCATGTGGAGCGCCGAGGACGGCGGCCTGCAACTAGCGAGCGTGGCTGGCGCGACCGGCACCCTCGAGCGCGGCCAACTAGTCGAGCTTGAGGAGACGGGCAGGCCGCTTGCTGGCGCCTGGCCCTACTTCTACTGGACTGGGGGCTCGAGCTTCAAGCGCATCGACGCTAGCGCCCCCCAGGCCGCGACGGCGACGAACATCTTGTGGTCACCCGTGACGGTGGAGGGCGCGGCCTTCGGGCACGCGGGCGCTGCCTCGGAACCTGGTCTTGCTGTGCTCGCCTGGTACGGCAGGGCGCAAGGTGGCGGCGTTGCCATCTATACGGCAGACGACGCCGCGCCGATGCCCCTTACTCCCTTAGACCGCATCGCCCGCCTCATGGGGTGGAACCCATGGTTCGTTGCCGAGCAGGCCATCGGGCAGGCGCTGACGGCGCTGCTCGTCGGCGTCCTTGGCGTCCTCGCGTTCGTTCCTTACCTCCTCATCACCGCGCCGCTCACGGCGCGGGCCGTCAGCAGGCGCGCCCGTGCCGGCAAGGCGGGACTTGGGCGCGGGGCGGGCGCCGGCTTGATCGTGGGAGCCATGCCCCTACTCGCTGCCAGCGTGGCTCTCGCGCTTACCGGCGTCTATGGGCACACGGCGCCAGTAGCAACGGTTGCCGTCGTGGCAGCCGCCCTCCTCGTCGGGCTCGGGGTTGCTTATCTGGTTGCCGGGAGAGGCGACCGCGAGGTGCAAGCGAACTTGCTGATCGCCGCCGCCCTCACCGTCTTCGGGAGCGTCACGGTCTGGTCGTTCATCACCTACCCAGCGTGGGCTCCACTAGTTGGCCTGACGTGAGGCACGCCGCTCGTGGGGCGTGTGATGCGTGTGTTAGGCTTGGCAAGCATGAATTTTGAAGTGGGTGACCACGTCGTTTACCCGTCTCAGGGCGCTGGGGTGGTGGCTGAACGGACCTCGCGTGTAGTGCTCGGGCAAGCTCACGAGTACCTCAAGGTCGTCTTCGTTAGGGGCGACATGGAAGTGCTCGTACCCATCAAGAAGGGCCAGGAGGTCGGCTTACGCCACACCGTTGACAAGGAGGAGGTGGCGCGCCTCATCGACTCGATCAAGGCGGCCGACCTGACCCTCCCGGCGCAGTGGCCACCGCGCTTCCGCGCCGAGCAGGACATCCTCTCAGGTGGCAGCGCGTACGACTTGGCGCGCCTCATCGGGGTGTTGGCCAAGCGCGACGCCGAGAAGGGCCTAGCAGCCACCGAGCGCGAGGTGCTCGATAGCGCCCGCACCATGCTGAGTAGCGAGCTGGCCGTCGTGCTTGACGTCGAACTTGGCGCGGCAGAGGACATGTTGACTGCGGCCATGGACGTTCACACCGTGTGACAGAAGAACCTTCGGCGAAGAGCGGATCACCCTTGACCGCGCGTTCGCGCGTCGCCGCGCTCCTCGACCAGTACGGCCTGAGGGCCGACAAGGGGTTCGGGCAGAACTTCCTAGTCGACGAGGCGGCGCTCCGTGCCATCGTCGCCGCCGCCGCCATCGCACCTGGCGACCACGTCCTCGAGGTCGGTCCAGGGCTAGGGGTGCTGACTCGCGCCCTCTTGAACGCTGGCGCCAACGTCACGAGCGTAGAGCTGGACGCCAGGCTCCTCCCCTTGCTGAAAGCGGAGTTCGCCACTGAGTTGGGCAAGGAGGGGCCGGGACGGCTTGACCTCGTACACGAGGACGCTTTGCGCTTCGACCTCGCCGCCATGCCCATGCGCTCCAAGCTCGTTGCGAACTTGCCCTACAACGTTGCCACGCCGATCGTCGCGCGCGTGCTCGAGTCTGGGCGCTTCTCGCGCCTCGTCTTCTTGGTGCAACGGGAGGTCGGCGAGCGCTTGAGCGCCGCTCCCACCTCGCCAGCGTACGGGGCGCTAACGCTGCTCGTCGGGCACTTCGGGCGCGCGAAGCTCGTAAGGCACGTGCCGCCCGGCGCCTTCCTCCCGCCACCGAAGGTGACTTCCTCAGTCGTGCGCATAGACACTGACGAGTCAGCCACGCCAAACCCGGCGCTCTTCAAGCTCATCCACCAAGGGTTCGCGCACAGGCGCAAGACGCTCGTCAAGAACCTTGTCTACGCCGGCTTCGAGCGCCCTCAGGCCGAAGCGGCCGTCACCGGCATCGGCCGCGACCTGAGGGTGCGCGCGGAAGAGCTCGACCACGCCGCCTTCGTCGCCTTGGCTGCCGCGCTTGATGGTGCTAGACCCACGGCAGACGTTTCCTCATGAAGTGGTGAGTATACTGACCTAAGCAACAACATCTTCCCGGCGGCCCCGGCATCACGCTGGCCCGGCTGTGTCGGTAGGAGCGAATTAACGAATGGCCCACTTCTTCGTGGTCGGCGACGCAACTGTCGATCAGATGTACTTCGTCAACGACTTCCCCGAACACGGCGGCGAAGTCCAAGCTATACGTGCCGTAATGGAGCCAGGCGGCTCTGGCGGCACGGTGGCCGCCGTCCTCGCGCAGCTCGGCAACCCGACTCGCATCGCCACGCGCGTAGGGAGCGGGCCGTTCTCGGCATTGGCGCTACGCAATATCGTCGCTGCAGGCGTCGATACCAGCCTCGTCCAGCACGACCCAGACCTCCAAACGAGCTCGATCATGCTCCTCATCACCCCGGACGCGCAGCGCACCATGGTCAGCGCAGCCGGCGCCAGCCGCCACCTCGACTCCGCGGAACTGAAGGAGTCGGACGTTGCCGCCTGCGACGCCCTCGTGATGAGCGCGTACAGTCTGATCAGCGGACCGCAGAAGGAGTACGCGCTTCAGGCGCTCGCGTACGCGCGCAAGCACAAGCTCACTACCTTCGTCGACTTGGGCACAGGCGCCGTGAAGGCCATGCAGCACCGCCTGATCTCCGTCCTCAGCGGCGTGGATTACTGGCTCATGAACGAGCACGAGCTTTACCTCCTCACTGGCCGCACGTCGATCTCGGAGGCCGTGCACGACTTACGTGACGCCGGCATCGAGCAGTTAGTCGTCAAGGTCGGCGCCATGGGCTCCATCGTCATCAACTCAGAGAGCAACGAGCTGATCGAGGCGCATGAGATAGACAGCGTGGTCGACTCGACGGGCGCAGGCGACTACTACACGGCGGCGTTCGCGCACGCCATCATGGCCGGACACGACATGCACTGGGCCGCGCGCTACGGCAACGTGGCAGGGGCGCTCAACACCACGGTCGTCGGGGCGCAAGGCCTAACGATCGATGAGGAAACGCTGATGCGTCACGCAGCGGTGCTGGCCGATGCGCCGGCCTGAAGGAAGGGTGCGGCGGGCCGCCTCGGTACGCGCCGCGCTCGTCTTTCTACTGCTCGCCGTCGTTGGCGGCACCGCCATGGCGCAGGGTCAAGGGTTCGCGGAACGCTTCGATACCGCCTGGAACCTCGTCGCCACGCGCTACTGGCATATCGAGCGCACCGGCGTCGACTGGCAAGCGGTGCGCGACGCGTACCGGCCACGCGCGCTAGCTGCCACTGACGACGCTGGCCTCTACGAGGTCCTCGAGGAGATGTACTCCCTGCTGGGCGACGACCACTCCGTGTTCGTGCCGCCAGCCAAGGTTGCCAAGGTGAGGGCCGAGTATGGCGACCTGCCTTGCATCATGGTGTTCGGTAGTGGGGCGACGCTCCCCGCCCTCAACCAGGCGTTGGCGGCAGGCAGTTGGAACAGACTGCTGAGGTTGCAGGCGGACGGTTACGCCCTCAGCGGTGAAGGTCACGTCGCCAACGTCAGCTACGGGCTAACGGACGGTGGCGTTGGTTACGTGCGCCTGCCAGACTTGGCGAGCGACGGCGCGGCAGAAGCAGTGCGCGTCGCCGTGACCGACCTCGAGGAGGCCGGCGCCTGGTCATTAGTCCTAGACTTGCGCGGCAATCCGGGCGGTCGGCTAGTGACGATGATGCAAGTCGCTGGCGTGTTCACCCGCGGCTTCTTGTGGCGGGCCATCACGAGCTGGACCTTGCCGATGCCGTACCCGGCCATCGGCTTAGCGCAGACCGACCTGCCGCTAGCCGTGCTCATCGATGGCGGCGTGAACAGCGCAGCAGAGGGCCTAGCGGGCGCCCTACAGTTGCGCGGGCGCGCCACCGTCTTCGGAGAGCAGAGCGCAGGCAACGTCGAGGCGCTCCTGCCGTTCTGCCTGCGCGACGGTTCACAGGCCTGGATCGCGACGGGCGTGCTCGCCCCCATCGGCGGCCCGACCTGGGAGGGCCGAGGAGTCGTCCCCGACGTAGAAAGCTCGTCCGCAACCGCGTTAGACGCGGCTATCGCATACCTTATCGACCAGCGAGAGGAGTGAGTGACTGTGCCCGCCATTGAACGCGTGAGCGAACACGTGTGGCGCGTCGAACTACCATGCGCCACGCTGCCGCCATACGACCACGTGAACGCGTACGTGATCGCGCAAGGCGGCGTCGCCGTAGTCGTCGATCCTGGTTCTGACGAACCGAAAGCCCAAGCGCTCCTCCAGAGCGCCTTGACTCAAGCCGACGCGCGCCTCGTCAAGGCCGTTGCGCTCACGCATACGCACCCGGACCATACCGGCGGCGTGCAACAGCTCCTCGACTACGAGGCCGTCCGCAACGGCGACCCGCCGCCCGTGCTCGTGCACGCCGCCGAAGCGAGCAACGTGACGGCGTGGAGCACGACCTATCTGGCGGACGGCCGCGTCGTCACCGTCGGCGACGTCACCGTAACGGCGCTGCACACCCCGGGGCATAGCCAAGGCCACCTCTCGTTCCTCGTCACGGGCCCGGCCGGTGGGGCGCCAGAGGCGGCCATAGTCGGCGACCTGGCCGTAGCGACTGGGTCGGTGTGGGTAGGGCTGCCAGAAGGCGACGTCGAAGCGTACCTCACCACCCTAGTGCGCCTGGAGCACACGAACGCGCCCGTTCTCGCGCCGGGCCACGGCCCGCTGATAACGAACCCAGCGGAGCGCCTGCGGGAGCTGGCCGCGCACCGCTTGGAGCGCGAAGCTCAGGTGCTCGGCGCCCTAACGAAGGGCAGCGCGACGGCGGCGGAGATCACGCGGCGCGTGTACCCCGGGTACCCGGAGGCCGTCCTCGCCCTTGCCGAGCAGAGCGTGCTCGCGCACCTAGTGAAGCTCATGCGCGAGTTGAAGGTCGTGCACTTGGGCGACGACGAGCAGGGGCCGTTCGCACTCAGGCGCTAGCAGCGCTGGCGTAGGGAGCGCACTAGTTGGGGCCGCCCCGGGCGACGCCAGCGTGCGGCGTTAGTCGCGCCAGGCAAGCAGCGCGGCGCTTAACGCGGCCGCTACCGGCGCTAACGGTTCGACGCGTTTCGGCGCCTCGGCGAAGCGTTCAAGGCTAGCTGGCACCGCCGGGCGCCGGCCCGTCGCCTCGATCACCGCATCAGGGAACTTCGCGGGGTGCGCCGTGGCCAGAACTAGCGCGGGCACCGCGGCCGTGGCTGGCGTGCTGGCGCGCAGGCGCTGCAACGCCTCGAGGCCGACGGCAGTGTGCGGGCAGACCAGGTAGTCGCTGGCGGCGGCCGTCTCGCGCATGCGCTCGAGGGTGGCGGCGTCACCAACGCGGCAACCTACGACGCGCTGCCTCAGACCCTCACCCAGCCACGAGTAGAGGCGCTCGAAGTTCGATGGCGCGCCTACGTCCATGGCGTTGGAGGGCGTGGCCACGCTGGCGGCGAAGTCGAACGCTTCGACCTCGCCAGCTAGGAAGCGGGGAAAGAAGTCGTTGCGGTTGTGCGCCGCCAAGAAGCCTGCTGCGTCGAGGCCCGTCTCGGCCGCCAGGAGTCCGGCCGTCAAGTTGCCCAAGTTGCCGCTTGGCACCACGACTTCGAGCGGCGCGTGGCGCCCGAGGTCTTCCCACACGCGGGCAGCTCCCCACAGGTAGTAGAGCGCTTGAGGTAGGAGCCGGCCGATGTTGATGGAGTTGGCCGATGACAAGCGCAGGTCGGCGAGGGACGGGTCGCCGAAGGCGGCTTTCACGAGCCGCTGACAGTCGTCGAAGGTACCGTCCACTGCGAACGCGCGTACGCCGTCACGCCTGGCCGTCAGCTGTTCCTCTTGCACGTTGCTTACGCCGCCTGCCGGGTAGAGGACCGCCACCCGCACGCGGTCGAGGCCCGCGAAGGCGTCCGCCACGGCGCTGCCCGTGTCACCCGAGGTAGCGACGAGCACCGTGACGCGTTCGCCGCGCCGAGCGAGCGCTGCTTGCATGGCGCGTGCGAGGGAGCGCGCGCCGACGTCCTTGAAGGCAGCGGTTGGCCCGTGGAAGAGCTCGAGCACGAAGACGTCGTCTGGCAGCCTGGTTACGGGCCACGGGAAGTCGAGGCCGTCGGCGACTGCGGCAGCCGCCTCCTCACCCATGTATGCGGGCAGGACGAGCTTGGCGAGGTCAGCCGGGCTGCTTGCCGTCTCCCAACCGAGGGGCAACTGCGGCAGTTGCGTCGGCCAGTAGAGGCCGCCGTCTGGCGCTAAACCGGCCAGGACGGCGTCCTCGAACGCTACTTCCGGCCCGCCGCGCGTGCTGCGGTAACGCATCACAGTTCTTCTACCCCGTCGCTCGCCTCGCTGGCCGTTAGTGGCACCGGCGCGGCGCTAGCAAGCGGTCTTGGGCCGCTGTTACCCGCCGCCGCCGTCAACATGTCGGCGAGCACGCCGCTTGCCGTCGAGCCGCCGCCCGCCCCAGCCCCGCGCACGTAGACCGTGCCGACCGGGTCGCCTGTGAAGAGGAGGGCGTTGGTGCCGCCGGTCGTGAGCAACGGGTGGCCAACGGGCAAGGAAACGGGGCGGATCTGCGCCTCCCACCGACCTGAGTTCGCCACGATGCTCCCGATGAGGCGCACCCTGCGGCCCCGCTGCGCCTGCGCGGCGAGCGCCTGCTCGGTAAGGTCGGAGATGCCGCGCGTGGCCCCACGGACCGCCTCCCACGTGAGGGCGGGATCGAAAGCTAGTCGACCGAGAACGGTGAGCTTGTGCGCCGCGTCGAAGCCGCCGACGTCGAGCGTCGGATCGGCTTCCGCGAAGCCGAGGCGCTGCGCCTCGGCCAACGCGGCCACGAAGCTGCTGCCCTCGTCCATCATCGCCAGGATGACGTTGCAGGTGCCGTTCAGCACGGCGTGCAGGCTCACCGGCGCGGAGCCGCGCAGAGCACCGGCTAGCACGCCAACGGCTGGCGTGCCCGCCATGACGGCGGCCTCGAAGTGAACACGGCCTTCCTCGGCATGAGGCAAGTACTCCGCCCAGCGCTCGGCCAGCGCGGCCTTGTTGGCAGTCACCAGCTGCTTGCCTGCGGCCAGGTGTCGCAGGGAAAGGTCGGCGGCGTTACCGGTGCCGCCTGCCACCTCGACGAGAACATCGACGCCGGCCAGCACGTCTTCGTTCGTCGTGACGAGTTCCTGCCAGCCTGTGAAGGCGCGCTCCCTGGCGGCGTCGCGGACGAGTACTCCCACGAGTTCGAACTCGGGCTTGTTGCGCAGCAAGCGCACTACTTCTTCACCGACGGTGCCAGCGCCGATCAAGGCGACCTTCGTGGGCTTACCGCCCCCCCGCCGCGCCGTCTGGTAAGTTACTTGGTTGGTAGTCACCGCCTGCTTCACGGGCGCACTCTATCACTTACCGAGAGCGTCACAGACGCAACTACGGCCCCCAGCCATGGCGGCCACGTTTAGGAGAACAATGCTCGCCATAGGTATCGTCGGCTTGCCAAACGTCGGCAAGAGCACGCTGTTCAACGCCATCACCCGGGCTGGTGTGGAGGCCGCGAATTACCCGTTCGCCACCATAGACAAGAACATCGGCGCCGTGAGCGTGCCAGACGAGCGCCTTGCCGTGCTGCAGCGTCAGAACACCAAGGGCACGCGCGTGCCCGTGATCGTGCCGACCCACATGGAGTTCGTCGACATCGCCGGCCTCGTGCGCGGCGCTCACAAAGGTGAGGGGCTAGGCAACCAGTTCCTCTCACATATCCGCGAGGTCGCGGCCATCGCACACGTTGTGCGTTGCTTCGAGGACGACAACGTCGTGCACGTGGCTGGCAAAGTCGATCCCCTCGCCGACATCGAAGTCATCGACACGGAACTCATCCTGGCCGACATCGCGACGCTCGAGCGCCGCCTCGAGCGCGTTCGGCGCAGCGCCAAGAGCAATCCTGACGACGCCGCGCTGATAGCGCCCCTCGAGGAAGTCCTCAAGCAGTTGAACGCTGGCCAACCAGCTCGCCGCTCAGGGCTCGAACTGCCGAACGACAGCGGCTTGCTAACCGCCAAGCCCGTCATCTACGTGTGCAACGTGGCGGAGTCGGACGTTGTGGGTGGCAATAGTTACGTGAAGCTCGTGCAGGAGCACGCCAAGGTCGAGAACGCAGACGTCGTCGTCATATCCGCGCGCATCGAGGAGGAGCTGGCGCAACTCGAACCCGAGGAAGCCCAAGCGTTCCTCGCGGACATGGGGTTGGACAAGCCGGGGCTCGAACGCCTCATCCGGACCGGGTATCACACCCTCGGTCTCCTTACCTTCCTGACGGCTGGCGAGAAGGAAGTGCGCGCCTGGACCGTGAAGGCGGGCAGCAAGGCGCCGCAGGCAGCGGGTGAGATACATTCCGACTTCGAGCGCGGCTTCATCCGCGCGGAGGTCGTCAGTTACGAGGACCTCATCGAGGCTGGCAGCATCGCCAACGCCCGCGCCAAGGGCAAACTGCGGGTGGAGGGCAAGGAGTACGTCGTCAAGGACGGCGACGTCATGAACTTCCTCTTCAACGTCTGACCTGCGCCGCCTAACCATGCACGGACGTGCGCCACGACGCGGACGCCAAGCGAATGTGGGTCTATCCTCACAGTTGCGAGGCGAGCGCGGGCACCATGTGAAAGCGCGCTCTGAGAGGCTAGAGCCCGTGAGTGGCGGTACAGAAGCAGTCAGGCAGCAGGCGTTGGTGGGGTCCAGGCATTACGCGGCAGGCGACGTCCTGCTTTTCCCTGGTCCACCGAGCGAGCTTTACCAAGTCGTATCCGGATTGGTGCGGCTGCACACCGTCGATGACGCTGGCTTCGGCGCCACGTTGCGTTACGTCAAGCCGGGCGGGTACTTCGGCGAGGAAGCCATCACGGGCAAGCAGCGCCGCTACTTCGCCGAGGCGGTCACCGAGGCCAGCACCGTGCGCAGCGATCCGCAGAGGCTGACTCCAAGCGAGTTGCGCGCCTTCGCGGTAGATCTAGCGCTGGCCCTAGACCGCATGAACCGCTCAGTGTTGCGCCTGGCAAGCAAACCACTGAAGGCGCGCGTGGCGGCGGAACTCCTCGAACTAGCCGACTCGGCGCTAGCGACCCGCAACGCTGACGGAGTGGCCACCGTGCGCATGACGCACGACGAACTAGCCGCAGCGGTCGGCTCCGTGCGCGAGACCGTCACCAAAGTCATAGGCGAGCTGGTCCGCGCCGGAGCGCTGCGGGCCGGGTACGCCAAGCTGAGCATCCAGGATCCCGAGTTACTAACCGAGATCGCTGGCTCCTGACGCCGCCGCGCCTTAGAACACCGGTCCAACGCGGAAGCTGAACACGCCCGTTGGGTGGCGTTCGCTGAACGCGTAATCGAGGCGGATGGCTGGCAAGATGAGCCCGCCGAAGCCGAGGTTGACCTGCACCCCGAGGCCGGCGCCCGCGAACACTGGCGTGGCGTACTCGGCGTACTCCGGCACCCCAGACGCCCAGCCGACGTCGACGAAGGCCAAGCCGATCACCGTCTGGGTAGCAACCGTCGACAGTCCGAAGTCGTAGCGGTACTCGAACGAGGCCGTTGCGTAGGTGCGCGAGAGATCGAAGTCCTCGAGGGTGTAGCCGCGGATCTGCGTGGCGACGTCGTTCGTGCGCCCAACGGTGAAGCGCTTGCTCTCCGGGTAGAGTCCGCCGAACTGGTGACCGACGTCCAGCCGCACCGCGAAGACGTGGCTCTCGTCCTGGATCTCGCCCGGCATGAGGTCCGCGAGCTTCACGTAGGTGCGCACGCCAGCCGCTACCTGCTCGTACATGTACCCTGCGCGGGCGCCTCCCACGAGGAAGTCGTTGCCGAACCCGATGCCGGCAGCGCCGTACGCGGACATGCCGTCCGACGGGAAGTTCGTGTCGCTACGCGAGTCGTACGTGACGCGCGCGCCGGTGAACGCGGACAGGCCGCTCGTTGGCAGGTAGGAAACGGCGAACGAGCTCGGGACGGAGCACTTCGTCGGGTTCTGGATGACGCCGCCCACGATCTCGCAGTCTCCGATGGGCGGCTCGAGCTTGTAGTCGTTATATGCGCCGTTGGCGCTTACTAGCAGGTAAGTGTCCTGCGCGATCGGCCGGCCGACGCTGAAGCCCAAGCCGCTCGAGCGCACCGTGTACTCCCCGACGCGCACGTAGTTGTCGGGCGTGTCAGTTAGCCCCGGGTAGAGGATGGACGTCTGGTTGGCGGCGGACAGCGGGTTGTTGTTGTTGACGACGCTGAAGAGCGAGAAGTTGATGGCGGTCGGCACTTCCTCGAAGTCGAGCGCGTCGACGTAGAGCCAGGGGATGGCGTAACTCAACCGCCCGCCTAGCATGATGCCGATGTCAGTGTTGACGACATCTACCTCGGCGCTGACGGTGTGGGCGAGGCCGAGGAAGTTCTTCTCGGAGTACTCGACGCTGCCTGAGAAGCCCGTGTCCGTGGCGTACGTTGCCGCTGGCCTCAGCTCGCCCGTCTGGCGCTTGGCGAGCGTGATGACGACGAGCGCTTCATCTGGCGCCTCGACGGGCTCGAGTGCGTAAGTGATGACGTCGACCACGCCGAGGGAGGCGACTTGCCTGAGCCCCTCGACGAGCTGCTTGTCTGACACCACAGAACCGACCTTGGGTAGGTAGCGCGTCACGACCGTGTCGCGCGTTGAGCTTGGGTCGCCGTCATAGCGGAGCTCGTAGCCTGCCGTCTTGAGCTCGGTCACGCGCTGCACGTAGGTACCGTCGTCGTAAGAGAAGTCAGGGCGCGTCACCACGCGGTAGCCGGCGGCCTGGTAGGCGCGGACGATGCTCTGGAAGTCATCCTGCGCCAGTACGGAGGTGAACGTATCGCCGACTTCGAGCTTGAGGACCTTGGCGAGCTCCTCTGCACTGAGCACGGTGTTGCCCTCGATGACGATGTCGTCGACCGTGCCCGCCGTCTCAGGCGCACCGAGGCGGAAGGTGACGCGTACCCCGCCAGTCGGCGACACGGCTGCTTGCAACTGGACGTCGGACGAGCGGCCGCGCGCCAGGCGCTTCACTTCGCTAAGGAGGGTGTCGTAATTGAAGAGGTCGCCCGGCTTGATCTTGAGCTCGGCGGGGTCGACGCCCAACGCCGTCGTGTCGATCGACGCGATGCTAAGTTCGAGGATGCCGACCTTGAGCACGCCGCCTTCGAGGGTGGTCGTGGCCGGGTCTACCCCGCTGCCGCGGTAGCCGAGGTTCCAGTACCGCGTGCTCACTGCCTGCACGGTCGAGGAGTAGAGGGTGGGATCGAACTCCCCGGCCTTCACTAGACCCTGGAAGAGGCTAGCCAGGTCGGCGTTCGACAGCACGGTGTTGCCCTCGAACTCCGCCTTGGTTATGGCGGCGGACTCGTCAACGGTGTACGTGAGCCGCACGGGGACTTCGGCTGCGTTGGTTGCGAGGTCCGGGGCGGGCGTGAGCGTGAGGTCGACTTCGACGTCGAACGGGAAACCAGCCTGGCGGTAGAGTTGGCGGATCGTGTCCTTCGCCTCCTCGGCGCGGGTGGTGTTGTAGACGCGCCCTGGCTCGAGCAGGTTAGTAACGCGCAGCGCCTCTAGCAGCGTCGCGGCTGGGATCGTCACCGCGCCACTAAACTCGATCTCGCCTACGCGCGGGTTCTCTTTGACTGCGATGACGAGGACAGGCCCGGCTGGGGATGACTCGTAGGTCAGCGTCACCGAGTCGAACGTGCCCAAGCTGTAAACCCGGTTGCGTTCGGCTTCTAGGTCGATGTTCGCGGTGTCCGTGCCAACGCGCGAAGTGATGATCGTGCGGACGATATCGGCGTAGGTGGTGGTGCCGGTCACGCGCACCTCTACGAGTCTGCCTTGCACGTTGCCCTGCCCGAAGGCGACTAGCGGCGCGAGGATCAGGAACATGACGACTGACAGGCGGCTGAACGACATGCGAGCAGTCTACCGGAGCGTTTGTGAGAGGACTAAGGGGAAAGCACGCTGATGGCGGAACGACTCTGGCGCACGCAAGCCCTCCCAGCGCGGCCGCGGTTATGATTCGACCATGACCGAAACCGGCAGTTCAGCCGCTCAGCGGCAGGCGCAAACGGCCACCCAGCTCGCTGCGGCGGTCGCTGCCGTCCGCAGCGCCACCAACACCGTCCCGGAGCTGGCCATCATCCTCGGCTCAGGCCTTGGGCCGCTAGCGGACGAGATAGAGGGCGCAACTTCCGTGCCGTACGCTGCCGTTCCAGGCATGCCGCTCGCCACCGCGCCAGGTCACGCCGGCCGCTTCGTGCTCGGTGAGCTTGGCGGTCGCAAGGTAGTAGCCATGCAGGGGCGTATTCACCCGTACGAGGGCTTCAGCGCTCAAGAGTGCACGTTCCCCGTGGCCGTCATGCATGGGCTCGGCGCGAGCAGCCTCGTCGTGACGAACGCTTGCGGCGGCCTCAACCCCGCCTTCTCGGCAGGCGACCTCATGCTGCAGCTCGACTACATCAACTTCACGGGTCAGAACCCCCTCATCGGGCCAAACGACGACGACAGCTACCCGCGCTTCACGGTCATGTTCGACTGCTACGATCCCGAGTACCTGCGCCATGCGCGCGAGGTAGCCATGCGTGAGGGCGTGCTCTTGAAGGAGGGCGTCTACCTGGCCATCTCGGGTCCCACCTACGCGAGCCGCGCCGAGTTGCGCGCCTTCCGTGGCATGGGCGCTGACGCCATCGGCATGTCTACGGTCTTCGAGGTCATGCGCGCGCGTCACCTCGGCATGCGCGTGCTCGGCATCTCGACCGTTACCGACATGGCCTTGCCCGACCGCGACGAGCACGCCACCGGTGACGAGGTCCTCGCCGTGGCCGCCCGCAGCGGCACGACCTTCAGACGCTTCGTGCGCGCCGTACTTCCGGGCCTCTGAACGTGCCGCCGCTGGCCAAACGTGATCAGGCTTGCTCGATGTCAGGGCGCTCGCCGTGAGCCGCCTCACCCCCATCGACATCCAGCACGCCGAGTTCACGAGGCGCGCAGGCGGTTACGACAGGCGTGAGGTGAAGGCGTTCCTCGAACGACTGGCGCTCGAGGTCGAAGAGTCGCTGAAGGCAGCCCAAAGCATGCGGCGCCGCCTTGGCGAGGCGGAGGACGAGATCGAGCGCCTGCGGACGGCGGAGGCGGAGCTGCAGCAGGTCGTACTGGCGGCGGAACGCATCGCGGCCGACCTGAAGGAGAACGCCAAGCGCGAGGCGCAACTCATCGTCGAGGATGCCGAGCGCATGCGCCAGGCGCGCTTCAGCGACATCGAAGCCAGCCTGCTGCGGGCGCGGGGTGAACTCGAGCGCGTCACGCAGCAGCGCCGCTTGTTCAAGGAGCAGTTCCGCGGCTTGCTCGCCGCCTACTCAGCGGCGCTGGCGGCCGATGACGCGCAGGCGCCAGCTACCGACGCGCCGCTAAGCAGCGCGCTGCTCGGCGACGACGCGCCGAACGCCGCCACGCTGGCCGCTACCTTGCTTGACGACACCGTCGGCTCGTGAACGTTCGCCGCTAGCGCGCCTAGCTTGCCTCGGGGAGTCGCGCTAGCGCCTCGTCGAGGGTCTTCCACGGCAGCACTGCGCATTTGACCCTCGCAGGCAACTTGGCGATGCCGGCCAACGCCTCCAGGTCGCCGAGGTCGCGGCCCACGTCCTCGCCCCTGATGAGGCGCTGGAATGCAGCTGACAACGCGGCCGCGTCCTCCCTCGTGCCACCCACGATGGCGCCTAGCATGAGGCTAGCCGTTGCCTGCGAGATGGCGCACCCCTCGCCGACGAAACTGGCGGCGCTGAGGCGCCCGCCCTCTGCCTTCAGGTACAGGGTCAGCTCGTCGCCGCAGCTTGGGTTTATGCCCTCCTGCACGACGTCGGCAACCGCCAGCTCACCGTGATGTCGTGGCTTGCGGTAGTGATCGAGGATGACGTCCTGGTAGAGCTCGTCGAGGAGGCTCATGCTGGCACCCCGAAGCGCTCGACTATCTCGACGAGGACGGCGACGAAGCGCTCGACTTCCTCGACCGTCGTGTAGAGGTAGAAGCTGGCCCTGACGCTGGCGGTTGCGCCGAGCACGCGACCGAGCGGCTGCGCACAGTGGTGACCGGCGCGGACCGCGATGCCTTGCAGGTCGAGCATGGTGGCAACGTCGTGCGCGTGCAGCCCAGCGACCGTGAAGGTGACGATGCCGCCGCGGTCCAAGCCGCGCGGCCCGTAGAGGGTAACGCCAGGCATGCCCGCGAGCAGCGCGATAGCCCGCTCGGCTAGGGCGTGGTCGTGGCGGGCGATGGCGTCCATGCCGATGCCCGTTAGGTAGTCGACGGCGGCGCCCAAGCCGACGGCCTCTGCGACGCTCGGCGTTCCAGCCTCGAAGCGCGCCGGGATGCCGGCGTACGTGCTCTCCTCTAACGTTACGCGCTCGATCATCTCGCCACCGCCGAGGAACGGCGGCATGCCCTCCAGCACGTCGGGGCGCGCCCAAAGGACCCCGATGCCCGTGGGGCCGAGCATCTTGTGGCCCGAGAACGCGTAGAAGTCGCAACCCAGCTCAGCGACGTCTACGGGCAAGTGCGGGGCCGCTTGCGCCCCGTCGATGAGCACGAGCGCGCCGGCTTCGCGCGCGCTGCGCACGATATCCGCTACTGGGTTGATGACCCCAAGGACGTTGCTCATGTGGAAGGTGGCGACGAGGCGCGTGCGCTCGTTGATGCTCCCGCGCAACGCGTCCAGGTCGAGGCGCTGGTCGGCCGTGAGAGGCACGGGCCGGATGACGATGCCGAGGTCACGCTTGAGGAACTGCCACGGCACGATGTTGGCGTGGTGCTCTGCCACGCTGATGACGACCTCGTCGCCAGCGCGGAGGTTGGCGCGGCCCCAACTGGCCGCCACCAGGTTGATGGCTTCGGTGGCGTTGCGGGTAAACACGAGCGAGCGCGGGTCCGGAGCGCCGATGAAGCGCGCCACCTTCTCGCGGGCCCCCTCGTAAGCAGCGGTAGCCTCGGTAGCGAGGGTGTGGGCGCCGCGGTGCACGTTGGCGTGATGGTTCTCGTAATAGTCACGCATGGCGTCAAGCACCTGACGCGGCCGTTGACTGGAGGCCGCGCTGTCTAGGTACGCGAGCGGCTTGCCGTTGACCACACGGGCGAGTATCGGGAAGTCGCGTCGGATAGCGGCGACGTCGAGGTCTTTCATCAGGTTGGAGTCTAGCACCGGCCTGCGCGGCGCTCCTGACCCGCCGCGACGGACGCTTGGCGCGGTCTGTCCGCTTGCACCTGCTTGACCGGCGGCCCAAGCGCCCGGCGGTACACTCGTGAGGTGCGGCTCAAGAACCTGTCGCAACTTAACTTCCGCAACCTGCGGTGCACGCGCCTCGAGTTCCCTGGCGGCGTGGTCGCCGTCGTTGGCCGTAACGCTGCCGGCAAGAGCAACCTGTTGGCGGCGGCATACCTCGCGTGCACGGGCGAGGTCGTTGGTGGCCGGTTGGCGCGCCAAGTGCGGCTTGGTGAGGAAGAAGCGTACGTTGCCGCCGAGGTAGAGCATGACGCTGGCGTGTCGCGCATCGAGGTGGGCTTGGCGCCCGGCCGCAAGGTCCTCAAGGTGGACGGTCAGGCCGCGCGCACCAGTGACGTGGCGCGGGTGGTCAGCGCGGTGCTCCTCACGCCGGAGGACGCCGATCTCGTTCACGGCCCACCCGCTGGCAGGCGCTCGTACCTCGACGGGCTCCTCTCCAAGCTGTCGGCGCGCTACGCGTCGTTGCTACGCGAGTACCTGCGAGTGGTCGAGCAGCGCAACGCACTGTTGCGCGGCACCCCAGCCTCGCCGACTCTAACCGTGTGGAGCGAGCGTTTCGTGGCGCTCGGCTCCGAGATAGACGCGCTGCGCGACCGCGCCGTCAAGCGCGTCGGTCCACTCGTCGCCACCGTTTACCGTGAGGTGGCGGGCGGAGCGGACCTCGAACTCCAGCTCACACTGCGCCGGTCTCATGCCGAGGAGTCGTTGGCGGCCGCCCTTGAGGCGAGCAGCATCGTCGAGGCAGCCCGCGGTCAGACCGTGGTCGGCCCGCACCGCGACGACCTCTACCTCGAGCTAGGCGGCGTCGGCCTCCAGGAGTACGGGTCTCGTGGCGAAGCGCGCACCACGGCGCTTGCCTTGCGCACGGCCGAGTACCGCCTGTTGAGTGAGAAGCACGCTGAGCCGCCCGTGCTGCTGATCGACGATTTCACCGCCGAGCTCGATGCGGCGCGGCGCGAGTACCTCCTCGAGCTGGCGGCCGCCACGCCTCAGGCGTTCGTGTCTGGCACGGAGCCGCCGCCTCGTTATGATCATCGGCTCGAGATGCGCTCTGGCAAAGCGACGACGTTGGAGGGCAGCCATGCGTGAGCGCCACGTCTCCGAACTCCTGGCCGAGGTCTTCAGGCGCGGCGGCCTCAAGCGCGGTGTGCGCCGGGCGGAGGCCGTCCTCTTGTGGCGCCGCCTCGTCGGGCCGGAGCTGGCGGCCTTCAGCGCCGCGAAGGTCTTGCGCGACGGCGTGCTTTACGTCAACGTCAGCGACTCCGAAACGGCCATGCACTTGAGCATGGAGCGGCAACGCTTCATCACGGCCTACCGCGAGCGCTACCTGGTGACTGACGTCCGAGAGATCCGCTTCCAAGTCGGCAAGCTTGACGAGAGCGAGCACGTGCAGCCAGCGCACGCGCCACCGGCGCCGGACCCGGGCGACCTCCAGCGGCTAACGCGGGCCTTGACGACCCTTGACTTGCCCGACGACGTCGAGCGCGGCGTCCTCGCTGCCGGCCGTAGCCTGCTCGCGCTGCAGGCCGCCAGGCGCGCGTTGGGGTGGACGGCCTGCCCGTGCTGCGGCGTGCTGCACGACGGAGCCCTGCAGCCGGAAACCCTTCGTGAGGCGGCCTTGCGCGAGGCGCAGCGCCACGACATCGACGTCGAACTTGGCCGCGAGTTCTGCCTGGCGTGCGCGCGGTACGCCAAGGAAGCCAGGGTCGTTGCCCTCGCCCGCACCTTGCAGGCGACCCCGTTAGCCGTGACAGCAGGAGTTTCCGACGAGGAGCTGGCCGTCGCACGCCACTTAGCTAGCAGGGCGCTCGACGCCCAGTTGGCCACGCTCCTACCCGCCGCGGTGAGCGACCAGCGCTTGGCTGGCCGCCTGGCCGCCGTTGCCAGGGCCCGCCTAGCCCTGCGGCACGGCCGACCGCCTGCGACTTTCACGCTCGAGGACATCGCCACGCTCGACGCGCGCATTGCTCAGCTCCTTGCCATCACTGGAGTTGGCGAGTGACGAACGCGAAGTCCACTACTACCGCGCCCGCTGAAGGCGGCCGCTTTGGAGCGCATACGATGACGAGACCTGTAGTACTGATCGTCCTAGACGGCTTCGGCCTAGCCCCTGCCGGTCCAGGCAACGCCGTCCTCCTCGCGCGCACGCCCGTGTTCGACGCCATCTGGCGCGACGACCCTCACACCGAGTTGGTCGCGTCAGGCACGGGCGTCGGTTTGCCTGAGGGGCAGATGGGCAACAGCGAGGTCGGGCACCTCAACCTGGGCGCTGGCCGCGTCGTCAAGCAGGCGCTAACCTACATCCAGGGCCTCATCGACGACGCCTCGTTCTACACGAACCCGGCCTTGGTCGGAGCCTACCAGGCTGCTGAAGGGCACACCTTGCACCTGCTCGGGCTCGTGAGCGACGGCGGAGTGCATTCCGACCTGCCTCACCTCCTAGCGCTGATCGAACTAGCGGTGCGCCAAGGCGTCAAGCGCGTGAGGGTTCACGCTTTCACGGATGGCCGCGACTCCGCGCCAGACGGGGCAAGGCGTTACCTTGCCACGCTCGAGGAACGGCTAGCCGCCGCCCGAGCAGCCGGTTGCGACGCACGCCTCGCTACCGTCTGCGGCCGCTACTACGCGATGGACCGCGACAAGCGTTGGGAGCGCACGAAGCTCGCCTACGACCTGGTCGTGTGCGGGCGGGGCGAGCACGTGGCAGACGGCGGCGTTGCCGCGGTCGAGGCAGCGTACGCGCGCGGTGAGACGGACGAGTTCGTCAGGCCGACGGTCATCAGGTCGGCCGGTGCGCCGCAAGGTGACGGGGCCGTGCGTCCTGACGACGTCGTGGTGTTCTTCAACTTCCGCACCGACAGGGCGCGGCAGCTGAGCCACGCGCTCCTCGGCGGCCCCGAGTGGCGCGAGTTCGAGCGCTGCGCTGCCCCGCACGTCACCTTCCTCTCGCTGATGGAGTACGACAAGGAGCTGCACGCGCCGTTCGCCTTCGAGCTGCCAGCCATCGACGACACCCTCCCGCAAGTAATCGCACGCGCTGGCTTGAAGCAGTACCACACGGCCGAAACGGAGAAATACGCGCACGTCACCTACTTCTTCGACGCGCAACGCGAGACGCCATACCCTGGCGAGGAGCGCGCGCTGGTGCCGTCGCCGAAAGTGGCGACCTACGACCTGCAACCGAGCATGAGCGCCCCCGAGCTTGCCGCCAAGACGGCCGCCAGGCTCGAGGCTGGCACTGACGACTTCGTGTTGATCAACTTCGCTAACCCGGACATGGTTGGGCACACGGGCGTGCTGCAGGCGGCCATCGAGGCGTGCGAGGCCGTCGACGCCGGCCTAGGCATAGTCCTTGACGCCGTCGCGAAGCGCGGCGGCGCCGCCATCGTACTCGCCGATCACGGCAACGCCGAGAAGATGCTCGAGGCAGACGGTAAGCCGCACACGGCGCACACGACCAACCCAGTGCCGTGCGTGCTCGTATCGAACGATCCCGACCTCGCAGCAGTGAGCCTACGTAGCGGCGGCGCCCTCGGCGACGTTGCGCCGACGATCCTCGACCTGCTGGGCGTTGAGCAGCCGGCCGCCATGACGGGCAAGAGCTTGCTGCGGCGCTAGTTGACGTCGAGCGCGAGCGTTAGGAGCGGCACTAGCAACTCCTCTTCGGTCAGCGACCCGTGCATGCCGAGGGGCAGCTTCTCGCGCCGCACGTCCCACAGCGCGGCGCCGCCGCGCGCCAGCAACACGACGTCGCCGACGCGCGCGAGCGCTTCCTCGTGGAGGTGGGCCGGATCGCCGTAGAGCCCCGCCAGCAACGCCTCCTCCCCGAGCAGGACTCTGAAGCGCTCACCGAACGCGCTGCGCGCCTGCGCGGCGAGCTCCGCCTCCTTGCCTTTCACGGCGTAGAGGAAGACGTGGCGTGGTTCTCCCCCCGCGCGCCACGCCATGCGCGCTCTCAGCTCGCCATGCTGATCGAGGAAGTCGGCTTGGTCGCGAGGCACGGCGTGGTGGCCGTGGTCGGCGGTCACGAGCAGTAGCGTGCTGCGTTTCGCGGTCGGCGACAGGCCGGCCAACGTGCGCCTCAATCCAGCCACGAACGCCTCGAGCAGTGGCAGGAAGGTCGGGGTGGCCGGGCCGTCGCGGTGCATGAGCGAATCGAAATCTGGGAAGTACACGAACGTGTAACCGGGTTGCCCCGCGCTCTCCTCGAGGTGGGCGCTTAGGCGCGTGAGCATGTCTACCCACCCGATGTAACCGTGTACCTCGGCGCCAGCGTTCTGCATGCGCGAGAGCGGACTGCGCGCGATGTCGACCGGGCTGAAGGTGTGGCTCCGCACCCCGGCCGCTGCCAAGACTTGGTAGATGGTCTGGGTAGGGAGCGCCGCCTCGGGGGCGAGGCCCCACGCCTCCAGGTCACCGCTGCTGCGGGCGCTGCCCCAAGCAGGTTGCCAGAAGAGCATGTTCGCGACCAGCCCAAGGCGCGGCATGAGCTGCGTGTAGCCAAGAACGCCGAGTTCGCCCGGTGCGGCGCCGTTGGCCGCCAACACGGTCGTGGCGACGGCCGTCGTCGATGGGGCAACGGTCAAGAGCGGCTGACCCAGCCACGACCCGTCGTTGGCCACCCCGGCGCCGTAGCGGTCCAGCAGGTCGGCAAGCCCGCGGTCGTCAGCCGCTTGCCGCCGTAGTCGGGTGTAACCGAGGCCGTCTACGAGGAGTAGCACGACGCGCTCGTAGCGCTCCGCCACGCCAGGCAGGTCGAGTGGCGCGCCGCGCCACGGTCCGTGCACGCCCAACAGCCGCCCGATCGTCGGTGGCAGCCGGGTCAGCGACCGAGCGACGCCATCCGGGTGGGCGCCGTACGGGGCGATGAGGTCGTCGCCCAGCAGCGCCTGCAACCCAGCGAAGCCCGGTGCCGTCATGCCAAACAGTACTGCAGGCACAAGCGAAGGGGGCGCCCCAAGGTCTCCCTTGGGGCGCCCCCAGCTAGTAACGCGGTTGGGCGCTACCGTCCGCTGCGGTCTAGAAGTCCATCCCGCCCATGTCGCCACCCGGCATGGCCGGGCCCTTGTCTTCCTTCTCTGGGCGGTCGGCGATGACGACCTCCGTCGTGAGGAGGAGAGCGCCGATGGAAGCGGCGTTCTGGAGGGCGGTGCGGGTCACCTTGGCGGGGTCGACGATGCCGGCCTTGAACATGTCTTCGACGTAGGTGTCGGTGGCGGCGTCGTAGCCGTACTTGCCGTCGTTCCTGTTGAGGATGGCGTTGACGACGACGCTGCCTTCAGCGCCTGCGTTCGCGGCGATCTGGCGGGCTGGCTCTTCGAGGGCGCGGAGGAGGATCTGGGCGCCGGTGCGCTCGTCATGCTCGAGCTTGCTGACGAGTTCGCGAACGGCCGTGGTGGCGTGGATCAAGGTAACGCCGCCGCCAGCCACGATGCCTTCTTCGACGGCCGAGCGGGCGGTCGAGAGGGCGTCTTCGTAGCGGTGCTTCTTCTCCTTGAGTTCCGTCTCGGTCGCCGCGCCGACACGGATGACGGCGACGCCGCCGGAGAGCTTGGCGAGGCGCTCCTGCAGCTTCTCCTTGGCGTAATCGGAGTCGGTGTGCTCGAGTTCGGCCTTGATGCCCTTGACGCGCTC
>ERZ778017.295-NODE-295-length-75558-cov-29.982597_pt1 | contig 75558 bp, 70 predicted proteins | sample MGYA00375747_ERZ778017 | MGnify/ENA primary metagenome ERZ778017 (study PRJEB29350, sample SAMN05509838) | bioreactor metagenome | biome: bioreactor; material: wastewater | place: South Africa: University of Cape Town | collected 2014-03-17 ...
TGAAGGCCGTATTTCGTTCGCCTTCGCTTTTGACCCATAGGCGGTTGAAGTCTCCCCCGTACCAACCCTGCATATCCCAGCGGAAATCGCTCTCGTCATTCCTCGGACGGTATTCGAGAACCTCGGCGCGCAGGAACGCATAGTTCTGGTCGCTGTGGGTTGGGTGATGATACTCGCCCACAGGACGGGATAGATTGGGCAGGGTCTCCTGCGCTTTGTTGAGCAAGTCTTCTGCATTTGCTGCCGGCATGCCTACACCTGCTCCCAAGCCGATGGCCGCAACAATGCCAGCGGCAAGTTGGGAAAAGGATTTCACGATTTCACCTCGGGAATGGCGTCCAGGACCTCGACCACGCGGAACATTCCCGTTTCCATGTGCAAGAGCAGGTGGCAATGGAAGGCCCAGGGGCCGGGCGCATCGGCGGTGATGGCAACGGAAACCCGCTCGGCGGGCTTGACAAGAACAGTGTGCTTGCGCGGTAGGTATGCGCCCGCGCCATTTTCCAGATGCATCCACATGCCATGCAGATGCATCGTGTGCTCCATCATCGTATCGTTGACAAAAGTCCAACGCAGCCGCTCCCCGTGGCGGAAGGGAATCGGCTCCCTGGCATCCGAGTATTTTTTGCCATCGAACGACCACATGAAGCGCTCCATATGCCCAGTGAGGTGAATTTCGAGCTCACGTTCCGGCTCGCGCTGGTCGGGATAGGGCTTGAGGCTCTTCAAATCGGTGTAGACCAGCACCCGGCGGCCATCATCTCCCAGCCCGATGCCTGGATCGTCCAGGTGGCTCTGCGTGAAATCCGGCGCCCATTGATTGCCGGGGCCATGGTCGTCGGGGCCATGCTTCACGGGAGTACTGCCGGGGATTTCGGTCCGGTCATGCATCTCATGGGGGTCCTGCATCCCTTCTCTCGCGTGTTCCCCATGCATGCCCGGCATGTCGTGCCGCATCTCGTTTCGAGACTGGCTCCTGGTATTCTCGGGTCTGCCGTCGCCATGTTTCATGCTATCCATGTGCATCCCGTGCTTGTGCATGCCTTCCATACTCATGCCCATATCTGCCATAGTGCGAAGCGGGCGGGGACGGCGTGGAGGAATCTCTCCAGCCATTCCCGGACGCGGCGCCAGTGTGCCGCTCGCGAAGCCGCTTCGATCCAGCGTCTCTGCAAAGATCGTATAAGCGCGCTCCTCTTTTGGCTCCACAATGACATCGTAGGTTTCGGCCGGCCCCATGCGGAATTCATCCACTTCGACCGGCTGCACGTTCTGGCCGTCGGCCTGCACCACGGTCATCCTGAGTCCGGGAATGCGGATGTCCTGGAAGGTCATGACCCCGACCTGGATGAAGCGCAGCCGTATACGCTCGCCGGGGCGAAAAAGTCCTGTCCAGTTTCCTGACGGTGTAAGCCCATTCATGAGGTAGGTGTAGGCATGGCTGGTTACGTCGGCAAGGTCCGTCGGATCCATTCGCATCTGAGCCCACATCAGGTAATTGTCGAGGGTCGAAAGCCAGCCATCCTGCATCCCATCCCTGACAAATTCACCTAGCGTGCGTTTCTGAAAATTGAAATAGCCCGGTTGCTTCTTGAGCTTTCCGATCATTGAATCCACTGAAGAAAAGCTCCAGTCCGACAGCATGATCACGTATTCGCGATCGTATTTGACCGGATCCGGCTCAATCGGATCAATAATTATTGGCGCGTACACACCCGCCTGCTCCTGCCCTCCGGAATGGCTGTGAAACCAGTAGGTGCCGTACTGCTTGACCCTGAAATGGTAAGAGAATGTCGTCCCCGGTTCGATGCCCGGGAAGCTGACGCCGGGCACGCCGTCCATGTCCGGCGGCAAGAGTATGCCGTGCCAGTGAATCGAGGAGGTCTCCTTCAAGTGATTGGTGACGTTCAAGGTGACGTCCTGGCCCTCGCGCAGGCGGATCAGCGGACCCGGCACCGTGCCATTGACGGTTATCGCGGTCGTGGTTCGGCTATCGACGCGAAACGGAGTCTCCGCAATGGTAAGGTTAATTACATTTCCGCTCAGCTGTGTAGTGGGAGCAACGGAATTCGACGCGCTCGACCAGGCATAAGCGGGCAGGACTCTCTCAAGCGCCGTCAATGCGCCCAATGCACCAATTCCCTTCAGCAGTGAACGCCTTGCAATAAAATGGGACTTCATTTATGTCTCCTTACGCTGTTAACAGGTGACGGCATAACTCTAGCAAAACGATCACAATTTCATGCGATCAAGCCGCAATGCATTGGTATCCACACCGTGCTGCGAGAGAAAGTTGCGGCTGCCCACCAGCACGCGCTTGCCATCGATATCCGCTTGCACGCCAAGACCGTTCACGCATCGAAAGCTTCTACACGCGGGAGTGTCAAGCCGCGCGCTTTGGCACTTTCGACGATGGCGAGCCCCAGCGGGTGTTCGGAAAGTTTTTCCACTCCTGTTATCAGCGCAAGCGCTTCATCGTCCGAACGCCTTCTGCCGTAAAATTGGTTAGCGCCGGGCGTCCAAGCGTCAATGTGCCGGTCTTGTCCACCGCTATGGTATCGACATCCTGCATGCGCTCGATCGTGTCCGCATTGCGAAACAGGATTCCCATCCGTGCCCCCTGCCCCATGGCAACGGTCATCGAAATGGGTGTGGCAAGACCGACTGCGCAGGGACAGGCGATGATAAGGACGGCAATGGCATTAAGAAATGCGTAAGCGAATCTCGGGTCGGGACCGAGAAACCACCATGCCAGCGCAGTGATGATGGCAATCGCGATGACGACCTGGACGAAGTACGCCGCGATGACATCCGCCAGGCGTTGGATGGGTGCGCGCGCGCTGCGCTTCCCCGACCATGTGAATGATGCGCGCCAGCAGCGTATCTGCGCCCCCACGCTCGGCGCGGATGAGTAGCGAGTCATTGCCGTTCATGGTGGCGCCAGTGACTTTGTCGCCCGGCGCCTTGGCTACCGGCACAGGCTCGCCAGTAATCATCGCTTCGTCGACCCGGCTCGAGCCTTCGAGGGGTCGTCTCAGAAAACGGAAAATAAAGCACGTTAAGCCGTTTACAGTGGCCGTAGCGGTCTAAGCTTGCCCGCGCCGATCTTGGCGCTGCTGCGCCAGACGTAATCGCCAGTCAGGTTGATGTGCTCCCATCCCAGCGGCGACAGGTACTGCAACAGCGCAGCATCGATGGCTTGGCCGTGATCGCGTAAGGCATTAGCTGCCCGCTCCAGATAGACTGTGTTCCACAGCACGATAGCAGCCGTTACCAGGTTCAAGCCGCTGGCGCGGTAGCGCTGCTGCTCGAAACTGCGGTCGCGGATTTCCCCTAGGCGATTGAAGAACACAGCGCGGGCCAGCGCGTTGCGCGCCTCGCCCTTGTTCAGCCCGGCATGCACGCGGCGGCGCAGCTCCACGCTTTGCAGCCAGTCCAGGATGAACAGTGTGCGCTCGATGCGGCCCAGTTCGCGCAGCGCCACGGCTAGACCGTTCTGCCGCGGGTAGCTGCCGAGCTTTCGGAGCATCAGTGAGGCCGTCACCATGCCCTGCTTGATCGAGGTGACCAGCCGCAGGATTTCGTCCCAATGGGCACGGATGTGCTTGATGTTCAACGTGCCGCCGATCATGGGCTTCAGTGCGTCATAGGGGGCTCCGCCCTTCGGGATGTAGAGTTTGGTGTCGCCAAGGTCGCGGATGCGCGGCGCGAAGCGGAAGCCCAGCAGTTGCATCAAGGCGAAGACATGATCGGTGAAGCCTGCCGTGTCGGTGTAATGCTCCTCGATGCGCAGGTCGGATTCATGGTACAACAGGCCGTCGAGCACATAGGTTGAGTCGCGCACGCTAACGTTGACCACCTTGGTGTGGAACGGCGCGTACTGGTCGGAAATGTGGGTGTAGAAAAGCCGCCCCGGCTCCGCTCCGTACTTCGGATTGATGTGGCCGGTGCTTCCGGCCTTGTTGCCCGCCTTGAAGCGCTGGCCATCCGATGACGACGTGGTGCCGTCGCCCCAGTGCTCGGCGAACGGATGCCGGAACTGGGCATTCACCAGCTCGGCCAGGATCGTGGTCAACAGCAGGTTCCTGTCCTTGGCTAGGTCGCCCGATTTCAGGTGGGTGAAATGTCGGGTGAAGCCCGTCCATTCGTCCACTTCCAACAGCAGTTCGGTGATCTTGACGTGCGGCAGGATCATTGCCGTCTGGTCGATCAGGGCCTGCGCGGAATCGGGCACCGCCGCATCGAGCGGCGTGATCTTCAGGCCGGATTCGGTGATGATGGCATCGGGCAGCTCGTTGGCCAGAGCTATGCGGTTGACCGCGGCAAGCTGTGCCTCCAGCAGCGTCAGCCGGTCGTGCAGGTACTGGTCGCAGTCGGTGGCCACGGCCAGCGGCAATTCGCTGGACTGCTTAAGGCTGATGAATTTCTCAGGTGGCACGAGGTAGTCCTCGAAGTCCTTGAACTGGCGTGAGCCTTGCACCCAGACGTCGCCCGAGCGGAGCGCGTTCTTCAGCTCCGACAACACGCACAGTTCGTAGTAACGCCGATCGATGCCACCGTCGGTCATCACCAGCTTCTCCCAGCGTTTTTTGATGAAGCCGGTCGGGGCATCAGCGGGTACCTTGCGGGCGTTGTCGGCGTTCATGCTGCGCAGCACCTCGATGGCGTCGAGCACGTCCCTGGCGGCGGGCGCGGCGCGCAGCTTGAGCACATCGAGGAATTCCGGCGCGTAGCGACGCAAGGTGGGGTAGCTCTCGCCGACCCGGTGCAGGAAGTCGAAGTCCTCGGGCTGCGCGAGCCGCTGCGCCTCTATGACGCTCTCTGCAAAGGCATCCCAGGACATGACCGCCTCGATGGCGGTGAATGGATCGCAGCCCGATTGCTTGGCCTCGATCAAGGCTTGGCCGATGCGCCCATACAGTCGCACTTTGTCGTTGATCGCCTTGCCTTGGGCTTGGAACTGCTGCTGATGCTTATTCTTGGCTGCGTTGAACAGCTTGCCGATGATGCGGTCGTGCAGGTCGATGATTTCGTCGGTGACGGTGGCCATGCCCTCAATGGCCAGCGCCACGAGGGTGGCATAGCGTCGTTGCGGCTCGAACTTCGCGAGGTCGGCAGGCGTCATCTGCCCGCCTTCGCGAGCGATCTTTAGCAGCCGGTTCTGGTGCGCTGACCATTCGATTCCGTTGGGTAGATCAAGTGCCTGCCACGCCTCGAGGCGTTCGATGTGTTCGAGCATGTGCCGCGAGTTCGGTTTGGCCGGCGACTGGCGCAGCCAGGTCAGCCAGGTCGTCTTGCCGTTGTCGCGGCGCTTGAGCAAGTCATCGAGGCGACGACGATGTACGTCCGTGAGCGGATCGGACAAGATCGCGTAGATGCGCCGGTTGGCGCGGGTGATGGCCTCGGCGCTCGCGCGCTCAATAGCGTTGAGTGCGGGCAGAATGACCGATTGCCGTCGCAGATGCTCTATCAACGCACTGGCCAGCACGATGCCCTTGTCGGTCTGCATGGCTAATTTGGTCAGCGTATGGACGGCTTGACGGTAGTGGCTCATGGTGAAAGGCTGGAAGCCGAACGCCGCCTGCAACTCGACCAAGTGCTCGCGCCGGGTCTGCTCCCGTTGCCCATACTCTTGCCAGCTTTCAACGCCGACCTTGAGCTGGTCGGCGACCAGTTTCAGCAAGGGCGGGAACGGCGGCTCATCAACGCCAAGATTGACGCCGGGAAAGCGCAGGTAACAGAGCTGCACGGCGAAGCCCAGCCGGTTGGTTGGTCCGCGCCGCTGCCGGATGATGGACAGGTCGCTTTCGCTGAACGTGTAGAAGCGGATCAACTCGTCCTTAGTGTCGGGCAACGCCAGCAGGCTGTCGCGCTCGGCGGCCGACAGGATCGATCGGCGGGGCATGCGGTCTCCTTCTTCTTGAAAACGTAGGTTTGCGACACGCCCGCCCAACCCTTCGGCTCGGCACGGCAAATCAAGGCATTGCTATTCTCGAAAATAGTTCTTGAAATACTATTCTCGATCTCTTACCATTGCAATGAGTTTTGATAAGGATGAGGAGCAGAGCATGGGACAACTGAATCGTATCACTCAGCAGCCCGGCGTGATGGGCGGCAAGGCGTGCATCCGTGGCATGCGCGTCACGGTCGGCATGGTCGTTGGCCAAATTGGTGCGGGACACAGCATCGAGGAAATTCTTGCTGATTATCCCTATCTCGAACACGAGGATATCATGCAGGCGCTTCGCTACGCAGCATGGCGTGCGGAAGAGCGCGAGGTCATGCTGGCCACGATGTGAAACTGCTCGTCGATATGAACCTGTCGCCGCGCTGGCTTGGCGTGTTGTTTGAGGCGGGCATCGAGGCGGCGCATTGGTCAATGCTGGGCGCCCAAAACGCACCGGATTCTGAAATCATGGCTTATGCCCGTGTAAATGGCTATGTGGTCCTTACCCATGATCTGGACTTCAGCGCGATCCTGGCTGCAACCCAGGGTGAGAAGCCCAGTGTCGTGCAAATCCGCGCCGAGGATGTCAGTCCGGACGTGATCGCCAAGCAGGTCATTGCCGCCTTGCGGCAGATGGCAACCGAGTTAGAGGACGGGGCGTTGCTTACTATTGAACCGAATCGCACGCGCTTACGCGTGCTGCCGTTCCAGTCGAAAAGCTAAAAAGCCATGCTGATCGGCTACGCACGTGTCTCGACGCAGGATCAGAACCTTGAGTTGCAGCGGGAGGCCTTAACCAAGGCCGGGTGCCTGAAGGTGTTCGAGGACAAGGTGAGCGGCACGCGTGCCGACCGTCCCGACTTGGCCAAAACGCTGGAAATGCTGCGCGAGGGTGATACCCTTGTCGTCTGGAAATTGGATCGCCTGGGCCGCAGCGTCAAGAATCTGGTCGATCTGGTCGGCGAACTGCACAAACAAGGCATCCAGTTCAAAAGCCTCACCGACGCCATCGACACCGGCACGCCATCAGGACGTTTCTTCTTCCACGTCATGGCCAGCCTCGCTGAGATGGAGCGCGAGCTGACCATCGAGCGCACTCGCGCCGGTCTAGAAGTCGCCCGTCAGCTCGGCCGCAAGGGCGGCCGCAAGCCCAAGATGACCGACAGCAAGGTCGAGTCGGCCAAGAAGCTGCTGGCAAGCGGCGTCCCCCCCAAGGACGTGGCCAGGAACCTCGGCGTGTCCATTCCGACGCTCTACCGCTGGGTGCCTGCCTCTGCGCACGCTTAGCGTGCTTTATTTTCCGTTTTCTGAGACGACCCCTTCGAGCACGGTCCCATCTGCTGGCAATCGTGGTGATTGTGATCGTAAGCGTGGGATGGATGTGAATGATTCAGGTCTGCTTTCATTTCCAACCTCCTGAATTCTCGTTCGGGATGCAGCTTGAGCGAGTGGTCAATCTTTTGGGTAGAGGCGAAGGAATGGCATAACATGCCATTCCTCCGGTGCAACATGAAAAATGCCTCCTTATATACTTGGGTTGAGGCCTTCGACTAACTCATGCGTGAGCCCATTTGCGGCAAGCCTCGGCGCAGCGCCGGCAGGCCTCGGCACACCGCTTGCACGATTCCCCCTCATGCGCTTCGCATTCCTTTGCGCACCAGTCGCAGACCTCGGCGCATAGCTTGCAGATCTGCTTGGCGAAGCGACTGTTGCGGCACATCGCATCCGCGGCTAACCGGCAGATCGCTGCGCACTCGATGCAGCAGGCAGGGCAGTCATTAGGGCTGTCCTTGCCCACCATGTCAGCGAAACAGCAGCCGCATTCATTCGCACAGTCGTTGCACGCATTGATGCAGTCCTTGGCGTTCTGATCCAGATGATGGCTCATGTCGTTTCTCCTTCAGTGAAATCCGGGCGATAGGGCGCGTCCGTAACGCCTTTCTATCCATGAGGCTTACCGCCTCATGATAAGAAACCGGTCAACGATAGGTCCTTGAATTTCTGCTACACAACAGCACGGTCCCAACTGCCGTAATGCTCCTTGCTGATCTTTCCTCGGGGCAGGCTGAGGGCAATCACCGCGAGTCCGGTAAGCACTCCAGTCCAGGAAGTGGTTACAGAAGCGCCTTCGAGCAGCCATGGCGCTGCCAGCAGCCACAGGCCAAAGCCGACATTTAAGTGCCCACGAAAAAGAATCAACTCCAACTCCAGTTTCGAGAATTGAGCGTATTGAAGCAAGTGCATTTAGCATGGCATCAAGACGATCCGGGCGCGCATAGGAGATCGGTTTCAGGTTATACAAAGTTCATCGAGTATGGTGCCAAGGCGCTGCCGTACTTCTCCTTCCAGTGACCTGACCGGCAGAGGCAAGCACGGGCTGGCGACCAACCCACGAATTTCGGCTGCCGTGGCGGTGACGCGCAGACTACCGTATTCAATGAACAGCGCCCACAAAGGTGCCAGCCGCTCGGAAAACCACGCGGATTCCTGGGCGTTGCCCTTTTCGGCGGCGCGGATTATCGCTAGGGCGATCTGCGGAAAGAGGCCTGCGATCACCGAATACCAAGCCTCACATCCCGCGTTCAGGCCGACGGCGGCGACGGCATCGCCGCTGACGCCGATTGTCACATGCGCAGGAATCAGGGCGCGCAGCCGCTCGACACGCGCACGTGCTGCTTGGGGAGTCGCTGGTACGCCTGGAATCTTGATCGAAGCGACATTGGGAAGCTGCGAGATACGGCCATGCAAGTCATCGCTGAATTCGAAATGTGTGGTGGTGGGGTTGTCATACACACATAGCGGGACGGACAAGGAGTGGGTCACGGCTTCATAAAGGCCGAACACCTCGTCGTCGGTGAGCTTTTGGTAGGATACCGGGGCCAGCAGTACGCCACGCGCGCCCGCCTTTTGTGCATCCTGTGCCAGATCCAGCACATCGCGCATGCCCAGGGCGCCAATGCCAACGATTACCGGAACGTTGCCGGCGTGCCTGACGGCAAGCTGCGCGATGCGCAGGCGCTCGGTGCGCGTAAGATAAGCATAGCTGCCGGTCGACCCAAGGGCACCGATGGAATCAACGCCGACGTTGGCCAAGCGCTCGATCAGTCGGACGAACGCGGCCTCGTCGATCCGTGCCTCGTTCAAGGGAGTCAAGGGAAACGCACTCAAACCGGAAAACATAACTTCCTCCTCTAGAAAGAAGGTATTTACAAAAAGCGTGCGACGCAGCTGCCGGTCAGGTCAATCTTTCTCACTCATTTGACGTACTTCTTCACTCCTGTGACACAGATCACGGCGCCCAAGGTCACCACCAGCATCATCCAACTCACCTGTTCTTGGAGCAGTAGCGCGGCAAGGCCAAGCCCCATGAAGGGCTGGAATAACTGGAGTTGCCCAACCGCCGCAATGCCTCCCTGTGCCAAGCCGCGATACCAAAAGACGAACCCGATCAACATGCTGAAAATCGAAACGTAGATGAAGCCGATCCATGCGGATCCGCTGACATGGCCGGACGATAGGCGACTGGTGATTGCCTCACGCCGCACCTGCTCTCTACCAATGAGGCTTACGTCTCATGATAGAAATCCTGGTCGTCTATAAGTACCCTTAAGATTTAGTCCTTGTTACACAATGAAACGCTATTTTGTTTCCGCGGCTATTTCACGATGGATTTCAGCCATTTTCTGGTTCGCCTCCGCCGCTTGCTCGTAATAGCGTATCAAGCCTCGGCAATGCGCCTGTAGGTTTTGCGCTTGCCTACCATAGTACTCGCTGCGATACTCATATTCCTTGAGCTCATTTTTATGCTCTTGCGCCTTCGCCTGCATTTGGCTGGCTGCCTCTTCATAACGTTTGGCCAACGCGTTATGGTCCTCACTGGTCCTGGCGCTCTTCACCGCTTGGGTCATGTTTATCGGCTGAGGTTGTGCGCATGCACCCACTAAGCCAAGCATGGCCACAGCTGCTAAAAATATTCGTGTTTTCATGATTCATCCCCTGGTAGTTGAGTTAAAAAATAAGCTAAATCCTGTTCTCATCGGTCTTTTCCCCATTGACTGATCCGCCGCAATCCATCTGGCAAAAAGCGCAGCCAATATCGTTCTGACCGCCCCCCTTTTCAGCATCGTTATGCCCTTTCCGTTTTTAATGAGCGCCGAATCGGAATTTCCTTGACCTGCGCGAAGACCGCCGGAAACACGATCAGCGTCAGTACCGTTGCGGAAACCATACCGCCCACCATGGGAGCGGCAATAGCCCGTGTCACCTCGGAGCCCGTGCCGCTGCTGAACATAACAGGAAACAAACCAATCACGCTTCCTGCAATGGTCATCATTACCGGACGTATCCGGTAGACCGCGCCCTGGGCGACTGCATCATAAAGATCTTCGACGGTGACTTTCCCGCCTGCGGCTTTGCGTTTTGCGGTAACGGCTTCGAGCGCGTGATCGAGGAAGGTGAGCATCACCATCCCTGTTTCGGTTGCGATACCGACGAGGCCGATGAACCCGACCGCCGCTGCGATACTCATGTTGTAGTCGAGCAGGTACATGAGCCAGATACCCCCGACCACGGAAAAAGGCACTGAGAGCATCACGATCAGTGTTTCGGTGAGACGGTTGAAGTTGAGATATACAAGCAGGAATATAATCAGGACCGTGAGCGGCACGACTACCTTCAGCTTCTCGGTTGCGCGTTCCATGTATTCGAACTGGCCGCTCCAGGTTGCGTAATAGCCCGGCGGAAACTGGACCTGCTCGCGCACTGCTCGCTGGGCATCCGCGACGTAGCTGCCGATGTCACGATCATGAATATCGACAAAGATGTATGCCGACAGGAGCGCATTCTCCGTGCGAATGCTCGGAGGGCCTTGGAGAAGCCTGATCTGCGCGAGCTGCCCGAGCGGAATCATGGTCTGGTCCATGGTGGGTATCAGCACCTGGGTAGCGATTGCCTGAGGATCACTGCGCAATGCACGCGGATAGCGCACGGCGACAGCGAAGCGTTCCCGCCCTTCCACTGTCGTTGTCACTGTCTCGCCGCCGATTGCCGTTGAGATCACATCGAGCAGATCACCAATAGCCAGCCCATAACGCGCTAGCGCCATGCGGTCTGGCTCGATATCGAGGTAATAGCCCCCCGTGGTGCGTTCGGCATAGACACTCGTCGTTCCAGGCACCGTCTTCACAGTCGCCTCGATCTGCTTGGCAAGCACCCCGATTTCCTCCAGATCCTTGCCGAACACCTTGACGCCGATTGGCGTGCGTATGCCGGTGGCAAGCATGTCGGTCCGGTTCTTGATCGGCATGGTCCAGGCATTGCTGACCCCGGGCATCTGGAGCGCCTGGTCCATTTCGGCAATCAATTTATCAACGGTCAAGCCTGTGCGCCAGTCGGCCTCCGGCTTCAGGTTGACGATGGTTTCAGCCATCTCCAGAGGCGCCGGGTCGGTGGCGGTATTGGCGCGCCCGGCTTTGCCGAGCACTGATGCCACCTCGGGAAAGGTCTTGATAATCCTGTCCTGTGTCTGCAATATCTCGGCTGCTTGCGTCACGGAAATGCCAGGCAGAGTCACCGGCATGAAAAGCAAAGTGCCTTCGTTCAATGTCGGCATGAACTCAGTGCCGAGCTTGAGTGCCGGATAGACGGTTACCCCTAGCACTGCGAGTGCCGCCAGGATGATCGTCTTTTTCCAGCGCATCACCCAGCCCATTACGGGGCGGTAGGTTCGGATCATGATACGACCGAGCGGATTATCCTGCTCACGCGGAATGCGGCCGCGGATCAGAAGCAGGATCAGGGCCGGAACGAGCGTGATTGAAAGCATCGCAGCTCCTGCCATGGCAAAGGTCTTGGTATAGGCGAGCGGCTGGAACATGCGCCCTTCCTGCGCTTCAAGGGTGAACACAGGCAGGAACGACACGGTAATGATCAGCAAGCTAAAGAACAGTGAGGGGCCGACTTCCTTACAGGCATCAATGACGGCATCTTTGCGTACTGTACTTGAAACTTCCGGGCCAACGCGCGCAAGATGCTTGTGTGCATTCTCGATCATGACGATCGCCGCATCGGTCATTTCCGCGATCGCGAGAGCGATGCCCGCAAGGCTCATGATGTTGGAATTGATGCCGAGGAACCGCATGGCGATAAACGCGATCAGCACGCCAATTGGGAGCATGATGATCGCCACCAGGGCGCTCCTCACATGCATGAGGAAAACCGCGCAAACCAGCGCTATGATAATGATCTGCTCGACAACCACCGCATTCAACGTAGCGATGGCGCGCTGGACCAGATCGGAACGATCGTAGAGGGACCGAATTGAAACACCTTCTGGCAGGGCCGGCATGATCTCGGCGAGTTTCTTTTCGAGGTTACGGGTGATATCGAGAGCGTGTTCGCCATGCCGCGCTATCGCAATGCCCGAGACGACTTCCCCTTCGCCATCAAGCTCGATGATCCCGCGGCGCTCTTCTGGAACCAGTTCCACCCGGGCGATATCGCGCAGCAGTACCGGGGTGCCTTTCTCCGCCTTGACGACGAGCTTCTCCAGATCATCGATACCACGCAGATACCCCCTGCCCCGCACCATGTATTCCGTTTCCGCGAGTTCAATCACGCGTCCACCGACGTCACGGTTGCTGGCAGCGATAACCTGGGACACGGTCTTTAACGGGATGCCGTAAGCCTGTAGCTGCTGCGGGTTCACCGTAACCTGGTAGCTTCGTACAAACCCGCCTACACTGGCGACTTCCGCCACGCCCTCCGCTGCGGTCAACTGATAACGCAAGAACCAGTCCTGGATGGCGCGCAGTTCGTCCAGCGCACGGTTCTTCGCGATTACGACATACTGGTAGACCCAGCCTACTCCGGTGGCATCCGGACCAAGTGAAGGCTTTATATTCCTGGGCAGGCGAGCAGCCGCAAAACTCAAGTATTCCAATACGCGCGAGCGTGCCCAATAGATGTCTGTGTCATCCTCGAAGATAACGTACACGAACGACACGCCGAAATTGGATATGCCCCGCACTACCCTGGATTTGGGCACGCTCAGCATGGCGGTGGTGAGCGGATAGGTCACCTGATCCTCGACTACCTGGGGGGCCTGGCCCGGATATTCCGTATAAATGATGACCTGCACATCCGAAAGATCGGGAATTGCATCCACAGGTGTCTTCCATACCGAATACACGCCCCAGGCTATTACGAAGAATGTCCCGACCAACACCAGGAAGAGGTGCCGCACAGACCATTCGATGATATTGCCGACCATCTCAGTGCTTCTTCCTGTTGTTCTTCCTGCTGTCGCCGACAGCATCGGTTTCCGAAGTTTGTATACGAACGATGAGGTACTCGCCCGGCGATGCTTCTGTCATCTCGAAAGCAATCTCCTGGCCGGGTTTCAATGTTCGCAGCAATGCAGGGTCCTGAACCTTGAAATCCATTACCATGGCCGGCCACCCGAGGCTTGCGATCGGCCCGTGGGCAAGAGTTACGGTTGTATTGACCGCATCGATCGCTTCGATGGAGCCTTCTCCGCGATGCGTAGTTTTGCCAGCTTGACCAGGGAGAGCTTTCTGCCTCTCTCCCGGTTCACTTGGCGTTAAGCCATTCATGTGGCCGAAGCTATCCAATGCTGCCCTCAAGTTGCTTTCGGCATCGATGAGGAAATTGGCTTTCACCACAACCATTTCTCCGGCCTTCAGCCCGTCCAGGACTTCAACGTAATCGTCGCCGTGGATGCCGAGTTTTACCGTTCTCGGTTCAAACCGGCCCTCGCCGAGATCAACCAGCGCTGATTGCCGCGTGCCCGTGTTAAGCACCGCCGAGACTGGAACAGCGAGAACCTTGTCTTTGCTTTTAGGTGAAGCCAACTCTACTCTTCCATATATGGCAGGCTTGAGCAGCCCTTGCGGGTTGGGCAATTCGATACGCACCTTGGCAGTTCGGGTTTGAGGATTGACTGTGGGATATATGAATGTCACCTCGCCGTTGAATACCTTGTCCGGATATGCCTCAACCCGGATGTTGGCGGCTTGGCCCGGACGTATCATGGCAAGATCCTGTTCAAATACGTCTGCGAGCATCCATACCTTGGAGAGATCGGCAATCTGATACAGCATCTCTCCGGTCGCGAAGCGTTGTCCCTGAATAGCCCGTTTTTCCAAAACTACGCCGCTTACCGGAGAACGAAATGTCACGGAATGTGTAAACTTACCTTCTTGCCGGAGTGTCTGTAGATCAGCCTCTGATATGTTCCAGTTGCGCAGTCTCTGCAAGGCACTCTCAGTCAGCCGTTCCATCCCCGCCTGGACCTCAAGACCGCCATCCTCCACGTCCTTTGTTCCTCTCCGGGCGATGAGATATTCGTGCTGTGCCGTGATCAGTTCGGGGCTATACACATCCATCAAGGGCTCACCCTTTCTAACGGCTTGTCCCGTCGTATTGACGTGGAGCCGCTCGATCCAACCCTCGAACCGGGGCGCCACGATATGCAGCCGCCGTTCGTCCGCCTGTACTGTCGCTACCGCCCTTACGCTGCGCGCAAGTTCACGCATGCCGACTACCTCGGTTTTTACTCCCAGTCTCTGTATCCTGTCAGCGCTGATCTTGACTGCCGCATCGGCGGATGGGGATTCCTCGCCTTCGTAAACAGCTATGTAATCCATGCCCATGGGGTCTTTCTTGGGTACAGGTGAGATGTCCGGCAGTCCCATGGGGTTGCGGTAATAGAGAATCCTCCTCTCAGGCTTACCATCGTCTGAAACCGCACTCGACGCATTAACCGCAGAGGTCGAAGACCGGGTTGCACCCCACCAATACCCGGCGACAAGCAGGGCTGCAGCCAGGGCGACAAAAGCTATTAATTTGACGGCGGACGTCACATGCGCTCCCTGGGGATGGGTGACAAGTTGACCGGCGATTTACCGGTAAGCAGATCAATTTCCGCGAGTGCCTTGTTGTAACTTGCTGTGATCGTCGCCAGGCTGATTTCCGATTTGAATACCGTCATCTGGCTGTCAAGCAGCGTCAGGAAATCGACCCGGTTGACCCGATAGGCGGCGAGCGCAGATTCAACGGTAAGCCGGGCCTGTGGCAGGATAGCTGACTGGTAGAGCCGTGCGGACTTCAGGCTTTGCTCGGCCAGTGCTGTCTGCTGGCGCAGCCTGGCAATCACCTCATTGCGTTGCGCTTCATAAGTGCTCCGAGCCTGATCACGCATCGCCAGCGACTCCGCTTCGCGTGGCTCGAGTTTGCTGGCACGCCACACAGGGAGGTTCATTGCCACCGTCAGACTCACCATGTCCGGTCGCCGGCTGTTGTCCAGCATGTTGTCGCGCTGACCATAAGACATACGCACGTCGAAGTCGGGATAATAATTTTTGCGCGTGAGTTCCAGTGCTTTATCGTTGCGGGCCACAAGGCTTTGCAGTGCCAGCAATTGTGGGCGGTGGGTCAGGGCAGCCTCAAGCAACGATTCCAGGCTCAGGATTTCCTCGCGCAATTGCGGCGGTGCGGGCACTGGCAACGGCTTATTCCCGGTCCGGCCGAGCGCGCGTGTCAACTCGGCTTCGATTACCGGTCTTTCTCTTGCAAGCTTCAGCAGTTCATTCGCCATTCCGGATACCTGTGTCTGGGCCTTTAGCACATCGGCCTGGTTTCCTTGTCCTACCGCATAGTGATCTTCAGCAATGTGGAGAAGCTCTTCCAGGATGAGCTTGTTTTTTTCGACCAGGCGGGTCATTTCAAGGGTGAGGCCCAGATCGAGATACGAGACCTTGATATCGCGCACGACGCGGTTCACGGTCTCCTGGTAACCATATTCGATAGCCTCTGCATCCCTGGCGGCGACATCGCGACGCAAACCGCGTTTCCCTGGAAAAGGAAACCGTTGGGACAGACCGATCATCTTCATGGTCATGTCGTCACGGTTGAAAGTGGACGAGGCAAGCGGCGCATTGATCACTCCTGCTTCCAGAACAGGGTCATCGAGAGCTTCCGCCGGCGATACTCTCTGCCGGGCGGCTTCCCGTTCCCGCAGCGCAGCCTGGATTTCCGGATTGTTCTCCAGGGCTTCCGCAACCAGGGTGATCAACGAAGCCGGGTTTTGGGGATTTGCCGCCGCAAAGGCTTCCACAGATTGTCCTAGAGCAGCCTGCGCAGACGCTCCTCCACCTGCCTCAAGCGAAACTTCCGCGCGGGCAATTGTAGAAAGCATGACGGCAAGCACTGGGGCGATGATTCCGGTGGGAATCATTGCAAGCTCACTTGTCCTGTTGGAAGCCTACTTCCGCCATCTGACGATGATGTAATCGGAACCTGATTTTTCGAGGAAGAATTCCACTACATCGCCTTCCTTGACTTGGTCAGCCAATGCATTCTCCTCCAGGCGAAAAGGCATCGTCATTCTGGGCCAATCCAGGGAGGGGATAGGATCGTGGTTTATCGTTACCGTGGCCTTGGCCCGATCAACCTTTACTACTACCCCCTTGCCAGGAATAAGGTCCGTGGATCCACCAGCTTTTGCAGCCTTCGACGCACTTGCAACGACTATCCCTTCCTCTTTCCAGCTTTCTGGTTTCTGCTCTGGGAAGAAACGATCATGGGTGATTGTGGATTCGGTCTGTCCTACCAAAAGAACAGTAGGTGCCGAATCAACCGGAGCCAATTGGGTGATTTGGTCTGCAAGTGCCATAGCAGGCATAAACACAACTGCCAGCAGCAGTTGCAGCACAACAGAAAACCGAACAGTCATCCTGACCTCCTTGAAAGTTGTAACCATCGCAATGCCGCAGCAATGGCGAATGGCGGTCACCGTTTGCAGCACAGGCCAACCTGACGCCGCAAAAAGCTTGACCTTTGGGGCAAGTCAAATACAGTTAAAGCGATTGTTTGCCCGTGTTATGGGCGGATTTCTTCTGTCGAAGAATTAAGGTAGGGGCGGGCGTTGCGGTTGCTGAAGAGTGAGTGAGGTGAAGCGGGAGTCGGAAGGTACGGGGTAGAAAAATCCACCGGCGAGATTTAATGCCGAAGCCGCCGAAGGGAGACCGCTGCTTATATGGCAAACAACACCATCGCCGCACGGCAAGTTGATGGTCATGTCGTCGGTAGTGCTATCGTTGCCGGCCACTTGCTCGTGATTGGCAACATCATGTTGACTGCACGGCGCAGCAGTGGCAACAGGGCGGGATGCGGCTTCAAGCTCGACTGAGGTGCTGGGTGTCGTATTTTTGGCCTGTGCGCACAAAGGCATAATAGCGGCCAGCGCGCCTTGCAACGGTAGCGCCAGCATAATCAGAATCAGTGTAAATGTGCGTGCACACGACATCATGTCACCTAGTATGAGCATTTATCCTATGCAGATCAAGCGTTGTTATATACCAATGAAGTTTACCTAATCACTTAGGTTCTTTATCCCCCTCGTAAAAAATAGACAAATCCTAAATCATCGGCGCATATTTGTGCCGCGGACTCAACGCCCCATAGAAAGTGCTACATGAACCCAATAAGCGACACCAGTGCCGGGATCCTGAGCAGTCCCGGTGTCCTCTGTTCCCCCACTATCCTGAGCAGCCTCTAGGCGTCTTTCTCCGCTGGCCACTTCGAGATTTTCATCAACTGCCTCTATCGCCGGGCGAACATTGTGCACACTCCCTTTGAGTCAAATAAGCGCTTCAGCCGATCTGGAACTGTCCTCCACGCTGGTAGCTGCCGCTTCAATGATGATCTTTCAATTCCTTGGTCGATTGTCTTTTTCGATGAGTGCTGCAATCCTGATCAATGCCGGAAACCCAGGCTGGACAGGCGCTTTGGAAGTTATCAACAGACCTATCCCCGCCAATCGGGGAAAACTCCATTAGCTGATTTCCCCCTGCTCAGTGAGCGAACTTCCTATGCCTTCGGGGGTACAAGATAATCTTTCACAACTGCACCGCGTTTTGAATCAGCATTGATCATCGAAGGCCGTACCCACACCACTTTCTTTTCAAGTCGCCGCAGATGTCCGCGCCTCAAATGCATGCGAGGACTGGCATGCTTCCCGCCCGATCCAGCCCCGCTTCGCGGCCTCTTATCCTCTGAAAGCTGCAAGATTTTGTAGGAAAAAAAGGGTTGTTTGCCTTTTGCCATGCGTTTTTTATTAAGCGCGGCTGGTGCTGCGATTTCACTGGTTGTCACGTTTGCACAGTTCATAACGCTACAAGCCTGCACCAATACCATCACTTCATCGTGCGAATCGAGAATGATTTGGGCGTAAGCCTTTTCCTGGTCGCCATAGGTCGATATCGCCTCCTCGAACATTTCCGGAAATAGGTAAAAAGGCTCCGCTCTAAAATGCTTGCTTTTCTCACTCGCAAGCCCCGCCTCCAATTTCGCATCGATCGCAATACGGGTGGCCGGCTCCATCTTGTCCATCTCCAAATCCCGCACTTCATTCACATAAGGCACGAAAGTTCCCCCCAAGCTAACCGTCCATTCGTTGAACTCCTGAGTCCAATATATTGGCGCGACGAAAACGCCACCCTCGGGAAAGATATCAAGAACGCTGCACATGCCCGGTAGCACTTCGTACTCGGGGTGAGGCTCCCAGCATAGGGCAATCCGTTTTGTTGCTGGGGTCTGCTTGAAGTCGCCGACATACTCTAGACCGTCCTCTTCCTTGTTCCAAGGAACCTCGAAAGCTACGCACGGAAAGGGAAGGCGGACGAGATCCAAGTGAGCTTGTCCCATTTCTCTGGGGTCTATGAGGTCGCAGCAATTCGGCAAGATGAATTTGACACTATTTTGCAGCATCGCAATGAGGCGGTGATACACCTGCGCTGACTGAGGAGCCACACCCCTTATTTCCGCTTCGGCTTTGCGGAAATCCTCAATTGCATGAGCACTGTAGTTTAATGCCTGAATCTCCTCAGTTCTCAATTCGGTTTTCCTTTCTTGAATTAGCGGGAATTTCACCGATCCGTGAGCCAAATGAGTACTAGGTCATAACACCAGCGGATGGCGAAGGCGCCTAAGCTCATTGCAAGAGCGGTCCACATGATGTCCGGCTTCGATACCATCCAGCCGAACACGGCGACCAGGAACCCCATTCCACTGATAAGGTTGCAGACGATGTGCAGCGGCCACCTCACGAAGAACAGGAGCATGACGGCAACGCCGGCGACAACGGCCAGCACTCCGCCGATGGTGTTCAGGATGATGCGGACAACCAGGGGAATTGGCTGCTCCCCGTCCCCGCCGATTTCCTCAATGATTTCGTGCCGGGCTCCCTCCCCTCCCGGAAACCTGTAGATATTGGCCATCTCATTTCTCCTTCTTCTTCTCCTTCCCCGGTGCCATCCTGTTGCGCTTGATAAACCGGTCAACGGTGTTGTAGGCAACGCCCAATACTTTTGCTATCTTCCTCTTGGGCAGGCCGATATCGAGGTATGCCTGGATCTGGTCCCTATGCTCTTCCAGCTTCAGGCGCCCCTGACTTCCTCGCGGCCTGCCCAGTTGCTTGCCGGCAAGTCGGGCACGGCGCAATCCTTCCTTCGTCCGCTCCCGGATAAACGAGAGCTCAATCATCGAGGCCATTGAGAATACGGAGGCTAGCAACTGGCTCTGCATGGAGCCGTCCATGATGGTCCCTGTCTTCGTGACATGCAGGATCACGCCCTTGGCGCTCGCCGCCTCTAGGAAGGTGAACACCTGGCCGGGAGTTGCAGCCAGCCGAGTAAATTCCGGCGTAAGAATGACATCCCCCCGCCCTGCCCGATCGAGCAGTTTGCCCAGTCCCCGGGTCCGCCAGTCCGCTGAACGGCTTACCGTTTCCGCGATGAATTCCATCGGCGCGAAGCCATGACGGTTTGCGTATTCCAGCAATCCCAGTTTCTGGCTCTCCACTTCCTGTCCTTCTGTCGAGACGCGCAAATATCCAAAAAACCGGGGCAAATTCGCTCCTGAAGGGCCAATTTCAGGATAAACCTGAAAACAGTGTTAAATGGAATTAATATAAATCAGAAATAACGTGCTTTAAGTATAGCACCGTGCGTGTTTTTATATGTTCTTTTTATCAGATGCAAAAAGGGGTTGTACGGCCGAAAATCGCTTTTTTGATTCATGCTTGATAAGCAAAGGTGTACCTCAGTCCAATTGATAGGACCAAATATAAAACCTAGAATCCAGTCGGCAAGGGGAATAGGCTAAGGAACGTTGCGACAAACCTGTTGGGCGCCCGGGTCACAGCCTTTCATGACTAAAGAAGACCCCAATCTATCTAGAACATCAGCTTCGGCGTCCAACGGTTAAACAAAAAGAACATTCCTTGATACTAATGAAGTGCCCTATAAAACTAGCAGCAGATGATTCTCCAAGCTCTGCATCAGAAAGAGGACGGAACTGATAACTTGTTGGAGTGAAATTGTGCTTGCATGATGCAGCGGCTAAGGAGAATTGGATAATATTCCTCTCACCAGTCTATTGCGAGCAAGAGCCTAGGAATTTAAATGGATAACCTAACCATCTCCAAATCCGCAATCCAAGACGAACTTCACCGTATAGAGGAAGATTGCATCCACTCAGGTAAAGCGCATTTTAACGCCGCTGCCCGATGGACTAGATATCACTACTGCCTTGGTGTCCCCTCCGTAGTACTTAGTGCTCTTGCTGGTACGGCATTCGCAAGGGATTATGGAAATATTGCTGGCGTCATGTCCGCAACAGTCGCCATTCTTACATCACTTATGACATTTCTAAAGCCGTCTGAACGTGCATCGGTTCACAAAGGAAGTGGTGATCAATACTTGACTCTTCGGAACGACGCCCGCGCATTCAGAGAAATCAAGCTACCCTGCGCTTGCGACGATCAGACGGCCATTGCTGGAGTAGATGAGTTTACTAAACGACGGAACGAGCTCAACCAAGCTAGTGCTCAAGTTTCAAAGAAGGACTTTAGGAAAGCTCGCGATGGCATTGACAAGGGTGAGGCGAGCTATCGCGTAGATAAGGAGAAGGACTAGATGTCTGTCATTACCTACCTGGAGAGACGTGCCAGCAATGCTGTTCTTTCAGCTATAGAACAAATTTCAATTAACAGATCGATCGATACCATCAAGAACAGGCTTAATAATTATTTTGGGACAGAGTTAAAAGACCATTTCCGCTTTGGCTCATCAACCCGCGGAACAATACTTCCGCGATCTATGGATGGAGCATCCGATATTGATTACATGGTAGTTTTCAAGGACGACGGTTACACTCCACAAACATATCTCGACCGTATAAAACGTTTTGCTGATTTTTACTATGCTAGTTCGGAAATCAAACAATCATCTCCCACTATTGTTCTGCTGTTGAATCATATAAGGTTTGATCTTGTCCCAGCATTAAGCAATTGGCCGTTTGGCTACCGTATTCCAGACGGTTCGTCTGGCTGGCGCGACACCGATCCAAATGATTTTAATGCGAGATTAACGGCTAAAAATAATGCTGAATTGTTTATGATTAAGCCAACAATTCGACTCGCTAAATTTTGGAATGCAGAAAGCGGTTCTATTTATGACTCATATTCATTTGAAAAATTTATTGTAGAACGGGACTTCTTCGACTGCAGGAATGTGAGAGATTATTTATTCAAAATAATCAATAGCCTGAGCAGCAGTAATAATGTTCAGTGGAAAAAAGACGAGATTGAGCGAGCAAAGAGGATCATTACTCAAGTTCGTGCGTATGAACGTGCTGATATGTCATCTGCGGCAGAAGCTGAAGTGAAGAAGCTTATTCCCGATTAATTTCTACGATATTCCTTCCCGTTATGGGCCTAGACCAATCGTGTTTTCGTGCCATACCGATTAATAGCTCGTAATCACAGGAACAGTCCGCAACTAGCTCACCCTCTCTCACTTAATCCTGAAATAATTTCTCAGCGCCAGCAGAAACAGAAAAATCAGTACGGCCGAAATCACCGTCTGGAAGAGACCAGCAAACACTACCGGATACGGAACATTTTCCTGCCCAGTACCGTAAAGACAAGCATAGCTTCGAGCGAGCGTTTCGGGTTTTACCCCATTTCTCCGGACGGTTTGGTTAAGCCTAAATCCTGCTTCTGACGCATTTCCAATTGTCTTTTTTTTCTTGGGTTATGGAATCGCTCGATATAGTCGAAGATATCTGTGCGGGCCTCAGCCCGGGTTCGATACTGGCGACGATAGATTCGCTCCCGCTTGAGCAAGCCAAAGAAGCTCTCTGCTGCTGCATTGTCGGCACAACTACCCACAGCGCTCATGCTGCAAATCAGGTTGTGTCCTTGCAGGAAACGTTGATACTCGTCACTGGTAAACTGACAGCCGCGATCTGAGTGCAGGATGACCGCAGTTTTTGCCTCGCGTTGCCATATTGGGATCAATCCCCAGATCACGCGCAATCTGGCTTGCCGGCACATTAGCAGACCGAACTAGTTGTACCGCTTCCTGCTTGAACTCCGCTGCGTATTTCCTTCGCGTTGCCATGACACACCTCCTGACTCATTATCAGCCTTTTTAGATGTGTCCGTGAAATCGGGGGAAAACCCGAACGCTGATACTCAGCGGTAGGTGTACCTTGGTCCAATTGGCGGGATCAAATATAGAACCTAGAATTTTGCCTTACAGAACTTTGCTGGAGAACTCCAGGTGCATTTTTCAAGATTTAAATTCCGTTTCCTGATGATTGGCCTTACTGCCATCTTTGCGACGTCGATTACCAATGCGCAAAATGAAACCCTGATTCCTCGGAGCATGCCTGGAGATAAAGGCAGGTACTATCTAATGGAGTCAAAAAAAACAGGGAACGTTATTCACGCATTGCATAAGCGGGTAGGCGTGGACTCAATTGTCTTTTCCAGAACCGAGACAAACTGCAAGACGCGCAAAATGCGCGAGCTTGGGAGCAGTGAAAGCAGTCCCGAGAACATCAAGAAAAGTCCCACAGACTGGTTCGATCTTGTCCCCGGCTCCAGTAAGAGTGATCTTGCCCACTTTATCTGTAACTGGTAGCCTGCATTTGATCTTCGCGACCAGGAATGAGTGCAACTGACGGGAAGAAAGCTTGAAATGTTCAATGGGTCAACCGCTGGGAGGCTTGCGGGTTCACCATTTTTTGCACTAAGAGGAACGGCTGCAAAAGAATGTATGGGTTAATAGACACGCCAGTAAGCTGGCTTGCGTCGTAGCCTCACTAAATGGATCTTTTCAATAAATTTCCTTCCCTCAACCTCTCCCGCTACCACGTGGCACAGTTCCCCGTATCGTCTGGAAGCTTTGCTGCCCCAGCGGCGCATAACGACCCAATCGCCTAATAAGTCACGGCCAAGCTCGACCTCATACCAACGCTGCGTTGTTTCCCAGCGTGCACGCGCAACCATTCGTTAACCCTTGTGAGAAATATTTGATGTACTCCTGCTCAACTTTCGCCAGGAGCCTATCAACATGATGCGGCAAATCTTTTCACTGCCGCAACTCGTACAGTTGCTATGTGGGTTTGGATGGGATGTGCGAGCGTCCCCCGCAGTTTCGGCCAGCACAATCGACGAAATACGGACAAGGGCAATTTCCTAGATAACTTGCAATGCTCTCTCTGATGATGAGCTTATGAATTTCCTCATCGTCCGCTTGCGAGCGTGAATGCAAACGTTCTTGCGCTGAATATAGTTTCTCGTGCATCCCCATCCATTACCACTGTAATTGAGCGTGGCATTCGCCCGCACAATCACCGCCATGCATTCCGCTGTGGACCCATGACCTCTACGTATGTTTCTCTGATTGAGCAAATAGCAAGCTCAGTCATAGCACCACCAAAGACAAAAGATATTTCGCTGCCCTGACAGTAAGCAGTGGAGGGTGTGACAGATGACTCGCTCTGTCCCAATTTTGGCGCGAGTCATCTGTCACGAGTCAGCCCTGGCCCGTCATCCGTCACGCAGGGATACTGTTTCATCCCTTCAGTTTACCGGGAAACTGTGCTGAACCCATTCCCTGGATCGGGCGGCTCCCTCACGCCCTCCCCTTTCCCGTTTGCTGCTGTCACAGGCCACGCCAGCCGCCCAATGCCTGGGACGGTACGCTTCGCCTGTCATGGCCTGTGATCCGCAAGCATTCCTGCTTGCGGCCGCAGCCGCACTTGAATTCGCTTTGAACCCCCTTGCCCCGCACGGTCCAGTGCTTCCCGCTTAAATCCCCCCAGGCAAGCGCCCCCCATTCCCTTGTGAGGGGGGACTTGCTGGGGGGATAAAGAATACGCGGGAAACAATAGTCCCGCTATTTGCCTGGCTTTTACCCCACCCATTCCCAACCCTTTCCCGTGATGGAAAGGGCCATCCCCCACCCCCGCCGCCCCAGGGCGGGGCGAGGAGAGTCCCAGCGAGAGGATCAGTTACCAAGCCTCTCTTTCTTATAACCTTGGAGGATGAAATGGAAAATGCTGAGTCACTATTGCTCGATGCCTTGATAAGCGCAAGCCATGAGCTGACTTTGCCGGAAAAACGCTTGCTGGCTTTGGCTTTGAATGAAATCGGTGGACGTGTAGTCAACTCGTTCAGGGTAACAGGCCCTGAATTCATGGAGGCAATAACAGGAAGGATAGAGGACAGCGCCTATTATCTACTGAAACGCGCATCTATGGACCTATATAACCGTTCAATAAATGTTTTGGATTCTGATTCCAATGCTTCGGAGATTTGCCTGCGCTGGCTCGAACGCTGTCAATACAACCAAGATGAAGGTTGGGTCGAGCTTGTATGGGATCCTGAATTATTTCCCTCGTTATATTCCCTGCGTAGGCACCTGTCAAAGGATGCAAGGTGACAGGATTGACAGGCATGGTTCTGGCAATCGGGATTAAGGGTTCAGGGATGCGAAATCGTGGGTTTTCTGTGCGGCGTAGCCGCCAATTGTAAGTTTGCTAGTTTGTGCAAACTTCTCCTAGGTGGTTATCGGTCTTAATGGGACGAGGGCTTGCGGTACGGATATTGGCGCAGGAACCCCGGCGTGGTCAAGGGGTCGTGGAATACCGCAGGGAGCGTAGGCGACCGAGGATATGCCGCGAAAGCCCCTTGAACAAAGAAGCCGGAGTGGATGCGATATTGACCGTTTAAGCAAGGCCGCTATTAAGACCGTATGCTGAGTTGGTGCAACTTGGTTATCTTTTGGATTTTCGTGTTTGTGAAAAGTTTCTTTGTTGATTCTTGCCTTCTGATTTTTCGTGTTTTGGTGAGGCGAAGCCGATCTCTTTGAATGACTGTGTGAATGACTGTGGTTGCGTACCTTTTACATGTGATGGTCCTTATTTTTGGTTAATAAGGGTTAAGAAAGAGGTTAATGGAGCAAAAAAAGACCATAAAACTCTTAACTGTCAAAACTATACAAATGTACCCCGCGAGTCATCTGTCACGCTTCTGCGAGTCATCTGTCACGATTGCGCGACTCATCTGTCACAGATATCAGGAAGGAAACTTGCTGTTTAGGGGGATAACGCGAGTCATCTGTCACGGTTTTTATAAGATGTGCTGCAAGATGACAGTTTTTATTTCCTATTGAGTTACTTAGGGCTACTTATACTGGAGAAATGCGGGATTTAATCTTAGTCTGGCCTTTCTGAGAACCTAAGTGCGTGACAGATGACCCGCTCTGTTCCAATTTTGGTGCGAGTCATCTGTCACGATAGGCGAGTCATCTGTCACGCTTCTGTGAATAACTCTTGTTATCTAGGGTCTCTATAATCAGTCAAGCGGCTTTTTGGCCTAAATTCACGAATTATTATGACTTGCGAAGGGTTTTATTTTGGTGCGAGTCATCTGTCACGGATATCAAGAAGACATTTCATCGTCTGGGAGATTGGTGCGAGTCATTTGTCACGCTTCGAGCCTTCCTGGCGCGGACTTAAAGAATTTTATTCTCGTTCTATGTAAATTTGACCATCATGCAACCAGGCACGCCTTGCAATTCCTTTTTTCTCTATTTCAAGACATGCTTTTCGAATCGATGTATACCAATCCCGATTTCTCTTATTGCTCGTGCTACACATTTCACGAAAGCGTAAGCTATTGAGGGGATGAGGATGTTTGTGACTATTTATATAGTCAGCCAGCCGTCTAGCAATGGGTGATAAGTCGCGATAGGATTCCCATAGGTGGTTAGTAAAGGTATTTCCTGCGAAAAGGATGATCATGCTGGGGTCAATCCACATACGGTAACGTAACGGTTTCCCATCGGCATCATTCAAACAGGTATATTTGTTTATCAAAGAGATAGCCCCGCTCTTGCCATAAGCGTTCTGATTGAAAACCATAACTTCAGAGGCTTTAAGGCGTGTAAGGCATTCACGAACCTTATCATAGTAGCGTCCGTTCTTAGACCAATTTAGTTCGCTTACCAGGTCCTTCATCGAAAATTCAAACGGCTCACCCAAAGGAACTTTCTTGGCGTAATGCATAATCTGCAACCAAACAATCTCATCGTCTTCCGCTCGCAACTCAGTACCGGAGTATAGGATCGAAACGCCTTTTCCATCATGCAAATGAAATAATTTTTCATGTAAAAAAGTTCGCCTTGGTTCCTTTTTATTCCGAGCGGTAAACAACGATGATCGGGCATAATCATTAGGAATGAATCGCTTATTGTCGTAAAGATGTGGAAACAATAAATCAAGCTGACATGGTTGCTTAGGATCGACGCCCCTTTTGTCTAGATAGCTAAGCCGACGCAGCCTATCAACCGTGCCGGTTAGGCGATCCTCTTGGAAATGCTCTGAGCTCTTCGTGGTGCTTGAATGCTTCATAGTTACCAAGTTCCTTTTCTGCTAAAATACAGTCGTTAAGTGGGATTGGTTTCGGTAAAGCAGGGTTGATGTTTAAGAAACCTTTTCGCTTACGTTGACTTGAAAAGCCCGGTGCGTCCACACCGGGCTTTTTTATGCCTTGCTTTCAGAATTTGTTGCAGCTTTAGCACTTGCACGAGGCCGGAATAAAGCTCGCGCAATGGCTTCCTTAAAACTGGGAATCAGGTAACTCGGAGCAATTAGCGTTACCCGCTCCCATCCAAGGGGTAGTGTTTCATCTAGATTCGCGGCTATACGCTGGGATTCCCGATATCTTCCAGCAAGCTCCCATACGCTTCGTATTGCCTTGTCCACCGCTTGTTTTGTCCACCCGAATTCATCGCCTATTGACTGCATTGTACGGCCATCAACAATAGCGGCACGGGCAGCCCTGATACGCTCCTCCGAAATTTTGAGTAGAGGGTAAAGCGTGTCGAATTCGGCGGCAGTCATCCGTCTTTTCGATCCCATGAGTAACTTTATCTAAAACGCAACAAGAAGGTAGGCACTTGCCCTACCTAAAGTTATTCAGCGACCCCTGAAATAATATCCAGTAGGTTAAATTTCACGCCGGCTGCTCCTTGCAGAAACGCGACAAGCGCAAATGCGCCGTCACCTTCCACACCAAAGGGGCCGACTCGAAGTCCTTGAACCACTGCACGCGCCAAATGCCTCTCCTTTTTTCCGTTTTCGTATATTTCATGCAGCCAGGTCTCGATACGCTCTCGATCCTCAGGGCTCAGCGCTGAAAAAACAGCTTGTGGTTTATTCCCATGCTCAACAATGTCCTGGTAGGTATCATTAAGTTTGTGGGCCAGAGGAACAGCGGCAACCTCGGCTTTTTGTGCCGGTACTCGTTCACTTTTGGCATCAACAGGCTTACCTTGGTCGGCAGTCAATTCCGACGCTGCTTCCTTGCGCTCCTGTCGCTTCTTTTGAGGTTTCACCTGATCTTTGACGGCAGACACAATCTCCCGTGCAGTGGCTTTGCCGCGTAAATCCTTAAGCTTATCTACAAGTTCTTTCGCTTCAACCGGATGGGTCTGCTCGATAGTTTTTACCATACTGATTACTTCCACATCGGCACTTACATTTTCAGTCACAAGCCGCTTGGCTTGTTCCGGCAATTTCAGCAAACCAAGTGTTTTTGATAACCAGGCACGGCTTTTGTGATGCTTTTTTAGAATGGCGTCGATGCTAGCCTGGCGGTCCATCTTTTTACTCAGACGGTCAAGGTCATATTGGATCTTTCTGGCCTCCTCAATCTGAGTGAGATTTTTCCGATGAATGTTCTCAGCTAACTGCGCATCTTCTGCTTCTTCATCCGTCATATCGCGGACGTACCCCGGGATTTGGTCGAGCCCTGCCAGTTTGGATGCTCTTAAGCGGCGCTCTCCTGCAATAAGCAGGTAGCCGTCAGGGGTTGAACGTACCAAAATCGGCTGCAGGACACCCCGAGCCTTAATGCTTTCTGCGAGATCAGCCAACGTATTTTCCTCATCTTCGAAAGATTCACGAATTTGCGTTGTGACTTTGATCATGTCCAACGGGATCATGGATAACTGGCTTCCGGTATTGCCAAATAGTGCATCGACGCCTGAACCAATAATGTCGCCGGCTTTCGCAAATGGGTTTTCCTTTTTTGTTTTCACGGCTTTCACAGGTAATACTCTTTCTGGTTTATTTGTTTTTGTCGGTTTGCTCATTGTCCGATCCTCCTCAAAATGGATTCACAAGCGGCCCGCCATTCCTGTGCGGCTTTTATATGTCCCGCACCCTTGGTGCTTACCCATACCGGACGGCGGTTAGCAACGGCCCGGCGCACTGGAAAACGCTCAGGCAGCTCTTCGGGTAGTATGGCGGTCCCATAACGGGCGCGTAACGCATCCAACCCTTCCTGCTCTTCAGAGCTGCGACTGTTGGTTTTCATCGGTAAAATGCCAATGTGTTTTAAGCGCGGGTTAAAGCCCTGCGTTCGCACAACCTGAATTGATTGCAACAAATCCGCCAAGCCAGAGAGTTCATATAAACCAACCGCCACAGGCGTTACCACGTAATCAGATGCTGACATGGCTGCCAGGAGTCGAATGCCAAGCAGCGGTGGCGTATCGATCAGGCAAAGATCGAAATCTTGGGCGAACTTGCGTAAGGATTGACCTGGAACGCGGATTACTTCGTTTTCCGCCCGGTCAATCGCGAGCAATCCATTGTCTGCTCGAATGAGCCCTAATCTGTCGGCTACTAGCTGCGGCTGCAATTCGTTCGTTTGCTGATAAAAGAGTTGGGAGGCAACCAAACCAGGTGTTGCATTCTCGACTGCAAAGGTCAGCGACAAGTTGCCTTGCTTGTCCATGTCCACCAGCAACACACGCTGCCCGGCTTCAAGGGCAGCGTAGGCCAAATGAGCAGTCAAGGTACTTTTGCCCACACCTCCTTTTTGATTGGCAACAGATAATATCTTCATTTGTTTTTGTCCCTTGCGTTTACGTTGACTTAATGTTTTTCCAGCCAGGAGCCTGTAATATTATTGTGCGCACAAGAGCGCAGCCCTGCACTCTTGTGCGGTTTCTCCCTGTTAGGAATATATCGCCCCTTCCCCGGCTTATGCACTGTCGTTGCCAGGCTTGCTCCCTAACATTTTCATATCTGTTGCAATAACTTCCGTGGTATAGCGTTCCACCCCTTCTCTGTCTGTCCACCTGCGGGTTTCCATTCGCCCCTCGACGTACACGGAGCGTCCCTTTTTAAGATACTGCCCAGCTATCTCAGCAAGTTTGCGGTAAAAAGTAACACGATGCCAATCCGTTTTTTCCTGTTTGTCCCCGTTTTTGTCTTTCCAGATTTCTACCGTAGCCAAGGTAATGTTCGTAACCGCTTCCCCTGTGGGCATATAGCGGACATCGGGGTCATTTCCAAGATTACCAATAAGCATAACGCGGTTTAATGTTGACATTGTTCTCTCCTATATAGTTAGGTTAAATATAGTCATATATACAAACGAAACTGTATATTTCATTTGTATAAAAGTCAACCTTTTTTTGCTGTATTGGGTAAATATAATACAGTATTTCATAGGCTTTACAGCGAAAATGGGAGTATCTACAAGCCTTTTTCTTGCTAATCGGGATTAAGGGCTTAGGGATGCGGAATGTGCTTTTTGTGCAGCGTAGCCGTCACTTGCTGGCAGGCTGGGCTATGCATGCTACTCCTGGATAAGGACTATCGGTCTTAATGGAACAAGGGCTTGCGGTGCGGATGCAGGCCCAAGAACCTCGGCGTGGTCAAGGGGCCGTGGAATACCGCAAGGAGCATTAGCGACCAAGGATATGCCGCGAAAGCCACTTGAACAGGGAAGCCAAAGTGATGCGAGATTAGCCGCTTGAGCAAGCTCTCCATTAAGACCGGTGACCAAGGGGGCATCGCACTTTTGGCTCTCGGCGAATTTTCGCGTACGCGAAAAAAAGAGCATTAATATCTCCTTCTCCCATGATTTACTCTTACTGATTTTCGCGTACGCGAAAATTTTAGGGCATTCCCCGTGTTGGTCCTTCCCTGAAACGACTAGCCTTCCGCCGGCAATAGAGTACGTGGTGAGCACTACCCCCGTTCCCTGCCGATTAATCCGACTGCCTTTACCCGGACTTTGATAAAGCAGCAACAGTCAATAAGGATTTATCTGCTGAAAGATGATCGATGCGGTCTGCAATGAATCGACCAGGGTATAAATTGAACGACGATATATGATAAATTGCGTTTCAAAATTCCTTGTACAAATATGAAAATAACCTGTCTGAATTTTGCTGCCCTTTTCTGTATGACAACGGGTACGGCAGCTGCCCAGGGAATCCCTTCAGTTATCGCTCGTTCTGATTTCATTGCCATGTCCCGGCAGTGCGCACCTTCTGTAGCGCCTGAAACCATGGCAGCGATCGTAAAAACCGAATCAGATTTTCGGCCTTTCGCAATAGGCGTAAACAATGGCGCTAGCCTGGGTACTCAACCCAAGACCAAGGAAGAAGCTGTCCAGAAGGCAAAAGAATTGATTGCCAATCGTTACAACGTGGATCTCGGCCTGGCCCAAATCAGTTCCTTCAATTTATCTGTTGTCCGCCTTTCCGTGGAAGATGCTTTTGATCCCTGCAAGAACTTAGCTGCTGCTGCATGGATTCTTGAAAACAACTACCTGGCAGCAAAAAAACAGACGAAAGACGAACAGAGCGCGCTTCGAGCAGCTCTGTCTGCCTACAATACAGGTTCGTTCTCCAAAGGTTTTGGAAACGGCTACGTGAGGAAAGTGAGAAAAAATGCAATCGTGAACAACCGCATGAAGATGGTGCAGGTGGGAACAAGTCAACAGGAAGCTTCCGCACTTGGTCAAAAGACCATGGTTCGATTGGCGGAGACAGACGAAACAAGCGAGCCTAATGTCAATATTTACGCAAGGAGAGGCCACCCACTCATATTTGATAGAGAAAACGTCAATGTTTTCAGAATAAAAAATCAATCTGTGACGGTGTATACGCGTCAATAAAATCAATAACTAAGGGAGGATCATGAATAGTATTTATGAATTATATAAAAAAGTTACACGATATAGTATAGTTAATGCTATATTTTCACTATCATTGATATCGGTGGAATCCCATAAAGAATGGGGTGCAAGCCGATGAAGATGGTTAGTGAATCAGAATTAAGGGACTTCTTCAGGAACAAGGCCGTCAAGCGGATGTACATCATCCAGGGCGCAAACGGCAGATATCAAATCGTGGTAACACTGACATGGAAGCCGGGCGACTGGCATCTCATGAATGCCAAGAAAAAGCCTAGACAGTGGGCGAGCCTGGACAGATTGGCGCGCCATATCGTAAATGAATACGGTAGCGATCAGCCACCAACTTATCTTGTGCTGCATACCGGAGAAAAGGAGACAGATGAAGCTGACGAGGAAGTATCAGAATGAAAATATGACGGCAGGACGCAATCACACCGCTTGTACAGTGTTATTGCTGCTATTTGTTCTTGGCCTGATGCCGCAAATCGCGGCGGCTGCGCCGTGGAATTCAGCAGCAGTTCAGGTTCTCAGTATCTTCCAAGGCGGCCTGATGCGGACCTTGGGAATCATCGCGGTAATTGGATGTGGAATCGCCGCCTTGGCTGGCAAGCTGTCCTGGAATTGGGCAATCAACATCATTATTGGCCTTGTGCTAATGTTTGGCGCAGCCGCAATTGTCGATTATCTAATTGCAGGTTCGTCGTATTGATATGGAAACCGACGAGGTATTACGAACAGATGTCCTTTACATCGGCCTGACCCGTCCAACGACAAAGTTTGGCGTACCGGTTGGAGCTTTCATTTTTGAGGTCTGCATCATTGGCATAGTGTTTATTGCCACTGGCGATCCGTTGTATCTTCTTGCCGTGGTTCCGATACACATTCTGCTTTATGCGGTTTCTTATGAAGATCCGGCCATTTTTACCCTATATAAAATTTGGCTTGCTACGATAGGGCGTTGCAGGAATGTGAAATTCTGGAGTTCAGCCAGTTTCTCACCGCTTCCCAAAGATAAATGGGGCCATTTTTGCAAGTCGCTAAGCCGGACTTGAAATGGCAGCCCAGTTTGCAAAAGAAATAGGGAGTGAAATTCCTGCTGCGGATTTCATTCCCTATTCAAGCCATGTCACGCGAACAGTGGTTCGGTTGTCTGACGGCGACTACATCGTTGCAATGCGGTTACAGGGGCTGGCCCATGAGACCGCTGATGTACGTGATATCAATAGCTGGCACGATCAGTTGTGCGGTTTTGTGCGCAACATCGCATCCCCAAAAGTCGCGCTGTGGACACACATTGTAAGGCGGGAATTCTGGGATTATCCCGGGGGAAGAATGCCCGAGGGATTCTGTCAGGAACTCAACGACAAGTACCGCGGGCTGATGCGGTCCAAAAAAATGTTTGTAAACGAACTCTACCTGACCATCGTTTACAGACCGCAACCACTTAAGGTGGGGCGTTGGTTCGACAAGACGGTACGCAAGGTAGACCAGTGGCTTGTCCGCGAACCAGAGGTGGATCTGGAGCAGCAGCAAACGGAAGAACTGGAAAGCCTGGATAGTTTGGTGGACACGGCGCTGGCCGCGCTAGATAAGCACGAACCTCATCTGCTCGGTTGTTATGAGCATAAAGGGGTGATGTGTTCGGAATTGCTGGAATTCTTAGGCTACCTGATTAACGGGGAGTGGCGCCGCTATCCATTGCCGCGCTCAGAAATCAAGGATGTGTTGCCTACGTCCCGGGCATTCTTTGGTAACCGTGGATTGATGGCGCTTCAAGGCCCTGTCCATACCCAGTATGGGGCGATGGTGACAATTCAGGAATACCCGTCACCGACTTGCCCGGGAATACTCAACGATTTGCTGAGCCTACCGTTTGGTCTTGTTCTTTCCCAATCGTTTACCTTCCTTTCCAAAACTGCCGCGCTACGTGAAATGATCATCCGGGAAGGCCAGATGATTAACGCCGATGACCTGGCCGTGTCTCAGGTGAGCGAGATTCGGGATGCACTGAATGGCTTGGCATCAAGTGATTTTGTAGCTGGCACCCACAGTCTCAGCATCATGCTCCTGAATACCGACAAGAAACGCCTCAATGAAAGCATTAGCGAAGTTGGGGCAGTGCTGTCTGACTGCGGAATGAAATGGGCGCGAGAGGGGCTTGGTATTGCCGGCGCATACTGGGCCCAGTTGCCGGGGAATTTTCAGTATCGCGTGAGGGTGGGAATGATTACCAGTCGCAATTTTTGCGGATTTGCGAGTTTTCACAACTATCCGCAAGGGCGAATACGGGGAAATCAATGGGGCGACGCGGTAACATTGATGCAAACCACAGCCGGCACGCCATTATTCTTCAGCTTCCATAAGGGGGAAGAAGGAGGTGAAGCAAGAAAGGCGGCAAAGCTCGATCCAAATCATAAGGACAATGCCAGTACACTGCTTGTAGGCCCCGCGGGGACTGGAAAAACGGTGGTCCTGATGATGCTGGTTGCACAGATGCAAAAATTCGATCAGAGGGAGCAGCGGCTATCTTGCATCATTTTCGATAAGGATTTGGGCGCGTCAATCGCGGTAAGGGCAATGAGGGGGCAATATTTTCCCTTGAAAAATGGCGTACCCACTGGGTTTAATCCTTTCCAGCTTGAGCCCACGCCCAAAAATCTTGTATTCCTGGAGCAGTTGATAAAGCTGTTGGTAAAGCGCGACGATCGGGTTATCACTCCACAGCAGGAACATCAAATCAGCCGCGCGATTGCAGGTGTCATGTCTAGCGCTGTACCCAAACACCAGCGCCGTTTGAGTGCGGTTCTGCAATTTTTCAGTGCTGATGAAGAAGATGGCCTTCATACACGTCTTGCCCGTTGGTGCCAGGGGGGGCCGTTGGGCTGGTTGTTCGACAATGAACATGACTGCCTTGATCTTGATAAGACCGCGATTACCGGTTTCGACGTGACAGAATTTCTGGAAAATCCAGAAACGCGAACACCAACGACCCTGTACCTTTTTCACAGGATTGATAATGTGTTCGACGGTCGGCGTGTGGCAATTATCATGGATGAAGGATGGAGACTGCTTGAAGATCTGCATTTCCAGGGATTAGCAAAAGACAAGCTTGCGACAATCCGAAAGCAGAATGGGTTTGTCGTGATCTGCACGCAATCTCCCAGTCATGTATTGCAAAGCGAGGTTGCAGCTACAATTGTCGAGCAAACTGTCAACAAAATCCTTTTGCCGAATCCGGCAGCGGACAAGCGTGACTATGTGGAGGGTTTGAAGTTGACTACACGCGAATATGAAATTGTTCGGGATCTTGGGGAAAAATCCAGGCAATTCGTCGTAAGACAGGGACGCGCCTCTGTAGTTGCGGAATTGAGTTTGCCGGGATTCGAAGATGAATTAGCCGTACTGTCAGGCAACACGGCAACTGCGCGCCTAGTCGAAGAACTCCTTGAAAAACAAGGGAGCGATCCGGATGCATGGCTTCCGGAATTCCACCGAATACGAAAGGGGGCGGAATGACGTTCATGAGGAAAATCATCTCCGGCGCCGCATTACTGGCAATATTGATATCAAGCCCTGCCAAAGCCGATTGGCCGGTGATAGACGTAGCAAGTATTGCGCGGATGGCTGAAATGATAAACCAGGCAAGCATGCAGCTCACTCAGTTGAGAATGCAGTACGAGAGCCTGAATGGAGTAAGCGGGATCGGCAGCTTGCTTAATAATCCCATGCTTTGGCGATATCTTCCGCCGGATTACCAGATAATATTGAATAGTGGTTACGGTGGTTGGAACGTTATCCGGGCAAACTCTCGGATTTATGGAATCGAGCAGACTACGCTTGGGCCAAATACAGATACGGCACGGCTTTTTGAAGCAAACGCCAATCAGGTGGCGATAGACCGGGCAATAAATGAGGAGGCATATCGGCAGGCCAGCTTACGGGTAAATAACCTGCAAGTGCTTCTGGACAAAATCAATGAATCGCCGGATGCGAAGGACATTGCTGACCTGCAGGCGCGCATCCAGGCGGAACAGGCATTGCTGCAGAATGAGTCGATCAAGCTTAATATGTTGTCCAGGCTGCAACAGACGCAAAAGGACCTGATGGGGCAACAGGCAGCAGAGATAAGGATGAAAACAAGAGGGATTGTTCCTCGATTCTAGGAGGTGTTACGTGAATAAATTAGGAGGAGTTTTCGGGATATTACTGATGTTAGCGGGATGCAATCAAGGTGTTCCCCCCGTAGATGATCCTAACAATATCGTAATTAATGGTGAGGCCATCCCACCGGCCAAATTTCTAGAGAGATACTGTGTAGAGCAAGTAGCAGATCCAACTTGTTCGAAAGTGCGACATGCGATGTTGACAAATACTAGAGGCGAAGTGCCAAGATTTTGAAAATCAATAATGGAACCAAGCCAATTTCATTTCTTTGAAGATTCACTCGCAATTGTTGATAGTACGATGGCGACATCTGTGAATGATGTCGCAAGTAACGTTATAACAGCGATCACGCCTGTTACAACCAATCTGCTTATTCTCTATGTGATCGGGTGGGGTTTGATGACTTTACGTGGAGCAATTTCCGAGCCAGTTTTAGATGGAATGAACCGAGTGGTGAGAATTGCAGTAATTATTGGAATTGCTCTGAATGTTGGAAGATACAACGCATTTCTGGCCGACATGCTCTGGCAGTCTCCGGAAATTCTAGCAGGGTATATTACATCTGGCAGTGGAAGCACTGTTACAAATACTCAATATCTCGATAAGTTATTCAGTCAGATATACGACGTAGGAGAAGCATATTGGATTAAGGCACAGGCCCCTGCTGGAGCGATAGCTATGCCGGATGTCGGTGGTTTGTTTATTGCAGGACTAATTTGGATAGTTGGCGGATTAGTGGCAGGTTATAGTTTTGTTCTGCTATTAATCTCAAAAATTGCGCTGGCTCTCATACTTGGAGTCGGACCAATCTTTGTTTTAGCGACACTCTTCCAGCCAACGAAAAGATTATTCGATTTATGGCTTGGCCAAGCACTTAGTTACGTTTTTCTGGTGATGTTTACAGCCGGAGCAATACGGGCAGTGCTCTTGTTAATTCAAACTTTTTACTCTTCAGCGATTGCATCAGGAGTGTTAATTAATCCATTTATAAATCAAGCGCTGCCGCTAATTGTAATTTGCGGCTTTTGCTTTGTTGTCATGTTACAAATTCCAAATAAAGCTGCATTTCTTGGCGGTGGTGTGGCAGTCAATACAATGGGAGCTGTGAACTGGACTTATGACCGAATGACCGGAACGGCTTCGTCGCTTCGCCCAACATCAATACGGCGTACGCTCAACAGGGCGCGAGCCGACGCGGTAATCACCGGACGAGTCGGAAAGGCTGTTGTAACTTCGCCAGTGAATCTATACCGCAAAATAACGACGCCACGGAAACAAAGAATAGCAAACCAGTAATATCAAGCATTCAAGAAAAAGCGGTTTTCCGTCATCGGAGCCGCTTTTTTCTTGTTTGTTAATTACGAAATATATTACAATGACTACCTTAAATATATTCATTCGGTTAAATCTTTTATACTGAATGGAATCCCACATGCGCCCATCAAGGTACATACTGAGCTTCGTTGCAGTCATGAGTGGATGCATGGGTCCACCCAAGCCCCCTGAGTTCAAAGGGGAATATCGCCCGATAAACCAAATCATCCTCCATAAACCCGCACAATCTGGACTTGAGCAGGGAAAGGTCTTTGACTTCGCCTACGAAGGCGATATCGGAAATGTTCTTTTCGCATTACAGCAGGCGCAGCCGCAGCTCGATGTGCTTCCTGCGCTCGGCAGCCCGACCTCGCTCCCTGTCCGAGTGAAGATGCAAAATGTGCTGATCGAGGATGTACTTCAGGCCATTGGGGAACAGGGTGCGAACGTGGCTGATGTGGTCTGGGTACCCCAGGATAACCAAGCATTTATTCGGTATCGCCTGTTGCCAGTCAACAAGAAGGGGGCTAAATGAATAGTGTCAACAGTGATGAGCTAGAAAAGTATCTTGCCGAAGCGCGATCCTGGGAGACAAGCAAGATGAGGGAGCTGGAACTGTCGCGCAAGACTGCATGGCGGATAGCAGCAGTGTCGGGGACAGTTGCAGTCTTGGCGGTAGCGGCGCTGGCCGCACTGGTTCCGCTCAAGCATGTGGAACCCTTCGTTGTACGCGTGGATAGCGCGACCGGGATAGTCGATGTAGTTGAAGGAATTGGGGATGGAAAAACTACCTACGAAGAGGCCGTGAACAAGTATTTCACGCAATGGTACATCCGCTACCGGGAAGGCTATTCGCGGGACCTGGCCGAGGAATATTATGTAAATGTTGGAATAATGTCCTCCGGACTGGAACAGCAAAAATATGCTGCATGGTTCGACCCCAAGAACCCGTTTTCTCCCCTGAACCTGTACGGCAGCAATGCCAAAGTCAAAATACGAATCAAAAGTACATCGTTTATTCGTCCCGACGTCGCTTTAGTGCGCTACACGAAGGAGATTGAACGCGGTGCGGATAAGCCCGAAATGTCGCATTGGGCAGCCACTGTCGTATTCCAGTATTCGGGAGCGCCAATGTCCGAGAAGGACAGGGGAATCAATCCACTCGGGTATCAGGTCGTGGAATACCGGAACGATCCCGATGTAGTGCCTGCTGAAACGCTGTCCAACCCCTACAAGCCGACAGATCCAGGGTTACCTGCCCTACCTTCTAATGTTGTCTTGCCTGTCAATCCCTTGCCGGTAGTTCCAGCAATCGAGCCCGAACCAGAGGACTAGAGGTGAAGATACTTCTGGTGCTGGCTTTGTTGGTGCCATTTGCAGCATTGGCGGAAATAACCCCACTGAAGGGCAAGTATGATCCTCGCGTAAGAGTAGTCGATTACAACCCCCTTAATGTCGTAAAAATCACGACTTTCTATGGCGTCTCATCCCATGTTCAATTCTCGGAAGAGGAAACCATCATGGAGGTAGCAGTAGGGGATGACCAGGCCTGGAAGATTGTATGGCGGGTAAATCACTTGTTCGTGAAACCTCTGGCACACAAGGCCGACACGAATGTCACCGTGCTCACCAATCTGCGAACCTACCAATTTGCTCTCGTCGTGCAACCCAAGACCATCAAGGACTCTACGGCATGGACAAATCCCGACCTGATTTTTTCGCTGCAATTTCGCTACCCCTCCGAGGAGACGAGCAAGCGGGAAGCAAAATTGAACGAGGAGTATGTCAAGGACCGTTTGCAGGGAGCGAAGGCCGCGCAGCCGAAGCGGGAAAGGCACAACCTGGATTATTGGGTAGCCGGATCAGAAGAAATTAGCCCAACTGCCGCGCACGATGATGGCCGTTTCATTTACCTGACCTTTTCCAATAACCGTGACATGCCAGCCGTGTATGCCGTGGACAACGACGGCAACGAGGCTCTGATTAATACAAATGTCATCGACGGCAACACGATTGTTGTGCAGCGGCTGGTTCGAAGCCTGATTCTACGGAAGGGTGAGGCGGTTGCCTCCGTGGTCAATAAATCCTTTGATCTGGATGGTGGCAGCGACAATTTGACAGGAACAATCGCTTCCAACGTGATACGTATCCTGAAGGGAGCGAAGGAATGAAGCTCCTGGATAAGCTCAAGCAAATGATAAAAAAGGAGCGCAATGCTCCTCAGTCCATGAACCCTGCTAATGCAGGAGAAGAGAAACCAGGGGAAGCCGTCAACGAACTGCCAGAAGATTTTCGCGTACGCGAAAATAATCCTCCAGACACAGCCGAAATCCCTTCTATTAATCGAAGAACCGGTGTCCTGAACATCACGCCAGGCAGTATTGCCATAATGCTAGCCTTGGCGTTGCTGTTGTTCATGTTGGCCAACATTGACAAATCCCCGCCTGCCAAGCGCAAGCCTGAAAGCGAAACAAGGATTGCGAGTACTTTACCTCCACTCGTGGTCCCGCCGCCTCCGCCAGTTCAGCCACCAATGACACAATCAGCCCTGATAGGGCAGGGAGTTCCCTCGCCCCTTCCGCCTATGCCGCCTGTCGTGCGCGATGGGAAGCCGGTTGTCCATTGGACGGAACGCAAAATGGGAGGGTCACTTCTCGTTACCCATCAAAGTGGCACAAGCTCAGCCTCGCAACAGGACATTCAGCCTCAGACAGTAAATGCAAGCCATGAGGGAAGGAATACAGCATTTGGGGAGCAGTTGGAACCCACAATCACGAAAAGCGCATCAGCCCGGACTCTTTCCGACCGGAATATGATGATCGCAAAAGGAACTACGCTTGATTGTGCATTGGAGACCGCGCTCGACAGCTCGCTTCCGGGAATGGCCACGTGCCGCCTCACGCGGGATGTGTATTCGGATAACGGAAACGTTGTGCTGCTTGATCGAGGATCGCAACTGATAGGCGAATACCAAGGCGGGATCAAGCAGGGCCAGGTACGGGTATTTGTCTTATGGACTCGTGCCAAGACGCCCAATGGGGTGGTGATCGCGCTCGATTCGCCCGGGACTGATGCGCTCGGGCGCAGTGGTCTTGAAGGATGGGTGGACAACCACTTCCTGGAGCGGTTTGGAGCAGCAATTCTCATGACATTTATCAAGGACGCAACGACCGCGCTAGTGAACCGGAGTACCAATACCAGTGCGCCGTTTTTCGGGAGCACGCCGACTGCCGGAAGTCGGGTGGTTGACCGCATCCTTGAGTCAACCGTCAATATCCCTCCGACAATCATCAAGAACCAGGGGGATCACATCCAGGTAATGGTTGCACGCGATCTTAATTTTTCTGAAGTCTACGACCTGAAGGCAACACAATGAATGGCATGGTGACCCCGCTCTATGTCGGCACATCCGGAATGCTCGATATTTATCTAAACCCAATAGCCGGATTCCTTCTTGATCCAGAATTGACCGAAATATGCATCAACAGGCCAGGGGAAGCATGGACCGAGAACAAGGCCGGCTGGACACGCTACGCTGTAGAAGAATTGACGCTTGATCACTGCCGGCAACTGGCGACGCTAATTGCGAGCTACAACGCCAAATCTGTGTCGAGTGAAAAGCCTATTCTGTCTGCGGCGCTTCCGACGGGAGAACGCGTGCAAGTCATTCTGCCTCCAGCCTGTGAAGCAAATACCGTGTCCATTACGGTCCGAAAACCCTCGCTGGTCGAAAAGACACTGGATTGTCTCGAAACTGAAGGCGCATTCCACCAATGTCAAAGCAGCAATGCGGGAATGCGCCCATTCGAACAGGAACTGATACAGCTCAAGGAAGAAGGCCGGATCAGGGAATTCCTGGATATGGCAGTCGAGCGGCACAGAAATATCGTGCTTGTTGGCAAGACTGGATCAGGAAAAACGACAGTAATGCGCGCATTGGCGCAATGCATACCCCTCGATGAAAGACTTATCACCATCGAGGATGTCCCGGAGATTACCCTTCGGCACCATGCGAACAAGGTGCATCTCTTCTACGGCAGGGAGGGAGAAGGGGGGATGAAGGTAACGGCGAGGCAGGCCCTTATGTCCTGCTTACGCATGAAGCCGGATAGGATTCTGTTGGCGGAAATGCGTGGGGATGAAGCCTGGGAGTTTATCAAATCCATCAATACCGGGCATCCAGGGTCTATATCGACCATGCATGCGAACGGGGCACATGAAGCATTCGAGCAGTTGACCGCGTTAATCAAGGACACGCATGCGGGCGCTCATCTTGCAACCGATTACATTCTGCACCGCCTGAAAACTACCATCGACATCGTGTTGTACTACGAGCGGCGTCAGTTGCGCGAAATCTACTATGAGCCTGAGCATAAGTACGGCGAATAGACCAGCACTGCTCTGGGTTGCAGGCATTCTTCTCATCGTGGCCTGGACTTATATCGCCGCCGGGATTTTTCTTATTGCCCTTGATCGCGATCTCACTGACGCAACGCCGCTGACGCTCTTCGAGTATTGGCACTACTACGGCGAAAACCAGCGTGTGCAGGACTGGCTCTTTATCTCCGGCATCATTGCATCGCTCATATGCCTTGCCCCGATGAAGCTAATTTTCGCGGACGCGAAAAAAAGCCTGTACGGAGATGCCCGCTTTGCTAGCCGGAAAGAAATCAAGGAAGCAGGTTTGCTCGGGGAAAAAGGGATCGTTGTCGGGCAATTGGGTAACCGTTACCTAATGTTTGGCGGGCAACAGCACGCCATTATTACTGCTCCAACGCGGAAGGGAAAGGGGGTCGGTTTAGTCATTCCCAATCTGCTGAGCTGGCCGGAAAGCATCGTGGTGCTGGACATCAAGCAAGAAAATTGGGGCATCACCAGCGCTTACCGTAGAAAACACGGCCAGGAATGCTATCTCTTCAGTCCCGGCGCAACCGACTACCGCACCCATCGCTACAACCCCTTGGGCTACATCAGCGATGACCCCTATTTCCGCATCGACGACGCGCAACAAATCGCAAACATGCTGTTCCCCGATCGTGATGGGACGGATTTGATTTGGACTGCCACGCCACGCACCCTGTTCCTGGGCATTGTGCTGTACCTCCTTGAGACACCCGGCAAGCCTGTAACGCTCGGTCAAGTTTTACGTGAAACACTGACTGAGGGCGATGGGGCAGCATACTTTACCCGGATCATCAGCATGCGTGCCTTGGCTGCCCGGATTAAAGAAACGTCGGAAGAGGATGCAGCAAGACAGGCCAAAGAGGACCTGGCTATGCTGCCCCTGGAAGCGAAACATGCGCTCGTCCATCCGAGTTTGGCGGAAATAGCAATGTGGCACCACATGAGCAAAAGTTACCGGAATACGCTAGCAGCAGGAAACAGGGAAAGACGCAAAAACAGCCCAAACGCGGCGGACATCATCGAGGCACTGAGAAATGTGCCTTTCGATAAGGAAGCATGCAGGATTGCAAAACGCCTTTCGGAGAATTGTGTTCGAGCACTTAATTCCTACGCCACTATCGCTTCGGAAAATACGCGAGCGGGAGTCATGACGGCGTTCCGTTCAACGCTGTCACTCTGGATGAATCCTCTGGTTGATGCCGCGACGAGTGCGAACGACTTTGATCTGCGGGATATCCGCAAACGGTGCATGTCGATATACCTTGGCGTGACCCCGAATAACCTGGAGCGCATGGCGCCTCTGCTCAAACTTTTTTTTCAGCAACTCCTGGATTTGAACACGCAGCAGTTACCAAATCAGAATAAGGGGCTCAAATATACCTGCCTGCTGCTGATGGACGAATTCACCGCCCTTGGCAGGATACCGAGCCTTGAGAAAGGCATCAGCTACCTCGCGGGATACGCCATTCGATTGATGCCCATCATCCAAAGTCCATCGCAATTGGTGAGTGCCTATGACAAGGAGGCGGCACAGACCTTTACAGCTAACCATGCGCTGAACATCGTTTTTGCGCCGAAAGCAACAGAAGCTTCAGTTGCGAAAGACATCTCCGAGTGGCTGGGCTACCAGACGGTGAAAGGCAAATCGCATTCCAAGGCTACTGAATGGTTCTCAAGAAAATCGAAAACGGAAAGCGAGTCTGATCAACGAAGGGCATTGATGCTTCCCCAAGAGATCATCGGCCTTGGCAAATTCCGAGAGCTGGTAGTCGTGGAGGATTTGCCGCCCATCATGGCGACCAAGATCCGCTTCTATAACGAGAAGGTTTTTATCGATCGGTTGAAAGAAGTCTCCCCAAGCCTTGCCAGACTCGGGGTCAAGCTGCCCACCAAGGAGCAGATGGACGATGCAATCGCCCGGGGTGAATTGGGCGCCCCCATAGTCCCCCTGAATCTGGAAGCGCATTTACAGGCAGTGAGAGGAAACGTTGACCAGGACAAAGCCGGGCTGTCGCAAAACAAAACCGAAGTGCATACGACGACAATGGAACGTGAAGCGATTCCGCAGGATATGCCTGATCTTTCCAGACTCAGCCTGGACCGATTCGTAGTTGATTTTTCTGACGTGGAAATACCCAAACCCGGTGATTTGAATGAAGCGGTGCTTCATGCCTACGCCGATAAACTGTCAAGTAGAACGATAGCTTAGGAGAAAGGAATGGATGCAGAAATCAAGAATCTGAAGCAAGCTGAAAAGAATCATTTGGCAAAACGCGAAAAGGAATCAGGCAAACCTAAAAAAGATAAAGCAGTTGCCCAGGCAGTGGCGCCGGTTGTTGACACCATTAATACGGTGGAGTCCGACGAAATCTTTACGGCGGGGCAAGGTAAATTTGCACTGGCAAAATCCAGCAGGGAAAAACGCCACGAGACGGCGAACACAGGGGCGGGTTACGAGGATAGAGGCAATAAGCTTGAAACGCGCTCCAATAGTGAGAATGTCGCTGAAAACATGATTCGTGCGGCGGAAACCCGCGGCTGGGAGGAAATAAAGGTGTCCGGCACCAAGACATTCAGGCGTGAAGCTTGGCTTGAGGCGGAAGCTCGCGGAATCCATGTAAAAGGCTATATCCCCACTGAACAGGACAAGCAATTGCTTGTTAAGAGAACCAACAGCCGTACACCAGACCGAATCAGAAATAAAAATCACAAGCGCATGGCTGAAGCGTTTAGCAGGAAGAGCTCGGCGGATGCCGCCCAACAGTATCCAGAATTAGCGGGTGTAGCCGCTGCGCTGATGGCGATAAGCAAGAAAGCAGAAGCTGATGGCTTGACTCCTGAGCAACTTGCAATCGTTGTGGCCCGAGCACGTCAGAATGTTGCAGACAGCATTGAGCGGGGAAAAATACCAAACGTGAAAATCCGAAAGGAGATGGTAATTGAGGTGAAGCCGGAAGCATTCAGGGAACAGGATTACTCTCGATGAAAATCGGCCGTATTGCATTGATGCTGTCCTCTGGCACGCTTATTTCAGCTTGCGCCTATACCCCCCCACATGAAGGGATAGCGCGCCGTGTAAGCCCCGATTACACGGCTACCGGGCCAGTTGAGCAAGCGCGCGCATCAATCTACGGCAATCGCACCATTCTCGAAATTGAAGGCATGCCCTTTTTTCTGGCAATCAGGGATAAGTCCGGTAACAAAGTGGAGTATGAACGGATAGGGCGGTACTATCGGCTTGACCGGCAACTGGATTATTTCACCGCATGGATCAATGGTCGCGCTGTCACGTTTTCCGCTGCGCCAACAATTCGCGTCTTTTCTTCATCCCTGCCGCCGCTGGCAGTCAATACCTATCCGCCGGTTGTCCATGTTACGTTTCCAACCGGCAGCATCGAATTTAAGCCAAAGCCGGAAGTCGCCAAAGCCATTGCGGAACAGGCCAAAGTAGCGAAACAGGTCATTGTGCGAGGACGGACGGATTCCAGCATTGCCGGTTCGCTTGATGGCCCAATGGCCTTAGGCCGTGCCCTGGCCGCCCGTAGTTTTATGATCGAACAGGGAATCAGTTCCGAAAAAATCAGGGTTTTCTCAAAGGCCGCAGGAGACTTTGTAGCACCTAACGACACGCCGGAAGGCAAGGCGCTAAACCGCCGGGTTGAAATAGAGTTTACAAGTTCTTAAACCCACTTGACGTGCCCCAGCCGGCTCCTTGTTCGGACGAGGCGAATCGACACCTCCGCGAAATTAATCCAACGTATGATCGCTGTCGAACAATTACATTGGCACGAGCTACTTTATATGCCTAGAGTAATCCGTATCGGCCTTCCTTCGGATTCCCAGTGAAAATCGTCAGCGATATATGCGGTTCAATTGCCACAGGAGGATGTTGATTCTCTATGAGAATAACTTGGCTGTCTTCACCGTGGTGCTCGACCAGATAGTCATAAAAGCGATCTTTGAGACCAGTACCCTTGAGAGCGATGTCGTCTTCGCCCTCCGGCTCGAAGTAAGCCAGCAGCGGCGAATCCAGAACTACGAACCCTGGATGGGAAAGCCCCTTCTCCTGACAGAATTCGAGAAGACCAATTGTGACGGCGGCGTGGGTAATCGCCCGAAGACCTTTGCCTCGGCTACCGCGCGGTTTGCCATCTATGACGAAATCGTAAGCCTTCTTATCATAATACACATGACATTCCCCTGGAAAATTCCAGGCCTTTAGAATATTGGAAATCTTGGAAGAGAAGGTATGCGCAACTGACTCTGGAATACCTGTAACGATTTTTGGATTACGACCATCGGTATCCTCTTCTTGGATTAGCACAGCCTTCCGTGCCATGAGTTTATCAATGTGCGCAAACAGGTCAAATACCTTCTGCACGCTCGCCCGCTCTTCCACGAGAGCCGAGAAAGACGCGCGTGCCTCACTGACTTCAGGCGCAACCGTCTCCTGAATCTTGTTGCTCATCTCCTCGTATTGTTTATCAGTTTCGGTGAGATTGACGTTGAGAGGCTCCGCTTCTGATTTCAGATCAGCAACAGTATCCTTAAGCTCAGCCTGAAGCTTTCTGATCTTTTCAATTTCTGCAGTTGCAGCAGCCACAATGGCTTCGACATCGCCATCGCATGTTTTCTCAAGATGTTGAGCATCTGGCGGAGTACCGCACAGCGGACACGAGACTTGCTCAATATATGCAAACATCGATCCGCTTTCCTGAATAGCGGTAAGGCGCTTTAGATCGACATCATAGTGCATAGCCAGAAGATCAAATCGGACGAGGAGATCTGAGATCTCACCGAGACGACCAGCGATTTCGCATCTCGCCTCAAAAAGCCTGCGTCGCGCGTCCACCAAGTCGTCTAGGGTCCGCTGCGCAGCCGAAAGTGTCTCACGCCTGATCTCGATCAAGCCATTCAGACGTTCAAGCTGAGCAGCCCACTCCTCACGATCTCCCCCCAAATCTCCAATTTGAGAAATAAAATCGGCCAGTAGTTCGTCGATCAATGCAATCTGCTTGGCATTATCTTGCCCTTGATCCAGGTCGTCTGATACGACAGCAGAGTCATCGATGCTGGTGAGAAGTAGCTTGACGGTTGCAATGTCTGGAGTTTTTGTCATGAATTGCCCACTCCAGAAAGGCGAGCCGGACTGCTGAATTTCACCTTCCTGTACAATAATGAGCCGAGCAAGGTTACGGAAGCTCAAGCTTTGTGTCTTGCCCATTTTATTGCTGAGAATGCGCTTTCCGAGAAGACCAATTTGGCCCAGCAAGAAGCCTGAAAGATTGTCAGTCTTGTCAGGGGTATGACTTTGTTTCAACTTTTGCGGCTGCGCATCAGAATCTTCATCAATCTCCGAAAGTAAGAAATTGCCGCCGGATGACGAGCGGCAGAGTCTCCAATCCTTGCCATCGCTGGTAGTGAGTTCGAGCGATATATGGTCATACTTCGCACGCTCGGGTATGTCTTTCAGTTTCGAGCCGCCCAGCATGAAATCAATAGAGTCTGCAAGGAACGACTTACCGGTATCGGATGCGCCGCAAATGACATTTACGCCTGGCTTAAAGGACAGCTCTGCCTTGTCCTTTGGACCGGTAAACGAAATCTCACGAAGCTGAAGGTAATTATCATTCATTAACTATCCCAGCACGTTGTAAGGCCTGGAACTGGCTCGACCACTTTGTAAAGAGCTGGTGCGTGAAGCGTCGTATTTCTTCGGTTGATATGTCCGCAAAGCGCTCGACAGCCCAATGAGCGCGCTCTTTTAAGCTGATCGAATATTCGTCAGTCAGCAAAGCCAAAAAGGGAGCAGCCGTTTCACCGGCTACATAACTGAAGCCGTCTTCACTGGGCAATCGCTGCACGAGATTACGACTCATCATCAGGACTAGGCCTTTCTCGATCAAGCCACGTCGCACGAGTAATTCACCTGCACGCATTGGCAATGGCGCATGCAGGCTGTCTGGTCCTTGAGCATCGCCAGAATGAACTACCAGATAGTCCATCTCAACGAGCCGCTGGAGGTCAAATGCAGCCGGGAATGCCGCCAGTAAGATGGCAAGGGACCGGATACCTGTCTCCAGAGGGCTATTGAAAGGTGTCGGATGTTCAGCTTTATGCATCGTTGGGCACCCAGGTCAGGCGGTCATCGTTTGCCAGCTGATGACAGATACCTTGGCAGTCTTGTTTCTTTGTTACAGATGACAACGGATTAGCTGTCGGTGTGAGGGAAGCCGCTTGCGCCATTGCCGCCCTCATACGCTCAAAACCGTTAGCATACCTGCCTTCACAAATATCGATTACGCCGTGATAGATCTCGTCCTGAAGGTTAGCAAAAGTACCTTCAGGCACAGTGTCGCGAGCAAAATTGCGCAACGCCTCAGCATGATAGAAACGCTCTCGTTGACGCAAATAATCGCACTTCAGTAACGTGTGGCCGTCTAGCTCCTCAGGCCTGGCGAACGTGCTACCAATCTGATTACCATAAGCATCAAGTAATTGTCGGATGTATCGGCTTTCTGTCTCCGTAGGATTCTCAGGAGGCTTTGGGGGAGAGGGCCGGGGCGGCAGTCCTCCCCCAAAGCGTACAGCGTGGTAACCTGTTTTGCTGTGGCCTTCAATCATCTCTATATGAGACTTAGAGCTGAAGATGCTGAAGTCAAACTCATTAAGATAAGTTGCCAATGCCCCTGTCAGCTTGACAGTTCCAGTGGTAGTAATCCCACTTTCACAGTACTTACCCCAATTTTCTTTTGTTTTCGCCTTCAATTCATCAGGTCTGTTGAGCAGTTTTTCAAGCGCGGTACCGATTCCTTGGGAACAAACAAAATAGTGCTTGCGGGGTGGGATGTATTCACGGCAGGAATAAAAGATAATCTTACCGATCTCGACCCAAATATCGCTGGGACGTAGGGGATGGTCATAACGCTTGCATTGAAAGTTATCCCAGGCTCCGTCAAAGCCTTGTTCGGTGCAGAATGCGGCAATGTCGACACCAAGGTCACCTGACCCACCCAATCTCCGCACCTTCAAGTAAGCGCTATTTAGGCATGTCGACCATTCTTCAACAAACTCTTCCCATTCCTCGGGGCTAAACATACGTATACGCATGACCTTGGGAATAGGCACACCACTGATGACATGCGCAGAGGATAGTGCGCCTGCAGGGAACTTTGGAATGATTTTCTTGAGATCAGCAGTGGGTATCAAATTTCTATTTACCAGTTGATTTTAATGATTCCGCATTAGCACTATGGCAAGGGGATGAAACCTAAAAGTTCCCAGCTATAGCTCAATTATCATAGATACCTGCACGAATTCCAGTGATAAGCAGGAGTCCATGACTTTAGCTTGCTATCCTGCATATTCTGATTTGTAAATGGCCAAACAATAAGTATAAGACTGAGTACATCAACCAGAAAAAAGCTAGCGTTCTAAATCCTTATCGCCACTCCGCACGAACTGTTCCGCACCAATTTGCCCGTATGATGGGCCCCTCGCAGTCTCCACATGCACACCGCTCCTCCCGCTCGCCCTATCTGCTTCTGAATGCCTGATTTCCGCGTGTTCGTTCGAAGCGGTAAGATGCTTCTCAGGTTTTTGCGTCAGCTCCTGGATCAGCTCCCTTTTCATCAAATGCCGCTCAGTGTCAATGGAAGGCATGGCCGATACGAACCTGCGAATTGTCTCAGAAAACTCCTTATCTGCAGAAGGTGGATCTACGCTAGCCTGTTCCAGCGCCTGGGCTGCGGACAGCCATCCTCGCCGCACACTGTTTTGTCTGGATTTGATCGCTTCTTCCCAAGCCTTCAGAGGTGCCGCTACGTCGTTCCCGATCTCTTCCATCAGCTCCTTGAAGATTTCCTTTCTTTTTGCGGTCACCACCTCAGGCACGCGCGGCGGATGAGTCTTGTCACCCCTGGCCATATGCCGTATGACGTTGCGTTCGGCCTTCCTGACGACGCCCCGCGTGAACCGCGGGGTCGCTTCCGCATCTACCCCCTGCTCCCGCAGCTTCTTGGCGAAGATCTCGCGCCAGTCGTGTAAATCCGTCCTGCTCGTGTGCAGTTGCCGGCCATCGTGCCCCCGGCACTTGACCGCCAGGTGGCAATGCGGATGCGGCTCGTTGGTGTGCAGGGCAAAGACATACTCGTGATTTTTGCCGAACACTTCCCGCGCAAACTCGCGAGTTGCATTTCGCACGGATTCAGAGTCAACATACTCCGGCATGGACAAAACCAGCTGAAGAATATCGCGCTGCCTGCGTTCCTTGCCATCCTTGTCCACGAACGATGCACGGCGTGGATGGTTCTCAATAGATTCTTTCCAGTCCTTGAAGAAGACGTTCAGTTCGTCACGGCCGTGAAAGACTTCTCCCCTGTCATTTTCCATTTCCCATTTGCCGTGCCGCGTGATGTACGTCAGATGGGCGTGGACGCGCTCAACCCCGTGCCCGTAGCCTGATCGCTTGACCAGCACTTCTGTTGCGCCCCGCGCAACCCGCCTAGTCTTGGCATCCAGGTTCGTAATGCGGCTCGCGCGCCCCTTGATATAGCCGTACTTGGCCTCATACAGCTCGGGTTCGATCAAGGGCATTTCAGTCTGTCCTCCATGCACCACGGCTGACGCGCACCAGCTCATTGATGGTGTCGCGGTTGGTCTGAATGGCCTCCCGCAAACGCAGCAAATGTTCCAGTTTTAGCCTGTCAGTTTCATGAAATGCAGTGTTGAGCGCTTTCGCGATCTGGTTAAGGTTGCGACCAAGGGCGGCCAGCTCCCGAATGTTCTCTTCCAGCTTCAAAAGCTCACTATCCGTTAAAACGGGTTGCTTCATGAGGTTCGCCCGCAACAGCGAACTGATCCACCGGCTTGGCGCCATGCCTCTCCTCTTCGCCCGGTCCTGGACCCCCTCCATGAGAAAGCGCGGCAAACGCACCGTGATCCGTTCCAGTTCGGATTGGCTGGGATTAGGAGGAATGGGGGCGGAATTGCCCTCCTCCGGTTCCTCCAACGCATCATGAATGAGCTGCCGCAAAAGCTCGGAGTCGCTCAAGCCTGTTGCGCTTGCGAGCTGCTGGAAAGCGGTCTTCATTTCTTCTTGGATGCGGGTGGTGAGATAAGGCATTGAGGTTAGGAGCTTGCTTCAAGGAAAGGTTGTATAACAATGGCAGCATATATGCGGTTCCTGCCCTAAAGATTGTACTTGTTTTGGTTTAATGAGTTAAGAGACAACGATGTTACATTTAGTGTATATTTAATGTACTAAAACGGGCATTAAAGTGCAAAAAAGATATAATCGGCATACGTGAAGGATATACATCAGGTTGATTAGGGTAGGCGCTAGATACGTGATTGGGTCTTGATGTGTACAAAAAAGTACATCAGAGGACAGATCAGGAACAGAAAGAAGTAAATCAGGTACAGATAGGGCAAAAATCAGGCGGCGTGCGATAAAGGTTTATGTCTCAGAAACGCAGCAGAGGGGCGCTTTAAATAACATGGATAAGAAAATAGCAGGAGAACGCTTGAGGGCATTGACCTTCAGTGCAAAAAGACCGAAGGCCGCCCACATGCGAGATCTGATCGATGACATTGAAGCAGCCCTGGCAGCAGGTGTCCCGCGTACGGCAATAATGGAAGAACTCGCATCCCTAGGGCTGGATATGTCCCTTGATACATTCGCTGGCACGCTCAAAAGAATTCGCAAGGAGCGCAACAAAACGACCACTGCCGCAGCCAGGACCAGCAGCGCTGAATCCGAACTGGATAAGCCCAAGGTTTCCCATGATCCGAGGGATCTGAAAAACATATTCAGGAACGAACCCGATCTTGATGCTTTAGCTAAATTTGCAAAGGAGAAGAAGCGATGAAAGTTGCTGTAATGAATTTTTCAGGCAACGTTGGAAAAACAATGGTGGCGGGCCAATTGCTAAAACCGCGCATTGCCGGAGCGCGCATGTTCTCCATTGAGTCCATCAACGCCGGAGCCGATGCGGACGGGGTGGAAGTGGAGAAAATGCGGGGTCGTAAATTTGGCGACCTGATGAATGAATTGATCCCGCTTGATGCGGCAATCGTTGATGTAGGTGCATCTAATGTTGAACCATTCCTGAACCTAATGCAGCAGTACAATGGGTCCCAAGAAGAATTCGACTATTTCGTAGTGCCAGTCGTCAAGGAAAAAAAGGTGCAGGCGGACACCATAAATACCATCCGGGCCTTGCAAAATCTGGGTATCAAGAAAAAACGCATTCTCATGGTGTTCAACAGGGTGGACATGGAGGAAGAGGTAACAGATGAGTTTGCGCCAATGTTCGGGCTGGCGAAATCTGAACAGTCCTTCACCGCGCATGAGAAAGCGGTTATCTATGCAAACGAGGTATTCGAAAGATTGAAGGCGGTAGGCAAATCCGTAAGCGAAATTACCGCGGACAAGACAGATTATCGGGCTCGATTGCGAGAGGCTAAGGATGAGGATGAAAAAGCAATGTGCGTTCGCATGGTGGCGCTAAAGCGACTCGCCATAACTGCAAACAAGAATCTTGACGATGTTTATGCAACACTGTTCTAGGGCAAAGTAATGAACGCGCCCCGCACTGCTCGCGAAGCCCTGATAGCCGAAATGCTTGGCGAAATGGAAGAACTGCTCGTTCGAGTAGAAAAACTTCCTGCGGTGCTGGAAGATACAGAAAAGAAGGTAGCCAACACGGTAGCAGCACTAGAAGGCGCCGGGGATAAATATCGCCAGGCGCTAACCGCCTTCAATGAAGAAGCGAAGGTAGAGCTAACCAGTTTCCTGGAACGCAAGGCAGCAGAGATTGCATCCAAAACTGCTGAAGAACAACGGGCCGTACTGCAAGATGAAGCGCGTAGGGCCGTGTCAGACAAAGTATCTGTACTAGGGCCGATGTTGGAAAAAGCGGCTAGGGAAGTCCGGCAGTCAACGGGCTCACGCCTGGCAGAGCACGCCATCACAGCCTTCATTGCATCGGGCACGACGGCTGGCCTGATCTATATGATAGCCACCACTTGTTGAATCACGCCACGAAAGATAGTGGCGCCACTATTGATGTGCTGCCTTTATTTTCGCGTACGCGAAAATAAAGGCAGGAATTGAGTACTACCAGAAGCTGGTCCAGTCTCAGTGACGGCTGGCTCATGACGGTCAATGTCGCAGCCACCCCGGCTACTATGTTCAAGGGGCTTTCGCGGCATATCCTCGGTCGCTAACTCCCTTTGGTATTCCACGACCCCTTGACCACACCGAGGTTCCTGCGCCTATATCCGCACCGCCACCCCTCGTCCCATTGAAGACCGGATCACCCCCAACCTCGGATGCTTGCATCCATCAATTTTCGCGTACGCGAAAAAAATCCAGCGGCTTCGCCACGCAAAAATAAACCTTCCCGCTCCCCCTGAACCCTTGATCCCGGGCCAGGAAAAACGAAACGAGTTACTTCAATCGTGCCATTTTCTCCCTCAAAGAATAGTTCGCAGTACTCGTCTACAGGCTCGTAATTAAGATGGTTCAAACTGTGCCGTCTGCACTTTTTTAAGCTATCCTTTCAAAATACATTAAGATTTTTATATTGCATCAGTAGGTCGTATCCCATGGCAAACGTTCTCCCCCTTCCAGCTCATGACGCTCCCCTACCCCTCCTTCAGAAGGCTTCAATTTCCGCCCCGTTATGCCGCCTGCCGCTGCTGCTGCATCGCATCTCGGCCGGGTTCCCCTCCCCTGCCGATGAATACGCGGAATCCGCGCTCGATCTCAATACCTATCTGATACGCAACAAGGTCTCGACTTTCTTCTTCCGGGTGATCGGCGACTCCATGACGGGGGCGAATATCCATGATGGCGACCTCCTGGTGGTGGACCGCTCCATCGAGCCAAAACACGGGCATATCGTGCTTGCCGTCATCAACAACGACTACACGGTCAAGCGGCTCTATCGCCACGATGGCGTGATCGAGCTGCACGCGGAAAATCCTGCCTATCCGCCTATCCACTTCCAGGAGCATGATGAACTGCAGGTGTGGGGGGTGGTGATCGGAGCGGTATCGCGCTTCGCGGTGTAATCATGGAAAGCACTTCCGCTCAGGGACAGTTGTTCGCCCTGGTCGATGTCAATAATTTCTACGTGAGCTGCGAGCGGGTTTTCAATCCGGTCCTGGAAAACCGCCCCGTGGTTGTGCTCTCCAACAACGATGGCTGCGCGATCGCGCGTTCCAACGAGGTAAAGACATTAGGCGTGAAGATGGGCACGCCCTGGTTCCAGATGGAAGCATTGGCGAAGCAGCACAATATTGTTGCCCTCTCCTCCAACTATGCGCTCTATGCGGACATGTCCAACCGGGTCGTATCGATCCTGCGTGATTACAGTCCGGACGTGGAAGTGTATTCCATTGATGAGAGCTTCCTGGGGCTAGACGGCCTGGAGAGCCTTTGGCCGTCTTTTGACGTTATGGGGCAATCCGTCCGCCAACGGGTGCGCCAATGGACCGGGCTGCCGGTGTGCGTTGGCATCGGCCCCTCGAAAACGTTGGCAAAACTCGCCAACCACGTGGCCAAGAAAAATTCCTCATTCAATGGCGTGTGCGATCTGGCGTCCATGCCGCTGCCAGAGATGGATGCACTGATGGCCGGCATCGAGGTCGGTGAAGTCTGGGGCGTGGGGCACCGCATCCAGGCGCATCTGCACGCTGTCGGAATCAGGACAGTCAGGGACCTACGCGATACCCCTCCTCCCTGGCTGCGTTCACGCTTTGGCGTGGTGATGGAGCGTACCGGCAGCGAGCTGCGCGGCATCTCCTGCCTTGCCCTGGAGGAAGTCGCGCCTCCTAAAAAAGAGATTGTCTCGTCCCGTTCGTTCGGCCACCTCGTGCATGATCTGCAGAGCGTAGGTGAAGCGGTGGCGGGCCACGCAAGCAGTGCCGCGGAGAAGCTGCGCACCCAAGGTGGCGTTTGCAATGCTGTCCTGGTATTCATCCAGACCAACCGCTTTCGGGAGCAGGACCCGCAGTACGGGGGCAGCATCGTCATTCCCCTGCCCAATGCAAGCGCCGATACAAGACTGCTGGTGCGCGCCGCCCTATTCGGGCTCAAACAAGTCTACCGGGGAGGCTACGCCTACAAGAAGGCAGGCGTCATGCTGATGGCGATCGGGGAGGCTCGGGTAGCCCAAGGATCATTATTGACTGCGCATGGCGCGGATGAGCGGTCAAAACGGTTGATGCAGGTCATGGACGCCCTGAACACGCGCTATGGGCGCAATACCGTCTCCGTTTTTTCTTCATCGGCGCCCAAGCCTTGGGCTATGCGCCGAGAAAAGATGTCCCCCTGCTACACCACGAGATGGAGCGACTTGCCGGTAGCCCGCGCCTGCTGATAATTAATATTTTCCCAAGTGCAAAATGGGACCGGGGCCAGAAGATGCTGCCTCCTCTGCGAGGGGTCATGCTGACATTTGAGCAATTGTTCGGCTTTCTTCCTGCAGCCATCCTCATTACAGCTTCACCGGGTCCTGACAATCTGATGGTGCTCGGCATGGGGATTTCAAATGGCCGCAAGCAGGGCATTGCCTTTGGGCTGGGATGTGCCTTGGGTTGCCTGAGCCATACGCTCCTGGCCGTCGTGGGCGTGAGCACGCTCATTGCGGCCTCCCCTGCGGCGTTCACCTTGCTCAAGGTGGGCGGCGGGCTTTACCTGGCCTGGCTGGGGTTCAATGCGCTGCGCAGCTCTGGAGGCGCGATGGTGGAGGCATTGCAGGCCCCTGAGCAAACACTGCCGAAGCTCTTCTTCAAGGGCGTCTTTGCCAATGCAATCAACCCTAAAGTGGTTCTGTTCTTTCTTTCATTCCTGCCGCAGTTCGTCATCCCGGCCAATGGGAACGTGGGGTGGCAAATGACCCTGCTGGGCTTGACCTTCACTGCCCAGGCCGCCGTGCTGTTCGGTCTTCTTGGCTCCTTTTCAGGCACAATCGGACAGTGGCGCAATACCAACCCGAAAGCAGGGTCAATTCTTGACCGCATTGCCGGCGCCGTGTTCATTGCATTGGGTTTGCGGCTGATCGTTTCTCCCTGACCGGCATGGGATTGGCCGAAGACAAGTCCAAGACAGCATGAACGGGCAATGCAGAGAGAAGCACACATTATCCGTTACCGCCGGTTACTCCTTTCCCGGCGGTCTTCCAGCCAGCCAGCCGTCCCTCCGCAAGCCAGCCAATTTTTTATTCATAGCGCCTGGCCATCTTTCACCCAGGCTGCTCATCATCTAACATCAGATAAAAGGCTGCTCCTGAAGAGCAGCCTTTTATTGCATTAGCGCTATTGCGCCATCCAGTTCCAGGTGAGGCAGGTAGCTCTGCCGGCACACGGGGCGCAGAGCGCCCACCAGCCCCTGAATACCTATTTCAGCTTTCTCATTTCCTCGGCCAGCACCCACAAGACCCGGTTGAGCTTCACGTTCTGATCAATCCCGGTGACCGGACGGGTTGTCATCGCGCGTCCGGATTTAGTCCTTCCCCGTACCCCGCCCTTGACAAGGTTTTCCTGGACACGGCTGAAGGTCGTCCACATGTCGTTGGCCCGGTCCGAAAAGCGCCGGGGCGCCAATAAATCCTCTTCGCTGATCGGCGCCGGTTTTTCCGGATCGTCGTATTTGAGGATCAAGGCGGCGCGTGCGAAGGCTGCCTGCTCACCCTTGTTCAGGGTGATCGACTTCATCTCCTCAAGCTGTTCCCCCACCTCCTCGAAGCTGTCGAGCACGGTATAGGCCCCGTCGATGATCGTATCGAGGGCATCGCCGTTATGCCGCACGCGCACATCATGCAGGGCATCGCCGCACACCATCCCGTTGGCGCACACGAAACGGAACATCCCGGCCATCATCTGGTAGGAACTGCTCCCGTCGTGGCTGTTGAGCAGGATGATCTCGTTTGCTTCCTCGCCGCTGGTCTGGCTGGCGTGGCGCAGGCGGATCATGTGCTTCGTGTATTCCCGTTTTCCCTCATCCCTTACCCGCGACTGGCAAACCATGAAGGGTTCAAATCCTTCATTGCGAAGACCGCGGAGAATCACGCTGGTCGGGATATAGGCGTACCGGCCGGAGCGGCTGTAGTGCTTGTCCCGCGCAAATATCGATGGCGCGATGTGGATGATCTGCTCATCCGACAGGGGACGCTCGGAACGGATGGTTATCGGATTACGGAAACTGGTGGCAAGTTGCATGATGTCCTCCCTTAAAAAAGCCTTCCAAAAAGATCGCAGACAGCCTCTGGATCGCCTGGCGATTTCGTCCATCGCATGGTTCCTACTATACCGGCATTGCCGGTATTTGTCAAGAGAAAAAACGATCTTTTTTATCCTATGTAGCTGAAACAGCAGTAATTATTTAATGCTTAACGCATATGTAATCAAGGTTCCAGGGAAGAGCGAAAATGAAGGTTTTGCGAAAGCCACCGGATTTTTTTCGCGTACGCGAAAATTCGATGGAGCAGCTGATGGAGCAGTCCTAGGGCTGCGCGCATCCGGTTTTCGAGGGAACAAGAGGTGGCGACACAGATTGCTTCGCAGGAGCTAGGGCGCGGTCAAGCGAACGCGGAATAAAAAGCGAGAGGAGCGAGCGGTTCATGCCACGGAAGCGGCTTGTACCGGAGAAGCTGGAATGAGCCTATTCCCATTCGGATTGCTCATCACCAGGACTGTATCAACAGTATCACTGATCAATTCCCGGCAGCATAGGTTTCCAGGGGAGTTCAGTATTTCTCATCCCGGAACATGTACTTCAGTACAGTTCATTCCCACCTGGCCTGAGCCTAGAATGCGGTCTTCCTTCATACCCTGGAGTAAAAAATGAAACTGCCGATGGCAGTTATGGCAGCCTTCTTCATGCTCCTCAGGAGTATCAGGAGCGCAGGCGCAGGATTACGGCATTGAGTAGCACAATGGTTTACTGAATCTGTATTGCGGCAGTGACGTGCAATGCGTGTACCGCGAGCAGATGATGATGCAACAAAACGAGTACTGGAAAAGGGAACAACTTTGGTCCCTGCGCTCGCGAAGCAATAATTCCTGGGGCGGGTATGACTTTCGGCGCCGGGTGGCGGCGAATATATGAACTACAAGTCCTCTTAATTCTCGTGAGTAAGGAAAATTTTTCGCCTACACGAAAAATTTTGGAGTGGTGGCAACAGGAAGGATTCTATGAAGGGTTGCGTGGGCCGGGCATTTGCAGCCCTTTTTCTTCCATTTTTCTCCGCAGGAGTTCCTGAGTGACCTTCTGCATTTTCCGCCGTCCGTATTCCCAATCCTGGACGGTCTTGAGCGTGGCATGAAGCATTTCGCCAAACCTGGTTTGCGTTAACCCAAGTGCTTGCCGCGCTTCGCGTATCTCTTCGGCAGTCATTTCCGAGTCATCAATTTTTGAGCGTAATTTCCCCTACCGCTTTGCTCCCAATATACCGGCTAAGCCGGTATCAATCAACAGGAAATACAAGCGTATTTTTTCGCGGACGCGAAAATCTTCCTTTGTGCCCCCCTCTGAAGGGGGGCTATGACGATCAGGACTGTTGCGCCTCCTGCGGCTGAACTGCCTTGAAGTTATCCGGCAGCCAGCGCAAGCCCGACAGCGCCTGCTCCGCATGCCACACCAGATCACCCTTCTTGAATCCGCTCATGCTTTGCGCCTGCTGCGGGGATACGGTTTCAGCAACAATGTTGAGGATGCGATCCTTGCTGACATGCGACAGGTAGTTCTCCGCTGTCGCCTTCCACCAGTCGGCCATGTCGAGATTCAGGGCTGTCATGAGCGCGGCGACCCCATCCGATGGGGCATTCTCTCGACCAGATATGGTATTGATCGAGGTCGCCGTGCAGAAAGCCAGCAACTCCAGAAGGTCTTGCTGCGGCTGCTCCAACAGCCACCCGAACAGTTCCTTGCCCTCCTGCTTTCCCGCCTCGATACGCTCCTGCCAATACTGGCGCTTTTCCTCAAGGGCGATAGCGGCCCTGCTCTGTTCGATGTTCTGCGCATCGGGCTTTAGATGGACCTGCTCGATGCTGATTTTCACTGGCGTCTCCACATGCCTGCTTGAGAAAACCTTCAGCACCAGCTGGTGGACGAGCGCAGCCAACGCTACATCCGGTCGGCTTGCCAGTGCTGCCTGAATCGCGGCGGTGCGGTGCGCGGTCAGCATGCGCGTGAGTTTTTCTGAATGGAGAGGCTTTCCTTCATTGCCTTCTGCCCTTGCCGCAACCCCCCTTCCCCGCTCTCCTTGTCCTTGTCCTTCGTCGGAAGGGAACTTCTTCATGTCCTCCTTGCGTACAAAACCACGCTCGATCTTCAGTTGTCCATCATGGCTGACGGTAACGATGGTTCCGGCAATTGCCAGATCATCGGCAGAAAACTGTTCAAGCGACTCGACCAGCGCATCCAGTTCCCCCTGAATCCGCTCGTGTTCTTCCTCTATTGCCGCATAGACTTCGCCCGACTCATCATTGTCCTTGTCATACGCCTCATATTCCGCTTCAATAGCTTCCATTTCTGCTTCAAGCGCATCCATCCTTGCTTGTTCCTCTGCCGTGGGCTCGCGCCTCACCGTCCTCACCCGCCCAAATTCAGCCCAATTGGAATAGTCGAAGGTTGTGCGAACCTGCACCCATGCGAATCCTTCCTCGTTGACAGATTCCACCGCCTGGTTGAGTTTTTCGAGAGCTAGCGATTCAAGCAACTCAGCATCCTGCATGAAGCCCTCATCCTCATTGCCAAACAGGTCGCGCCGGATCAATCCCCCTGCTGCCTCATACGCCTCCACCCCGACGAACTTGGCAAGGGGATTCGTGCGGATGTTGATTTCAGTTTCAGTGATGAGCCGCCGGAACGTTGAGCCTGACCGCTGCCAATCAGGCGTGTTGTCCCACAGCCGCTCCTGCAAGTCCTGATCGTCGGTCAGCGCCAATGCGGATATCTGCTCGAAGTTCATCCTGTCCTCGGCGTACAGGGCAAATATCTTCGGGGAGACATTGGCCAGTTTCAGGTACCGCCTGACGGTCAAAGGCGAGACGCCAAAGCGCGGCGCGATCTCATCCGGCGAGAATCCGGCATCCGTGAGGCTCCGGTAAGCCATGACGAGATCGGCAGGGTGCATATGCTCCCGCCCGCTGTTCTCCGACAGGCTCATTTCCAGCGCTTCCTGTCTCCCGACCACGCGGCAATCCACCTCATGGTCTTTTGGCAGCCGTCCATCTGCTATCAACAGGTTCAGAGCGGCAAGCCTGCGTCCACCGGCAACCACTTCATGCTTGCCGGTTGGTCTGTTTTTCTTGAGTTGCGGGGTGACGACAAGGTTGTGGATCAGTCCTTGCGATGCGATCAAGGATGCTAGTTCCTCGATGCCGGTTCCCTGTTTCTTGCGGACATTCAGGGGAGAAAGAACGAGATTTTTGACCGGAATGCGGATAATAGTGGTTTCAACGGTCTGGATGGTTTCGGTGGCTTCCGTTTGAACAGCTTCGATGGTTTCCATTGGTTTGTCTCCGGTTGGTGAATGGAAGAAAGGTGAAAGCCGGTGCTGCTGTGCACCGGCATGAGGCTTAATACTCGTCAGGGAAAAGGAAGGTGGTCACGCTGCGGTCGGCTTCCGTGATGATCCAGAGCGTGTTGTCGCCATACCCCTTGCACGGCTTGGCCTCATCAATGGGGTAGGCGGACAGGATGCGAACCCCGCCTCAACAGCTTCGTTGTTGGTCTTTGTGTCCTCTTCGCCCACGCAGCCCCAATCGCCTATCATGTGGCGTCTCAGGCACTCAATCAGGTACGCTTGAGGCACCAGACCCACCACGGTGCTTGTCGCGACAACTTTTCCCACTGGAAATAATTGTGGTGTGTAATACATGGCAATCTCCCTAAAAGTGATGAGTTCAAGGAATGGAGAGTCGAAAAACCTGATCCTCTCGCTGGGACTCTCCTCGCCCCGCCCTGGGGCGGCGGGGGTGGGGGATGGCCCTTTCCATCACGGGAAAGGGTTGGGAATGGGTGGGGTAAAAGCCAGGCAAATAGCGGGACTATTGTTTCCCGCGTATTCTTTATCCCCCCAGCAAGTCCCCCCTCACAAGGGAATGGGGGGCGCTTGCCTGGGGGGATTTAAGCGGGAAGCACTGGACCGTGCGGGGCAAGGGGGTTCAAAGCGAATTCAAGTGCGGCTGCGGCCGCAAGCAGGAATGCTTGCGGATCACAGGCCATGACAGGCGAAGCGTACCGTCCCAGGCATTGGGCGGCTGGCGTGGCCTGTGACAGCAGCAAACGGGAAAGGGGGAAGATTTTCGCGTAAGCGAAAAATCTCCAACTTGGTTTGCAAAAGGCAAAAGAGATTGTCCTCGGACGGCCGGCCTGAGCACCTAGAGCCCAGCTAACAGAATGTTAGCGGTTTGCTCAAGCTCACTAATTGCGTAAGCTATTAAAGTTTTGAAAATTGAATAAAACGGAGATGCGCAAAACCATGAACAAAAAAGAACTCATTAATGCAATTGCCGCCAAAACTGACTTAAGCAAGGCTGCAGCGGAACGTTCCGTGCATGCGCTGATTGAAGTGATTTCGGAAACCTTAAAAAACGGGGATTCTCTCGCCTTGCCAGGCTTTGGCACATTTGAAGTGCGTGAACGTAGGGAGCGTACTGGGCGCAACCCCAAGACAGGCGAAGAACTGACGATTGCGGCATCCAAGGTTCCCGCATTCAAGCCGGGTGCGACGCTTAAGGCCGCGGTCAACAGCAAATGACAAATGAAAAACCGGCAAGCGGCTAACATATGTAGCATTCGTTTTTAATTTTCGATTTAGCAAGAGACAGGAAAAAATGGGAGAAAGAGTGTTCCCTTTTTTTACACCCTACTGCAGTCATCCAAAGGGAGAATTGACATGAGCCGAGTGGCAGGGTGTGTATTGATAATGATGTCAGTTTTCCGGATGCGGCACATTTAATCCACACTTGATGGGTGACAAGGAGAAGTTGAAGGGCAAGGCGCCCCATTCTTCTCAATATTGCCTCAGAAGCAGAATAGGTTGATAATAGTTATATTTAATAGTATCAACCTTTGAATCATCAACCTATTTTACATCGTCCTTGCTTGTACAGGTGCAGTGGACAAATAAATCCTATGACTTCTGAGCTGTTGAAGGGACTTGATCCCACTACTTTTGCGCTTGCGGAAGAGCAGGCCGGCGCGGCTGGCATTAGTCTTGGGGAACACATTGAACGCCTAATTCTTGATTGGACGCGTCGTGAGCAGAAGGCGGCCGACGCGACTACTCGCACATTACTCCAGATTTCAAGCTTCTATACGCGGATTGATTTCGCCGCTGTGCTGCTCAGTACCGCTTTTGTGGAGGGTGCAGTTACGGATTTCGCGCCGCCGAAAAAGAGCCGAACCACTCGTAAACGTCACGGCTCGACGGACTGGTATTTCGAGGTGATAGACCACTGCATTGAACGCTCGCGCGAAGTACGAAATGCTCTTGTTCATCAATGGCATCCAACCGCCCGTGCTGACCATCTAGCGATGGAAGCGTTTATGCTTCTAACCCAACTTACGCCTTCTGGGAGCGAGCTCGTGCGCGTCTGTCAATATGACAGACCCAAGGCCTTTTCCGAGATGGCCAAGGCGCTCGATGTTATTACCCAACAAATCGAGCAGTCCGCAAATCTCATCGTCGAAGTCGAAGCTGGCGAGGAGCTTCAGCCCACCGAGGAAAAGCAATTCGACCAGTACAGAGCAGCACTGTTGGATAAGGCCGGGGGCGGCTTATCTCTGACGGAAGCCGCAAAGCTTCTCGGATTGTCGCGACAGGCTGTACACAAGAGGATCAAAACGAATTCCGTTCTTGGGATGATGAACGGTACCGAGTTGGTACTACCACGAGCCCAGTTTACCAAGATCGAGGGTCAAGTTGAGGTCCTTCCTGGTATCGCAGAGGTGCTTAAGCAATTCAAGATGGCTGGGAACTGGTCTGCATTGCAGTTTCTAGTCGAATCCGACCCAAATCTCGCTGATATCCCGCTTCATGCGTTGGCTGAAGGCCGAACTGAGGATGTCTGTCATGCAGCCAAAGCCTATCTCGGTATCGACGAGGACTAAATTTGGCGGCAGAAGAAGTCACGTCAGAGGCAGATGATGGCCCACCAACGATCACGCTACGAGAGGGAGCGCTGGTGATTCGGATCCATCTCACCAACCGTAGCGCCGTCTTCTTCGGCCCAACCTCCGGTACGAGGGCAAATAATAGATTCGATGCACCCAACGGCGAGTATCGGGTGCTGTATGCATCGGAACGGCTTGAGGGAGCCTTCGTCGAGACGGTGCTAAGAAGGCCAAAAGGACGCATTCTGCGTCGAGATTTCGTCAATGAACGAGCCTGGTCAACTTTAAGATTGGAGCGCCCTGTTTTCTTAGCCAAGGTCTATGACGAGGGACTCCAAGCTTACCAGGTAGATGCAGGCGAGTTGGGCACAGATAACTACACAGCATCACGGGCATTTTCTCTTGACATCCACGTCAAATTTCCAAAAATACACGGCCTCGCTTACCGATCTCGCTATAACAACGGCGAGATTTGCTATGCCCTGTTCGACCGCGTCGCCGCCACCGACCTCACCCCTATAAAGGGCGAGTGGTTTAAGAGCAACAATGACACTGTAGATCGGCTGATGAGGCTTTATCGCGCTTCCTTCGATATCAGCGGACCCATTCCCCCGACCCTACCCCCTTAATAAGAAATGTAAGTTAGGTTGCCGGGACAGCCGAGATGATTACCGTGGTACACAGAAACAAAACATTAAAGATACGATGAGTCATGATCCTTAGCAGCAGCTTGTGCGCTTAAGGGTCATGTTGACCGCCTTCGGCTTGGGGGCGCAGCATGCGCCAGGTTCTGCAGCTTCAGGCCCTTTAGGCATGTCTGTACCGTAGATTTCGACCTCGCCTAGGGTGTGGTACGTTTCCCAGGCAATACCTTGAGGGCCGGTGATCCAGTATTTATCCGAACGGGCATAGCAGCATTCCGCCTGTGGCTGAGCGAGAGCGCCAATTTCTGCATCAGCCACTTTCTGGCGCAATTCGCCTAGCTCATCCGAATCGACTTGAAACCTCAAATGATCCAGACCAGTTTTGTGCCACGATTGGAAATTGCAAAATTGAGCCGTGGCTCCTCGATCATGAGGCTCTTTCTCATATATCAAAGAAACAGGTAAGCCCTGTCAATGCGGGGAAACTGTTTTGCCCATCTATTCCCGTGCCAAAGCGTTTATGATCGGGCAGGCTGCATCGTCGTTGCCCGAGTCGCACTGTTGCACCAACTCACCCAACACTTGGCGCATGGCGGCAAGGTGGGCCATCTTCTGCTCGATCATTGCCAGCTTGTGGGCTGCCAATGCCTGCGTCTCCTTGCAGGCGCACGCCTCCAGTGTTAGCAGTCCGCCCACTTCGGACAGTGTGAAGCCCAGTGCCTGTGCACGCTTAATGAAGCGCAACCTTTCCACGTCATCGGCCGAGTAGTGCCGATGACCGCCCATTGGCTTGGTAGGCTCATCCAGCAGGCCACGCCGTTGGTAATAACGTATTGTTTCGATATTAACCCCGGCTGCCTTCGCCAGCTTGCCGATGGTCAGTTTTGCGCTCATCAAAAATTTTCCTTGACTCCGTACTTAGGTACGGCATTTAGATTAAACGATGAGGAAACAGTTCAAGGGGACTGAGATGGCACAACTTACCGGGAAAGGTTCGCTGATTGCGGGGGCACTGGCTGCTATTGGCGCTTCAATTTGCTGCGTCGGGCCCTTGGTACTGCTTGCGTTTGGTATCGGCGGCACATGGATAGGGAGCCTAACGGCAATGGAGCCATACCGTCCCGTCTTTATTGGTCTAACGCTGCTGTTTCTTGGGCTGACCTTCCGCAAACTCTACCTGGTGCCGCGGGTTTGCACGCCCGATACGCCTTGCGCCGATCCGCGCACGCTAACGCGGCAGCGGTTCATATTCTGGATCGTCACCGTCCTGCTGCTCGGCTTGCTAGCCGTTCCGTGGATTGTTCCATTTTTCTACTAAGAGGAGGTTCTTCCTTATGCGCAAACAACTGCTGATTGCGGCGCTCGTTGCCTTACCTGTGGCAGCGCTGGCCGCCACCACGAAAACCATCACGCTCGACGTGCAAAACATGACGTGTCCGGTCTGCCCCATTACTGTCAGAAAATCGCTGGAGAAGGTGGATGGCGTCGGTATGGTCAAGGTCAATTCAGGGACGAAGACGGCTACCGTCACCTACGACCCCGACAAGGCCCAACCCGAGGCCTTGATTAAGGCGACTACGAATGCTGGCTTTCCCTCCACAGTACAGAAGTGATGCCACGATGAGCACTATTGTCCTTGAATCCGTGCTGACTTGTCCCCACTGCGGCTTTGCCAAGCAGGAGACGATGCCTACGGACGCCTGCCAGTTCTTCTATGAATGCAGCAACTGCAAGACCTTGTTGCGTCCCAATCCGGGCGATTGCTGCGTATTCTGTTCCTTTGGTTCCGTGAAGTGCCCACCCATCCAGCAGCAGCGTAATTGCTGCGGGTAGAAGCAGTTTAACAAACGATTGTTAATGAAAGTAATGATTCGGGTTTCCTACTCCACTGACTGTGCCAATGAGACTCATCCCCGATAGAAGAATGCCAGTTCTCGCCGCCTTCGAGAATCACACTATCTGCAAAACAGACTAATACCTCATGAGAATCGAGCTTTTCATTCCTTGGCTGCACCAAATGCTCGATCCCCTAGAGGGGGCGTGTTGAGTCTTCCCACGACTGCACGGGCGTGAAATAAAGCCAGGTCCACGATGTAACGGTGCGCGCCTTGGTGGCGCGGTGAATGCCGCTTCAACTTTGAAGGCGCTGCCCAGGATACTCCCTGGGCAGAAACTACATTTCTTAACGTTCTTTATACTTCTCTCGGCTTACGCGGCACTGCCGCAATTGACCGGATTCATAAATGCTATGTTCTCGGTATGTTTTTTATTTTTGAAATTTCCAACCAGAAGGATCAGACCCAGTCCAGCCAGCAGCATGGCATAGGTTTCCGGCTCAGGAACGGCGGTAACGAATCCCGGTAAATCAGTGAGTATTATTCGCCCGTTGAGGGGCTGAACTGGACGTGCGTTCCCCTCCGGAAAGAGGGTTTCGAAAGCCTGAATTTGAGTCGCGGACATTTCCAGGGGTTGCGCAAAGTTGATCCATTGCACGCCCTCGGTAAAGGGAGGAGTTGTCAGCGAGCCGGTATAACGAAAAGTTTCCGTCGTATCCGGCAGAAGTGAATTCAGATTAAAGTTGTCTACTGATTTCGTCTCCGTGACGGTTTCGGGCAAGTCCGCAAAAATTGGGCCAAGCGCACTATTGAAGCTGCCTTCGTTGACCCAACGGCCGACTGCTACAAGATTATCGGCATTGGCAAACACCAAATGCATCTCCATGGCAGCCGGCTTGCTGTTCTCCAGATGCTCGGAAGGTTCATGGAAATGAAACTGAGCCAGATTATAGGTAGTTCCATCAACTGTCAGCGATCCCGCACCTGGAAGAACATTGGCTCTGATCGTGCTTTCCGTACTCGGAGACCCATTATTAATTACGCTCAGATCCGTGTCGGAGCTCAAGTTAAAATGTAAAGGCGATAACCGCCCAAAATAGGTGTTATCCGAACGGATATTGATGGGGCTTTGGGCCTCCATTCCTTCCAATATGCTGTCTATTACACTATCAGACAACCTGTCGCCTGCTGCACTCGCCTCCGAAATGGTCAATCCGGCCAGGCAGAGGGCAGAAATGAGTGGGGTGAGTTGCAGTAACCGGGAAAACGATATGTGCATGCTACAACCTCCTAGGGATCGATAATGAAATATGAAAACAGTTATTGCTGAGCCAAAATAGCATGCCTTTTGTGAAGAAAAAGTCCTCCTGGTGTTAGGAATTTGTTATGCCGTGTATCAGCTAGGGTCGCAAAAATTGAGGGAAGGCAGAGCCAGATGGAGTCGCTGGACGTGGAAGAAAATATCGGAATGTCTTGCGACGAAGGATGGCATGAAATCAATGCATTTACAGTTTAACGCGATTAAGCCGCAATGCATTGGTAACGACAGATACCGAACTCATTGCCATGGCAGCACCCGCGAACATTGGCGAGAGCAGCAGGCCAAAGGCCGGATAAAGCACCCCGGCGGCAAGCGGGATGCCAAGGGCGTTATAGCCGAATGCGAAGACAAGATTCTGCCGGATATTGCGCATGGTGGCGCGCGACAGCAAGACAGCGCGCTCAATACCACGCAGATCTCCCTTGACCAGGGTCACACCGGCGCTCTCCATTGCAACATCAGTGCCAGTACCCATCGCGATGCCCACATCCGCCTGCGCTAGCGCAGGCGCATCATTGATGCCGTCGCCTGCCATCGCCACCTTGCGCCCCTCAGCCTGCAGCCGTTTGACGTGGTCGGCCTTGTCCGCGGGAAGCACTTCGGCCAGCACTTCATCAATGCCAAGATACCGGGCGATCGCATGGGCCGTGCGCCTTGAGTCCCCCGTGAGCATCACGATGCGCACTCCCAAGTGCTTAAGTACCGCGATGGCTTCTGGCGTGCTGTCCTTGACGGGATCAGCGACCGCCACTATTCCAGCTGCGAGTTGATTGACGGCGAAGAACACAACCGTTTTGGCCTCAGCACGCCAATCTTCTGCCTGATGATGCCAGGATTGTGTATCCACCCCATGCTGCATGAGAAAATCGCGACTGCCTACGAGTACGCGCTTGCCGCCAATGTCAGCTTTGACACCAAGTCCATTGATTGCCTCGAAATTTTCCACGGTGGGGAGCTTTAAATCGCGGGCTTGGACAGCCTCGACGATTGCATGTGCTATCGGATGTTCGGAAAGCTGCTCCACTCCTGCCACAAGTGCAAGCACCTCGTCTTGTTCCATGCTTCCTGCGGCAAAATCGGTTAGTGCGGGACGGCCCAGGGTAAGGGTACCCGTCTTATCCACCACTATGGTGTCGATCTCCCGCATGCGCTCGATTGCCTCCGCATTGCGAAACAGGATGCCCGCACTCGCGCCCAACCCCATCGCCACCGTCATCGAAATGGGTGTGGCGAGACCGACGGCACAAGGGCACGCGATGATAAGGACGGCAATGGCATTCAGGAAGGCATAGGTAAATCTGGGCTCAGGGCCAACAAACCACCAGGCAAGCGCGGTGATGACGGCAATAGCGATGACGATCTGGACAAAGTAGGCCGCAATAACGTCCGCCAGCCGTTGGATGGGTGCACGAGTGCGCTGGGCCTCTCCGACCATTTGAACGATACGGGCCAGCAGAGTATCTGCGCCCACCCGTTCGGCGCGCAGGATGAGCGAGCCGCTGCTATTGATGGTAGCGCCAGTGACCTTGTCGCCTGGCGCTTTCTGCACCGGCATGGGCTCGCCGGTAATCATCGATTCATCCACTCGGCTTGTCCCTTCGAGCACCGTACCGTCAACCGGAATTTTTTCTCCCGGTTTCACGCGCAACTGGTCACCTACCATGACCGTTTCAAGTGGCACCTGCTCTTCGGTTCCATCATTGCGCAAGCGCCATGCCTGGTTGGGCGCGAGCTTCAAGAGCTGCTGAATGGCCCGGCTGGTCTGCCCCATTGCTCGTGTCTGCAGGTATTCGCCGAGTATCACCAGTGTCATGATGACCGCCGCTGCCTCGAAATAGGTTCCTACGGCGCCATCATGCGCCCGGAACTCCTGGGGGAACAAGCCCGGCATGAATACCGCTGCCAGACTGAACAGGTAAGCAAATACGACCCCCAACCCGATCAGCGTATACATGTTGAGCGCACGATGCACGAGCGAGAACCAGAATCTGCGCAGAATCGGCCAGCCCACCCACCAGACAACAGGTGTTCCCAGGAAGAATTCAGCCCATCCGCGGGAGCGCGGCCCCAGGCCAAATGGCTCATGGATGCCCATCATGGGCGCCATCGCGACTAGAACCAGAGGAATCGACAACGCAACTCCCACCTTCAACCGCCACGCAAGATCGCGCAACTCCGATTCATGGGCTTCGCCTTCGCCTCCGCTCAAGCCAGTGCCGGCAATGGGCACGAGCGCCATGCCGCAAATAGGGCAATCGCCGGGTGCGTCCCGCAGGATTTCCGGGTGCATCGGGCACGTCCACTGGGGGGCAGACCCTGTTGTCAGGGCAGAACTCGAGGAGGGGTCGGCCCCTGCATGCCGGTGGGTGTGATCGTGGTGCTGTTCGTGTGACTGAGATGAGTGCGAACTGTTTGTGTGTTGGTTCATTGATTGGGCTCTCTACAAATTCCTCTCAAACCAGGTGTTCGGAGTACTGAAAAAGAAAGACAGGTTTTATTTCAATGACTATGATTCATGTTAGGCCAACTCCTGATATTCGCAGAAATTCTTGAAATCTGTGATGCCTGCGCCAAGAGTTGCGAGCAGGTAGGCGGCATGGAAGAGTGTGCCAGAGTCTGCCGCGAATGTGCCGAGAGCTGTCGCCAGATGACCGGCTCCGGTGCCAACCAAGGAACCGGAGCTCAGAAGCGCATACCCGCAGACGCTTTATAGCAGGCCTGGTTACTGAAGACGAACTCTGGCGATGCCTCAGCATATTTGATCTGACACTGACAATCACGGCATGATCAAAAATGAAAACGCTTGTGACTAAAACCACAGCCGCAGCCCGGCAACGAAACGAACTTGGCTAGGGTGGCCACCCTCTTCTCGCACAAGATCGGCAGTCTTGAAAAAACTGCGGTCGTATGAGACTCCGATATAAGGCGCAATCTCGCGTCTGATCTCGTAACGCAGCCGCAACCCCAGTTCGACATTATTAAGTCCCTGTCCGGTCGTGAATTTCTCCACCTTTTGTACTGCCGCGTGGGTTTCAAAGCGTCCTTGCAGGATCAACCGTTGCGTCAGCAAAAAATCGCGGGATGTCTGAAAGCGTGCGGAGACATCTCCATCCTGACTGATAAACAGCGCGGATTCCACTTCATAGCGATACGGAACGAGACCCTGAAACCCGATGACTGCATGGGCGCGGGCCACGTTTTCTCCCCTGAAGATTTGCGTCTCCCCGCGCACGCCAATCTGGAAATCATAATACTTCTTAATGAACCGGCCATACAGGAGCTGCATGTCGATGTCGTAGTCCGCCTTGAAGGCCGTATTTCGTTCGCCTTCGCTTTTGACCCATAGGCGGTTGAAGTCTCCCCCGTACCAACCCTGCATATCCCAGCGGAAATCGCTCTCGTCATTCCTCGGACGGTATTCGAGAACCTCGGCGCGCAGGAACGCATAGTTCTGGTCGCTGTGGGTTGGGTGATGATACTCGCCCACAGGACGGGATAGATTGGGCAGGGTCTCCTGCGCTTTGTTGAGCAAGTCTTCTGCATTTGCTGCCGGCATGCCTACACCTGCTCCCAAGCCGATGGCCGCAACAATGCCAGCGGCAAGTTGGGAAAAGGATTTCACGATTTCACCTCGGGAATGGCGTCCAGGACCTCGACCACGCGGAACATTCCCGTTTCCATGTGCAAGAGCAGGTGGCAATGGAAGGCCCAGGGGCCGGGCGCATCGGCGGTGATGGCAACGGAAACCCGCTCGGCGGGCTTGACAAGAACAGTGTGCTTGCGCGGTAGGTATGCGCCCGCGCCATTTTCCAGATGCATCCACATGCCATGCAGATGCATCGTGTGCTCCATCATCGTATCGTTGACAAAAGTCCAACGCAGCCGCTCCCCGTGGCGGAAGGGAATCGGCTCCCTGGCATCCGAGTATTTTTTGCCATCGAACGACCACATGAAGCGCTCCATATGCCCAGTGAGGTGAATTTCGAGCTCACGTTCCGGCTCGCGCTGGTCGGGATAGGGCTTGAGGCTCTTCAAATCGGTGTAGACCAGCACCCGGCGGCCATCATCTCCCAGCCCGATGCCTGGATCGTCCAGGTGGCTCTGCGTGAAATCCGGCGCCCATTGATTGCCGGGGCCATGGTCGTCGGGGCCATGCTTCACGGGAGTACTGCCGGGGATTTCGGTCCGGTCATGCATCTCATGGGGGTCCTGCATCCCTTCTCTCGCGTGTTCCCCATGCATGCCCGGCATGTCGTGCCGCATCTCGTTTCGAGACTGGCTCCTGGTATTCTCGGGTCTGCCGTCGCCATGTTTCATGCTATCCATGTGCATCCCGTGCTTGTGCATGCCTTCCATACTCATGCCCATATCTGCCATAGTGCGAAGCGGGCGGGGACGGCGTGGAGGAATCTCTCCAGCCATTCCCGGACGCGGCGCCAGTGTGCCGCTCGCGAAGCCGCTTCGATCCAGCGTCTCTGCAAAGATCGTATAAGCGCGCTCCTCTTTTGGCTCCACAATGACATCGTAGGTTTCGGCCGGCCCCATGCGGAATTCATCCACTTCGACCGGCTGCACGTTCTGGCCGTCGGCCTGCACCACGGTCATCCTGAGTCCGGGAATGCGGATGTCCTGGAAGGTCATGACCCCGACCTGGATGAAGCGCAGCCGTATACGCTCGCCGGGGCGAAAAAGTCCTGTCCAGTTTCCTGACGGTGTAAGCCCATTCATGAGGTAGGTGTAGGCATGGCTGGTTACGTCGGCAAGGTCCGTCGGATCCATTCGCATCTGAGCCCACATCAGGTAATTGTCGAGGGTCGAAAGCCAGCCATCCTGCATCCCATCCCTGACAAATTCACCTAGCGTGCGTTTCTGAAAATTGAAATAGCCCGGTTGCTTCTTGAGCTTTCCGATCATTGAATCCACTGAAGAAAAGCTCCAGTCCGACAGCATGATCACGTATTCGCGATCGTATTTGACCGGATCCGGCTCAATCGGATCAATAATTATTGGCGCGTACACACCCGCCTGCTCCTGCCCTCCGGAATGGCTGTGAAACCAGTAGGTGCCGTACTGCTTGACCCTGAAATGGTAAGAGAATGTCGTCCCCGGTTCGATGCCCGGGAAGCTGACGCCGGGCACGCCGTCCATGTCCGGCGGCAAGAGTATGCCGTGCCAGTGAATCGAGGAGGTCTCCTTCAAGTGATTGGTGACGTTCAAGGTGACGTCCTGGCCCTCGCGCAGGCGGATCAGCGGACCCGGCACCGTGCCATTGACGGTTATCGCGGTCGTGGTTCGGCTATCGACGCGAAACGGAGTCTCCGCAATGGTAAGGTTAATTACATTTCCGCTCAGCTGTGTAGTGGGAGCAACGGAATTCGACGCGCTCGACCAGGCATAAGCGGGCAGGACTCTCTCAAGCGCCGTCAATGCGCCCAATGCACCAATTCCCTTCAGCAGTGAACGCCTTGCAATAAAATGGGACTTCATTTATGTCTCCTTACGCTGTTAACAGGTGACGGCATAACTCTAGCAAAACGATCACAATTTCATGCGATCAAGCCGCAATGCATTGGTATCCACACCGTGCTGCGAGAGAAAGTTGCGGCTGCCCACCAGCACGCGCTTGCCATCGATATCCGCTTGCACGCCAAGACCGTTCACGCATCGAAAGCTTCTACACGCGGGAGTGTCAAGCCGCGCGCTTTGGCACTTTCGACGATGGCGAGCCCCAGCGGGTGTTCGGAAAGTTTTTCCACTCCTGTTATCAGCGCAAGCGCTTCATCGTCCGAACGCCTTCTGCCGTAAAATTGGTTAGCGCCGGGCGTCCAAGCGTCAATGTGCCGGTCTTGTCCACCGCTATGGTATCGACATCCTGCATGCGCTCGATCGTGTCCGCATTGCGAAACAGGATTCCCATCCGTGCCCCCTGCCCCATGGCAACGGTCATCGAAATGGGTGTGGCAAGACCGACTGCGCAGGGACAGGCGATGATAAGGACGGCAATGGCATTAAGAAATGCGTAAGCGAATCTCGGGTCGGGACCGAGAAACCACCATGCCAGCGCAGTGATGATGGCAATCGCGATGACGACCTGGACGAAGTACGCCGCGATGACATCCGCCAGGCGTTGGATGGGTGCGCGCGCGCTGCGCTTCCCCGACCATGTGAATGATGCGCGCCAGCAGCGTATCTGCGCCCCCACGCTCGGCGCGGATGAGTAGCGAGTCATTGCCGTTCATGGTGGCGCCAGTGACTTTGTCGCCCGGCGCCTTGGCTACCGGCACAGGCTCGCCAGTAATCATCGCTTCGTCGACCCGGCTCGAGCCTTCGAGGGGTCGTCTCAGAAAACGGAAAATAAAGCACGTTAAGCCGTTTACAGTGGCCGTAGCGGTCTAAGCTTGCCCGCGCCGATCTTGGCGCTGCTGCGCCAGACGTAATCGCCAGTCAGGTTGATGTGCTCCCATCCCAGCGGCGACAGGTACTGCAACAGCGCAGCATCGATGGCTTGGCCGTGATCGCGTAAGGCATTAGCTGCCCGCTCCAGATAGACTGTGTTCCACAGCACGATAGCAGCCGTTACCAGGTTCAAGCCGCTGGCGCGGTAGCGCTGCTGCTCGAAACTGCGGTCGCGGATTTCCCCTAGGCGATTGAAGAACACAGCGCGGGCCAGCGCGTTGCGCGCCTCGCCCTTGTTCAGCCCGGCATGCACGCGGCGGCGCAGCTCCACGCTTTGCAGCCAGTCCAGGATGAACAGTGTGCGCTCGATGCGGCCCAGTTCGCGCAGCGCCACGGCTAGACCGTTCTGCCGCGGGTAGCTGCCGAGCTTTCGGAGCATCAGTGAGGCCGTCACCATGCCCTGCTTGATCGAGGTGACCAGCCGCAGGATTTCGTCCCAATGGGCACGGATGTGCTTGATGTTCAACGTGCCGCCGATCATGGGCTTCAGTGCGTCATAGGGGGCTCCGCCCTTCGGGATGTAGAGTTTGGTGTCGCCAAGGTCGCGGATGCGCGGCGCGAAGCGGAAGCCCAGCAGTTGCATCAAGGCGAAGACATGATCGGTGAAGCCTGCCGTGTCGGTGTAATGCTCCTCGATGCGCAGGTCGGATTCATGGTACAACAGGCCGTCGAGCACATAGGTTGAGTCGCGCACGCTAACGTTGACCACCTTGGTGTGGAACGGCGCGTACTGGTCGGAAATGTGGGTGTAGAAAAGCCGCCCCGGCTCCGCTCCGTACTTCGGATTGATGTGGCCGGTGCTTCCGGCCTTGTTGCCCGCCTTGAAGCGCTGGCCATCCGATGACGACGTGGTGCCGTCGCCCCAGTGCTCGGCGAACGGATGCCGGAACTGGGCATTCACCAGCTCGGCCAGGATCGTGGTCAACAGCAGGTTCCTGTCCTTGGCTAGGTCGCCCGATTTCAGGTGGGTGAAATGTCGGGTGAAGCCCGTCCATTCGTCCACTTCCAACAGCAGTTCGGTGATCTTGACGTGCGGCAGGATCATTGCCGTCTGGTCGATCAGGGCCTGCGCGGAATCGGGCACCGCCGCATCGAGCGGCGTGATCTTCAGGCCGGATTCGGTGATGATGGCATCGGGCAGCTCGTTGGCCAGAGCTATGCGGTTGACCGCGGCAAGCTGTGCCTCCAGCAGCGTCAGCCGGTCGTGCAGGTACTGGTCGCAGTCGGTGGCCACGGCCAGCGGCAATTCGCTGGACTGCTTAAGGCTGATGAATTTCTCAGGTGGCACGAGGTAGTCCTCGAAGTCCTTGAACTGGCGTGAGCCTTGCACCCAGACGTCGCCCGAGCGGAGCGCGTTCTTCAGCTCCGACAACACGCACAGTTCGTAGTAACGCCGATCGATGCCACCGTCGGTCATCACCAGCTTCTCCCAGCGTTTTTTGATGAAGCCGGTCGGGGCATCAGCGGGTACCTTGCGGGCGTTGTCGGCGTTCATGCTGCGCAGCACCTCGATGGCGTCGAGCACGTCCCTGGCGGCGGGCGCGGCGCGCAGCTTGAGCACATCGAGGAATTCCGGCGCGTAGCGACGCAAGGTGGGGTAGCTCTCGCCGACCCGGTGCAGGAAGTCGAAGTCCTCGGGCTGCGCGAGCCGCTGCGCCTCTATGACGCTCTCTGCAAAGGCATCCCAGGACATGACCGCCTCGATGGCGGTGAATGGATCGCAGCCCGATTGCTTGGCCTCGATCAAGGCTTGGCCGATGCGCCCATACAGTCGCACTTTGTCGTTGATCGCCTTGCCTTGGGCTTGGAACTGCTGCTGATGCTTATTCTTGGCTGCGTTGAACAGCTTGCCGATGATGCGGTCGTGCAGGTCGATGATTTCGTCGGTGACGGTGGCCATGCCCTCAATGGCCAGCGCCACGAGGGTGGCATAGCGTCGTTGCGGCTCGAACTTCGCGAGGTCGGCAGGCGTCATCTGCCCGCCTTCGCGAGCGATCTTTAGCAGCCGGTTCTGGTGCGCTGACCATTCGATTCCGTTGGGTAGATCAAGTGCCTGCCACGCCTCGAGGCGTTCGATGTGTTCGAGCATGTGCCGCGAGTTCGGTTTGGCCGGCGACTGGCGCAGCCAGGTCAGCCAGGTCGTCTTGCCGTTGTCGCGGCGCTTGAGCAAGTCATCGAGGCGACGACGATGTACGTCCGTGAGCGGATCGGACAAGATCGCGTAGATGCGCCGGTTGGCGCGGGTGATGGCCTCGGCGCTCGCGCGCTCAATAGCGTTGAGTGCGGGCAGAATGACCGATTGCCGTCGCAGATGCTCTATCAACGCACTGGCCAGCACGATGCCCTTGTCGGTCTGCATGGCTAATTTGGTCAGCGTATGGACGGCTTGACGGTAGTGGCTCATGGTGAAAGGCTGGAAGCCGAACGCCGCCTGCAACTCGACCAAGTGCTCGCGCCGGGTCTGCTCCCGTTGCCCATACTCTTGCCAGCTTTCAACGCCGACCTTGAGCTGGTCGGCGACCAGTTTCAGCAAGGGCGGGAACGGCGGCTCATCAACGCCAAGATTGACGCCGGGAAAGCGCAGGTAACAGAGCTGCACGGCGAAGCCCAGCCGGTTGGTTGGTCCGCGCCGCTGCCGGATGATGGACAGGTCGCTTTCGCTGAACGTGTAGAAGCGGATCAACTCGTCCTTAGTGTCGGGCAACGCCAGCAGGCTGTCGCGCTCGGCGGCCGACAGGATCGATCGGCGGGGCATGCGGTCTCCTTCTTCTTGAAAACGTAGGTTTGCGACACGCCCGCCCAACCCTTCGGCTCGGCACGGCAAATCAAGGCATTGCTATTCTCGAAAATAGTTCTTGAAATACTATTCTCGATCTCTTACCATTGCAATGAGTTTTGATAAGGATGAGGAGCAGAGCATGGGACAACTGAATCGTATCACTCAGCAGCCCGGCGTGATGGG